>Ga0163162_10003948_pt1 | contig 14225 bp, 16 predicted proteins | sample S55metaG_FD_115310 | JGI IMG/M metagenome (GOLD analysis project Ga0163162, IMG submission 115310) | Switchgrass rhizosphere microbial communities from Kellogg Biological Station, Michigan, USA - S5-5 metaG | ecosystem: Host-associated > Plants > Roots > Rhizosphere > Soil | place: USA...
GAGATTATTTCGCCGGTTGCGGATAAGCATCATGTTGAGGGACTGATCAAATTTGATGATGTATCGTTCATTTATCCTGATACCGGTATACAGGCCTTAAAGAATGTTTCATTTACTGTTGAGCCGGGGCAGATGCTGGCTATTATAGGTCGTACAGGTTCTGGTAAATCAACCATCGCCAACCTGGTAATGCGTATGTATGATACCACTGGCGGAGAGATCACGGTTGATGGTCGGTCGATAAAATCGCTTAGCCTTGAAAATTATCGCTCGCAGATAGGTTTTGTACCACAGGAGGTGTTCCTGTTTTCGGATACCATTGCCAATAACATTGCTTTCAGTGCCGATGTGCTGGATATGCCCGTTGTTGAGCAGGCTGCTAAAGATGCCGCGGTATACAATAATATAATTGAACTGGAAGAAGGGTTTTCAACCCTCATAGGCGAGCGTGGTGTTACCTTATCTGGCGGCCAAAAGCAGCGTGTATCTATCGCACGCGCCATATTTAAGCACCCGCAGGTTTTGATCTTTGACGATTGCCTTTCGGCAGTTGATACCCGTACGGAAGAAGAGATCCTGAATAATCTTGGCCGGGTAATGCAGGATAAAACCAGTATCATTATAGCCCACCGGATTTCTACCATAAAAAATGCCGATAAGATCCTGGTAATGGATAACGGCGAAATAGTTGAGCAGGGCAACCATGAATACCTGATGCAGCTTAAAGGAACCTACTTTGAGCTTTACGAAAAGCAACTGCTGGAAGAAGAGCAGGACGCCTGATAAGTATTTAATTTTTTAGCGCAAGTCTTGTGCCGGGGTTGGTGGGCGGATGACTTGTGCTCTTGCTTTCTGAAACTTCCCAAACTCCCCTCAAGTAGTCATGCACACAAAAAAATGACCCTTTTGTTTCAAAAAACTCAATAATAGCGAATAAAATACTTGCACTTTGAAATTTTATTTATATTTATGCCAACCAAAACTAATTACAGGTAAATATATATGGGAGATTTTGACAATAGAGAGCGTGAAGAGGTTTATTCAAAGAAGGTGAGAGCTGGGAAGCGGACCTATTTTTTTGATGTAAAAGCAACCCGTTCAAACGATTACTATGTTACTATAACTGAAAGCAAAAAACGTTTGGAAGATGGGGTGTTTGTAAAACACAAGATCTTTTTATATAAAGAAGACTTCGAAAAATTTGCCGAGGGTTTGAAAGATACCATTGATTATATCAAATCAAACCAGGAAGTAGTTGAGAAACGTTATGAGTATAGCGAAAACCCAGAAATTGCCAGGGCTTCTGCCGACGAGGATTTTTCGTTCGAGATATAATAAAATAGAACAACACTAAACTAAAATAATTAAAGCCCTGCTCCTTATTAGGAAGCAGGGCTTTTTGCGTACCGTATATTAAAGCAGATATTACAATAATATCCCCCGCATAAATAATACTGCTATAGTAAAGTAAATGATCAACCCGGTGACATCTACCAGGGTTGCTACAAACGGAGCTGATGATGTAGCAGGGTCGGCACCAAGTTTTTTCAGGAGCAGCGGCAGCATGGAGCCGGCTAATGATCCCCATAAAACAATTCCCACTAAGGAGGAACCTACTGTAAAACCGACCAGTAACCAGTGCGGGCCGTAAATACTGCTGAACATACTCCATGCGGCTATGCGTAAAAAGCCGATCAGGCCTAAGCAAATCCCCAGCATTAAGCCCGAAAGTATTTCGCGGCGCATAACCCGCCACCAGTCGGTAACGGTAACTTCGCCAAGGGCCATGGCCTGGATAATGAGGGTTGAAGCTTGCGAACCGCTATTGCCCCCGCTTGAAATAATAAGCGGGATAAAATAAGCCAGTACCACTACCTTAGATATTTCATCGCCAAAATAGCCCATGGCAGTAGCGGTAAGCATCTCGCCTAAAAATAAAATGATAAGCCAGCCTACACGCTTTTTTACCAGTTTGAATAAATTGATATCAAGGTATGGTTCATCCAGGGCTTCGGTACCACCTATTTTCTGGATGTCTTCGGTATATTCTTCGTTAGCTATCCAAAGGATATCATCAACGGTTACGATGCCTAATAACACGTTGCCGCTATCTACCACCGGGAGGGCAGTACGGTTGTTCATCCTGAAAACATTGATGGCTTCTTCCTGCGGGTCGGCGGCGCTAAGGGCAATCAGTCGGCCGTCCATCAGTTCGCTCACCTTGGTTTCAGGTTTTACCAATAAGATCTCGCGGATCCGGATATCATCGAGCAAAACACCGTGTTCATCAATTACATAAATAACATCAATAGTTTCGGAGTTTTTACCGTAACGGCGGATATGGGAAAGTACGCGGCTTACATCCCAGGTACGTTTAACGGCAATGTAATCGGGCGTCATCAGGCGGCCAACACTTTCTTCTTCGTAGCCTAAAAGGATCAGGGCTTCTTTCCTGTTGTCGGGCGAAAGTTTCTGGATGAGCTTTTGAACAGCATCGCCGTGCAGCTCGCTGAAAAGGGCGGTACGGTCATCTGGCGGAAGTTCGTTGATCAGATCTTCAACTTTTTGGCCCGAAAGTTTTTTGATGATACGTTCCTGTACCGGAAACTCGAGGATCCGGAATACGTTAATAGCGCGGTTAAGCGAAAGGATTTCGATGAATTTAGGGCCGTGTTCAGGAAGCTCACCGATCAGTTCTTCAACATCCGATATGTTGAGGTTGTTCAAATATTCCTGTAATTGGGTGTCGTCTTGTTTTTCCAGTAACAATTCTACTTGCTCAACCATTTCTTCCATATATAGACCCTCCTTTTTTACATCGGTGTTTTAATATTTTAGCTTCTTTTTTCCGAGCGCAAAAGTCGTTTATTTTTTCAAATTATAAGGCAAAATTTTCTGTTATCTTTGCGCTTTTTAAAGTGAGTGGTTTATTAGGTTAAATGGTTGATTAGTTTATCAAAATCAAAACTTAATCACCCCGATCAACCATTCACTCAATCAACTAAAAACACAAACATGGGTATACAATGTGGTATAGTAGGTTTGCCGAATGTGGGTAAATCGACACTTTTTAATTGCTTATCAAACGCCAAGGCGCAGGCGGCTAACTTTCCGTTTTGTACTATTGAGCCAAACGTGGGTGTAATTACAGTGCCGGATGAGCGCTTGACAAAACTTACAGAAATAGTTAACCCTAAAAGCATAGTACCAAATACTATCGAGATAGTTGATATTGCCGGCCTTGTTAAAGGTGCCAGCAAAGGCGAGGGGTTGGGTAACCAGTTTTTAGCCAATATCCGCGCTACAAATGCTATTATCCACGTATTGCGTTGCTTTGATAATGATAACGTGATCCACGTTGATGGTTCTGTTGATCCTATTCGAGATAAAGAGATCATTGATACTGAGTTACAGCTAAAAGATCTTGAATCTATTGAGAAAAAGATCCAGAAGGTTGAAAAGATGGCTAAAACCGGCGGCGACAAAGAGGCCAAGAAAGCCTTTGATGTTTTAACCGTTTATAAAAACCACCTGCTTGAAGGCAAATCTGCCCGTACCGCACCCGTTGAGGAAGAAGATAAAGAATACGTGGCCGACCTTTGGCTGCTTACTGCTAAGCCGGTATTGTACGTTTGTAATGTTGATGAAGGCTCGGTAAGTAATGGTAATGCTTATGTTGAGAAAGTAAAAGCTGCTGTTAAAGATGAAAAGGCCGAAGTACTGATCATTTCAGCGCAGATTGAATCTGAAATTTCACAACTGGAAACCTACGAAGAGCGCCAGATGTTTTTGGATGACCTGGGTTTAACAGAATCAGGTGTAAATAAGCTGATCAAAGCAGCTTACAGGCTGTTAAACCTGGCTACCTACTTTACCGCAGGTGTTCAGGAAGTACGTGCCTGGACTATTACCCAGGGATTTACTGCGCCGCAGGCCGCAGGTGTGATCCACACTGATTTTGAAAAAGGCTTTATCCGTGCTGAGGTAATTAAATACGACGATTTTGTAAAATTCAATGGCGTCGAGGCTACTATAAAAGAAAACGGCAAACTTGGTGTTGAAGGCAAAACCTACATTGTGCAGGATGGCGACATTATGCACTTTAGGTTTAACGTTTAAGGATAGAATCAGGAAGTCAAGAATCAAGAGACAAGAATTTAGATTTAAGACTAAAAGATACAGGAGCCAGGAAATGGATTTGGGAATAAACCCCGTCTTTTCCTGGTTTTTTTATGTCTTGGTTCTTGAATCTTGATTTCCTGGCTCTTCTTTTCTTCTTGTTTCCTGACTCTTGACTTCCTGATTCTTCTTTCTCCTCTTGTTTCTTGACTCTTACAGTCTTGAATCTTCTCCCCCGGTTATACCGCCGACGGCGCTACCCCATAAGCCTTTTTAAAGGCGAATGAAAAGTGAGAGAGGTCTTTAAACCCTACATCCATATAAACATCAGATACCTTGTGGCCTTTTTCTTTGATCAGGAAGTAAGCATCTTTTAACCGCTGATGCTGGATCCAGCGGTTGGGGGATGTATTAAAGATGCGTTCAAAATCGCGCTTAAATGTAGCTAGGCTACGGCCGGTTAGGTAGGCGAAGCGGTTAATATCTACATTAAAACGATAGTTTTGGGTCATGAAGGCCTCCAGGTCTATCTTGCCAGGCTCGCTGAAATCAAACAGGATATTTTTGAGTTCGGGGTTGGTTTCAAGCAATATCATTACGGCTTCTTTTACCTTGTGCAAGGTAAGCGCTGGACTGATCTCATCACTGCTTTTATCCATATAAGGGTTTAGTGACCTGATGTAATTGCTGAACAAGTCGTTCGGTTTTAAGAACAATGCGCTTTCACCTGTATAGGGGCCATCGGCGTGTAAATCAAGTTCGGCGCTCATACTTTGCAGCGTGGCCTGATCCATACCAATGGTAATGGTTTTAAATTCGCCGCCAGCGGGTGGATGCTTTACATATTTAGCCAGTTCATTCCGTTTCAGAAAGCGGTAGTCGCCCTGTTTAAAATAGTAGTTTTTGCCGTTTACATAAAGCTCCGAATCGCCGGAGAGGATATAGCCGAACACATGGTCGGGAATAAATTGCTCGCCGGCCCTGCTTGTGTGTGAGTAACAAGAATACAGTATTCGCGGCGATGTTTTTGGATTTGACAATGGCATGTTGCTCAAATTTAATAATATTTCCGGCCGTGGGGACACGGCCGGAGGAATAATCCCCAAGGGCGTGTCCTCACGCCCGGTTTGTGTTATCGGCGATATTCGCGGTCGTGGAGACACGACCGCGGTGGAGGTATTTCTAATCCGAAAATATATTAGCTTTTTTGAACTGTTATCGATTTCCCAAAGTCGGAATTTAGGAAATCATCAGCCTCATCATGATCAGTTGAAGTAGTAACCGGAAGCCATTGTTCAAACTCGGCCTTGCGCGCTTCATCGGCAGCTTTTAACAAGCCGGCTGCTTCACTACCCAATACAAGGTGCATAGGAGGCTCGGGATGTTCAGCAAGTTCAACCATTACTTTGGCCGCTTTTTCCGGATCACCAACAGGTACAAATTTACCGCTTGATATATAATCCACACGGGCATCAACAGTTTGCTCGTAGCCTTCAACCTTTGGTGCATAGCTCATGGAATCGCCGGCCCAATCGGTACGGAAACCTCCCGGCTCAACACAGGTAACTAATATGCCAAGCGGTTTTACTTCTTTTGATAAAGCTTCGGTGAAGCCACTGAGGCCAAATTTTGCCGCCTGGTACATACTTAAACCGGCATTACCAATACGACCACCAACTGAGCTGATCTGCAGGATCCGACCCGAACGCTGCTTGCGCATATAAGGCAATACTGCGCGTGTTATTTCGATAGGTGCATATAAATTGGTTTCCAACTGGCTACGTACCTGTTCGTCGGTAAACGCTTCGGCCGCGCCAATAATACCGAAACCGGCGTTGTTGACCAACACATCAATTTTGCCAAAATAGGCTACTGTATCAGCAACGACTTTATGTACTGCCGGGTAATCGGTAACATCTAATTTTATAGGATAGATTTGGCCGGGGTATTTATCAGCCAGATCTTTTAATTGTTCGGGGTTGCGTGCCGTAGCGGCAACATTATCGCCGGCTGCTAAAACTGCTTCTGTAAGGTTGCGACCTAATCCGCGGGCGCTGCCTGTTATAAACCATACTTTTTTCATAGTCTTATCTTTATTTTGATAACACAAAGTTAGGTTGATGTGATGCGCTGAGTTTTGTTAGAAAGCTCAAGTTTCTTTGTTGAGAGGCTCAATTGTTGAATATAGTGGGGCGTATTTTTATAAAAAAAAGTTATATTGGTATTAGACTGAGAATAGATGATTACCTCAAAATAGGAATATCAATATGGCATCTGAATATCTTAAATATATTAATAATGGTAGAGATGGGTATGTTGTTTACATACATGGTAATATTGAGTTGAAATTTTGGTACGAACTGGAGGGCGGCAAATATGTTGCAATAATTTATATACCAACTGTCGATAACTGGTATAGCAAAACTGGGATAACAAACGACCAACGGCAGGCAATAACGGAATTTATTGCCAGGCAAATGATAAAAGACCAGGCTCCAAATTCAACTTATGAAATATGCGAAGATTGTATAGGCCTGTTAAATTGATTAGATATCAGCAAGAATATCAGGAGGCGATAGTAATATTCCCCTGAATCGGTATTGCCATCGGTTCGGGGAATATTACTATGTTATCATTTAAAAGAAGCTACTCATCTTTTCCATATATTCCTCAATAGGCATGCTATTACGCATGTTCATCAGCATGTTGCCCATATTGCCTATTACTGTGCGGAATTGATTGCTTTTGCCGGTTGCCAGATCATCGATAGCGTTAACAATTTGCATTGGGTCATCAAGTTGCGACTCATCGCGTGAGCCCATCAGGTTTTGTAGTTTGCTGGTAAGTGCGTCATAAACGGGTATATCGGGATTTTGGTTCCAAACTACACTGTCTACAAAATTATTACCCTTTGAGCCACCCTGCTCTATCAACCTTAAGTGGATGTTAAGCGGCTTTAGTTCGTAATAAAGTCCCTCGGTAAGACCTTCCAGCGCAAATTTCGACATGTTGTACAGTGAGCCAAGCGGTACAGCAGTGGTAATACCCATAAATGAGCTGATATTAATAAAAGTACCACCACCGTTTTGCCTGAAATGCGGCAGAAAGGTGCGGATCACGTTGATTGGTCCACGGGTATTTACTGCAAACTGCCAGTCAATGTCTTCTTCTTTGGCAAGTTCCAGTGCACCATAGGTACCCATGCCTGCGTTGTTCACCACCACATCAATTTTACCGAAATCGGCTATCGCCTGTTCGGTAGCGGTTTTTACCTGTTCAAGGTTGGTAACATCCAGCTTAAAGATTTTGATATTAGGATATTCTGTGAGTTCGGTTTCTTTTTCGGGGGTACGCATAGTAGCAGCTACGTTCCAGCCTTGTTTTGCAAAATGTTTGGCGGTTAATTTGCCCAGTCCGCTGCTGGTTCCGGTTATGAAAATTGTTTTTGACATGTTATTTTATTTGATGATGCAAAATTATGGCGGAATTGGTATAATTTTGTAACCAGTTACATAGAGTATACCAGTATGGAAGCAGGAATAACGTCACACCAACGTAATCATGCCGATGAGCGGCAGGCACTTCAGGACACCATGTATGTTATAGGCGGTAAATGGACGCTGCCAATCATCAATTCTATTTGCAACGGCAACCACCGTTTCAGGGAAATTGAGCGGAGTATCCCCGGCATCACCACGCGTATGTTATCGCGCGAGCTAAAAACAATGGAGATGAACAAGCTTGTTAAACGAACAGTAACGCCAACTTCGCCGGTTTTGATCGAGTATGAATCGACAGAGTATTGCCGGAGTTTTGGCGGCATCATTTTGGAAATGATAAAATGGGGCAAGGAGCATCGGGAGATGTTGCGTAGTGCTGATAAGCAGTAACCGAATACTTTGTGGAGTGAAGAAGAATTAGGGCAAAGGGTAATTTAAAAATAAAGATCATATTGAACTTGTTTCAATCTCCTATTTGCTAAGCACGTTTGCTATTTGTTCCGTAGGATGCTGAAACAAGTTCGTGACCCTGAGCTTTCTCTAATACTTTAATTCTCCCTTATTGTCGTCTTATCCTCCAAAGCCATCTTTGCAATTTCGTCCTTACGTTTAAAGCTTACACCTTTGTGCTGCTGCATGTATTTAATTAGCTCATTGGCGGCTTTAACCATTTGTGGGGTGCCGCCTATCCGGTCGTGGAAACTGATGGACATTTGGCTGCGTTTAAACTCTGCTTCGGCATACAGTTGATCAAACTCCATTTTTACCTGGTTCAGGAATTGATCAACGGAGAAGTTTTTACCTTCAATCAGTACTATATCGTTATTACGCAGGGTATAGGGTACCACCACAAAATCTTTTTGATTAACCGGGATGATAAAAGGTTCATCGCGGCTCAGGTCGTCAATGTGGTAAACAAAACCAAGCTCCTGTAATATTTTCAGCGTGTTTTCGCCGCGGCGCAGCCAGTTGGCATTGTAGCCTACCGGGGTAAAACCGGTTACTTTTTTAATGGCATCGGCCCCATCTTTTATAAACTGTTTTTCCTGTTCATAGGGCATGGTATATTGCGTAGCCCAGTTCATGCCATGTGCTGCAGCCTCATGCCCGCGGTCAACAATTTCTTTAGCCAGAGCAGGGTTTTTAAGCACCGCCGCGCCAACCATGTGCGATGTTACTTTGATGCCCAGCTTATCCCAGTTATCCAGCATACGCGGAATACCTTCTTTATAACCATATTGAAACCAGGTAGCACCTGGCAGATCGATATAACCCTTTTGCATATTTTGTGGGAATGGGCTTTCGGCATTATCCGGTTGACCGCCTGCTTCAAATTGCATGGATATAGAAACTACCAATCTTGAGCCATCGGCCCATTTTGATGTGCCGGAATTGTTTATGGCTGTGTGTTGTTTAGCAGCTACTAAGTTGCTGCTCACAAGGCCTGCCAAACCTAAAAGGCCGCCTTGTTTTACAAATTCTCTTCTTGAGCTCATGATCTTATTTATTAAAGAAAAGGTTATCTAATGAGTAAGTATTGTTAGCAGCAAACTGAAGCAGCACGGCAAAAAAAGCGGCATGGATCAGTTGTGAAGGCAGGATCTCCCAGTTTTCGATCAAACAGCTGCCTAATATCAATATCATCATTACCAGGCCACCGGCAATTAAAGCAGGCTTGGTAAATAATCCGGATAGCAGCAACACGCCAATGGTAAACTCAGCGATAGGGAGCAGGTAGCTAAAAGGTGTCACCATAAATTTAGGCAGCATTGATTTTTCGAAAGTGCCAACCATCCAGGCGCTGAAACCACTGAGTTTAGGTAAGCGAACCAGGCCGTGGCCGAACATACTGGCTCCGATGGCCAGTCTTAAAAGTAAAAAAGATGTAGTGTTCATTTCGTTTTGTTTTGATAAGTCAAAGTTCTGTATAATCAGGGCCTGTGCCTTGTACATTCAGGGGGATGATCTGTAACTTTACGGGTATGGAAACCAAGAACCTATACCGGCCATATGAGCTGGAACTGCTTGAAACAAGCCAGTATACAGCCAAACCACACCGTAATACATTTTTTGAAATGGTTTTTACGCTGGAGGGCAAGGGAATCCAGATCATTAACGGACATGAGCTGCCTTATGCTTCTGATAAGTTCTTTTTGATTTTTCCGGAAGATCATCATGGCTTTGAGGTGCATGAGCTTACCCGGTTTTACTTTATCCGCTTTACAGATAGTTACCTGAAAACCCAAAGTGATCAATGGGTTAAAAAAATGGAGTTCATTTTTCATAATCATAACCATTTGCCGGGCTGTATCCTCAAAACAGTTACCGATAAGCCCTTGGTAAGGGCTATGATAGAGGCTTTGCAGCGGGAAACATCAAACGAGTTTCCGCAGCATAATGAAGTGGTTGAACAATTGATGAATACCATTATTACTATTGCAGCCCGTAACATCACCCTGCAGCAGCATGCTAATATTATAAAGCAGCCATCAACAACTACATTGCCGCTGCTTAACTATATCCATGAATATATTTACCAGCCCGACCGCTTAAAAGCCGAGTGTATAGCCTCATCATTTAACTTTTCACCAAATTATATCAGCGAATATTTTAAGAAAACCACCGGCGAAAGTTTACAGCAATACATCACCAGCTATAAACTGAAGTTGATAGAAACCCGCCTGCAATACACCGATAAACGCATGAGCGAAATAGCCTATGAATTTGGCTTTACAGATGAAAGCCACCTGAACCGCATTTTTAAAAAATATAAAGGAGAGAATCCGACGGCGTTTAGGAAGAGGTACGCGGAAGTGAACAGGTAAACTTATATTGGATTATGAAACTCAGCCAATTCCTAAACTATTTTAAATTTTACAAGAACGGTAATATTAAATATATACCAACTTGTTGGGAGGACGATTATTGCCAGGTAGAATTGATACCGAGAGAAAATCAAGTTTTTACACGGCAACAAGTTGAAGACGCAAATTTATTTGCTGAAGATCATAAAACGGAGTTTGGTTATACCGCGGTATTTATTCGTGAAGGAAATCCAATTAAAACGATCTCAAAGGAAATCCGCGCGGATTATTTAAGAAGTACATTAATATCATTTGAACTACCAGAATTAAGGAGAGTGCGATATGAAGGAGGTGGAAGTAAATCTCTAAGAGGATCAAAAATATATGCATTTGGAATCCCATGCTTTACGGTTTTTTTTGATACCGAAGATGAATTTGTCAAAAACATCTGGGTGAAATTCAATCTGATCACCTCTATAAATGAGTTTGATATTATTCTGTCTTCATTGTATAATTTGGGAGTAGGGAACGATTTAATGCTGGTCGATTGGGATAGCGATGACATCATAGATATCCAAAACAAGAATCAAATAAGAAATTACTTAGCCGAGTGGCAGAGATAAACCAGAAAGGGGTTAATATTAATTTGAATAAAAACTAAAATGGACTTACTATTTGTAAGTCCATTTTGTGCTCCTGACGATACACTTTCGAACTATTTTATAGAACAGTTGAAAAAGCAGGCTGATCTGTCAATCTTTTAAAGAAACGATGTTATCCGTAAAAGCGTAGACTGATTACTAATAAAAAAAGGTTTCGGATATTATTTTATCGTCTTTTACTCCAAAAACTGCAATTTCTGACAATTGTAACCGCTGTCCATTTTTTAAGGTCATGTCCCTTCCCATGGCAACGCTAAAATAGTTGCCTCCAACTACCGGTTCGCTGCAAAAGAAGCTGTGTACTTCTGCTATAATTTCCTGTCTGGCTTTTGACTTTGCTAAAACCGCTTCAATTCCATTTGTTATGGTAGGCACACCCATTGCCAAAGCATGTTCAGGTTCGGTACAAACAATGTCGGCGCTATAAAACTGTTGATAAATTTCTGCCACTTGCCTTTGTTTAAAAAGATCGTAGTAGCGATTGGCTAATTCCTGAGTTGTCATTTTTAATTTATTTAACTACGCAAAGTTATTTTGCTTTTAATACTTGAGTGAGTTAAAAGGTGTTATATATTTGCTTAATCGTATCAGATTGTAAAATGGATGCATTAAGTACCGTATTAGAGGCAACCAGATTGAAGGGGGTAGTTTATAGCAAATTTCCCCTTGCGGCTCCATGGGGACTGGATATTATACAGGATCAAAATTCGCAGTTCTGGCGGTTAGTAAGTGGTAGCTGCACTGTTGGCTCGCCTGATGGCCGTATCATAGAAATGAATGAGGGGGATCTGGTATTTATTCCTCATGGAAGTGCCCATTGGATAGCAGACAAAGCTACAAGCCTACGCATGCCGTCGCCTGAATTTGTTAAGGCACGACGGGCTGGTACACCTGTTTTTGCGAGCGACGGGGATGTAACTAACCTTATAGCAGGTCATTTTGAATTTGATTACCAGCCCTTGCATCCTTTTTTAAAAGATTTGCCTCCAATTATTCACATTAGGCAATATTTGACAGAAAACCAGCTGTTGGTAAAGCAGGTTACGCAATTAATGCTGGAAGAGCTTAATAACGAAAGGCCGGGAAGTGATGTAATGCTGAAGTGTTTGTCGGAAATTATGTTTATTAATATTATTAGGGCATATTTAGAACAAGCTGTACCCGACAAAGGGTTCCTTTCCGCGTTAAACGACTCAAGGATCAGTAAAGCGTTAAAGCTAATGCAAGATGCACCCCAAAACAATTGGACGCTGGAATCGCTGGCATCGGAGATCGGTATGTCACGTTCAGTCTTCTTTAATCAGTTTAAAAAATTAGTGCATGAAACGCCGTTGAGTTACCTCACTAACTGGCGCATCAGACAAGCCCAAAAACTATTAATGGCAAATAGGAGTAATATATCTCAAATTGCAGCAAACGTAGGTTATCAGTCGGAAGCGGCTTTTAACCGCATATTTAAATCAAAAACAGGACAGACTCCCGCAGTGTACAGGAGAAGTAAGCTTTCTCAGTGATTTTAGGGGAATCGTTTTTGTAGCTTTTTTTTAATATTACTTAAACCTAAAAATCTTCAGGTTTACTAACTTAAGCGAGATGTTAAATGAGGGCTGCTTTGCTATTATATTGAAAAACAAAAAAGCGAGACAACTGGCTCAGATTTGGCGTTGTCCCGCTGTTGGTGCTCCCGACGAGATTCGAACTCATATCGATGGTACCGGAAACCATAATTCTATCCATTGAACTACGGAAGCAGATGGGGCAAAGATATAAAATTGATTTAAACCAAAAGCATTGTTTAATACATTAACGTATTGTAATAATGTGCGGCTTTCCGTAGCAATTATTATAAATGCTATGAGCCTGATGTAAACGTTTACGTAAATAAAAGTAAGCCGCCGGTACCCAACTAAATTGAAAGTTTAATAGTTTAGGTGTTTAATATACAATTAAACGCTTCCTGTTCGTAAACTTGAGAAGTGATAAACCTGCTTGAATTTTTCTCTTAATAATAACGTATAATGAAAATTCTTCATTTTTTAACCTTGCTCATAACGCCGTTTGCCGGTTATGCTCAGCAAAAAGTATTTAACATTACCGATTATGGCGCCAAAGCCGATGGCATTACTAATAACGCCATCAGTATTCAAAAGGCTATTGATAACGCAAGTGCACAGGGCGGTGGTACGGTATACATACCTGCTGGCAAGTTTTTAACGGGTGTCATCAGCATGAAATCAAATGTTACGCTGAATCTTGCCGAAAACGCTATACTGCTGGGCAGTGCAAAAAGGGTTGATTATGGCGAAGGTCATGCGGCTCCGTTAATAGCTGCCAATGGCCTGCAGCATATTGCCGTAACAGGTAAGGGAATAATTGACGGAAACGGCGAAGAATTGCTGAAAGACGTTTTCGCGATGCTGAAGGCGGGTAAGTTAAGAGATTCGTTATGGCAAAAACAAAACCCATGGGGCCAAACTCAGCCGGAGGAGCCTAACAGGCCTAAGTTGATCCATTTTTCTAACTGTACTGATATCCTGATAAAAGGCGTAACTATGAAAAACGGCCTGGTGTGGGTACAGGACTACACCAAATGCCGCGACTTGGTGATCGACAGTATAAAGGTAGAAAGCAATACCTACTGGAATAACGATGGTATTGATCTGGTTGATTGCCAAAACGTAAAGCTTACCAACAGTTTTTTTAATGCCGATGATGACGGTATCTGCTTAAAATCAAGCGACAGGAATAGCAGCTGCGAAAATATTTATATAGCAAACTGTACCACCCGGTCAAGCGCAAGCGGGATTAAATTTGGTACGGCCTCAAGGGGAGGTTTTAAAAAGATAACGATAAAGAATGTGAAAATTTACGACACTTACCGGTCGGCCATAGCGTTGGAATGTGTTGATGGGGGAGTGATGGAAGATATTGATATCAGCGACATTAACGCGGTAAATACGGGCAACGCTATTTTTATTCGCCTTGGTCATCGCAATAAAGATGCTGTAGTGAGCACTATTAATGGCATCCATATCAGTAATGTAACGGTAGATGTACCGAAAGGTAAACCCGATAAAGGTTACCCGATGGAAGGCCCCCTGGTTAAAGGAAACCATAACACCTTTCCTTCGTCAATTGCC
>Ga0163162_10003951_pt1 | contig 14222 bp, 13 predicted proteins | sample S55metaG_FD_115310 | JGI IMG/M metagenome (GOLD analysis project Ga0163162, IMG submission 115310) | Switchgrass rhizosphere microbial communities from Kellogg Biological Station, Michigan, USA - S5-5 metaG | ecosystem: Host-associated > Plants > Roots > Rhizosphere > Soil | place: USA...
CGCTTTTCCTTCGCATGGTCTTATGTGCTTCGGCGGCCATCTCGAATGCGTCCCGCACCAATTCCTTGTCCCCCGTTTTCAACTTGGGTTTTAATGAGCGCAGTAGCCCACGATATTCCCTTAAAATGAGCTTTTTTTCCTGATCGCCGGTGAGATTATATTTAGGTATCGCTGCAACTGTTTCCATTTCTACGAATTTACGAAATAGCATCCGTACTTCAGAGACGTTAAGCGTTTAACGATCAATGTTTAACGTTTAATGTATTTTAGAAGCAAGATTTTAATGGTGCCGCGTTCATTAGTTTTCTTGATAAAATATGCTACTTTTGCAGCCGTTTTGACAATTAGCAAAACGTTTACCGGCTTTATTAACCATGCGGGTGTGGCGAAATTGGCAGACGCATCAGACTTAGGATCTGACGCCGCGAGGCATGTAGGTTCGAGTCCTATCACCCGCACAAAAAAGAGTTGACAGTTGGCAGTTGGCGGTTTTCAGATTAAGGAGCAAAAGTATCTCCGGACTCTGTCAACTATCAACTGCCTGTTGACTACTTACAAATCGATCAAACTTAAATAACTCAGTTATGGGTACGGTGGTAAGAGAAAACATCGGGCTATTAAATGACAAAATCACAGTCAAGGTAGAAAAAAACGACTATCTCCCTTCATTCGAAAAAGCTCTGAAGGATTACAGCAAAAAAGCCAATATTCCCGGATTTCGCAAAGGAATGGTTCCGGCCGGATTGATTAAAAAGATGTACGGGAATTCTGTGTTTGCCGACGAAGTATTGAAAAGCGTCGAAAAGGAACTCACGGATTACATGACAAAAGAAAATTTGGAAATCTTCGCCCAACCATTGCCACTTCCTGAAAATGATGCCAGGCAAATTAATATGGGAAAGCCTGAAGAATATTCTTTTGCTTTTGAAGTAGGATTAAAACCCGAATTCAATTTACCTGCCCTGGCCGAGTTGCATCCCACGCGAAATAAAATCACAGTTACAGATCAAATGGTCAACGAAGAAATCGAGAGGTTGCAATTACGTAATGGAAAGATGACTGAACCGGAAACTGTTACGAGTGACGATAATGTGCTCAATATCACATTCACTGAATCGGACGAAAATGGAAATCCTGTCGAAGGCGGAAAACAGAAAGATAATTCTGTCCTTGTAAAATATTTTAATGAAGATTTTCGCAAGCAATTGCAAGGAAAAAAGAAAGACGATACAATGGTCTTGCAATTATCAAAGGCATTTGACGAGAAAGAAAGAGATTGGATCACCCATGACCTGGGATTCGAGAAAGATGATGCAACTGCTGATGATAAATATTTCAAAATAATAATTACAAAAGTAGGACTGGTAGAAAAATCCGACTTGAATGAAACATTCTTCAAATCGGTTTATCCTGATAAAGAAATTGCAACCGAAGAAGCATTTCGCACTGCTGTGAAAGATGAGATACAACAGTATTGGGACAATCAAAGCCGAAGTCAACTACAGCATACACTGTATCATGAATTGATTAACCACACCAAAATTGATTTTCCGGAATCATTCCTGAAACGCTGGCTTCTAACTGGTGGAGAGAAACCAAAAACACAGGAAGAAGTAGAACAGGAATTTCCAGTGTTTGCGGATCAGCTAAAATGGACTTTGATACTAGATAAAGTTGCGCGGGAAAATAATATCGAAGTTGTTGCTGACGATATCAAAAATTTCGCAAGGCAACAATTGCTCGGATATATGGGGGCTCAGGCCGTTGATGAATCTCAACCATGGGTAGCAGATTATATCAGCCGTATGATGCAAGACAGACGATTTGTAGAAGATGCCGTGCATCGCATCAGAACTGATAAGATCCTCAGCTGGACTGAATCACAAGTAGCGCCGGTTGAGAAAGAAGTCACCAGTGAAGAATTTTTGAAAATGCAGGACGAGCATCAACATCATCATCACTAATCGTGAAACATAAAACGTGAAACGGCAGGGATAGTGTTATCTCTGCCGTTTTACATTGGTAACACCGAGGGATACTCGTTTCCCAGATCAATGACGAATTTCCTGTTATCCGTAAATCAATTAAGGCGATCCGCTCGCCTGTCGGTATAATCCGCGATTCATGTTCGTCACATTTCTATCTGCAACTCTGTCAGTTTTTTGGAAGTTTAAAAGTTTGGACGGAGATTTGAAAGATATATTCCTACTTCAAATTAAATCACATTCCATTTTTTCGAAAGGAAGAAAAATTGAAAAATACTATGAATCCAGAAGCCGAATTTCAAAAGTATGCTGTAAAACACAGAGGCATTTCCAGCAATACCTTGCATGATTACAACAAATATCTTGTGACAAGCCTCACACCAAATATCATTGAAGAACGTCCCATGAACGTAGCCGTTATGGACGTGTACAGCCGGTTGATGATGGACCGCATTATTTTTCTTGGTTACCCCATCAACGACGAAGTAGCAAATATTATCACTGCACAATTGCTTTTTCTTGACAGTACTGACAGGCATCGTGACATTCAAATGTATATTAACAGTCCCGGGGGAAGTGTTTACTCGGGTTTAGGAGTATACGATACAATGCAATATGTAACGCCAGACGTGGCCACTATATGTATCGGCATGGCTGCATCGATGGGCGCAACGCTGATGTGTGCAGGCACTAAAGGAAAGAGAACCGCATTGAAGCATAGCCGCGTCATGATGCACCAACCGAGTGGCAGCATTGGGGGACAAGCCAGCGACATTGAAATCACTGTGAACGAAATAAAAAAAATAAAGAAGGAGTTGTACGAAATCTATGCTATTCACACGGGAAAAACGGCAAAGCAGGTTGAGAAAGATTGTGATCGCGACTACTGGCTTACAGCTAATGAAGCAAAAGATTATGGCTTAGTTGACGAAGTCCTTCTCATTAATCCAAAAAAAGATAAAAAAGAAAGCTAAATCGCAATATTCTATCAAATCATTTCAATCTAAAATTATATGATGAATTATTCGAAATATTTTTTCAAACCGCTACGGTCGGACGATGAGCCAGACGAACAAGAACCAAAAGAAAAGGAGAATACCGATTTAGGTATGTTGTCAAAGAAATTAGAAAAATATTTTTTTGAAAGCCGCGCAGTTCAGTTGTGGGGACCTGTTGAAGACCGTTCAGCCAAAGATATAGTCAATAAATTTTTACTCCTCGATGCAGACAAGCCAGGAGAAGAAATAAAGTTTTTTATTAATAGTCCCGGAGGCGTAGTAACAAGCGGGATGGCAATTTATGATACGATGAAAATGCTAAAAAGTCCGGTAAGCACAATATGTCTCGGGCTGGCTGCTTCCATGGGTTCGATCTTACTGAGTGGTGGAGTAAAAGGACGACGCTTTATATATCCTCACGCCGAGGTGATGATACATCAGCCCAGTCTGGGTGGATACATCCAGGGAGTTAGCGTTGATTTGGAAATTCAGGCCAAACAAACAAAGCGTGTGAAAGAGATAGGTGCAAGAATACTTGCAGAAAATTGTGGAAAAAAAGTTGATCAGATCATGAAAGATTTTGATCGTGACTATTGGATGGATGCTACCGAATCGGTCGATTATGGTATCGTTGATCACATCATGAACGCCCTTTAATAGCTTCCAAAAAAGAGAATAAAAACTCCCTAAATGTGGGGAGTTTTTATTTTTTTAGTTGGGAATTGGCATATAAGTTGACTAAATTTGTAATAATCCAATAAAAAAAGATGGCTAAAAATACTTTGCATTGTTCATTTTGTGGCCGCAGTCGCGATGAGGTGAAGATTCTCATCGCCGGACAGGAAGGCCACATATGTGAAAATTGTGTGGAACATGCACAGGAAATTATTCAGCAGGAATTAATCATTCGCGAGGATAGTGCGCCTGCTTCTCAATTCAAGCTTACTGTAAAGAAGCCCATCGAAATAAAAAGATTTCTTGATGAATATGTGATTGGGCAGGATGATGCAAAAAAAGTCCTGGCAGTAGCCGTATATAATCACTATAAACGTCTCCAACAAAAAATTGCCGATAACGAGGTTGAAATTGAGAAGAGCAATATCATCATGGTCGGCGAAACCGGAACGGGAAAAACATTGTTAGCAAAGACAATTGCCAAATTGTTGAACGTTCCATTTGCTATTGTTGATGCAACGGTATTTACGGAAGCCGGCTATGTTGGTGAGGATGTCGAAAGTATTTTGACAAGATTGTTACAGGTCTGTAACTATGATGTTGTCGCTGCTGAACGTGGTATTGTATACATTGACGAAATAGACAAAATTGCAAGGAAAGGCGATAATCCATCTATCACACGCGATGTAAGTGGCGAAGGTGTGCAACAAGGCTTGCTCAAATTGTTGGAAGGAACTGATGTATTAGTTCCACCACAAGGCGGAAGAAAACACCCCGAGCAAAAACTCATTAAGATCAACACACAGAATATTCTGTTTATTTGTGGTGGTGCTTTTGATGGGGTTGATAAAATCATTGCGCGTCGCGTCAATACAAACGCCATCGGATTTAATGTGAACAAAGAACAACAGGAATTCACCAAGAAGAATTTGCTGCAATATGTGAATGCTCCAGACTTAAAGCAGTTTGGATTAATTCCGGAATTACTCGGACGTTTACCGGTTGTTACGCATTTAAATCCATTAGATAAGCCAACGTTACGCTCGATCCTGACGGAACCAAAGAATTCTTTGATCCGCCAGTATAAAAAATTGTTCGAGCTTGAGGGGATTCAATTGAGTATAGAGGAGAATGTGCTTGAATTCATGGTTGACAAAGCAGTTGAATACAAATTGGGAGCGCGTGGGTTGCGTAGTATCTGCGAAAGTATTCTGACAGATGCGATGTTTGAATTGCCTTCCTCTAAGGAAAATAAATTCAATTTGACCTTGGAATATGCAAGGAAGAAATTCGACACAAGCAAGATGAGTTTGTTAAAAGTTGCGTGACAATTTCTGTTATCTTTCTTAATAAGATTTTAGGATATTTGAGCCGGATTATTTTATCCGGCTTTTTTTTAATTTAATATATGAAGGAATTGATAGATCGTTTAAAAGGAGAAGGTCTTACAGAACAACAAGCCTATAAAGCTATCGAAATCATTAAGGATTTTGCGAAGGAAAAATTCCCATTGTTCGGGGGCGCTATCGATAAATTATTTGATAAGTATAGTAAGAAGGATGAAGATGATTTTATGCCATAATTGAGGGCAGTTGCAGTCGAAAGTACTGAAGTTAGCAGCAGCGAAAGGCTATCAAGTGCCCGCCGCGTACTGTTACCTTTTTTCAATATCAGCATGAATCCCTCAACTAAGTACTTCCCTAGCAATTACAATTTTCTGGATCTCCGAAGTGCCTTCGCCTATTGTGCAGAGTTTACTATCGCGATAAAATTTTTCAACAGGAAAATCTTTTGTATAGCCGTAGCCTCCGAAAACCTGGACGGCGTCAGTGGCAACTTTTACAGCAACTTCACTTGAATAATATTTTGCCATAGCGGATTCCTTTGTCATCGGCAAGCCCTTATTTTTTCTGTCGCCTGCCTGCATGGTCAGCAACTCGGCAGCCATGATTTCTGTTGCCATATCTGCGAGCTTAAAAGAAATACCCTGGAAATTAGAAATAGGTTGGTCAAATTGATGTCGCTCCTTTGAATATTGCAATGCAGCTTCATAGGCGCCTTTTGCGATTCCCACGCCAAGTGCAGCGATGGATATGCGTCCTCCATCCAGAACGTACAATGATTGTTTAAATCCGGCTCCGACGTCTCCCATTCGATTGGCGTCCGGGATCCTGCAATTATCAAATATCATTTCTGCAGTTTCACTCGCACGCATCCCCAGTTTGTTTTCTTTTTTCCCGCCAGAAAAGCCAGGAGTTCCGCGTTCGACTATAAATGCGGTCGCATTATTTTTTGTTCTCGGCTCCCCGGTTCGTGCAATCACAACTGTTACATCACTGCTGATACCATGCGTGATCCAATTTTTTGTACCGTTTATGATCCAGTCGTTTCCGTCTTTTGTTGCGGTACATCTCATATTCGCTGCGTCACTACCTGTGTTAGCTTCGGTTAACCCCCATGAGCCGATCCACTCAGCCGTAGCTAACTTGGGAAGATATTTTTTCTTTTGCTCTTCATTTGCAAAAGCAAGAATGTGTCCTGTGCAAAGTGAATTATGGGCAGCTACACTGAGCCCGATCGATCCACAAACTTTCGCGATCTCACGTATAACACTGATATATTCGAGATAACCAAGTCCGGCCCCATCGTACTTTTCCGGAACCAGTACTCCCATTAAACCTAATTTGCCCATCTCTTTGAAAACTTTCACTGGGAATTCCTGCGATTCATCCCACTTCATCACGTTGGGCTTAATATGTTGCTGTGCAAAATCACGCGCAGTTTGGGCAACCTGTTCCGTCAATTCGTCTGTCTGGAAATTCATGGGTTAAAATTAATATTCAGATTGATTAAATAAAACAGGCAACAACCATTTAGATTATTGCCTGAAAATGCAAACAATCATTGGAAATAAACTATCCGTGCTAAAGACCAATGCATATGCAAGTTAAAAAGAAAATTTAAAAAAAACTAACAAACGTTAGTTATTTTTCCCAGAGGTCGGAATCACTCAAAAAGGCCATGAAAATAGCTCCCGAAGTGATTTTTCACACTATTGCCTGATTCTGATGTAAGGGGAAACCTTGGAAAACAGTTCACCGGTTATGAGGTTTATTTGCAGCAGGTCCTCCGGTTTTTTGAAGGGTCCATGCTGGTCACGGTATTGTATAATCGCTTTTGCAATTTCCCAACGGATATAAGGATGCTGTTTGAGAGTGCCAACGTTGGCCGTATTGATATCAACTTGATGCAGGGAATCTTTTCCAAGCGTCAGCCATGGCTGGATAGATTTAATTACTGAGTCGGTGAGTCCGTAAACTTCACCAAGTTGACCGACTGCATAGAAGCCACCCAATCTCTCCCTAAAACGAATAATACGCGAAGCAAGTCGACTCCCGATACCAGGCAATGACATCAGCTGAACTGAATCTGCATGGTTGATATCGATGATTCGAAGATTATTTTCTTTTTTAACGAATGAAATATTTCGCCGGTTTGAATCATTATGGTTTTCGGGTTCGTGCGATGAGATATTTTTTATATGAACAAATGGAAACAAACGCTCATAGTCTTTATGTCGCATTCCATAAATTTTATTCAGATCTTCTGCCGCGCGAAACTTCCCTCCCTTTGTAAGATAATTTTGAATGGTATGGATCGTTCGGTCACCGATACCTAATCTCTTCCATTGTTCCGGGGAAGTTGTATTTGGATCAAAATAAAAAAGTGATGATTTTTCTTCTTGATGAGTAGAATAATCTAAAGCATGATGACTATTGTGATTTTCTTCGTGGTCTTCTTTCCTTTCAAACGAGCTATCGTCTGCATGTAATGACTTCAATTGAGTAATCTCATTTTGAAATTGCGCAAGTTTACCAGGATCTATTTTACTTGCAGGAGACGAAAAAAAATATGGCGCAATAAAAACGATAATGATCAACCCGATCAACACAAAAATTCCAACGCGTTCCTTTTTCGTAAACGAAAAATACTCACGCAATTCATTACGAAGCATAGTCCAAAATTATTCTTCAAGATAACTTTGGTATCAAAGGAAAAACAATACCACTTTGTGGCGTATGAAGAAGCCTTTGTGTGAAATTCTGTTTCACACAAAGGCCCCACAAAGACTTCTGTTCAAATCCACATCTATGGTCCGTAATAGTAGTAGTGATGCGCAGGAGGTGGGCGATGGATAATAACCCGGGGTTTTTTCGGTGGTATAATATTTCCAATGCCAAAGATCAGGCCTGCACTAAATCCAAACTGGTAGATATAAGAAGAATAGGTTGAATACGCTGCCGCGGTTCCAAAACTTCCAAAATAATAACCTCCGCCACTCCCTTGAACCGGCGAAAGCATTTGTGCTTTTATCCGGATCCCGACCCGATTGCTGACGTACAAATTCATACCTGCCTGCGCACCCCAGGCAAATTTTGTATTGCTCGAAAAATCCACAGGGCCTGGATTAAAAACGGCCGCACCCAATAAAACCCCGATGAAGGGACGAACAGGTCCGGCAGTAATTGAGGTAACCGGGCCCGCCATGATATAGTTGATTACAACATTTGACTTTTCAAATGGTACGTGACTTACATCTCCGTAGTCGTACAACCCGGATGAAGCATCACTTCTTTGGTACATCAATTCAATTCCAAAATTTCGGCTGGCGTTAAACATCAGCGACCCGCCGTAATGAACCGCGGCTTCTATTCTCCCGTAATGGTCGGCGAAGTTCACCTGGTCTGGGAATGTATATCCAGCGGAAGGGATTAGCTCAAGGCTTGTTTGTGCCATTGAGGTCAATCGCAACGCAATTAGCGCTGACGAAAGCAGTAATAATTTTTTCATAAAAAGTATTTCATGAGCCCGGATAAGACCAGATAAGTGTTAAAAGGTTTAACGTGAAGACACCAAATTTTTTTGGACCGAGTGTTAATGGCTGGTGAATACTAAGTTAACGGCTGGAAAAAGGACGATGATAGATGTTTCCCTACCTCGGACGGCGAGGAAAAAAAATAAAGCAATAACTCAACATGGATATCTAAAGTTGGATACGGCCGCCCGTGAAGACCTGAACCTTCTATTTTGACTTATTGATTATTAATTTATTTCCGTAGATCAGTGCGCCGGCAGCAAAATCAATTTGTCAATGAGAAAAATTTAAACATTTAACTCTAATCCATCATATGCAAGATGAATGCCCTCGGGCAACTTTGCGCTTACGATATCATGCTTTCCCAATTGATGACTGATATGCGTAAAATAAGCTTGCGAAACTCCCAAATCGCGAACCAGGTGTATGGCTTCTTCAAGACTATAATGTGAAACATGCCTTTCATTGCGCAGTGCATTTACAACTAAAATTTCGCTGCCACGGATCTTCTCTTTTTCACCTTCATCAATCCTGTTCGCGTCCGTGATGTACGTGAATTTTCCAAATCGAAAAGCCATCACCGGCATTTTTAGGTGCCATACTAAAATAGGTGTAATTGGAATATCGCCCACTTCAAACTGATCCATGGCGATCGTGTTCAACGCGATTTCAGGAAGACCCGGATATTTTGTATCCGCAAATGCATACGGAAATTCCCGGATGATCACCTCCTGTGTCATTTCATTTGCGTAAATCTGCATTGGCTTTTTGGAAAAATAATTAAACGCACGAATATCATCGAGACCTGCAATATGATCTTTATGTGGATGAGTAAAAACAATCGCGTCAAGCCGTTTAACATTTTTGCGAAGCATTTGGTATCTGAAGTCAGGTGTCGAATCAACTACCAGCGTCGTAGTTTCAGATTGAACCATAATACTCGAACGGAGACGCTTATCTTTTTTGTTTGTCGATGTACAAACCTCGCAATCGCATGCTATCATCGGTACGCCACTACTGGTACCTGTTCCCAAGAAAGTTATCTTCAAAGAAGGATAAGCCATTGGTCAAAAATAGAGGAATTGCGCGAGGAAAGGAATGTGGAAATGTGATAAATGTGGAAATGTGAAAATTAATTGGAGCGACTGTTATAACGAATTTTCACATTTTCACATTTCCACATTTTCACATTCTCACATTAGCCTTCTAACGCGCCGCTTCATATTTCGCAATCACCTCTTCATATGTTTTTTTACTTTCTGGTGATAGCGTTTCAATTTGAATGGTAAGCTGCGGAATGATATCAATCAGTGCATTGATGCGTCCTTCAACCTGGAGAAATTTATTAAGGACAATTACTTTTTTTTGTTCGAGGATACAATATCCACTCTGAAACGTGCCACGCTCGTAACGGATGATGTATTCGGTTTCATCTAACAATTTTTCAATCCTGTCTAAACTCGCTTGATTGTATTTCATGTTAACTTGGTAAGTACTTGAACAAAAGTAGTCGATTCAAATCCAAAATTATGCTAGTGAAGAAGAACTTATCCACAGGGAAGATTGATGATGATAATTTGGTTTCACACAGAGGCACAAAGTACCATAAAGGGCACAATGACTAGTTCGCGGACCTTTGTTCCCTTGTGGTACTTTGTGCCCTTGAGTGAAACCAAACTCAACCTCGTCCTCACTTGCTCGTCATCCTTATCACCGGCACTATCATTTCTTCCATACTTATTCCACCATGCTGAAAAGTGTTGCGATAATAATTTGCGTAGTAATTGTAGTTATTTGGATAACATAAGAATCCATCTCCACGGGCAAAAATAAACGAAGAATTTACTGTAGGAACTGGTAGTCCAGCCTCCTTTGGGTCGCGGAAAGCAAGTACATCTTTTGCTTCATAATTTAAATTGCGACCGTGTTTATAGCGAAGATTCGTTGTTGTCTGTTTGTCGCCAATAACCTTATACGGGGTTTTAACTCTAACCGTACCATGATCGGTGGCTAATACCAGGTTAATTTTTTTATCCGCAATCTTTTTTAGTGCCTGGTGCAATGGCGAATGTTCGAACCAACTCGTCGTAATACTTCTGTAACTCGTTTCATCACTCGCAAGTTCTTTCAACACCTCCATTTCAGTGCGTGCGTGGCTAAGCATGTCCACAAAATTATAGACGATAATATTCAAATCATTATTCATCAGGTTGTGAATATTATTCACGAGGTCATGCCCCGCCTGATGATTTAAAACTTTTGTATAAGAAAAACGAATATCCTTCTTCAGTCTTTTTAATTGGTTGCGGAAAAACTCTTCCTCATGCAAATTCTTACCGCCTTCTTCGTCATCGTTTTTCCATTGGTTTGGCGCCATCTTTTCAATTTCCACAGGAAGGAGTCCTGCAAAAACTGCATTGCGACTATATTGTGTCGCTGTCGGAAGTATACTGTAAAAGCTTTCTTCACTAACAATTCTGAAACTCTCAGCAAAGATGGGCTGAATGGCTTTCCACTGATCAAATCTCAAATTATCGATCAACACAAAAAATAATGGTGTTCCCTTTTCGAGATATGGAAATACCTTGGATTGAAATAATGAATGTGATAAGACAGGTGCATCACCCGATTTAATCCATCGCGCATAATTCTTTGAAATGAATTTAAAAAATTCATTATTCGCTTCCTGCTTTTGGGATTGCAATATTTCGCGCATCTCGGGACTATCACTTTTCTCCATTTCCAATTCCCAAAAGACAAGTTTTTTGTAAATATCCATCCACTGGTTATAGTCAGGATTGTCGTTTAATGCCATAAACAACTCGCGAAACTGCTGTTGATATGCCGTCGTTGTTTTTTCCGCTACCAGTCGTTTGTTATCAATAATTTTTTTTAGACTCAACAGTACCTGGTTGGGATTGACCGGTTTGATCAGGTAGTCACTGATCTGGCTCCCGATCGCTTCATCCATCAGGTTCTCCGTTTCATTTTTCGTAATGAGAACCACGGGCACCTGCTGGTATAGTTCTTTGATCTTCGCTAATGTTTCAAGACCAGTGATGCCGGGCATGGTTTCATCAAGCAAAACCACGTCGACCGGATTTTCTTTGACGAATTCAATTGCGTCAAATCCATTGGTCATTGCATTTACTTCGTATCCTTTGTTGCGAAGAAATAATATTTGGGATTGCAGACTTTCAATTTCATCGTCCACCCAAAGTATTTTTGCTAAAGCCATGTATAGTTTTTCGTTTGTAGAATTTATATAATTAGTAAGAAATAAGATACTGGAACTATCCTCCAATTGAGCAGTTGCGCCACATCCGCGAAAATCCTTCTATTTTTCATCGGAATCCGCGATCCCAAATGTAATTTATCCACCCTGCATTTGTAGATTTGCCTTCCCTTTTCACTCGTTTTAACAAATTTAAAACAGGATGCCTGCAGCACTTAGTAAAATCATCAACGATCCGGTATATGGATTTATTACCGTTGACCATCCACTATTGCTGCAAATAATTGCACATCCTTATTACCAAAGATTGCGCCGCATTCATCAAATGGCTTTCGCACATCTTGTTTATCCTGGTGCGGTCCACACCCGATTGCATCATTCTTTAGGTGCATACCAACTGATGTGCAATGCTCTCCAGGTTTTGAAATCAAAAGGCGTTGATATCAGCCCCGAGGAAGAACTGAGCACTAAAATTGCCATCTTACTGCACGATGTCGGCCATGGTCCTTACTCCCACGCATTGGAACATGTGTTGATCAGGGACGTTCATCACGAAATAATTTCGAAGCTTATTATGCGCGAAATGGATGAAGAGCTCAATGGTCAGTTAAAAATGGCCATTGATATTTTTACGGGTAATTATCCCAAAAAGTTTTTACACCAATTGATATCCGGACAGCTTGACGTCGATCGTATGGACTATCTTAACCGCGATAGTTTTTTTACAGGCGTATCTGAAGGCGTGATAGGATATGACCGCATTATTAAAATGCTGACGGTGCACAAAGGGGAATTGATGGTTGAAGAAAAAGCAATCTATTCCATCGAAAAATTTCTCGTGGCTCGTCGACTCATGTATTGGCAGGTGTATTTGCACAAAGCTGTCGTAAGCGCTGAGAAAATGCTTATCAAAATTATTCTGCGTGCAAGGGAATTAATTCTTTCCGGAACTAAACTCGACGCATGCTCTGCCGTATTCAATTATTTCCTCCGGGAAAATCACGCTGAACCCGAGACTTATCTCCCAAAATTTTGTCTCCTTGATGATTATGATGTGATGGGCGCTGTGAAAGGATGGATGTTTGCAGAAGATAAGGTATTATCATGCCTGTGCGCATCTCTGATCAATCGCCGTTTATTAAAAGTTAAATTTCAGGCTAAACCTTTTGATGAAGATGAAGTCCAAAAATTACGCGTTAGAATATCAGAACAATTAAATATTTCCTATTCCGAATCTGAATATTTTGTTTTTACGGGGGAATCCAGCAATACCACGTACAATCCGGCGGACGAACGTATTAACATTTTATTTAAAGATGGATCAATAAAAGATATCTCACAGGTTGATAATGCACTTATCCATCAAACATTGTCTAGCCCTGTGAAAAAATTTTATATTTGCTACCTGAAAGAATAAGGTTAAGGCGGAGATTAAGGTCAAGACCTGGAATTAAGACTCAACGTTAATCTCAACGTTAACCTAAAAAAAATAAACCAATGCAATTCACAGCCGCTCAAATCGCGCTTCTTATCAATGGGAAAGTAGAAGGAAATCCCGAAGTGGCCGTTGCTTCTTTTGGCAAAATTGAAGAAGCTGTTGCAGGACAATTGTCATTTCTCGCCAATCCTAAATACGAAGAATATATATACTCAACGAGTGCTACAATCGTCATCGTCAATGAGTCACTTGAACTAAAACAAAAAGTAGAGCCGGTATTGATTCGCGTTCCTGATGCATATTCTGCTTTTGCCGCTTTGCTTGCAAAATACCAGGAAATATTAGCACAGCAAATGGTGGGAATCCAGGAGCCATCCTACATTTCAAAAACGGCAAAACTGGGCGATAAAGTTTTTGTCGGTGCCTTCGCATATATAGGAGAAAACGTATCAATCGGGAACAACGCAAAAATTTATCCCCAGGTCTTCATCGGAGACAATGTAAGAGTCGGAGATAATACCACACTTCTTCCCGGCGTCAGAATTTATCACGATTGCATTGTTGGAAAGAATGTAACAATACACGCCGGAACTGTCATTGGTGGAGATGGATTTGGTTTTGCGCCGCAACCTGATGGCAGTTTTAAAAAAGTACCACAGATGGGAAACGTAGTGATTGAAGACGAAGTGGAAATCGGTTCCAACGCAACGATTGACAGAGCTACGATTGGTTCAACGATTATAAGATCCGGAGCGAAACTCGATAATCTCATACAGGTCGCCCATAATGTTGAAGTCGGACAAAACACAGTGATCGCTGCACAAGCAGGTGTTAGTGGGAGCACGAAAATTGGAAACAATGTAATGATCGGGGGACAAGCCGGCATTGTCGGTCACATCCACATTGCAGATGGAAGTAAGATCAACGCTCAAAGTGGTGTAAGCAAATCCATAAAGACTCCTAATTCGGCGGTTACAGGTTCGCCGGCTTTCGAATATACCAGCGCATTGCGCAG
>Ga0163162_10003952_pt1 | contig 14222 bp, 6 predicted proteins | sample S55metaG_FD_115310 | JGI IMG/M metagenome (GOLD analysis project Ga0163162, IMG submission 115310) | Switchgrass rhizosphere microbial communities from Kellogg Biological Station, Michigan, USA - S5-5 metaG | ecosystem: Host-associated > Plants > Roots > Rhizosphere > Soil | place: USA: Michigan...
ATCGACTATATCGCTTCCTGGGGGCCAATGATACTGGGTCATGCTTACCCGCCTGTTGTAAAAGCTATACAGGAGCAGGCTGCCTATTCTACTTCGTACGGGGCACCAACAGAACTGGAAATTAGAATGGCCGAACTCATCATCAGCATGACACCCAATATAGATTTAATTCGCATGGTAAGCAGCGGCACGGAAGCATGCATGAGTGCGCTTCGCCTGGCAAGGGGATATACCGGCAAAAATAAATTTATAAAGTTTGAAGGCTGTTATCACGGTCATGCAGATCCGTTTTTAGTGAAGGCCGGCAGTGGTCTTGCTACTTTTAATATTCAGACAGTACCTGGTATAACAGGCGGCGTTTCCAATGATACGCTTACCTGCGCATACAATGATATTAATGCCGTACAGCAACTGGTAACAGAACATAAAAATGATATAGCTGCTATTATTATTGAACCTGTGGCCGGCAATATGGGATGCGTTCTGCCAGCCGAAGGCTTTTTAAGCAGCCTCCGGAAACTGTGTACACAGGAAAATATTGTTTTAATTTTTGACGAAGTGATGACCGGGTTCAGGTTGGCTGCCGGTGGTGCGCAGGAAAAATTGAACATTGATGCCGACCTGGTTACCTATGGAAAAGTAATTGGCGGCGGTATGCCCGTTGGCGCTTTTGGCGGCAAAAAAGAAATCATGCAGCATATTGCACCGTTGGGCAATGTTTACCAGGCAGGCACGCTTAGCGGTAACCCAATTGCCATGATTGCGGGTTATACCATGCTGACTGAACTAAAAAATAATTCCGCTATTTATACTGAACTCGACAAAAAAACAAGTTACCTGCACAATGGCCTGCAGAAGGTATTATCTGAGTGGGGAAAACCTTTTGTAATTAACCAACTGGGCTCAATGATAAGCCTGCATTTTAGCAGTAAGCCGGTCAATAATTTTGCAGATGCAGCCGCTGCCGATAATAAAAAATTCAACCAGTTTTTTCATGCTATGCTAAGCCGCGGTATTTACCTGCCACCCTCAGCATTTGAAAGCTGGTTCTTAAACAATGCGCTTACAAAAGAAGATCTGGACAATACGATTGCCGCCGCAAAAGACAGTTTGCAGGAAATTGGATAACATAATTCCAGATAACCCTGTCAAATCCGGGATTTCTGTGTTCGCTGCCTTATCCGGGAGATGCATTGCTTACACTATATTAATGCCTTTTTCCTGTAAAAGACCATAAACAGCTTTGCTGACTTCGCTTTTTGCAATATCCAGTTTTGCCACATCTTTACACCAGAATGAAAAAACCATTTGTACTGTTTTGCCTTTTAAATAGGTAAACAGCACTTCTGGTTGGCGTTGTGTTAAAACGTTCGAATCTTTTGCAAGTATTTCGGCGAAACCATCTTTAATTACCTGCGGATCGGGCAGGCCTTCTACTGTAACCGGCAATTCGATTCTTATGTGGTTATTGCTCAGCGTCCAGTTAACAATATTATGAGACAGCAGATCTCCGTTGGGTATGATTACTTCGGCGCCATCGGGTGTCAATAAGGTGCTTGAGCGTATACTGATTTCTTTTACCCGCCCTTTTTTATCGCCTACTTCAACGGTATCGCCTATGCGCAGTGGCCGGTCAAAGATCAATATGATGCCAGACACAAAATTGTTAACAATACCCTGCAGGCCCAGTCCTATACCAACACCGAGGGCACCCAGTATTACGGTTATCTTATCCATAGGAAGGCCCGAAGCAGCCACTGCCAGCAGAAACCCGGCAATTAATAATACAAGACGGGTAATCATCAGTCTTGAACGTTCTCCCTTATTATCAAAAGCTGCGTCGTCGCCAATATCGCCAAAAAAGTAGGCAATGTATTTTTGCAGAAAATTGGCCAGCCATATAATACCCAGGAATAACACTACGCCACCGAATGTAAAGGAGATACTGCCAATCTCCTGGGGCGTAGTAAGTAACAATATCAACTGGGCATAAACAAAATTGTAAATATTGAGGTTGGTAGTTACAGCAATTAAGCAGATAACAACTGCCAGAATGGTCACCAGCCTGTTTACGCCTTTAATAACAGGGGCAGCATCAAAATGATCAGGATAGTTCTTTCTTACACGGCTGGTTTGTATTTGTAATAAAAATGCTTCTTCCAGCAGTTTAATAAAAATGGTAAGCGTAATGATTTGTGAAAAGGTGTAAATGGAGGTATACCCGAAGATCTGTGTAAGTGTTGAACGGCCAAACAGGTTGCATAGCACTGCCAGCGAATTTAAAAGTATATAGACTGCCGTTGCAAAAAATAATATTTTGCTTTCTTTTGCGCGCTTTAAACGTTCCCGGAAAAGATAGCCAAGAAAAATGGCCCCGGCATTAATGAACAATATCCACCAGCGCTGAAGTGAAAAAGGGAGACCTACTATCCGTGTACCAGACAACAGTACAAACAAGATTACAATGCCACACCAGTAATAAAACATTTTCCCTGGCCAGCGTTTCCAAAAAAGACCGGTTAATACCAGCAACAGTAAAAACTGGGTAGTTTCAATATAGATGGCAGGAGCATGCAGGTCAAACAGGGGCGCCAATGTTAACATCCACACCAGGCAGGCCGCTATAGGTACCGCATTGATGTATTTGAACTGAAAGTTATCCAGTACTGAAAGCTTGTTCCTGTTTTTCAGGATGCGGAAATTATTAAATACCCAGTAAAAAAAGACGATACCAGTTAACAGCAACCACCATCTTTTTGAACGTGTATTTTCAAAATAATACCTTACTGCCTTGTTTTCATTATTGATTGATTTTCTGAAATTGGCGGCACCGGAAAAATTGGCCGGCCTGGTGGGCGGTGGTTCCCATAAGTAATTTCTTTCTTTAGTGAAGGCCCGGGGTCCCACCCTGGCCAGCAAACTACTGGTCTGGTTCAGCATTTCGGTAACCGTTATGGCATTGGCTGAAGCATGTGCCTTGAGGCGGTTAATAGTATTGGTAGCAGTTCTTACCAGCGTATCTGTAGCACCCCATTTTGCGCGTAACCCTTTTAGTTGTGTGCTAAAGTTTTTTCTTAAAACAGAGTCGCGGAAAAGAGAACGAAGGGTAGTATCTTTCCGAAGGTTAAGCACCTCTCTTTTTAAAGAATCCAGTTTTTCGTCATATTCATTAAGCACAACAACATATTTTTTGTCGCTGGCCTGTATGGCTTCCAGCAAAGTATAAAACATCTGCAGGTTACGCAGATTAAGGGATCGTTCGCTGGAAGACAGGCGTTCTTTTATTACGCCCAATGCGGTATCACTTTCATCAAGCTCATCAGCAATTTCATCCAGCCTTTCAAATGAGCCTGTAATAACGGGCACTTTATTCAGGGTTTGATATACTTTTTGTAAATGCAACAGGTAATCACTGGCAGTAAGGATGTTATTATCTGCAAACAATGTACTGTCAAAATACCTGCGCCGGGTAGTATCCGGCCGCAGTACTGAATCCCGGCGCATTTGTTCAGGGGCTGAAGTATCATGATGCACTCTCTGATGCCGGGCTGTATCCTGTGCGCTGGCAAATCCAATAAAGAAAAAAAAACATATTAATAAGCAGCAGATTGACTTCCTGTTCATGAGTTGGTAACGTTGGTATTGCTGCAAAATTGCCGTATTAAAATTAGCAAACCATTAAAATTTTATACATCAGCATTTATACTCACAAGAAGTTGCGGGTTCCATCGCTGTTAATCGTTGCCTGTACTAACAAATTACCGCATCATTAACGGACAGTATATAAGATTTTTGCTGAGACGGAAGGCAGTTTCTTCTTTTTTCTTCTTCCCCACCAAATATAAAAACCCGTAACAGGCAGGCTGGCAGCAATAAGACTTGCAAAAAACGCCAGCATTTTTCCAGGCAGTCCAAGAACAGCGCCTATATGAATATCATAGTTCATCCGTTTTATTTTATCAGCCACTGAAGCATTTGCATAAGCACCGGCATAGATGCCTTTGCCAGGCAATTCCCGGCCGGTATACTGATCAAAATAATAATTATCCATATTGTAATAAGTTCCCGGCCTGTGGTTAATACTCACAGACAGTGCAGCCGAAGGTCCTGCAGCAAAAAAAATACTGAGGGCTTCCTTCTTATTTTTCTTTTGCATCATTTGCCGCCAGGTATTGTCCATTATTGCCAGTTTATCGCCCGGTTTTGCCAGCGTGTCTGAAGATGGCGTATACCAGGCGGGCATTGACTTACCGGCGGCGCTTATCCAATAAACAGATTTTGCAAACCATTCAAACCCCATTACCAAACCTGTAATTGCCAAAAAAATGGCTATCCATGTCATGTAAAAGCCAAATACGTTGTGCAGATCATAGTTGGTACGTTTCCATTTTGCGTTCCATTTAACACTAAACCTTTGTTTACGGGCAGCTTTGTTCTTTGGCCACCATAAAACAATACCGCTGATTAACATGGTCAAAAAGATAAGCGTGGCGCTTGCCACAACTGGCTGACCGATTGATGGCGGCAACCACAGATAAAAATGCCCGTTCAATACCATGCGGAAAAAATCACGCGTCATGTTCTTTACTTTCAGCACATCCCCGTTATAGGGATTGAGGAATATTATTTTATAATTGTTTGCATCGTAATAAGATATCAAAATGGCATCTCCGGGTTTGCCGTATTCAATGCTGCTGGCAGCTTTACCATGCAGTCGCTGTTCTGCAATTTGTTTAAGCACAGAGGGCGGCAGGGGCAGCTTTTCTTCTGCTTTTACAAAGCGAAAAGGCTCGGTAAGCATTCTTATTTCATGTTCAAATGCCAATAGACAGCCTGTGACACCCAATACAACAATTATAAGTCCGGACACAAGCCCGAGCCATAGATGAATTTTTCCTGTGGCTTTTTTAAACCGCATGACGTTTAAAATTTATACGCAACCGTAAATCGAAGGTTTGTTCCTGGTTCGGCTTGCCAATAATAGTAATCGGCGTATGGTGCACCAGAATATAAATAGCTGTTCAGGATATTGTTTACTACCAGGTTAAAAGCCATTTTGTCTTTTTGATAAGATAAACTTCCGTCCAGCCTGAAATAGTCGGGCAAACTGTTTTTGGAATTGTCAAAAACATACCAGGGCGAACGTTTTGCCTGGTACTGGTAACCCAATGATATACCAAACCCGCTCAGCACTTTGGTGTCAAACCTGTAATTTAACCATGCATTCTGGATATGCCGTGTAGAGCCGGCTACCTGGTTTCCTATTACTTTAGGGTCGCTGTCTTTGGTGGTTTTTGCTTCTGTGTACGCGTAATTAATAATCACATCCAGGTTGGGAAGGATTTGCCCCTTAATATCCAATTCCGCCCCCCTGGTTTTTTGCTGGCCAGACTGCCGGCTGTATGGCTGTCCTGTTGTAGTATTAATATGATCAATATCCGCCGTCAGTACGTTGTTCCTTGTAATCTGGTAAACGGCTGCCGAAGCGTTCCATCTACCATTCATCCAATCCTTTTTAAAACCCAATTCAAGATTGACACCCACAATAGGAGCAAAACTTTTTCCCTGCCAGTCTGTTCCATAATTTTCCATGAATGACTGATCAGATACAAAATACGCGGCCGTATTCTTATCGATGGAATAGCTGAGGCCAATTCTTGGAGTAAACCGGCTGTTTTTATAATCTCCCGAATACACATCGCCGGTTTTCAGAGTCGTATACCTGCCGGCAATGGTTAAACGAAGTTTGTTCGTAAAAAAATTCAGTTCATCCTGCAGGTATAAACCGGAATAGGCATTGTAGTAGTGTACACCTCTTTCTCTTAAAGATCTGCTGCGGTCAAATGTTTCAGACAACGGTGATACCCCATACGCCGGTTTATAAATATTAAATGGTTTTGTGCCAAGGGTGGCCGACTGGTTCCAGTCGTGGTAATAATCCTTGCTGCTCATATCTACTCCTGCCAGTATTTTATGCACCAGCCTACCCGTTGTCGCTTCGCCATTTAAAAATACCTGTCCTATTTTGGTCATGCCCAGCACATCCCAACTGCTGATACTCCTGTTGATCAAACTATCATTATCTGGCACAAAACCATCCGGATAGGCCAGCCACATGCTCATGCCTTCCTGCTGGTAATTAAGATAAGTTGCCTGGACGGTAAACTTCCAATCCTTATTTATTTTGTGTTCAATAATTGCCAGCACACTTCTTTCATTCATATTGGTAGCGGGCAGACTGGCTTCTGCGTTGGTAAAATTCCGGGGTAAACCGGCATAGCCTTTTTTTGAAAAAAGGTAGTTGGACCCTATTATGTTTACCTGTGAAAACTGCTGTGTATATTCTACCGTCAGCGAAGTTTGATCATCTACCAGGTATTTTACCACGGGTGTTATGGTGTACCGGTTATTGAAATCAAACTGCCGGTGAGAACCTTTCAGTTGTCCCATTACATTTATACGGTACAATAGTTTACCGTCTTTTGAAAGCTTGCCATCCAAATCAACAGCGGTCCGGTATAAATTAAAACTGCCCAGAGAAATGCTTGCTTCACCCTTTGTTCGGCCACCCGGTTTTTTAGTAACCACATTGTAAAATCCACTGGGGTCACCGTTGGCCAGCATAAATCCCGCAGGGCCCTTTACAAATTCAATACGTTCTACCATGCTCATATCTTCTGTAAGTGGTCCCCAGGTGGTTGACACATTCATACCGTTCCGGAATGCACCCACATTGCTGCCCCTCATGGTAATGCGTGCATAGTTATCCCAGTGTTCTACACGGCTGGCCCCGCTTACATTGCGGGTCACTCCTTCCAGCATATCAAATATCTGCTGATCATTTATCAGCTTACCAGTTATAACCTGTATGTTTTGCGGAATTTCAAGGATAGGCGTTTGCAAACGCAGTGAACCGGAGGTGCGGTTTGTTTTAAAACTGTTCCTGTTTCCCACCACCACTACTTCATTTAGTTGTTTGTCCGATAACACCAGCCGTATATCTACCCTGCTTGTTCTGTCATTTTCCACAATAACTTCCTGTTCGGCATCTTTGTAGCCAACCAGACTAACAACAATGGTCTGTACGCCTGCCCGGACGTTTTTTATTTTGAATACCCCATTATTATCTGCAACGGCATTCCCGTCCTGATTTTTCAATAAAACAGTAACGCCTTCTGCCGGTTTATTGTCCGCGGTAGTGATGTTTCCTTCAACGATGCCCGTATGCTGCACCTGCGCACTAATACCGGCTATACCTATTGCTAATCCTGTAATAAAACTGCTTATCTTTTTCATTTTGCGCATAAGTTTGTTTTGGCGGGCTCATTATGGAAAAACTTCTGGCTGCCGTACATTTTCCGGAGCAATACAAGAAAATCAGCAATGGCCCTTATGAATATTTTTTTATTTACCGCAGCAAAACTAAACAGCGGCTGACCGAATGATTATCAAAATCAGGAAACTGATTTACGCAAAAAGGAAACTGACGGTGGCATGACAGTTTGAGCGGTTAATGAAGAATTGTTTTTATGCCGATGCGCCCACATCATCCTGTAAAACATCTGCGGTTATTGCAAGCCGTTACCATAGCTGGTGACTGAGTTTTGCAGTGCCATTAAATGCCGCCTCATCCACCACATATTGAAAATTAATAAGGCCATGTAGCCGGCAAGCCGGTTACATGGCCCTGTAATTACAGTATAGTGGTCTGCCGAACCAGCAAACGCAATTCCTTTGCAGCATCCACCATTGCTATTAATGCTTTCTGGGTTTCCTCCCAATGGCGCGTTTTTAATCCGCAATCGGGGTTTATCCAAAGCTGTTCTGCCGGTATTACTGCAATGGCTTTTTCCATCAATGCCATCATTTCCGCCTTCGATGGCACCCTGGGCGAGTGAATATCATATACGCCGGGGCCGATTTCATTGGGATACTTAAAATCGGCAAATGCATCCAGCAATTCCATTTGTGAACGTGAGCACTCAATGGTAATCACATCGGCATCCATAGCTGCAATACTGGAAATAATATCATTGAATTCCGAATAGCACATGTGCGTATGGATCTGTGTTTCATCCTGCACTCCGCCGGCTGCAATACGAAAAGCCCGTACGGCCCATTGCAGGTAAGCCTGCCAGTCTTCTTTGCGAAGTGGCAACCCTTCCCTGATGGCCGGCTCATCAATCTGTATAATTTTTATACCGGCCCGCTCCAGATCAATTACTTCATCGCGTATGGCCAGCGCTATTTGTGTACAGGTTTCACTCCGCGGCTGATCGTTGCGCACAAAACTCCATTGCAAAATAGTAACGGGGCCCGTTAGCATGCCTTTAACCCATTGCCTGGTTAATGACTGCGCATAGGAAGTCCAGCGCAATGTCATGGCAGTAGGACGGCTAACATCTCCATAAATAACAGGCGGTTTTACGCAACGGCTTCCATAACTCTGCACCCAGCCATTTTTTGAAAAAGCAAAGGCATCCAGTTGTTCGCCGAAATATTCCACCATATCGTTGCGTTCAAATTCTCCGTGTACCAGCACATCAATACCTGCTGCTTCCTGCCACCTGATGGCTTCTGCTGTTGCCGAAGCAATCAAATCGTCATATTGTTCCTGGGTTAACGATCCTTTTTTTAATTTGGCTCTCCAGCTTCTGACTTCGGCAGTCTGAGGAAATGATCCAATGGTAGTGGTTGGAAACAGTGGCAAACCCAAAGCAGCATGCTGTTTTGTTTTGCGTACAGAAAAATCATTCAACCGCCGTGCATCTTTATCAGTAATGGCGGCAGTACGTTGTTTTATTTTTGGAAGGTGAATAAGCGAAGAAGTTTTACGGCTTTTATTGGCCGCCACATTTTCCTGCCATTTAATATTGGATGATTCGCTGCTTTCTTTAGATGCCAGTTGCTTCAGCGTTACCACTTCGTCAATTTTTTGTTTGGCAAAAGCCATCCATTGCTTTATTTCCGGTGTTAATGTTTGTTCATCGGTTTCCAAATCCAAATCGCAGGGCGCGTGGATTAATGAACAGGATGGCGCAATCCAAATCCTTTCCGATCCAATTGCTTCTGTCGCCCGGTCAATCAATGCCAGCGATGCCTCAAAATCATTTTTCCAGATATTGCGGCCGTCCACTACACCCAGTGAAAGATTGATCCTGGAATTTTTAACATCAGTTGCCAGTATATCCTTCAGTTGCAAAGGACAGCGTACCAGATCCAAATGCACTGTCTGAACAGGCAGGTCCAGTACAGTTGACAGGTTTTGTCCATAACATTCAAAATAACTTGCCAGTATAAAATGCAAGCAGGGAAATGCACCGGCTATTCGTTTGTATGTTTCAACAACTACCCGCTGCTCTTCGGCAGAAAGATTGAGCGAGAGACAGGGTTCATCGAACTGAATATAATGCGCATTGGCATCATCAAATTTTTTCAGCAGTTCAAGATAAACCGGTAAAAGATTTTTGATAAGAGCAAGCCGGTTAAACCCGCTTCCTTTTTCTTTTCCCAGCAGTAAATAAGATACCGGCCCCAGCAATACAGGCTTTGTATTAAATCCTGCCTGTTTTGCTTCAATAAATTCATTGACTGCCTTGTTCGAATACAGGGTAAATTTTTGATTGGCTGTAAATTCAGGAACGATGTAGTGATAATTGGTATCGAACCATTTGGTCATTTCCATGGCTGTAATATCATGGTCATCCTTCTGATAACCCCTGGCCATAACAAATAACAAATCGATATCCGGCAACTGCTTTTCCTGCATAAGCTGGTGATAGCGCTCCGGTATGGCGCCCACCATCAGGCTGGTATCGAGTACCTGATCATAAAAAGAAAAATCATTGCAGGGCAATACATCTATGCCCGCATCGTGCTGTAATTGCCAGTTTTGCCGGCGGATGGATTTGCCTGTCTGCAATAATTCCTGTACTGTCAGCTTTCCGGCCCAGTACTGCTCTAAAGCTTTTTTTAGCTCACGCTGGCTGCCTATCCTCGGGTAGCCCAGGTTGTGTGTTTGCATGTTTGTGCTTTTAAAATGATAAAATCAGTTTAAAGCCCTTTGCTAAACTCCGCAATGTTTTGTATAATGAATAAGATGAAGAAGTATGCACACGACACCCTGCGGAAGATAGACCACCCGGATAAAATGCACATCAATCCGACACCTGCTTCATTCCACGAAAGCATTGTCAATACAGTTAAGGCAGGTCTCCTGGCTTGTAACATTTTTACCGTCCTTCCCATTGCATTTTGGTGCTACAGTGGACAATGATTGGTAAAAACTATTTTGTTACTTACAGTTGCGGGACAGCTTGTGATTTACACACAATTCCCTATTAATCCCGCCATGGGCGGGAACCTTCTCCGTTTGATGAAGAAATAAAGTAAAGAACTTATCCGGCGCAAATGTACAATAATATGACCCACAGCGCCACAGAAGTGATTTTCTTTTTTGCGGCGTGGCATTGAGGCGATGCACAGAGATTGCCTGGCAATGGTTATCCCAATAATCCCATTCTTCCCTTTTATCCCAGTTCAGACATTAGCATTGAGGCGGTACACGGTGATTGCGTCGCAATCGTTCCGGACGAAATAAGCAATACAAAAATCTCAACGGCTTATAAAAACACCCGGGTATTCCTTTGTTGCCTTTTGATCTTTATAAACAATTTTTCCGTTTACCCAAACCATTGCAATGCCCGATGACAATGCTTTTGAATCAGTCATTGTTGAATTGTCATTAACGGTTGCCGGGTCAAACAAAACCAGGTCGGCAAAATAACCGGGAACCACCATGCCACGGTTTTTTATGCCCAGGTGTTCAGCCGTTAAACCCGTCATTTTGTATACGGCTGTTTCAAGCGGCATTATTTTTTTATTGCGTACATAACGGCCCAGCACCCGGGTAAAAGCACCATAGCCACGGGGATGCCCGCCATCAGCGCCATCAGAACAAATATTGGTGTAATTCCATTGTAGAAAATTAATTACGTCATCGTCAAGCATAGAAGCCCCCGCAATAGCCGCACCCTTATCGCCTGCTTCACGGATGATGCGCATAAGCGCCTGCGCATCTGTTTCATTGTTCAATTTTGCAATTTCACTGACCGTTTTGCCTTCATAATTTTTATTGGCAGGAAACCAGGTCATAACAGAAGCCGATGGATCAAACAGTTCCTGTGTGGCATACAATGCACTTGCTGCGTTATCAAAATCCTTTTTGGGAAACAATACCCTGGGTGTAGACGACCACATGGTGTAGGGATAACAATCTGCAGTAATATCAATTCCCTCCGAACGTGCACGCTGTAATTGTGCCAGTATACCTGCCGAATTGCCCCATTTACTGCGCATGGCAATCTTACAATGCGAAATCTGCACGGGCAATTTTGCTTCCCTTCCAATATTGATGATTTCTTCAATGGAAGTTTCCAGGTTCACATCCTCACTGCGGATATGACTTATATAACGACCACCGGCAGCTGCTGTTTCCTTTGCCAGATCTATTACCTCATCCCTGGTGGAATAAAAACCTTCTTCGTATTCAAGCCCGGTCGACAAACCCAGCGAACCCTTATTAATATCTTCTCTTAGTATCTTTTTCATAGCCGCCACTTCCGTTGAATCGGCGGCGCGCAGCAGATCTTTTTTCATTACCATTTCGCGTAATGAAGCATGACCGGTATAGGTAGCTATATTAATGCTTACCGGGTGCTGCCTTAACCTTTCCTTTAGGGTATCAACCGGGTATGAACCACCATCCTGGCCAATAACAATAGTGGTAATACCCTGGTTGGTAGCCGCAATACCGGCCGGGCCTTTGTCCAGCCCCCTTTCATGATGGCTGTGGCTGTCAATAAAACCCGGAGCCAGTATAAATCCCCTTCCATCTGTCACGGTTTCATCTTTGAAAGGCGTTAAATCACCTACATCATCTATTTTGTCATCTATTATTCGCACGGCCGCTTTTTTTGCCGCTGTACCCGTACCGTCAATCAATTGAATATTGGTGATCAGTTGGCTTTGCGGAATATGGTAAGGCTTTCCCAGCAATATGTTTTCGACAATCCGAAAAGAACCGGAATTGCCATCGTTATCCAGTATTATAAGTGTTTGATTGTTTTTTGTAAACCTGTCTATAAAGGTGCGGAACCCCACCCAACTGCCGGTATGCTGTACCCCTTCCTCATCTTTTTTAATACCCCATCCAAATCCATAGCTGGTAAATGTGCCGTCATTCAGTTTGCCGGGTGTGATGGCTTCTTTAAAAGTTGATTGTTTTACCAGTTTATCTGTATACAATGCCTGGTCCCATTTATATAAATCTTCAGCGGTAGAATAAACATTGCCATCTCCCACAATACCATCCAGCCACAGTAAATCATCGGCAACCGCTTTTCCTTTTTTATACTGAAAACCAAACACACGCGAAGGCGGGTAGCTTTTCATAGTGATGTTGTAGATATAGGTGTTGGTTAGCCGCAGCGGTCTTGCAATTCTTTCTTCAAAAAATTTGTCACAGGCAATACCCGATATTTTTGCTATAACGGAAGCCAGCGTTGTATAATTGGTATTGCAGTACACAAATTTTTCTCCGGGTGTAAAAACCAATGCCGGTTTTTTTGCGGCCAGCAGGGCCAGCATAGATTCATTGGTAAGTGTATCCAACAGGCTCCGGTAACGTTCGGCGATATCAAAATACTCAGGCAATCCCGATGTATGGTTCATCAGGTGCCGCAGGCTGATTGCCGGGTAGGGAAAAGAAGGCAGGTATTTTTGAACAGGATCATCATATTGAAGCTTTCCCTGTTCTTTCAGCATCATTACCATCATGGCAAAAAACTGTTTGGATACCGAAGCCAGGTTGAAAGCAGCATCAATGGTTAATGGTTTTGCCCCGGCACCGGCAACTCCAAACGCCTTTTTATACAATACCTTCCCTTTTTCAGCAATCAGCACGGTTCCATTAAAAAGCCGCCGCTCGTACAGTTTTGTTAATGCACTGTCTGCCATTTGAATTTTTGCACTCCACTGGGCATCTGACAACAAAGGGAATAACAGGATGAGCAGGAATATTATTTTTCTCATGCAGTTTATTTAAGCAGGGTATTCATTAATATCTTCGTTTAAAACTAAGGAATAAAATCTATTTTTATCAGCCTATAGTTTTAGCAAAAAATGGAAAAAGCAATTATTATTACCAATGGACTGCTGCAGACCGGCGATGCCAAAACTGCGCATGGCCTTATACGTGAAAGTAAACGTTATGAAATTACCGCCGTCGTAGATCACCTGCACGCCGGCAAAGATGCCGGCGAAGTGCTGGATGGCAGGAAACGTGGCATCCCCGTGTATGCAACGGTAGAAGAGGCCATGAAAACAAACCCCTTGTTTTGTATTGTTGGCGTGGCAACGGTGGGCGGTATTTTTCCAGGCGATTTAATTGAACAGGTAAAAACGGCCATCCGGCATAAACTATCCATTGTAAACGGGTTGCACGATCATTTATCGGAGCGCCCCGAAGTTAAAAAGCTGGCCGAAGAAAATGGTGTGGCTTTAATTGATATCCGTCTTCCTAAAAAAAGAAAAGACCTGCATTTCTGGAGCGGTAAAATCTTTGAAATGGCTACACCCGTTGTTGCAGTCATTGGTACCGATTGCGCATTGGGAAAAAGAACCACCGCGCGTTTTGTAATGAATGAATGCCATAAGGCCGGCATTGGTGCGGAAATGATTTATACCGGCCAAACCGGGTGGCTGCAGGGTGGCAAATATGGTTTTATATTCGACAGCACGCTCAACGATTTTGTTTCGGGTGAACTGGAATATGCTATATTAAGCTGCAATGAAGATAGCAAGCCTGATATTATTCTAATTGAAGGGCAATCGGCTTTGCGCAATCCCAGCGGACCCTGCGGATCTGAAATGCTGGTATCGGGCAATGCAAAATCGGTGATACTGGTGCATGCACCCAAAAGACATTACTACGAACATGAAGTTTCCTGGGGACCTATTCCTTCTGTTGAATCGGAGATAGCGTTGATTCGATTTTTTGGATCAACGGTCATTGCTGTTGCATTAAATACAGAACATTGCAGCAACGAAGAGGCCCGCGGATTCCAGGCCGACTATGAATCCCGGCTGGGCATTCCGGTAATGCTGCCGTTGCAGGAAGGTTGCGGAAAAGTTATTCCGGCCATACAGCGCCTGGTAGCATC
>Ga0163162_10003954_pt1 | contig 14221 bp, 11 predicted proteins | sample S55metaG_FD_115310 | JGI IMG/M metagenome (GOLD analysis project Ga0163162, IMG submission 115310) | Switchgrass rhizosphere microbial communities from Kellogg Biological Station, Michigan, USA - S5-5 metaG | ecosystem: Host-associated > Plants > Roots > Rhizosphere > Soil | place: USA...
ATCCCGTCGCGTTTACCCTTGCGCCGGCCATGCTCGCGGCGACGGCGTTGCTCGCAACCTGGCTGCCCGCGCGACGCGCCACGCGAATCAGCCCGATGGCAGCCCTCCGCACGGAGTAACGGTTAGTCCGGGGAGCACGGGGCGCCACCCTCTGTTCCCCAAAATCAAGAGCGCCCCTTAAACGAGGAATTTACCCTTTGCCATCACCTGTTCGTCGTCGAACCAGATGTCGAAATCGCGGCCGACACAGTCGATGTGCGTTTTCGAAATCCAGTTCTGGCCGGTGTGCTCGGCGTAGGGATGGCCAAAGGCGATGTGGATGCCGGGAATTTTTTCGTCCTGCAAAATGTTCCCGATGATATGGGTACAGGCGGTGTTTGTCCCGACCGCGAATTCGCCCACCCGATTGCTGTTTTCGTCGGTGCTCGTGTAAAGGCGGAAGTCGTCGCGCAGATCCTTGTTCTCAGATTTCAAACTAACGATGCGGTTGTTTTCCACCTCGATCGTGAGCGGGCTGTCCTTGAGATCGCCGTAGCGCTCACAGAGATAATCGCCAACCACGCCGTCGACGACAAAAACCCCGCTAGTGTTCATAGGCGAAGTGAAAATTTCGCCACCGGGAAGGTTGCCCCATTTTTCCTTGGTGATGATGCCGCTCGTCTTGAGCCACTTTAATTTCGGCGAAAGCTCGGCGACGAAATCGGTGCCGGCCGGCGTCTTGCAGCTCACTCGTTCCGCCTGGCGAGCGCGTTCGACGAGGCGCTGGCTGAGTTCGTCTACCTGGAGAAAATCGGCGCGCATCCCCTCGAGCATGATCTCGTGATTGATGTTGACCATGTGCCCATGGCGCAAGCCGTAATTGTTGACCACAGCCGTCATTTGAATGCGCGAACCGAGCTCGCCGGTCTGGGTTTGGGCGGCGAAAATCGAGACCTGCGAGGCGGCGAGATCCTCGAGGATCGCCTCGGGCATGAACTTGAGCGGACGGCGCGCATGATGTTCGAGCACGAAGAGGCTGTAATCTGCGCCCACTCTGTCCACCTCCGTCTGTAAGGCCGCCGCGATCTCGCGGGTGGCGGTATCGGTGATGATCGTAATCCGCTCGTCAGGCTGGAGACGCAGGCAGACTTCGATCGCGTTACGCGCGCCGGGGATCAGTTCCGGATCAACGGGATGGAGATAGGCGCGGTCGGGCATTTATCGGGGAGGATTCTTACGCGGAAACCCGTCGCAATCAAACCTCGTCGCCCCACTGCAGAGCGAAAGGCCTTGTTTTGCCTGGCATTTGTCGCCGGGCCAGAGACGCCCAGCGCCGGGAGAGATTGGTGCGGATGGCTGCATGGGCAGTCGCCGCCCGACCTAGAAGCCAAGGCGCAGAAGCGGACGCCACCACGGAATCCCGCCGAGGATTAAGAGCAGGGAAATCATCCACGCGACAGCGGCAGCGCGGAATTTCATCGTCTCCGTTCTTGCCTTGCGCCCCAGAGCTGCGCCGACGTGCGCAAGAACCACCGCCAGCAACATGAGTGTCGCGTGCTCGATGGCGAAGAAGCGCGACTCCTGCTCTTTCATGGCTGCACCGAAATTCTGCAGCGCGGCGCGCGTAATCGGGCTGGCGCCGAAGTACAAAAGCAAGCCAAGCAGGAACTCGATATCGATCGCGATAACGAAGAGAAGGCTGAAGGAGCGCAAAGTTGAAACGGGTTTTGCGCCGCTCCAACCGGAGAAGCCCACGAAAAGTGCAGCTAACCCGGCCGCCAGAACAACCCAGCGGAGAAGCCCATGCCAGAGTAGCAAATGCGGATAGAAAGCTTGCATGGCCGCATCATGCGGGTCGGCGACCCGGGCGTAAACGCTTTTCCCGTCGGGCGCCCGCTTTGCCTAAACCGCGAATCCGCTTCACTTCGCGGGTGATTGTTTCCAGCTGGGGGCTGATATTCGCACGCGGCAAGACGAGATTGAGAACGCGCAGACCGCCGGCCTCTCGGGCGCTGCGCAGTGCATCGTCCAGCTCGCCCTTGCTCTTCACGTTAGCGGAAACGCCACCGCCGACCAGCTCGCAAATCTTGTCGTAATTCCAGCGCGTGATCTGATTGAAGGAGCCTTCGCAGATCTGTCGCATCGTGCCGTAGCCGTCGTTGTTCAAGATCAAAAAGACTGGATCAAGACCGAGCCGCACTGCCGTCGAAATCTCAGTTCCGGTCATTTGAAATGCCCCGTCGCCTACCACCACGTAGGGCCGGAGATCAGCGCGAGCCAGCTCGACCCCAATGCTCGCCGGCACTGCAAAACCCATCGACATGTAATAAGCCGGAGCGATGAATTGCGCCTGGCGCGCGCTGCGAATTCCCACCGCACCGAAGATCGAATCGCCGATATCGGCGACAACGCAGCAATGCTCATCAAGATGGAGTGAGAGGATACGGAAAACATCGACCACGCTGAGGCGATCGGACCGCTCTTTCTTCCTCAGCGCCTTCGGAGCTGGGTGATGCTTGGATGGACGGAAGCGTTTCGGTGGAATTCTGGCCGCGGCAACCGCTCCCAGAAAATCCGGGAATCGAACTGATTCGTAACGGTGATAGCGCACATTGATCCGTTCTGTAGTGGCAAGGACGCTCCGCCCGCGATCCAGCTTGGCGGTATAGAACCCCATGCTCATGTCAGTAATAAAAGTGCCGAGCATGAGCACAAGGTCGGAGGCCTCGACATACTTCCGCACCTGCTCATCGCTGCTCATGGCGCCGCCATAGACGCCGAGATAAAGCGGATGATTTTCCGGAATCGCGCTCTTGCTCAGGAGATCGGCCGCCATTGGGATTTGCAACCGCTCCGCCATGCGGAGAGCGACCGGCGCCAGGCGATAGCGCGCCAGCTCGACTCCCGCAAGAATGACAGGTTTCTTTGCGGCCCGAATCAATCCCAGTGTTTCCGCGACCGAAGCGGCGAGTGTGTGCGGGTCGGATTCCTCATGCGGTTGGGCAGGAATGGCGGCCGTCGAGATGAGGCGATCCGCCATGTCGTGTGGCACTTCGATGTAAACTGGGCGCTTATGTCGCAGGCACGCTTCGACGCAGCGGACGATTTCCGCGGCGGCCCGCTCTTCCTCGAGCAGCACGGTGCTTGCGACTGTCACTTCATCGTAGACGCGGCGCTGGGTCTCAAAGGTTTTCACCTTGTGATGCAGAAGCGGATCTTTCTCGCGATCTTTACGACCCGGCGCACCGCTCACGACTACGACCGGAGATTTCTCGGCATAGGCGCCGGCGATCGCATTCAGGACATTGAGCCCGCCCACGCAATAGGTCACACAGACGAGCCCGAGACCGTTGACCCGGGCATAAGCATCGGCGGCAAAACCGGCACTGGGTTCGTGGGTCATCGTGATGCTTCGGATTTTTGATTTTTCCAGCCAGGCATAGGTGGAAAGAGCAAAATCCCCCGGCAGACCGAAACTGTGGCGCACCCCGCAGCGGTGCAGGTAGGCGAAAAGAAATTCCCCCAGTGGCATCAGCGAAGGAAACGAGTCTCGAGGCGCGGGCATAATCCAATCCGGCCTAACGAGGACCACCTCGAAAGGCACGCTCCAATTTCCGGCCGACGTCGCGCGCGGCGCCCGGCCTAATCATAGTCGTCGTAGATCGTCGGTTCCGCGAGGTGATGATGCCGGCGTCGCCGTAGATCAACCTCAAAGTAGGCACCCACTGCCTGGCCCACCCAGCATAACACCGGAAGAATAAGCCCAGGACCGGCTGTGGCCAGGCTGAGCAGAATTCCGACCCAGATCGCACAGGGTATTCCGACAAACATCCAGACCAAACCGGACGTGAACTGACCTTTGTATATTTGTCCCGAGCCTGGGATACCAGGCTGAGAACCCCCGCGATGACGTTTGCAGCGTGTGCGCCCTCCTTACCTGGCGCCACCAATGAATAATTCACTTTTTATCTCCCCTCCTTCAGCGCGCAGCATCCTGCTGAAGACCCTCAGCGGCTCACCAAGAATTGGGAAACTTGCGCCGAATCTTGCGTTTGGACCTTGTCAAGCCAGACAAGTTTTGACTAGGAATTGGCAACAAAGGAAAAGCTGACCTCCTCCGGAGGGGGCCATGATGAGCTATGATAACGCTTAGTTCAATCCGATCGCCAAACATCAAGCCCGATATGCTCGACCGGGCCGAACCGGCCAAGATCTGGAAGGCTCGCTCCTTTATTGAGGAACATTTGGGGGAAGAGCTTTCCTTGACCAAAGTCGCCAACTTCGTCGCGATTAATCCGAGTCATCTGAGCGAGAAATTCAAAGAGGTCACGGGTGTGAAATTCGTCGACTACATCGCGCGCCGCAGATTCGCCCGGGCCTGTCTCCTTCTACAGGACCGAAGTCTCCGGATCAGCGAGATCGCGTTTGAAGTGGGGTTCCAGTCGCTCTCGCAATTCAACCGCGTGTTCCAAAGGTTCGCGGGAAGATCACCGACGGGATATCGGGAATTGGGATGCGGCACCCGTCCAAGGAACGGAGCCTCAGATTAGAAAACATCTCTGCGAGAAAAACTTTGACCGAAGAAATGCGTAGTCGAACGCCGGCCATCTCGCCCAGACTCCGCCGTATTGAGACGCTCCATGTTCACGCGGTCGCTCGAAGGAAACCGTGAGAGGCTGCTTTGGCTAGGCGGAAGCGGCCTGGCTTTTGCCGTCATTATGCTTTCCTGCAGCACGACCACTCGCACGATCCTCGCGCCGCCCAGCATCCCGGGCGCGGAGTTTGTCGGTTCCACCGAGTGCGCAACCTGCCACGAAGAAATCACGCGCGATTTTGCGTCCGCCACGCACGCGCGCCTGATGGCGCCCGGCAGCAACGCCAAGAACGCCGGCTGCGAATCGTGCCATGGCCCCGGAAGCCTCCATGTCCAGAGCGGCGGCGGGCTGCACACGATCGTCAATCCCGGTAAGTCACCGCAGGCTTGTTTCCAATGTCACCTGGAAGTGCGGGCACAATTCGAGTTGCCTCATCACCATCCGGTGGTGGAAGGGCGCATGAGTTGTTCGGACTGCCATAACCCGCATAAGGGAAGTGCGATTAAAGGCGGGGGAACAAACTTCGCGCAGCCGGTACGGGGAGGCGGGGTGGAGTTGTTAGGCCAGAACGGCACCTGCTTTCAATGTCACAGCGCGCAGCGCGGGCCGTGGGTCTATGAGCACGAAGCGGTGCGCCAGGGCTGCGTGGTGTGTCATTCTCCGCATGGCTCTGTCAACCAGCGTATGCTCAACGAACGTAACCAGACACTTTGTTTGAAGTGTCATTTCCAGCAGCAGACGCAAGCCGGGCAGATCTTGATCGGCGACGTGGACCACAGCGGCTTTCTCCAACAGGGAACCTGCTGGTCGGCCGGCTGCCACGAGGAACCGCACGGCTCGAACGTGACGCCGCTTCTGAGGTATTGAGGTTCATATGAATCGCCACGCGTCTTTTCGAGTTCGAGCCGCTGGAATTGCCATCTGGCTTGTCTGCGCGGCGATATGGACCACTTATCCTCTCCAGGGCGGAGTGAATGCCGACGGGATGGCAACTCCAGACGGCAAGTCGGCCGCCGCCACCACGGAAGAGCAACCGGAAGACTATAACAACTGGATCGAGCTTGGCTTTGGCGGAACGACGGTGAGCGGCGACGGGGCACAGTTCGAGCAGGAACACCGGGTTCCGGCCGACCAGGTTTTTGGAGGGATCACGGATCTTCACCTCGAAAAATCGAATAAGGATGTGCACTTTCAGCTCGATGGGCATGCCATTTTTGACACTAACGACTACGGCTTGCGGTTGGAGATATCGAAAGACAAGGTCGGGTACATTCGCTTCGGCTATGACGAATTTCGGAGCTGGTATGACGGGAACGGCGGCTTCTACCCGCCGAACGGGCAATTTTTCGACCCTACATTTCCCGAGATGCACCTCGACCGTGGCGACGCATGGGTGGAGCTGGGTCTGCGCGTGCCGAATTGGCCGGAGATCACCATCCGCTATTCCCATGAATTTCGGGATGGTCAAAAGGATTCGACCATCTGGGGTGACACCAATCTGACCGGGTCGGGAGTAACGCGGAAAATCATACCATCTTTTCGGAACATTGATGAAACGCGCGATATCTTCACCTTCGACGCGACCAAGACGATTGGTAACACGGATCTTTTGCTGGGAATGCGCTACGAACATGACAAGAACGACTATTCGCTAAATTTCATCAGGAGCGCGGGCCAGGTGCCGCCGATAGTCCCTCCTCCAGGGCAACAGCGGTTCGTCACCCAGCACCAGAAGGATGACATCGATCTTTTCAGTGGTCATGTCATCACGGAGACTCGTTTCAGCGATTCGTTCTGGTTCACCGCAGCGTATTCCTACACCACCCTGACCAACGACCTCTCAGGCAGTCGCCTGCCGGGGTTGACGTTCGATACTGCTTTTGGAGAACCTGTCCCGACTCTTGGCTCGCGGGACCACAGCTTCATCAACCTGGTCGGGACGGCCCAAGTCGACGAGCATGTCGTCAACGCCAACCTTTACTGGGTACCGGTCAAGGACGTCACCGTCCTCTTCGGCTTTCGCTATACTCATGAGGACCGGAACAGCGATTCATTCTTTCTCGCCGTCGAGCCCAGCGCGAACGTTGCGCCCTTTACGCCTACCAATCCCATGGGAGGATTTCACCTTGGAACACCGGAGCCCACTTCCGGCGCACGCGCGTCAGATTATGACCGCTTTGGGCAGAACTTCGAGCTGCGCCTGACCGGATTCCCCGACTGGCTTTTCTATGCCCGGGGCGAATGGGAGGAAGAATACGGTCACGTCAATGAGTTTCACACCGACGAAGAAGTGGATCTTAATAAGGACACTGATGCACTCTATCAAAAATACACGGTGGGCGCCAATTGGTACCCGCTAACGAGATTAAGTCTGTCAGGCCAGTATTATCATAAGATATCCTCCTATGGAGACGACATCTTCACTGCTTCCTTCCCAAGGCTTATCAACCAAGACTGGAATACGGATGACGTAAACGTCCGCCTGACGTTTCGTCCCAAAATGCCACCCGCTCTCGGCTCTCTCTCATTTGTGACCCGCTATGATTTTGTGCGAACAGCGATTGATGGGCAGTGGGAGATATTTTCTGACGGGATCCTTTTGGATGAGGAACAGACGGGTGTGCTGACAAAACATGTGATCAGCGAGTCGATAAACTGGAGCCCATGGGCAAGATTTTACCTTCAAACCGATTTCTCCTATGTGTGGGATCGAACCGATACGCCGGCGAGCAGCATTGATCTGGGCGCAAACACGAATCCGACGGTTCTCAACTTCGAGAATGATTATTGGACGTTTACTGCCAGCACCGGCTACATCATCAACGACAAAACAGATGTCCACGCTGACTATACCTACTACCGCGCAAGCGACTACGTGAATAACTCTCTTGTCGGTCTGCCCTATGGCGCGGGCGCGCGCGAGCACATCGCTTCGGCAACTTTGAGTCGCCAGCTCACGAAGCAGGTGCGCCTGCAATTGAGGTATTCCTTTTACGACTACACCGACCAGACCTCCGGTGGTCACAACAACTACACGGCACATTCGATCTTTTCGACCCTCCAGTTCCGCTTCTAAATAAGAATGATGTCAAGCCAATCAAGCGGGATATAAACTTTACACCGCCCGGAATCCGCCATAGAAACGAAGTAATTCGCTGACACGCAGAAAGGACCAACATGAAAACCATCGGATTCATCGCACTCGGGCTGCTCGCTCTCTCGGCCGCGCCGTTACGCGGAGCCGACGCCAGGGAAAACTGGAACAAGGACTGTATGCAGTGTCATGGCCAAAGCGGGGCGGCCGACACAAAGATGGGAAAGAAACTAAACGCCAAGGATCTCACCGATGCTACGGTGCAGGCGAGCTTCACGGACGCCGACGCTGCCAAGGCCATCAAGGAAGGAATAAAGGAGGACGGCAAGACCAAGATGAAAGCCTTCGGCGACAAATTGAGCGACGACGAGGTTAAAGCCCTCGTCGCTTATGTCCGGACGCTGAAAAAATAAAGGAAATATTCTCGACAGATCGGCATCCTGTCGGCTAACCATCCAGTTGTATGAAAGAAAAATTATTTCTCCTGATGGTATCGATGGTCGCTTCGGTCGGGATATCTTTCGCCGGTGACGCGAGCGCGCTTTGGGCCCAAAATTGCGCTTCATGCCACGGAAAAGATGGCAGTGGAGGCACAATGATGGGCAAGAAATTAGGGCTCAAGGATTACCGCGACCCGACGGTGCAGAAATCGTTTAGCGATGCCGAAGCGGCTAAGGTCATCAAGGACGGCAAAGGCAAAATGAAGGGCTCGGGAGGAAAACTTTCCGACGCCGATATCAACGCGCTGGTTGCCTACGTCCGTACGTTGAAGAAATAACCGAGAGTTCTTAGGAAAATCGATCGGTGATTGAGCCGATCGTGGTGGAAATTGTCGACCTTGATTGCAAGATCGACACCAAGGGTTCGCGATCACATCTAGAGCAAGCCGACAGATAGCAGAACGATGCCTTTCTTGCCCCGTCTTCGCAACTGGATCAGCTGGGCGGGGATGGTGCTGGCCGCGAGCGCGCTCTTCGCCTTCTTTCTTTTATTCGCGATTGATCAGTTTGCCGGTCACCGCAACCCCTACATCGGCATCCTCGGTGATGTCGTCGCACCGGCTTTTTTTCTCGCGGGAGTTGCTCTCACTCTTTTTGGCGCGCTGCTCCAGTGGCGCCGGGAGCGTCATGCAGCCCGCGTTGCCGCGCCACTAACCATCAATATTGATCTGTCGCGCCCGCGAGACCGGAGAACTCTTGCGCTCTTCGCGACCGCCAGCGTGATCTTTTTGTTTGTGACCGCCGTCGGCAGTTATGAAACTTATCATTACACTGAGTCGTCACATTTCTGTGGCCAGACGTGTCACGTTCCGATGGAACCCGAAGCGGTCGCTTCGCAGCAGACAGCCCATGCCAGAATCGAGTGTGCCTCCTGTCATGTCGGCCCCGGTGCGGCAGCATACTTCAAAACGAAACTCAACGGCGTGAAACAACTTTATCACACGGTCCGGAACGATTATGACCGACCCATTCGCATGACGGACGCCAATCCGCGCCCCGCCCAGGCGATTTGCGAGCAATGCCATTGGCCAGATACATATGTCGGGAACATCTATCGCCTCTACCAACATTATCTCTCGGACGAAAAAAACACCCCTTTTGCGGTTCGTCTTATATTGAATGTTGGCGGCGGCGACGCCGCTAATGGCCCGCAGGGCGGCATTCATTGGCACATGAACATCGCCAACAAGATCGAGTATATCGCAAGCGACGAGCAACGACTGACGATCCCGTGGGTGAGAATAACCAAACCAAATGGCGAGGTAACAGAGTATCGAACGCCAGACTTCAAGGCGGACGCGGCCAAGGATCGCATTCAGCGGATGGATTGCATGGATTGCCATAGCCGGCCCGCCCACAAAATGAAGACGCCTAACGATGCCGTCGATTTAGCCCTGCAGACTGGCCGGCTCGATCCCAAAGTTCCATGGGTTAAAGCCAAAGTTGTAGCGGCATTGGTTCAGCCTTACAAAACAAGAGGCGAAGCCGAGCAAAAGATTGCCGACGCCCTGCGCACAGCTTATCCGGACCCCGCGCAGGCGAACCCAATCGTCGAGGAGGCGCAGGCGATTTATCGCGCCAACTTCTTTCCCGAAGTAAATACGAATTGGCAAACCCATCCCGATTTCATTGGACACAAAAATTGGAACGGTTGTTTTCGTTGTCATGATGGCAACCACGTTGCGGCCGACGGAAAGAAAGCCATCAGCGCAAGTAGCTGCAACTCCTGCCATCTCATTGTGGCCCAGGGCAGCGGTGACGCGTTGAAACAAATCAACGCCGAGGGCATGGACTTCGTGCACATCGACGCTCCCTACACGGAGTTCTCCTGCACGGATTGTCACACCGGTGGCTTACAGAAGGAATAGGATGAATCTGCGTTCGTTTCCTTGCGACCACGCTCCGCCGGTGGAACGCGAAAAATCAAAGGACTTCAATTTTCGCGGCTCGATTCAGTTCGACTCCTGACCCGATGTGGCACCGATGGGTTGATTTCTGCACGTCGCTCAAGTTGACGATGACTTGTCTGGCGGCGGCGATGGCGCTCATCTTCGCGGGCACGCTGGCCCAGGTGCATCTCGGCATTCACGAGGCGCAGGCGCGTTACTTCCAGAGCTTCTTTGTTTGGTGGCCGCCGGAGACCCGCAGCTTTAAAATTCCTATCTTCCCCGGTGGTCATTTCATTGGTGCGGTGCTCCTCGTCAATCTAATCGCGGCGCATGCGAAACGATTTCGTCTGGCCTGGCGCAAACTTGGAATTCATCTCACCCATGCCGGTTTGATTATTATGCTCACAGGCGGTCTCTTCACCGATCTGTTCGCGGTCGAGAGCCACATGCGGCTGGCTGGTGGCGAAACCAAAAATTACTCTGAGGATCCGCGTCGGGCGGAATTAGCCGTGACCGATCTGAGCCACACCGAATGGGATCAGGTGACGGCGATACCGGCAGCGGTCCTGCGCCGTAATCGGGTGATTGATGATTGGAGCCTGCCCTTCCGGATTGTGGTGCAAAACTACTACCAGAATTCGCAGCTTAAAATGTTGCGTGACGCAGGAAACAGCGCGCAACCTGTCGCCAATCAGGGACCGGGCGCGCTCGTCGCCGTTCAGCCGGCTCCGCCAGTCACCGGAGTTAACGAAGGCGATGTGACCAGTGCCGCGATCGAGATCGTTTCAAAAAATTCGGAAACTCCTCTTGGCACATGGCTCGTCTCGGCCGCGCTCGGCGCGCCCCAGACTTTTTTCTGCGATGGAAGAACCTGGATGATCGCGATGCGCCCCGCGCGCTATTACAAGCCCTACAGCGTCACGCTCCAGAAATTCACGCACGAGCGCTACCCCGGCACCGAAATCCCCAAAGATTTCTCAAGCCGCGTAACGCTGAAGGACCCGGAGCGTTCTATCTCTCGGGATGTTTTGATCTACATGAATCATCCGCTGCGCTATCGCGGCGAGACCTATTATCAGGCCGGATTTCAGAAGGATGACTCCGCCACAGTGCTACAAGTCGTGCGTAACCCGAGCTTTCTCGCACCCTATGTGGCGTGCGTTATTGTCGCGCTCGGCCTGCTCGTTCAGTTCGGTTATCACCTCGTCGAATTTTCGAGAAAACGAAGGGCGGCCCACGCATGAAGCGTTTCTTCCCCTGGCTGCTGTTGCTCTTCGCCGTGGGTTGGCTGGCGGCGAACTGGTGGCCGGCCCGACGCGCCCAGGGTGATCTCGATCTTTCCAAGCTCGGTAAAGTTCCGGTCCTGGTCGGCGGCCGCGTCAAGCCACTCGACACCGTCGCGCGCAACTCGCTCCTCATCATTCACGGCAAACAAGAGCTGGGCCTCAAAGACAGCCGGCGTCTTACAGCAATGCAATGGCTCACCGATGTCATCTTTAACGCGCCGGTTGCCGATCAGTATCCGGTATTTCTCGTGCAGAACGCCGACGTGCTTGGCTTGTTTGGCTGGGAACAACGCGACCAAAAGGATTTCAGTTTCGCTGAGTTCTCGCCCTTCCTGAAAAAAATCGACGATCAGGGCGCGATGTCGGAGAGGGTCGAATCGGTGCAACGCTCCGCTTATCAGAGCGCGATCGTGAATCTGCGAAACTCTCTCGCTTTATATCAGCGCCTGAAAAATAGTGTGCAGCCGGAAGGCGAAAAGAACTTTGCTGCCGAGGTTATCGCTTTGGAACGCGGTCGCCCCGCCGCAGACAAAAATTCCGCCAAGGGAGCCGTCGACGATGTGGCAACGTTGATTCGGCGCTACGAGAAAGTTTCCCAGATGGCATACCTCCTGGCGGTGCCGCCCGGCAACGCAGCGGGACTAACGATCGCAGCTGGAATGAGCAGCCAATGGCAGTCGATGGGCGACAGCATGTTGCACTCCGCTGGCAGCGGAGACCTTCATCCGATTGTCAGAGAGTACGCACTCCTCGGCGATGCCTACCGGGCAGGCAACCGATCACTCTTCAATCAGCATGTTGATCTCATTACGCGCTGGTTTGCGCAGGCGCAGCCCAACGCGGCAAAGCGGGCTGCGTTCGAATTTCTCTTTAATCGTCTTCAGCCGTTCACCCAAAGCATGGCGCTCTATCTTCTCGCGTTTCTCCTCGCCTGTTTTTCCTGGCTTGCCTGGAGCCGCACACTCAGTCGTTCGGCGTTTTATCTGCTCCTGCTTGCTCTCGCGATTCATACTTTTGGCCTCGTCTCGCGGATGTATCTACAAGAGCGGCCGCCGGTCACGAATCTCTACTCATCAGCCATTTTCATCGGCTGGGGCGCGGTCATCGTCGCGCTTATTCTGGAAAGGATTTTCCGGGACGGTATCGGTGCGGCCTGCGCCGGCGCGATTGGTTTCATCACTCTCATCATCGCTCATCATCTCGCGGGCAGCGGCGACACCCTCGAGATGTTGCAGGCCGTGCTCGACACCAACATCTGGCTCGCGACGCACGTCGTCGCGATCACCACTGGTTACTCAGCCATGTTTCTCGCCGGCATGCTCGCGATCATTTATGTCATCCGCGGGGTCTTGACTCGCTCCCTAACGAAAGTAACCGCCGATTCGCTTACTCGCATGACCTATGGCGTGGTTTGTTTTGCCACCTTCTTCAGCTTTGTCGGCACAGTGCTCGGCGGCATATGGGCCGATCAATCGTGGGGCCGATTTTGGGGGTGGGACCCGAAGGAAAACGGCGCTGTCCTCATCGTTCTTTGGTGCGCCCTCATCCTTCATGCGCGCTGGGGCGGATATATTCGGCAACGCGGCCTCATGATAATGGCGATCTTTGGCAATATCGTGACCAGCTTCTCCTGGTTTGGCGTTAACATGCTTGGAGTTGGTCTGCATTCGTACGGATTCATGCAGAAAGCATTTCCGTGGCTTGTCGGATTCATTATTAGCCAGCTAGCGCTCATGGCCATCGCAGCCCGACCGCTCGCGCGCTGGCGAAGCTTACGTCCGGTGCCTGCCGCTGTTCCTCATCCGCACCGAAAAGAGATTTTGCCCGTTCTCGTCGCCGGCCAATAAATGCACAGCTTTTGCCAGTTCTTGCGCAGGCATCCCGGCAGCACGTGTGAAAATTAGGCTGCGATGGGAAGCGAAAACGTTCCTTGGCCCGCGAAACACAACTGGCGCGAAATCCCACGCAATACCCCGCCGAAACGCGACGCGACCGAACGAATCTGCGACTTCGACGAGATCTATGGCTTGTTCGATGAAGCCACTGCGCGCGAACAGGCCAGCCGCTGCATCAACTGCCCCGACCCGCTCTGCGCACAGTGCTGCCCGCTCGGAAATCGAATCCCCGAATGGCTCGCACTCGTGGCGGACGGACGTTTCCTGGATGCCGCCGAGCTATCGCGTTCGACCAGCAACATGCCGGAAATTTGCAGCCGTGTTTGTCCGCAGGACCGCTTATGCGAAGGCGGTTGTATTCTGAATGCGGTTTCGGATCCGGTTTCCATCGGTGCGCTGGAAAAGTTCATCAACGAATACTCCTTTGGACATGAAACAATCGATGCAGCCGTCGCCTCGCCTAACGAGCAAAGCGTGGCTGTCGTCGGGAGCGGCCCCGGCGGAATTACATGCGCCGATGAATTAGCGAAGCGCGGTTACGCCGTCACGATATTTGAGGCGCAAAACCGCGCCGGCGGGCTTCTCGTTAACGGTATTCCTTCCTTCAAACTCGAAAAGACGGTCGTGGAGCGTCGCCTCGACCTCTTGCGCCGCCGCGGCGTGGAAATCCGGTGCGGGGTCAAGATTGGGCGCGACATTTCCTTGTCGATGTTGCGTAGCCAGTTCGATGCGGTTTATCTGGCGATCGGGGCACAAAAACCCAGGGAGCTCGACATTCCGGGCGCGGAGCTGCGCGGAATTTTTCATGCGCTGCCGTTTCTGATCCAGATGAATCTGGGCGACAGCACGGAGGGCTCGCTCATCAATGTGAAAGGGAAACGCGTCGCAGTGCTGGGGGGCGGCGACACCGCGATGGATTGTTTGCGCACCGCCCTCCGTAGCGGCGCACGGGAAGCAGTCTGCATTTATCGACGTGATCTCGA
>Ga0163162_10003955_pt1 | contig 14218 bp, 16 predicted proteins | sample S55metaG_FD_115310 | JGI IMG/M metagenome (GOLD analysis project Ga0163162, IMG submission 115310) | Switchgrass rhizosphere microbial communities from Kellogg Biological Station, Michigan, USA - S5-5 metaG | ecosystem: Host-associated > Plants > Roots > Rhizosphere > Soil | place: USA...
CGAGCGCGGCGACTGGGGACGCATCACGCGCTTGGCGCGCGCCGCGAGCGAGCTGCGCAGCGCGTGAGCATGGCGCCTAGGCGTCGCGTTCGATCAGCTCGATCTTGTATCCGTCGGGGTCGGTGATGAAGGCGATCACCGTGGTGCCGCCTTTCACCGGGCCGGCCTCGCGCGTGATCGCGCCGCCGTACTGCTGCGCCTTGCTGCGCACAGCGCTGCAGGTGGCTGCGACGTCCGGCACGCCGATTGCAATGTGGCCGTAGGCCCCGCCCATCTCGTAGCGGTCGACGCCGTAGTTGTAGGTGAGCTCGATCTCCGCATGCTCGGGGTTCTGTCCATAGCCGAGGAACGCGAGGTCGTACTTCTGATCGGGGCGCTGCGTGGTGCGCAGCAGCTTCATGCCGAGCACCTCGGTGTAGAAGGCGATCGAGCGTCGCAGGTCACCGACCCGCAGCATGGTGTGGAGCAGTCTCATCGGGCGTCGAAGATCAGGCAGGTGGTGGTGGCGTGGGCGAACAGTGTGCCATCGGGCCCGACCAGCCGCCCTTCGGCGGTGGCGACCCTGCTGCCCGAGTGGATCACGTCGCCGATCGCACGCACCAGCGGCACCTGCTCGCTCAAGCCCTTCACGAAGTTGACCTTCAGCTCGAGCGTCGTGTAGGCCTTGCCCGGCGGCAGCAGCGTGTGCACCGCGCATCCCACGCACGAGTCGAGCAGCGTGGCCATCCAGCCGCCGTGCACGCTGCCCAGCGGGTTGTAGTGCTCGAACGCCGGCTTGCCCTGGAACTCGGCATGGCCGGGCTGCGCCTCGACCAGCCAGAATTGCAGCGTGGTGGTGATTGGCGCGCGTGGCAGCGCCCCGGCCAGCATGGCCTGGAACATCTGCAGGCCGGTCTTGCCGGCGATCTGGTCGGGCCGCGCCAGCCCCACCGGCGCGGCGCGGGCCGCCAGCTCGGCCTCGCGCGCCTGCCAGCGCTGCAGCGTCTCGTGTCCGGCGTCGGCCGCACTCGTCGTGGTGTCCATCGGAGAAGTCCTTTTCGGTGGCGAGGAGGTGCCTGCGATACTTGTATCTACAATTATTGTATCTACAATGATGGAGTGAACGCCACTGCCCCTGCCGTGCAACCGCGCGGCTGCACCAACCTCAAGCTGCGCCAGCTGTCGCGCGCGGTCACGCGCCACTACGACGCCTACGTCGCGCGCACCGGGCTGAAGAACACCCAGTACTCGCTGCTGTCACACGTGGTGCTGCTCGGTCCGATCCAGCCCGCCGACCTGGCGCGGCGCATGAAGCTCGACGCCTCGACGCTGACGCGCAACCTGCAGTCGCTGGTCGCGCAGGGCTGGGTCGAGATCGGGCCCGGTGCCGACGCGCGCAGCCGCTCGATCAGCGCCACCGCGAATGGCCGTGTCAAGCGCTCCGAAGCGCAGCGCGCGTGGAAGCAGGCGCAACTGGCGCTCAACGATCGCCTCGGCAACGCCCATGTGGTGCAGCTGCACGAGTTGCTCGATGCCTGCCTGGCCGACCTCGAACCCGAGAAGGAAGACACCGCATGACGAACTCCCGCACCGCCGGGCCGGCTGCGCTGCCGGCGCTGGCCTGGGTGTTGCTGGCCGCGGCCGGCACGTTTGCGCTGACGATGGGTGCGCGCCAGTCGATGGGGCTGTTCGTCAGCACGTTGAACACCCACACCGGCATCGGCCTGGCCGGTGTCAGCCTCGCGTTCGCGGTGGCTCAGCTGTGGTGGGGCCTGACGCAGCCGGTGGCCGGCCTGGTGGCCGACCGCTGGGGCGCCGGCCGGGTGCTGGTGGTGGGTCTGGTGCTGGTGGCGCTGGGCACCGCGCTGACCCCGTTCATGACCAGCAAGGCTGGCTTGATCCTGGCGATCGGCATCCTGGCGGCGGGCGGTGCCGGCATGGCCGGGCCCGCGGTGCTGATGGCGGCCACCACGCGGCTGGTGGCGCCGGCCCAGCGCGGCATGGCCTCGGGCATCGTCAACGCCGGCGGCTCGTTCGGCCAGTTCGTGTTCGCGCCGGTGGCGCAGGGCATCACCGCGGCGGCCGGCTGGGCGGCGGCGCTGCAAAGCCTGGCCGCATTCACCTTGCTGGCACTGCCGGCGGCATGGGTGCTGCGCACGCGCGCAGCGCAGCGCGACGGTGCGTCCCCTTCGGCAACGCCGGCCGTGCCGCTGCCGCGCGACGGCGCTGGCGCCGCGCTGCGGCGCGCCTTCGCGTTGCCGAGCTTCCGCTGGCTGTGCGCGGGCTTCTTCGTGTGCGGCTTCCACGTGGCATTCATCGCCACGCATTTGCCCGGCGTGGTGGCGAACTGCCAGTTGCCGCCCGAAGTGGGGGCGTGGTCGCTGGGCGTCATCGGGCTGTTCAACATCCTGGGCAGCCTGGCGATGGGCTGGGCCATCGGCTACCAGGGCGGGCGCTGGCGCATGAAGTCGCTGCTGTCGCTGGTGTACGCGGCGCGCGCGTTGGCGGTGCTGGCTTTCGTGTTCGCGCCGAAGACGTCCACCACGATGCTGATCTTCGCGGCGGTGATCGGCTTCACCTATCTGTCGACGGTGCCGCCCACCGCCGGTCTGGTGGCGCGCTTCTTCGGTCCGTCGCAGATGGCGATGCTGTTCGGCGTCGTCATGCTCGCGCACCAGATCGGCGGCTTCCTCGGTGCGTACCTGGGTGGCAAGACTTTCGAGTGGACGGGCAGCTACGACTGGATGTGGTGGGCCGATATCGTGCTGGCGATCGGTGCCGCGCTGGCACACCTGCCGATCGACGAGAAGCGCCCGGCGCTGGCCGCGCAGCCGGCCTGAGCGCGCGCGTTCAGCCGGCGCGCGTTGCGTCGAGTCCGGGCGCGACGTCGTCGCCGTAGGCCTGGCGCCAGCGCTGGTTGATGCGCTCGTTGGCGTCGAGCCGCTCGCCGGGCAGGCCATCGTCTGCATGCCAGGGCGCGATGCGCGACTCGACCGCGAAGTGCGTGGTGGGCTTGAGTGCTGCCGGATCGTCGAGGCTGCCCACCGTCAGGTCGATGCGCTCGCCGTCGAGGTACTCGAACGACAGCGGCGTGCCACAGCGTGCGCAGAAGCCGCGGCGCGCGATCTTCGACGACGCGTAGCGGGCCGGCTCGCTGAGCCAGCGCAACTCGGCCTTGCGCACATTGAAGAACGCGGCGCGCGTGTTGCCCACCGCCAGCTGGCACATGCGGCAGTGGCAGTAGTACCCGTCGCGATGGTCGGTGCGGACTTCGTAGCGCACACCGCCGCACAGGCAGCCACCGGCCAGCGGTGGCAACGCGTTGGTCGTCGTATCGGGCATCACGAACCTCCGCGCAGGAGCCTAGCGGCTGCGCGTGCGCGGCACAACCAGCGCCGCCAACGACCCGGCGCCGCGCACTGGCATCGCGAGCTCATGCCTTGGGCGGCATCGTGTAGTTCAGCGCACGGCGGCCGCCGTCGACATAGATGATCTCGCCCGTGATGTAGCTGGCGGCATCGCTGAGCAGGAACGCCACCGTGTCGGCCACCTCGGCGGGCTCGCCCAGTCGCCGCAGCGGCGTGCGCGACAGGATGCGCTCGCGCGCCTCGTCGCTGCCGAGCACCGCGGCGCGTGCCAGCTCGGTGGCGATGGTGCCGGGACCCACCGCATTGACGCGCACGCCGCGATCCGCGAGCGCCAGCGCCATCACGCGGGTCAGCTGGTCGATACCGCCCTTGCTGGCGTTGTAGCTGGCGATCGACGGGATCGCCAGCATGCCGTTGACCGAACTCATGTTGACGATGGCGCCGCCGCCGGTCTCGACCATGGCGCGCGCCACCGCCTGCGCGACCAGGAACGAGCCTTTCAGGTTGACACCGATCACGGCGTCCCAGTCGGCCTCGGTGATGTCGAGGAAATCGGCCGCCCTGAAGATGCCGGCGTTGTTGACCAGCGCGTTGACGTGGCCCAGCGCCTGCCGGGTGCCGGCCAGCGCGGCGTCGACTTCGGCTTTGCGGGAGACATCACAGCGCTGCGCGAAGGTCTTCGCGCCGGTGGCGCGCAGCTCGTCGGCCAGCGCCTGCGCGGCCGCCAGGTTCACGTCCCACAACGCCACCGCGGCACCGTCGCCTGCGAGCCGGCGTGCGCAGGCGGCGCCGATGCCTTGTGCGGCCCCGGTGATGACAGCGACGCGGTCATGCAGGGCGAAGTGCGGTTGCGCCATGGCGTGATGCTACGAGGTTCTGTCGAGCCACGACGCCATGCCTTGCGCGTTGATCTCGACGTCCATCTCGAGCAGCGCCAGCTTGCCCGCGATGTCGTCGAAGCCATGCTCGGCCAGGCGGCGCGCGTACATCGCGCGCAGCGCATCGCACAGCTGCGCGTGCCGATGCTCGGCGTGGCGCAGCCGTTCGCCGAATCCGGCCATCTCGTCGATCTGCGACAGCAGCAGCGGACCCAGATGCGGTGCCTGCGGCACGCGCCCGAAATGGGTGACGCACAGCGCGGCCGGTGCGCGTGCCAGCAGCCGCGCGACCGAGGCCTTCAGCGGCTCGGGGTCGAACTGCACCGGCGCGCTGGTGGGCGTGACCCAGCGTCCGCGCGCATTCGCGAGCTCCGGGTAGCTGAGCCCGAAGGTGTCGCCAGTGAACCAGGTGCGCGTGCGCGCATCCCAGATGCAGTGGTGATGGCGCGCATGGCCCGGCGTGTCGACGAACTCGAGCACTCGCGTGCCGAGGGTCAGCGTCATGCCGTCGGCGCTGCTGGTGACGCGCGCGGCGTCCACGCCCTCCGGCACGCCGTACAAACGCGCCATCTCGTCGGCGCCGTACACCGCGCTGGCGCCGGCGTAGAGCGCCCCGGGGTCGATCATGTGGCGCGCGCCGCGCGGATGCACCGCCATGCGCGCCAGCGGCAGCGACCGCATGAGCAGGCCGGCGCCACCGGCATGATCGAGGTGCACGTGGGTCGGGATCACCCAGTCCACCGCCGCGGGTGACAGCTCGAGCGCGCGCAGCGCGGCCAGCAGCCGCGGCACCGCGTGGTTGGTGCCGGTGTCGACGAAGGCGGCGCGACCGCTGTCGACGATCAGGTAGGCGGCGTCGAAGCGCGGGCGCTCGAAGCCGGTGTCGATCGCGTACAGGTCGGCACCCAGCGCCTCGACGAAGTCGGGCAGCGGCACGCGGCGCTCACGACGCCTGGTTCGCGTACACCGCCCACAGGCGGCCGAGATCGGCAGCGCCATCGTTGCCCTGCACGCTGCGCAGGGTCTGCACCGCCTTGCCCTTGTTCTTGCCCGACTGCAGCTGCGCCATGCCGAGGTGCAGCTTGGCGTCTTCCGGGCGCTTCAGGCCGCCCTTGGCGATGCCTTGCTCGATCATCGGGATGCCCTTGTCGGCCTGGCCCATCGTGACGTAGATGTAGCCCACGTGCACCAGCTCGTCGCCCGTCTTGGCGGCCAGCGCCTCCTGCGTGTCTTTCTCGATGACGGCCTTGCCCTCGGCCTCCTGCTTGAGCGCCAGGTCGCGCAGGCGCTTGTGGCGCTCGCCCTCGGCCCCGCTCCCGAGCGCGCCGCTGGCAAAGCCCTTGTCGATCACCGCCTTGCCTTCGGCCGGATAGCCGGCCTGCAGCGCGAGTTGCGCCATCTCCATGTAGTCCTCGGTCTTGGACAGCGTGCCGGTGGCCAGGCGCAGGCGGAACAGGTCGAGCGAGAAGCGGTCGGAGAAGCCGGTCTTGCGCGGCAGCTGGCCGAGCAGGATCGACCAGTACTCCTTCTTCGGGTAGTTGGCCAGCAGCTTGTCGAGCGTGGCCGCGCGCGCCTGCGTCTGGCCGGTGCGCTGCTGTGCGTCGGCCAGGCGCAGCAGGTCGCCCTCGTCGGGCTTGCGGCCGGCGGCCTCGGCGGCCGCCACTGCAGCCTGCGCCTCCTTGGCGATCGCCGAATAGTCGCCGCTCTGGCTTTGCGCATAGGCCTGCAGCTGCTTGAGCTGCGCGCTGGCGTTGCCGGCAGCCTGGGCCCGCTGCACCCACTGGTTGGTGCGCGGCCAGTCCTTCTGCTGCGAGAACGCGAAGGCCAGCATCTCGGCCACCTGTGCCTGCTCGGCGCCGCTCAGCTTGCCGGAGTTGAACATCGCCTCCAGCGATTGGATCGCGGTGGCGGTGTCACCGGCGCGCTGCGCGGCCGACGCCTTCATGCGGTCGATCATCAGCTGCTCGGCCGGCGTCTTGCCGCTCACCGCGTCGGCCTCGCGCGCCTTGGCGAGCGCCTCTTTCGCCTTGCCTGCTTTCAGCAGCTCGCTCGCCTGCTGCAATGGCTTGCCGACTTCGGGACGCACGCCCTGCGCGTGGACCGCGCCGATGCACAGGCACGTGGCGAGCGCGCAGAGGAGGGAACGCAGGTATTTCATCGCTTTGCTCTGTCGCACCGCGCGCTGCGCTCAAGGGCCGCCGCGGATCCGGCTCCGCCGGTCCGCTGGCGGCGCCCCCGGGAGGGGGAAGCGCCGAGGGCGCATCGGGGGTGGGTCAATTTAGGAACTGCTCGTTGCCGATCAGGCCGATCTTGGTGACGCCCAGGCGCTGCGCATTGGCCATCACCATCGCGACCACCTTGTAGGTCACGAGTTTGTTCGGTCGCAGGTGCACCTCGGGCTGGTCGGCCTGCATCGCCACCACGGCCAACCGATTCAGCAAACCCTCTTTGTCGACCACCGTGCCGTTCCAGCCGATCGTGCCGTCGAAGTCGATGTCGATGCGGATGATCTCCGGCGGCTTGGGTGGCTGCGCGCTGGGGGCGATCGGCATGTTCATCTTGACCGCGTGGGTCTGGATCGGGATGGTGATGATCAGCATGATGATCAGCACCAGCATCACGTCGATCAACGGCGTGGTGTTGATGTCGATCATCACGTCGTCGGAACTGCCTTCGCCAACTTGCATCGCCATGGCAGGCTCCTTACTGGTTGGGCGGCGGTTCGGTGATGAACCCCACCTTGGCGATGCCGGCGCGCTGGCACGCGACCACCAGGCGGCCCACGCTCTCGTAGCGCGCGTCCTGGTCCCCGCGGATGTGCACCTCGGGCTGCGGCTCCTTGGTGGAGAACTTCTTCAGCTCGGTGACCACCGATTCGACGTCGGGCATCTTGCGGGTGTTCCAGTAGATGTCGCCGTCCTTGCTGACCGCGAGCAGGATGTTCTCCGGCTTGGTCTGCGTCGGCACGTTCTTTTCCTTCGGCAGCGTCAGCTGGATCGACTGCGTCACGACGGGAATGGTGATGAGGAAGATGATCAGCAGCACCAGCATCACGTCGACCAGCGGCGTGGTGTTGATGGTGGAGTTCATCTGTTCCTCGGCATCGTCGTCGGGGGATCCGACTGCCATGGCCATGATGGGTCTCCTACAACCTGGGCAAGAGAGCGGCCGTGCGGCTCAACGCTTGCCCGACAGCAGCACGTTGTGCAGGTCGCCGGCGAAGGCGCGCACCCGCTCCATCACCAGCTTGTTGCGGCGGATCAGCCAGTTGTAGCCCATCACCGCGGGCACCGCGACGGCCAGGCCGAACGCGGTCATGATCAGCGCCTCGCCCACCGGGCCGGCCACCTTGTCGATCGAGGCCTGGCCGGCGATGCCGATCGCGGTCAGCGCATGGTAGATGCCCCACACGGTGCCGAACAGGCCGACGAACGGTGCGGTGGAGCCGACGGTGGCGAGGAACGCCAGGCCGTCCTGCAGGCGGCTGGCGATGTTGTCGACCGCGCGCTGCACGCTCATCGTGATCCAGGTGTGGCGGTCGATCTGCTCCACCAGGCTGCCTTCGTGGTGCTCGTCGGCTTTGAGGCCTTCCTCGGCGATGAAACGGAACGCGCTGCCTTCGTTGAGCGTGTCCATGCCTTTCTTCACCGAGCCCGCAGTCCAGAACTTCCGGCTGGCGGCCTTGGCGCTCTTGAGCAGCTTGCGTTGCTCGAACACCTTCGTGAAGATGATGTACCAGCTGCCCATGCTCATGATGATCATGATCACCAGCGTGCCGCGCGCGACGAAGTCGCCCTGCTTCCACAGCGCTTCGAGGCCGTAGGGGTTGTCGATCGTCTCCTTGGTCACCTGCGGCTCGGCGGCCGCAGCCGGGCGCGCCGGCGCGGGCGTGGCGTCGGGTGCCGAGGCGGCTTGCGCGAACGCCGGCAGCTGCGGCATCGCGATCGACAAGCACAACGCAGCGCCCACCAACAGCGCGCGCAGAGTTTTATTCAACGGCATGGTTCCTCCAACACGTACGGCGGCGCGAATCGCATGCCCAGGCACGTCGCGCAAGCCAGGGATTGAGCTCGACTACTGAAGCTTCCAGTCGTACTCGACGAAAGTGGTCAGCGGCTCGGGCTTGCCGTCCACCGTACCGGGTTTGAATTTGCAGGTGTCGCGGATCGCCGCCTCCGCCGCCCGATCGAGCAGCTTGTGTTCGCGCGACGGCCCCGAACTCTTGGCGATCTCGGTGGCAGTGGCCTTGCCGTCGACGCCCACCGTCACCTTGATGCGCACCACGCCGGTCGCTTCGGCGCGTGCGGCGGCGGGCGGATAGGCGGGTTTGGTGCAATCGCTGTTGAAGTTGACCTGCGGCGCCACGCGCGACGGCGCGGGCGGCGCAGGCGCCGGCTCGGGCGAGGGCGGTGGCGCGATCGACACCGGTGGCGCTGGTGGCGGTGGCACGGTCTGCACCGTGATCGCAGGCGCCGGTGGCGGGTTCTGGATCTGGATCTCCGGCGGCGGCATGTAGGCCGGCGGCGGTGGCGGCAGCTTGGGTGGCGGCGGCAGGTTCTCGGGCGGTGGCGGCGGCGGCGGCTTGACCTCTTCGATGATCTTGGTCTCGATCGGACCCTTGACCACCTCGACCACGCGGCGCGCCAGCCCGTTGAGCAGTGCCCAGCCGAGGATGATGTGCATCACGACGACAACGCCGAGGCCGACCAAGTGCCTGGTCGGAGTGCGTTGCTGCTCGGCGTAGTTCACTCACTGCCCTCCAGTCGGCTGCGCGGCGGGTTGCGCAGTCGCTGTGTGGTAGGTACCGCCGCCTTGTGGGCAGCGCGCGACGGCCCCCGTCGCAAAGGCGCGCACTATATCGCGAAAAAAATAGCAGCCCGGTCGGGGCATCACCCTAACCGCGCATCTGCGCTGGCGCGCGGGTGGGTCATCGCCGCCCCGATCGGCGGCCGCTCGGGCTTGACGCATACTTTGAAGCCAGGCCGATGGAACCCGTGATGAGCAGCAAATATCGAGCCCGGCCGGACGCCGTGCGTGCGCTGGTGCAGCCCGATCGCGTGCACCGCGATCTCTACATCAGCCCCGAGATCTTCGAGCTCGAGCAACAGCACTTCTTCGTCAACACCTGGAACTACGTCGGCCACGACAGCCAGCTACCGAACGCCAGCGACTACATCACCACCGAGATCGCGGGCCAGCCGCTGATCGTCGTGCGGCACGACGACGGCTCGGTGCGCGTGCTGAAGAACCGCTGCGCGCACAAAGGCGCGCGCGTGGTCAGCGCACCCAGCGGCAACACCGCTCGCTTCTTCCGCTGCCCGTACCACGCCTGGGCCTACAAGACCGACGGCTCGCTGCTGGCGGTGCCGCTCAAGAGCGGCTATGAGGGCACCGCGATGGCCCAGTGCGAGTCGGGACGCGGCCTGGCCGCCGTGCCGCACGTGCGCGTGTACCGTGGCTTCATCTTCGCCAGGCTCGGCGACGCCGGGCCGGACTTCGAGGCCTACTTCGGCGACTCGTTGAGCTCGATCGACAACATGGCCGACCGCTCGCCGCAGGGCGAGCTCGAGATCGCCGGCGGCTGCCTGCGGTTCCTGCACCAATGCAACTGGAAGATGTTCATCGAGAACCTGAACGACACGATGCATCCGATGGTGGTGCACGAGTCGTCGGCTGGCACCGCCAAGAAGATGTGGGCCGGCAAACCAGCCAGCGAGCCCAAGCCGATGGCGGTCGAGCAGTTCGTGCCGTTCGTGTCGGACTACAAGTTCTTCGAGGACATGGGCGTGCGCGTCTACGACAATGGCCACAGCTTCTCGGGCGTGCATTTCAGCATTCACAGCCACTACTCGGCGCTGCCCGACTACGACGCCGCGATGAAGGCTGCCTACGGCGAGCAGCGCGCAGGGCAGATCCTCGGCATGGCACGCCACAACACGGTCTACTACCCCAACCTGACGATCAAGGGGGCGATCCAAGCGATCCGCGTGGCGCGACCGATCGCCGTGGACAAGACGCTGGTCGAAAGCTGGACGTTCCGCCTGAAAGGCGCGCCCAAGGAATTGCTGGAGCGCACCTGCACCTACTCGCGGCTGATCAACTCGCCGTTCTCGGTGGTCGGCCACGACGACCTGCACGCCTACCGCGCGATCCAGAAGGGGCTGCACGCCAGCGGCAACGACTGGGTGAGCCTGCACCGCAACTACGATCCTGCGGAGCTGCAAAGCCCGGAGATCACCGCCATCGGCACCAGCGAGGTGTCGATGCGCAACCAGTACCGTGCCTGGGCGCGCTACATGACGCTGACGATGTGAGGCTGCGGTGCTGACCCCCGCCGATGTAACGCCGCAGCAGCTGATCGACCTCGTGCTGCTGGAGGCGCGCCTGCTCGACGAGGCGCGCTACGACGATTGGAACGCGCTGTTCGCGAGCGACGGCATCTACTGGGTGCCGCTGGAGCCCGACCAGCCCGAAGGCGCGCAGCACACCTCTCACCTGTTCGAGGACAAGCTGCTGCGTGACCTGCGCATCGAGCGCCTGAGGAGTCCGCGCGCGTTTTCGCAGCAACCCCGCAGCCGCAGCCACCACCTGCTGCAGCTGCCCAGCGTCGAGCAGTTCGAGCCTGCGGCCAACCGCTTCGTCACGCGTTGCCAGTTCCACTACACCGAGGCGCAGAACGACGAGGTCAACTTCTTCGTCGGCACGGTGTTCCATCACGTCAGCGTGCGCGAGGGTGCCCTGCGCATCGCGCTCAAGCGCGTGAACCTGCTCAACTGCGACGCCGCGCTGCCGGCGGTGCAGCTGTTCATCTAGCGCGCCGGAGTGCGGAGCGGGTGAGCACGGTTCATGCGCTGTTCGTCCGCACCGCGGCGCGCCGGCCGCAGGCGGACTTTCTGTTCTCCGACGCGGTGACTGCCGACGCGTATGGCATTGCACCGGGTCCCCTGGCGTGGAGCGCCGCGGCCGCCGAGGTGGCCGCCTTGCGCCAGACCTACGCGGACGCCGGCTACGGGCACGGTCATCGGGTCGGCTTGCTGCTGGAGAACCGGCCCGCATTCCTGCTGCACTGGTTCGCGCTCAACGCGCTCGGCGTCAGCGTGGTGCCGATCCATGCCGATCTGCGCGCGGCCGAATTGCGCTACCTCATCGAGCACAGCGAGATCGTGCTGGCGGTATCGCTGCCCGCTCATGCCGGGCGCCTGCGCGAGGCCGCCAGCGCGGGGCGGCCGCCGACGACCGTCTGGGTGGCTGGCGATGACACGCCGCCGCGCGCGCAGCTGCCGGCTTCCAGGCGCGGCACGCCGCCCTCTGAAGACACCGAATGCGCATTGCTGTACACCTCGGGCACCACCGGCCGACCCAAAGGGTGTCGGCTGGGCAACCGCTACTTCCTCGAGGCCGGGCGCTGGTACGCCGCGCTCGGCCACTTGGCCAGCGTGCAGCCCGATGCCGAGCGGGTGATCACGCCGCTGCCGCTGACACACATGAACGCGATGGCGTTTTCGACCATGGTGGTGCTCAGTGCCGGCGGCTGCCTGATCCAGCTCGACCGCTTCCATCCCGGCAGCTGGTGGCGCAGCGTGCGCGACAGCGGTGCCACGATCGTGCACTACCTCGGCGTGATGCCGGCGCTGCTGCTGGCCGCCGCACCGGCGCCGGACGATCGGGCGCACGCGGTGCGCTTCGGCTTCGGCGCCGGCGTCGACCATCGGCTGCACGCGCCGTTCGAGCAACGCTTCGGCTTCCCGCTGCTCGAGGCGTGGGCGATGACCGAGACCGGCGCGGCGGCCTGCGTGATGGCGCATCGCGAGCCGCGTCACGTGGGCACCCATTGCTTCGGCCGCCCCGACGCGTCGATGCAGTGGCGCCTGGTCGACGACGCTGGGGCCGACGTCGCAGCCGGCGCGCCGGGCGAGCTGTGGGTGCGTGCCAGCGGTGCCGATCCGCGGCAAGGCTTCTTCGCCGGCTATCTGAAGGACGATGCGGCCACCGAGGCGGCCTGGGCCGGCGGCTGGTTCCACACCGGCGACATCGCGCGCGCCGACGGTGACCGCAACCTCTATTTCGTCGATCGCAAGAAGAACGTGATCCGCCGCAGCGGCGAGAACATATCGGCCGTCGAGGTCGAGAGCGTGCTGAACCAGCACCCGCTGGTGCACGCCAGCGCCGTCGCCGCCACACCCGACCCCATGCGCGGTGACGAGGTGCTCGCCTGCGTCGTGCTGCGCGACCCGGTGCGCGAGGCGCAGCGCGACGACGTCGCGCGCACGCTGGTGGAGCACACGCTGTCGCAGCTGTCGTACTTCAAGGCCCCGGGCTGGGTCGCGTTCGTCGACGCGCTGCCGCTGACGCCGTCGCAGAAGATCCAGCGCGGCGAGCTGAAGGCCTGGGCGGCGCAGTTGCCTGGACAGGCGCACTGCATCGACACCCGTGCGCTGAAACGGAGGTCGCCATGAGCGCGCGGCCGTGGCGATGACACGCCGCGGCTACGACGGCGTGGCGCTCGCGGTGCCGGTGACCGTGCCGTACGTGCGCTACTCGATCCGCGGCGCGCACTGGTTCATCGGCCAGGCGGTGCGGCGCCTGTGCGAGGCGTCGGGGTTGACGAAGGCGCAGCTCGACGGTCTGACCGTCAGCAGCTTCACGCTGGCGCCCGACACCGCGGTGGGTGTCACGCAGCATCTGGGGCTGTCGCCGCGCTGGCTCGACCACATCCCGACCGGCGGCGCCTCGGGCGTGATGGCGGTGCGGCGCGCGGCGCGTGCGGTGCAGGCGGGCGACGCCGACGTCGTGGCGTGCGTCGCGGCCGACACCAACCACGTCGACTCGTTCCGCCAGATGCTGGGCAGCTTCAGCCAGTTCGCGCGCGACGCCACGCATCCGTACGGTTCGGGCGGCCCCAACGCGGTGTTCGCGTTCATCACCGATCACACGATGCGCACGCGCGGCGCGACGCGCGAGGACTTCGGCCGCCTGTGCATCGACCAGCGCCGCAATGCCCTGGCCAGCGGCGGCACGCTGTTCAAGCGCGAGCTGACGCTCGACGAGTACCTCGCCGCGCGGCCGATCGCGACGCCGCTGCACCTGTTCGATTGCGTGATGCCGTGCGCCGGCGCCGAGGCCTTCCTGGTGATGCGCGTCGAGCGCGCGCGCGATCTGGGATTGCCGCACGTGCTGCTGCGCGGCGCGATCGAACGCCACAACGCCTACGCCGACGACCCGGTGCTGGTGCGCGGCGGCTGGCGCGTCGACCGCGACGATCTCTTCGCGATGGCCGACTGCGCGCCGGGCGACATCGACTTCGTGCAGAGCTACGACGACTATCCGGTCATCGTGATGATGCAGTTCGAGGGGCTCGGCTTCTGCGACGAGGGCGACGGGCCGGCGTTCGTGCGCCAGCACCGCTTCACCTGGGACGGCAGCTTCCCCAACAACACCAGCGGTGGACAACTGTCCGCCGGACAGGCCGGCGTGGCCGGTGGCTTTCTCGGCATGACCGAGGCGATCCGCCAGCTCACCGGCCAGGCCCACGGGCATGCGGTGGCCGGCGCACGGCTCGGGCTGGTCAGCGGCTATGGCATGGTCACCTACGACCGCTGCCTGTGCACCGGTGCGCTGATCCTCGGAGCGGTGTCATGACGCCACCGTCGACGCGGCCGCGGCGCAAGAACCCGGTGCTGCGCACGCGGCAGATCAACCTGCCGCCGGGCGCTCGCAGCCGAGTGGCCCTCGGTCTGACGGCGGCCGCCGCGATGGGGCGCTTCGAGCTGCAGCAGTGCGCCGATTGCGGCGCGGTGCTGTACCCGCCGCGCGAAGCCTGCGCGCAATGCGCGAGCGTGCGGCTGCGCTGGCGCGAGCAAAGCGGCGCGGGCTGGCTGATCGCCGGCACAACGCTGCACCACAGCAACGACCTGTTCTTTCGCGAGCGCCTGCCGTGGCGTCTCGGGCTGGTCACGCTCGACGCCGGCCCGACGCTGATGGTGCACCTGCATC
>Ga0163162_10003957_pt1 | contig 14212 bp, 4 predicted proteins | sample S55metaG_FD_115310 | JGI IMG/M metagenome (GOLD analysis project Ga0163162, IMG submission 115310) | Switchgrass rhizosphere microbial communities from Kellogg Biological Station, Michigan, USA - S5-5 metaG | ecosystem: Host-associated > Plants > Roots > Rhizosphere > Soil | place: USA: Michigan...
ATAATTTATTGATGACATCGGCCCAGCTGATCCTGTTGACTGCCAAAGCACCCGCCAATTGTTCATCCAGTGAATTTCCGCGCTTAAAATCAGTAGAGATAGGTTCATTAAAGGGCCATCCTGATTTTAACATCATAATAGTATAGGCTCCGTAAAGAGAATCTATCCTGGTAACAGGCATCCGCCTTAAAAGCTCCTCAAATGACATTTCACGGCCGACGGTGGCTTTGATGAGCTTTGCTTGTTGAATGGATTGATAAAAAGCTTCCGAAAGAAGCGCATAACCATAAAGATTGGGGTGCACATGCTCTAAAAGGGTCTCATTTCCCAATATCTGGTGCGGTGAGTGCAATTCAAAAACTTTTCTGGCGTCAACCAAATGAACATTGTTATATTTTGCCGAAAGCGCTGTAATGATCTTATTGATCGTATCCGGTGCCCGGAACCGGAGCAGGTCCAGTTCTTTTGCCTTAACAAATTGCTTTTTTGCTGCCGGGTAATTTCCGGAAGTATATAACAGGCTGCCTTTTTTAAATGCGGCTTCGGCATTGGCCAACGATTGTGAGCTGCTGATAAAAGGGTGCTGGTCTTTTTCATTACTCACCAGGGTGCTCAAAAACACGGGTATTGATCTATCCTGCAATAACCGGCAGAGTTCATCCATATTGGTTTGAAACTGCCTGATGCCCGTGTCGTATTCTTTAGAACCATACCCGATCTCCTGGCTGGCCGCCATTCGCTTCATCAGGTTTTCTCTTTGATCAATGGTTTCATTTGCTACGCCTTTGATATTCCTGAAGCAGTTTTCGATTAACTGAACAACCCGGAAACGGCGCAGTGCAAGAACCATCTCAACCAGTGTACGATTGTTGGCAATATTGCTGGTTGAACCCACGCCCAAAGCCCCGTAATATTCATTATGCCCGGTGTAAATCAAAACCGCGTCGGGTTGAAAATCAATTACCTGTTTGCCAAAATCAAGCACCGTATATGAGTTTACCGCTGTAAGCGAAACATTTATAACCTCGAGATTGATCCCGGGATACATATGCATTAAACGGTATTGCAGCCAGCGGTGAAACGAGCCATTATGCAGATAAGGATAACCCGCCGTAGTCGATTCGCCCAATACAAATATCCTGAACGTGTTACTGCCCTTATCTGCCTTAAATGGCTCAATATTTCCCTTTGTCGCATTGGCAGTATCAGAAAAATACCGCTCAGACGCGTATTTATTCATAACCCAGTAAGACGGGTCATCAGGATAACGTATAAACAGATCGGTATTATGCCCGTATCCGGAAACTCGTAAAATGAGTTCAAACAGGATCAATACCACAACCGGAGTAACCAGGGCCATCGCCTTGAACCATCTTAATTTCTTTTTAGATAATGGTACGTCTTTCATGAATCATTGAATTTTTCCAGGCACTTAACATCTGTAAAATACCTGGCGGGACGACTCAAAGCCGCCCTGCCAGGTTATTGAAATTAATTGTGATCTTATCGCCGGTTAATAGCCGGAGTTTTGTTTAAGGTTACCGTTAGTGTGAAGCGCGCTGGTTGGTATAGGGAGTAAGGTCCGGTAATCGCCGTTAGGTGAATGGGACAACCAAGATTTTTTTGTAAATACACCAAACCTGATCAGATCCTGCCTGCGCCTTCCTTCCTGGGCAAATTCCCAGCCTAATTCATCCAGGAAACGGCCATATTGAATATCGGATACCGTTTCATGGGTTGTTTGCAGGTGATTGTTCAGGCCGTAGTCATACACCGTAGTTCCTGATAAAAGCTGGGTAGCGGTAACAACAGCTTTGGCAGGGTTGCTTGTAAATGCCCTTTGCCGTACCTGGGTAACCAATGTCGCTGCGGTAACAGCATCCCCTGATCTTAGGGAAGCTTCTGCCTTCATCATCAGTACATCGGCATACCGTAACAGGGGGAAATCGTTGCTCATACCAACCAGTTCGCCGGAAACGATCTGGTATTTACCTAACCTGAAACCATGTACTTCTTCAGATGAATCGACACCCGGAAGGGAATTGATATAGGCCAATGGCTTATTTTTAAAAGCACCCAATGAGCCATTTAAAGGCGCACCGGCAGCTGTATATTGCTGGCCTTGTACCCAATTGCTGGTCAGGCGGCTATCCTGCGGATCGAAAGTGTTTATAAACTGAGGGATAGCGCAGATGCCGCCCCATGGCGAGTTTTGGAAATTGTAGGTTGCCTGGTTTTCAGGTTGAAGCGTTTCCATATGTAAGGTCCATGCCGTACTGCCATCTGCCGTATAGGTCTGATCAAACGGTATGGCGAATATGATCTCTTTGGAGTTTTGGTTTTGCTGCAGGAAAACATTAGCCTGGTTAGATTCAAGCAAATAAAGGCCCGAATTTATAATAGCGTCACAGGCTGTTATACAGTTTGCGTAATCCGGGGTGCCGGTATAAACACCGGCATTCAGATACATTTTGGCCAATAAGGCTTCTCCCGCCCATTTATTAAACCGCCCGTATGTGGTACCGTCATTTAGGGTACTCAGTAGCGGAACATTGGTTGTCAGCTCCGAAATAATGAAATCATACACTTCTTTCCTGGTGCTTTGCGTAGGGACAAATCCTGCCGGAAGATCAAACTTGGTCACGATTGGCACGTTGCCAAAAAAATCGATCAGGGCATAATAAAAAGACGCGCGAAGCACTTTCAATTCTGCTGTAAGTTGTGCTTTTCCTGATGCCGCTACTGGTATCAGGCCCGCATCTATCTGGTAAAGTACCCTGTTGCACCCGGTGATACCGGCGTATGCGTTAGTCCATATCTGGTAGCTGTTATCCTCATCTGCCGTCCATTTATGGGTGTGCATACGCCTGTAAACGCCTCCATCCACCCATCCGTTTGGTCTTTGAGGGATAACTTCCTCATCTGCCGAAATTTCATTTGTCCGCCATATAGCGTTAGAGCTTCTGCCCAGCTCCAGGGTCCTCCAACTGGTATATGGCGCACCTACTAAAGCCGCCACATCGGCAGGCCCCGGCGTAAACTGGCTGGATACGATCTGGCCGTAGTTTTTGGTTGCAAGTTTGGTGCAGGAAAAACTTCCGAAAAGGATCATTATCCCGCTAACTATTAAGCATATCTTTTTCATTTCAATTTTCATAACGTTTTGATTAAAAACTGGCCGAAAGCCCGATGGTATATGTCCTGATGGTAGGGTAGGTGTCACGGGATTCCATACCCGGAGCAAGCCCATTTGAATCGCCGAAGCGGTCAACTTCAGGGTCAAGACCTTTGTATTTGGTAATGGTGAAGGTGTTGAGGGTAGAAATATAGATCCGCGGATTGTGTACGAATTTAGATTTCAGATTGCGCCAGGTGTATCCCAGGTTGATATTATCGATCTTCCAGTAATTGCCGTTTTCTACATAGTAGCTGTTAAATTCAAGCGGTACAGTTTTGTTTAGTACTGCTGTGCCGAACACTTTGTCTTCTGACGATTTTAAACGGTTGTAGTTGGTGACAGATGTATTTTCATAGTTCATCCGCAACGCGTTCAGGATCTGAAAACCAAAAGCACCACGCATGGTCACGCCAAAATCCCAGTCTTTGTAATGGATCGTGTTATTCCACCCGGCGTAGTATTTGGGGATACCGTTTCCTATTACCTGCTTATCATTAAAGCTGTGGTTAAACTGGTCATATTGTTTGGTGGTTCCGTCCGGCTCCTGGTAGATCCATTTTCCATCTGCCGAAACGCCGGTAACTTTAAAACCATAGAAATCCCCGATATTATGACCTACCTGTACAATGTTAGTAAAGGTTTGAATAGGATCGCCTGTGTAACCAGTGGTGAAATAAGGGGTTGTTGCCTTGTAAATATCGTTAGACAGGCTGGTTAGCTTATTGGAGTTTGTAGAGAAATTGAAAGAGGTTGTCCATTGAAAATCCTTTTTCCGGATGGCATTGATATTAATGACAGCCTCTAACCCTTTATTTTCCATAGTCCCGGCGTTAGCGAAAGTTGAAGGGTAAAGTTTAGGCGGGCTTGGCACCGAGAAATTGTACAGCAAGTCCGTTACTTTACGCTTATATACATCTATCGTACCCGAGATCAGGCCCTTGAACATGCTATAATCCAAACCCAGGTCGGTTTCATGTTTTTCTTCCCAGCGAAGCCCTGGATTGGCATTTTGGGCTGGAGCCAGCGTTTGAATGTACTGACCATTATATAAAACATAATTGCCATAACCCAATAAGCCCACACCCAGGAACGATTGTCTTGGAGGGTTACCGGTTATTCCATAACCGGCGCGTAACTTCAGGTCATCAAATATCTTTTGATCGTCCATAAAAGATTCTTTGGTGATCCTCCATCCCGCCTGTACTGCAGGGAATTTTCCGAATGGGTGTGCAGCTCCATAAAACTGGCTTGCGCCGTCAATACGTAAGCTGGCCAGTAACAGGTATTTTTCTTTATAGTTGTAGGTTAAGCGGCCAATGTAGCTGATGAGGTTGGTGAGGCTTTGTCCGCTGGTCATCAGGGCGGTACCATTTTTTAAAGCCGCTCCCTGCTGTATGGCATTGTAACCAAAAAGATCGGTAGGGAAGTTGTGGTTCCCCATTTCAGTGCTGAACGAATTATTATCCTGGTATTCGTAGCCTCCCAATAAGGTAAAGCGGTGATCTTCGAAAGATTTAGAATATTCGGCCGAAAAATTCAGGTACCTGTCAACCGACTGGCCCTGCTGAATATCTGCTACGCCGCCCTGGTTATCCCGAATGGTTGAGATGTTTTCAAAATTGGCAAAATACCGGTTCAGGTAACCATGTTTGGTATAGGAACCTATAGCCGAGAGCCTTAAGCCTACTATCGGCAAGTAAGTTATGGTCGCGTTGTATTTGCTGGTGAAACTTGTCTGCGGCTGATCGGTATTGTAAATATCAGATACCGGGTTTTGATACTCGAAATTGTTAGGTTCCTGGTAAAAACTACCATCAGCTAACCTTACGGGAGCAGTAGGGTTCATTTTCAGCTGCTGCTCATAATCGTAGGTGTTAAAAGGATGGTCATTAAAATTGGTCTGCAACAGGCCAAGGTTGAATTTCAGTTTTCCATCCAGCATGGAATGGTTAATGTCAACACGGCCGGTGATCTGCTGATGATCACTTTTCAGGAATATACCCTGGTTATAGCGGTAATTAAGCGAAGCTAGGTAGTTAGTCTGATCATTACCTCCCTTGAAGGTCAATCCGTGGATATGGGAAACCGGGAAACTGTTGCTCATGGCCTTGATCCAGTCTGTATTGCTTCCCAGGTCGTAGGAGGCCTGCCTGGTACCGGCAGCAATTTGTCTCCGGTAGTCGTCCCCGGTAAGTAAGTGCGGTTCTTTTGAGATCTGGCTGTAAGTCTCGTTCCCGTTATAATCAACTTTATTGATCGCATTGCCGCTGGCATGTTTGGTAGTAATGATAATTACGCCATTGGAACCGCGTACCCCGTAAATCGCTGCTGATGAACCATCTTTCAATACCGATATTTCTGCAATGTCTTCCGGCGCTACGGTTAGCAGATCACCTGGTACGCCGTCAACGATATACAACAGCCCCAGGTTACCATATAAGGAATTGTTACCGCGCAACATGATCTGGGATTGGGCATTTGGGTCACCCGAAGGGCTTGAAACAGAGAGGCCTGCAACTTTTCCTTTGAGAAGCTCGGCCGCGTCTGAAACCGGCCCCGTCACAAAATCTGTTGATTTAACTGTAGTGACCGCACTGGTTACGTCAGCTTTTCGCTGCGCACCATATCCAATAACAACTACTTCACTCAGCGATTGATTGTTATCTGTAAGCACAACGTTAATAACATTATGATTATTAACGGGAACTTCTTTAGTAACAAATCCGATAAAAGTGAAAACAAGCGTCGAATTAGCAGGTGCATTCAACGTAAAATCGCCTTCAAGGGAGGTTTGCCCCCCTGTGTTTGTTCCTTTAATTTTTATGCTGACACCGGGAAGCGGCAGTCCTTTGGTATCTTTTACAATTCCTTTTATCTTAATGTCACCGCTTTGGGCATGAGCACAAAGTGACAGGATGGATGCTAAAAAAAGGGCAAAAAGCAGCCGGTACCTTAAATAAAGTCTAATTTTTTTCATGAAATTGGTTATAATGTTGGTTTATTAAATTTTACGATGCTTCCGGTTATTATTGTTTTTTTGACAATTAATGACCGGGACGGAGTTGGTTAGTTGGATTTTCCCATTTGTTTTAATTTAGTTACTTAATCTGTTGGTTTATTGGCGTTATTGATTTTTGCAATGAGTTAGTCCGGAATCTGATCATCAGGTTTAAGAGTTAAAAAGCCGGCAAGAATCCCATGCTTTTACAAAACAGAATGATCTGAATTATAATTGATCCGCAATCGATTGCGGAACTTCTAACAAAAGTTTAAACGAAATGATAGTTAACATCTTCAGGCTTTGATCTCATTGTTCAAAAAATTGGTTTATAATCATCCTGACCTTGGCTATCAGGTTTGGTAAAAGTAGAGGCAAATGGTCTTTGACAGACAACACTCATGTTGAAAAAAATAATACTGGTGATGAAATTGAGCACGATATCGGACGATATCAGCGCTTTAACACCAAACATGGGAATAAAATGGGAAAGATAGCTGTGGGATATCTTTTGATCTTCAGTTACTTAGATTCAAGATGTTTGGCACTTGCAGCCGCATGTTCAGCGAAATGAGATGGTTTTACATTGAACTCTTCCTGGAAGCATTTACTGAAATAGGCAGCATTACTGAACCCAACCTGATCAGAAATTTCTGCCACTGATAACTCACGTTGACTTAATAAAACAGCTGCTTTTTTCAATCTTACAGATCGGATAAACTCCGATGGGGTTTGCCCGATTGTGGAAACTAATTTACGATATAAGCCGGATCGTTCCATGTTCATGTCACTGCTGAAATCCTCGACGGAGTAGGAGGAATTATCGAGGTTTTTTTCGATACAGTCCAGCGCCTTTTTAATTAATTTTTCATCGATGCCGGAAGCTGTCACCATAGCCGGCTGGATGACAATAGCTTTTTTGAATAGCTGCTTCCGCTTTTCCTGTTGTTCGAGCAGATTGCGGACACGAACTATCAGAATGTCGATATTGAAAGGTTTGGTAATATATGCATCTGCTCTCGCCTGGTATCCCTCAAACTGTGATTCATCGGAGGAGCGTGCGGTTAATAAAATCAATGGGATATGTGAAGTTCTGACGTCTTTTTTCAAGGTGTCACATAATTCAAGACCGCTCATCTCCGGCATCATGATGTCGCTGATCACCAAATCCGGAGATCGTTTTAACACCAGGTCCAGCGCCTCTTTTCCGTTGGAGGCGAGTATAATATTGTAATGCTTATTTAATTGCTCACTTAAGAAATGACGAAACTCTTCGTTATCCTCCGCGATTAAAATACTGACCGCGTTTGTTTTTGCGCTGTCATCCGTGGCTTGTTTAAATTTATCCGTTATTTCTGGTTTAAGGTCCGATGGGATATACAGCGTAAAAATACTTCCCTTGCCCAGTTCACTTTTTACTTTAACAGAGCCATGGTGCAGGCTGACATACTCCTGTACAAGGTGGAGCCCGATACCACTTCCTGTATTGATGCCGGCCTGGTTATCCGCCTGGAAGAAATGATCGAAGATTTTAGAAAGGTCCTTATCTGCTATCCCTGTGCCTGTATCCGTTACAGATACGGATATGGCCGGGCCGGCACTATCCGGCATCATTGTCCTTTCAACCCTTACAGTGATACTTCCTGTTTCCGGGGTGAACTTAAACGCGTTTGATAACAGGTTAGTCATCACCATGCCAAACTTATCTTTGTCAAGATAAAGCCAGAGTTCAGAAGCGCAAATTCTTTGAAAGGCAATACTTTTGCTAACCGCCAGTTCATGGAAGGGGCGGCACAACGCTTCAGTAAATTCATTGATATCGCAGTAGTTTAAATGAAGCGCTTCTTCATTCAGTTCCAGGCGGCGAAAGTTCAGCAACTGGTTCACCAGGTTCAGCAAAGACTGTGCATTCCGGTAGATTCCACTTAGCTGGGTTTTGAGCAGAATATCCCCGGTATTTTTTAAGATCACTTCAAGTGGGGTCAGGATCAATGTAAGCGGGGTTTTTAGCTCATGGCTCATATTGGTGAAAAAGCTGAATTTCATTTCATCCAGCTTTTGTTGTTGTATCTTTAATTGTTCTACCTTGTTTTTTTTGATGTACCTGGAAATAATGAGGTATATCAATCCAAGCACGGCTATGCCATACAGCACGATCATAAACGAGGTTTTCCACCAGGGAGCAAGCACGGTGATCTTCAGCGTTGTCATTTTGCCGCCCCAATTCCCGCTATTGTTTGCGGCCCGGATTTTCAAGAGGTACGTTCCGGGAGCAAGGTTAGTATATGTGGCCCTGCCAACTCCATCCGGAGCCACTACCTCATGCCAGTTGTTGTCGACACCATCCAGAAAGTACCGGTAATAGGTTTGAGATGGATTTACATAATTAAGCGCTGAGAAACCAAGACTGATAAAATTCTGATCATGTTTCAATGTGATTGACGTCGATGCAGTGATCGATTTTTGAAGGATTTTATTCCCTTCATACAAATCTCCGGGTTTAATTAGCTTACCAAAAACCTGAAGGTCAATAAATATCGGATCAAGATTATTCCCGGTCACAAAAGTTCGCCGCAGCTCTGTTTTATTAAATCCATCGATCCCTCCAAATAGCAACGATCCTTCCCTGGTCATAAATGATGAACGCTGCACAAATTCATTGTTGATCACCCCGTCATAACGGTTGAAATTGGTAAAGCTGTAATGTATCCCGTTAGCAGTGTTACTTAACTGGATATGCGAAACACCATTGGAGGTGGAAACCCAAATCGTTTTTTGGTTATCTTCTGTGATTGACTTGATGGTATTATTGACCAGGCCATCATCGGTATGAAAACTAAGCAATTTCTTCCTTTTGCCATCCCACAGGTTTAAGCCATCCTGCGTTCCGAACCATAATAACCCTCTGCTATCTGACAGCAGGCAGCTGTACTGCCGGTTATTGTGATTTAACATACCGGCCCCATAATGATGATCGATCATCTGGAGTTCCTTATTACCGGTATTATAGATAAATAAGCCGCCATTCGAAATGCCAAGGAGGCTGCCATTATACGAAACAACCTGCTGTATTGAATTCAGCTTGTCCTGATCTCCTTTTTTGGCAGGGACGCTGTTGTATTTACCTGTAACCCGAGAAAATTCAAGAAGGCCTGCGCCATCCGCACAAAGATAAATACGCCCTTCTGCGGTTTGCAATACACTGTTAAGGTTTCCTACAGGGTAATGCCTGATATCGTTAGCTGACAGGATGAATAAGCCTTTGTCTGTAGATATCCAGATATTTCCGTCACGGTCGGTGAACATGGCTTTGCAGTTTGTCCCGCTGAAAACCGGCGAATAAAGCGTTAATCTTTCCGTTTTATCGGAATAGCGAAATATTCCCTTATCGGTACCGACGAGGAGTTTCCCGGCTTTATCTTCTGCGAAAGCGGTAACATACAATTCCTGGTTTTCGGGCAGCGGAAACAGGGATTTGCCGATATTTCTGAACCGGAAACGATCCGGGTGATAATACAGCAGTCCCTTATTCAGGGTGCCCAGCCAAAGGCCGCCCTGCAGGTCAAAAAACAGGTTGCTGACTTCAATGTCAATCAGCCGGCCATCAACCAGGTGAAGTGTCGGGCTAAATTTGATGTTCTTCAGACCCGGGTCCATCATCCACAGCCCCTTTCTGCAGCTTACCACAATTTCCTCCGTCGGGCCGATGGAGAGGGAGTTGAGCCAGTAATCTGTTTCGATCACTTTCTCCCATCTTTTCCGGGTTGGGTTAAGTACCAGCATAATACCCCGTGTACCGTTTCTTAATAGGTAAAGCGTATGATTGCCCGGAACAACATACAAGGTGTTCATATAGGAGTTGGGCAATTGCCCTTCCAGCGTATTCTGCCTGTCTACCATCTTTTTAGTGGCGATGTCATAAATCGTTACCAGGCCGGAGCGATAGAAAACATATAACATGCTATCCAGCACAGCAATGTCATAAACAGGGTCGGGAGATTTTGCAGAAGACCTTATTTCCGGTAAGAAAGTTATGGTTTTCCCGGAGGCCTGGCTGTGGTAGAGCAATTTACCTGATACGGTAACCATCCATAAATTTTTACCGGCGTCCATGAAAAAATCGGATAAAGGTTCTGAAACCCCAAGTGACGCCAGTACTGTTTCAGGATGTTCTTCATAACGTTCTGTGCTCAGGTCAATCAGCATCAATTTTCCACGTGTTTTGATCCAAAGACGTTTTTGATCTTCGACGTAAACATGATGGAAACCGACGTAACCGCTTAATGGGTAAGTATGCTCGTCGTTGATGTGGATATATTGAAATGATGTTCCGTTGTAAAGGTTAACCATTCCCTCGGTCACGATGGCGATCCTACCATCAGGTAATTGGTTAATGGCCCGAACGCTGTTTTCAGAAAGCCCGTTACTGCTTTCAATTGGGGTAAAAGCACGGAATTGCTGGGCAAATACGCCATGCCCGATCAATAACGCTATAAAGAAACAAAATACTCTCACATCAATCTGTTTAGTCCCAGCTTCCGAATCAAGTCTGGTTAAATCGGTTAATCCTTTTTAAATATACGCATATCGCTACATACAATAAGGCCGTGTCGCGATCCGCGCCGGCCTTATTGTATGTAGTTGACGAGCTGGCAGGAACAGTTATAAATAGTTCCTGCTTTCGGAGTTGATCTATATTTTCACAACCATAGCTGCTCCTTTGTAATTGATCACCTTGTCGACCTGTTTACTTAACAGCACCCCTGTACCTTTGGCTCCATTCACCAGTATGATGTTGAATTTCCTGTTGACAAGAGAGCCTGCAAAATCACCTTTCTTTTTTCCAATAGAGAGGGTCTGGGATTTATTATCCCAATGGAACGGGATCTCTGTGTATTTTCCGGTTTCATAATTATAGTTGTCATTTTCATCCTCATATAAGGTAAAATCACCATCTGCACCAGGGTAGACCCTGATCTCCAGGTTATCCCATTTTTTTTCTTCTGCAAACTGAACCTTAGGCCCCCATGGCAAAATTGTCCCTGCCTTTACATATAACGGCAGGGTCTCGATGGGGGTAACAGTAGTTATGAATTTGCCGCCATCGTCGGTTTTACCGGTCCAGAAATCATACCATAAAGTACCGGCCGGAAGGTAAACAGCCTGCTCTTGCTGCCCCGCTTTTGTTACCGGTGAAACCATCAACGATTTTCCGAACATATATTGGTTGCCAATATCATATACCTGTTTGTCCTGTTCAAAATCCATAAACAAAGCCCGCATAATGGATCCCGAGTGATGGGTCACATCCCAGGCCGTGGCATAGAGATAAGGCAGAAGACTGTAACGGAGGTTAATGAATTTTGCTAAAACGTCGTAAGTTTTATCGCCGGGTTGTCCAAACTGGTATATTTCCCTTGGAATGTCGGTTCCATGTGACCTCATCATTGGTGTAAATGCGGCAAATTGCAACCAGCGCGTATACAGTTCCTGAAATTCGGGATTTTTAGCGCCCCCTCCTTTGTTGAAAGCACCGGCGAAGAAGCCGCCTATATCCGCATTCCAATAAGGAATGCCGCTGAGTGAAAAATTCAATGCTGCCGGGATCTGCCTTTGAAGCGTAGGCCAGGTGGAGGCAACATCGCCGCTCCAGGTGTTAGCGGCGTAGCGCTGCTGCCCGGCAAAAGCAGACCGTGTGAAAATGGTTACACGTTTGGCGGATGTAGTTTTACGCTGACTGTCGTAAATTCCACCAACATGTTCTAAGGGAAACGCGTTGATGACACTTCTGAAAGATCCGAGATAGGTAGGCTGGTCGAAGTCTTTATCTTTAATATTAATATGGTCTGGTTCGGTTGAATCTAACCACCATCCGTCTGTACCAAGCGAGAAAACGCCTTTATTCAGATAATCCCAATAAATAGCGTGACTTGCAGGATTATAAGGGTCATAAGGTTTTGCACCGCTTTGCGGAGGCCAGGTATCGAAGTTGATCAGCATGTTTTTCTCCTTAAATTCGGCGTATTGTTTGGTCAATGGCCCAAAGCCAGGCCATGCAACAATAAAGAGGTGTGCCTTTAATTGATGAACTTTATCAACCATACCTTTTGGGTCGGGGTAGGTAACCGGGTCAAATGACATGGAATTCCACAAGCTGTCCTTACCCCAGTACTGCCAGTCCTGTACAATACCATCCAGCGGCACCTTCAGGTCGCGGTATTTTTTTACAACGCTGAGTAATTCATCCTGTGTTTTATACCTTTCTTTAGACTGGTGATAGCCATAAACCCACAAAGGCATCAAAGGAGCCTGCCCGGTGAGGTCACGCATTTGTGCTACTACGCCATCGCCGCTGCCTCCCCACATAAAATAATAATCTGAGCAGTCTCCGATCTCAGAATCAAATGAGGTTTCCTGTTTATTATCGGTAAATGTGGTGGGTGAATAGTTATCCCAAAATATCCCGTATCCTTTAACAGATTGTATAAAAGGGATACAGACTTTAGTATTCTGATTTGAAAGGTATATTTTCTGATCGCGCTGGTTCATTTTTCCGTTCTGCTGCTGCCCGAGGCCATAGATCACTTCATCTTTTCCCAACATAAAGGCCTGCCTTACCGAATAAGTGTTTTTATTTGCGTCTTTCGTCACAGTGAACTGAGTGCCATAATCTTTTTCAGTAAAAAAGGGGAGGCCCTGTAAATCTGAAAATGAAACCTTACCTGTTTTTAAATCTAAATCCACCTGTAAAGAAGTGCTTTTTAGATGTACGGTATTGTTTTCTTCGTTGATTGCCAATTCGGTGTGCTCCGGACTTTTGATCACTGACAGGCCTTGTTTTTTTAAAGAAGATCCTTCTGGCGATTTAACGATCCTGACAATCGAGGGCGAAAAAAACTGGACTTCAATGTCCATGGATTGTACATTAGCCTTTACCCCGAGTTTTGTTTTTTGAAAGTCCTGCGCAAATGTTTGCGCGGCAAGGAACAGGAGCATAACAGCACCTATGAATTTAGTCCTCATACTTTAGATGAATATTGATTTGAAAAATGGTTTATAGTGCCGGTAAATGTAAATGACCGTTGGTTATGCTAAGCCATAACGGTGTTGAAAGAAATAACACTCACGTTGAAATATGTGGGCTTAGAAAGCCTTACAAAGTGTTGATGACAACATGCATCGGCTACCCTGACGCAAACAGAGATAATTTCAAAACAATCCTATCTTGCAGATAAAGGGGCCGAACCGCAAAAAAAGCAATATGTTACATTGTATGCTGATGACAAGAGGATTTATCACTGCCTGCACATTCTGCATTATATTAATATGGTGGTGGCAGGCAAACACCCTTCACCACAATTTATATTGCGCTACTTTTTAATTCAATGCTCGGTTTGGGGAAAATATAAAGTTGTTTACAATAACTTAAAGATTCCTTATCGCTGGCTCAAAACTCGGTTTAATAATTTTGCCCGTATCCAATAGTGGGTGTATATGGCAGGTAAAGTTAATACGATGTTGAATGAGCAGGAAATCCTTGAACGATTGAAAGATCAGGACCAAAGCGCTTTTACAATCATCTATAACACTTACTCCAAAAAAATTTACAGTTACGCCATACGCTTTGTAAAATCAAATGACATAGCCGAAGACGCCGTACACGATATTTTTGTTAAACTCTGGAATAGCGCAGCCGATCTGGATATTCAGGTTTCCATTCAATCGTACCTTTACAAGCTGGCTCATAATCATTTGCTCAACCTTATCAGGCGGGAAGCTGTTGAAGGTCGTTACATTGATGAAATGATGAACAACGCTGCTGATTTTAGTCAGAATACCGAGGAAACTATCGAGTATCGCGAAACCCTTGCCAAAACCCGACAGGCTATTGACAATCTGCCCCCGCAACGAAAACTGATATTTGAAATGGGACGCGGCGAGGGCATGAGTCATAAACAAATTGCCCGCGAACTTAACATAGCCGATAGTACGGTTAACAACCAGATAGTAAAAGCGCTTAAATCTATCAAAGAACA
>Ga0163162_10003960_pt1 | contig 14208 bp, 13 predicted proteins | sample S55metaG_FD_115310 | JGI IMG/M metagenome (GOLD analysis project Ga0163162, IMG submission 115310) | Switchgrass rhizosphere microbial communities from Kellogg Biological Station, Michigan, USA - S5-5 metaG | ecosystem: Host-associated > Plants > Roots > Rhizosphere > Soil | place: USA...
CAGCACGCTTGCAAAAAGTGCCGAACTGTCCATCCACGTATTCTGCCTCACTGCCGCCACAGTACCCAGTGCAATGCCCAAAACTGTTGCGAATACCATGGCGGCAAATGCCAGCAACAAAGTCCCTGGCAATGCCTCCACCAACACATCCCAAACAGGACGGCGACTTTGGTAAGAATTGCGGAGATAAGGTAATTTGATGGCGAGTGTTGTTGACCCGCCGATGAAGATGCCTTTGAGGTGTTTCTTTTCAACTTCTTCCCTGGTATGAATACTTATGGGAGAAATATCGCGGCAATACAATAGGAATTGTTTCCACTTCGGTTGATCTAGATAAAGTTCTTTGCGGATATTTTGAATGGTGGCCGAATCACCGCTTTGTCCCAATACCAGCCTGGCTGGATCACCCAATCCCTGGAACAGGAAAAATACAATCACCACCACTCCTCCCAACACCAGGAAGCCATAAAAGATTTTCCTTAAGAGGTACACGGGCGTTGAAATATTTAATAATGACCGAAGCCGACGACCGTTCTCAATTCCGATTCAAACCGCTGATGTACTTCAGCGCCTTACCGCCTTCCAGGTAACTCCACTTGCCCACAATAGTGCCCGATTTCAGCAGGTAAATCGTAGCGCCTGACCGCGCAGCCGTTTTCAAAGCCACTGCATCGCATTGCAAAATTGGAATATTCCAATGAGAAGTGGTGAACAGGGCATTCAGCTTATCGTAATTGTTGGTCACGGCGTACACCGGTATTCCCATTTGCAGACTGTGCTGGATCAGTTCGCCCAGTTGATTTGCTCCGCGGAATTCGGCAAGGTCGTGGCCTTTGTCGAGCGTCATGTACAACAAGGTATAACCCGGGCGATGTAGGATGGCGTCCGTACTATCGGCGCCGTCTCTGCTTTGCAATGAAAAATCGCGAATAGCGGGTTCTGCATTTCCCTTCCGGATCAATTTGTCATATCGTTTTACAAAATGATAAAGACTGTCGTCGAAGTCGCTGGGAAAGTTATCTGAAGTGAATTCAATATCCTGTGCCCCTTTTTTATAAACAAAAGTGATGACAGAACTATCCGGCACTGCACCCGGTGGAATTTTCATATTTTCCGGAATGTTCTTTCCCACTTTATATGGCAAGCAATCCAGCACGGGCAGGTATTTCAATACATGGGCCTGTCCCCAAAAACTGAAGATGGTTGTTGCGACTAAAATCCATACGCTGATGCGGTTGGACAAGGCGGGCACTATTTTCTTACGGTTGGCGAAGATGTAAAGAATCAACACCAGCAATACCAGGTCTTTTACGAACGACTGGGCAGCGGTCAAGGGAATGCAATCTCCAAAGCATCCGCAGGTTTTAATTTTGCCCGAGAACAGTGCATAGCCCGTAAGAAAACTGAAAAAGATGATGAGCAGCAACAACAGCCAGCTGAACAGGTTCATCCGCCATCCCAGTAGCACGGCTACGCCGGCGATGATTTCAAACGCTATCATTAACAGGGATAACGGCAACGCGTATGCGTGAAGGAAGTCCATCACCCCGGGTAGGAAACCGCCGGCCGACCACACTTCAAAAAATTCCTCCATCTTGTAGCTAAGTCCCAGCGGATCATTGGCCTTGATAAGACCGGAAAAGATAAACAGCAAACCAACCACCCAGCGGGCGATCAAGAGTGATTTTTTCATGCAAGTCCTCCTGCTTTTTCTCCGCCATGGTGAATTCCCTCGTCAATCAGTATCAGTGCGAAAACGGCGTAGTTTAGGATGTCGTTAAAATTGGCGTCGATGCCCTCACTTACCAGGGTCTTGCCCTCGTTGCCCAGGATCTGCTTAACGCGCAGCAATTTGGTAAGAATAAGGTCGGTGAAACTCTCCTGGCTCATATCGCGCCAGGCTTCTCCGTAATCATGATTTTTGTCCAGCATCAGTTTGCGGGTGCCGGCAATTTTTTCGTCGTACAGTGCGGCTACTCTATCTACGGAAAGTTCTTCTGTTTCGTTGGCATTGATGGAAAGCTGAATCAATCCGATTACAGCGTAATTCACGATGCCTTTGAACTCAGACGAAATGGCATCGTCTATTTTCTGCACTTTGTTTTCCTGGACGGTTCGAATGCGTTTTGCTTTGATGAAGAGCTGGTCAACAATTGAAATGGGTCGCAGCACGCGCCATGAAGTGCCATAGTCGCGCGTCTTTTGGAGGAATACCATTTTACAGCCCGCAACGGCTGCATCGTATTGACTCAACGTGTTTGTTGTATTTTGCATGGGATACATCGTCAAAAATAGTATAAAGCCCTCAATGTATAGTTTAAACTGCAAAGGAAAATTGGTTACGATAGACACGGCTATTGTAATGGGTATCATTAACCTTACACCCGATTCGTTTTATGCCGATAGCCGTAAACAAGGCATTGATGAAATACTTCACGCGGCCGAACAGATGTTGAAAGAGGGCGCCACAATACTGGATCTTGGCGGACAAAGCACGCGTCCCGGCAGTGAAAGGATTTCGGCCGAAGAGGAATTGACACGGGTGGTTGCACCCATTGAAAAGCTGGCCCGTACTTTCCCCGACGCAATCATCTCCATCGACACTTATTTTGCTCGCGTAGCCAGGGAAGCCGTGGAGGCCGGCGCGTCACTGGTAAATGACATCAGCGGAGGCACCATGGATGCAGACATGCTGGATACTGTGGCCCGCCTTCAAACCCCCTATGTATGCACCCATATGTTGGGCGAGCCGACCACCATGCAGCAAGCACCTCAATACAAAGACGTGGTGCTGGAAGTGCTGGATTATTTTATTGGGAAGATTAAAACCTGCCGCGACAAAGGCATTCGGGACATTATTATCGATCCCGGATTTGGATTTGGAAAAACCATCTCTCACAATTTTCAATTGCTGCGCGGATTGAAAGCATTCAACATGCTGGATGTGCCAACTCTGGCCGGACTGTCGCGCAAGGGGACGGTTTACAAAACACTCGGCATTGAACCCCACCAGGCACTAAATGGATCAACTGTGCTTCATACGCTGGCGCTGGCAAATGGAGCCTCGATTTTACGTGTGCATGATGTTCGCGCGGCAATGGAAGCCATTACACTTTTCAAGGCCTACAACAATGCATAAAAAAACCCCCGCCACTGCGGGGGTTTTTTATTTAAAACGATTGCAATATTATTTTCCCTTTTTGGCTTTTGCGTTTGTGCTGTCCTGACGGGGCATTTGTTGGAAAATATTGGGTTGAACGGGAGGCTCAGGTGCATCAGCTACGTCAACCACTTCCACATCAAATACCAGGTTTGAATAAGCAGGTACTTCCGCACCCAGCGCACGGGGACCATAACCCAGCATGGAAGGAATGAACAATCTTCCCTTACCGCCTTTGTTGAAAAGCTGGATGCCTTCCAGGATACCCTGAACAGATCCTTCTTTGCCGCTGATGAATTTGAATGGATCCATCGGATGTTTCTGGCTCTGCTTGGTACTGTCGACATTGGAATCAAAATATTTTCCTTCCAATGTATAGCCTGTGTACTTGATAGCAACCTGTTTGCCTGAATCGCAAGCGGGACCATCACCTTTGGATTGTACTTCTACAAAAGCACCACTGCGGGTTTTTGTAGCCTGGATATTTTTCTGGGCCAGGTATTTTTGAATCTCAACAATTTCCCTGTCTTTTAATTTGTCGAGTTCCTTATTGTAGTCAGCAATTGCAGCCTGGCGATCGGCAGGCAGAACAGCGATTACCTTAATTGTTGTTTTGATCTTATCTCCTTTGTGCAGGAAACCAGGAGGAGGTCCCATAGCAAACTTGGCGATTGAATCGTAAGCCTGGATGGCAACAGCACTGTCGCCTGTGCGCAGCAACTTCATGATTTCTGAAATATCGTAGGGACGTCCCACACTGTCAACCACATCATAACCCGGGATGCCTTCGTATGAACTGGTGAGCACAGAATCGCGCACGGTGATCTTGTAATTGAATTTCAGGAAATCACCTTTCTTGGCCTTTGCACCAGAACCGGTTTCAAAAATTTTGTATTCCAATCCGGTCTTGGTTTTCTTATAACCCGAGCCGGTGCAGGCTGCCAGCGCCACCAGGGCGAAAAGCGCTACGAGCCAGTTTGCTTTTTTCATTTATTTGATTTTATTTTTTGAATGCTAAAAAAACTTCAGTGCTATTTTATTGAAGATCTTTTTCGTACTGTTTAACCGTTTCGCGGAAGCGATGTACATTTTGTTCCAGCGAGTCACTGCTTCTGCCGCCGGCCGCATTATAATGGCCGCCGCCTTCAAAATGTTTCCTTGCGAAGGTATTCACATCGAATTCGCCCTTGCTGCGGAAACTCCACTTGCGTTCCTCATCGCGGTCAATGATCAGCCCCACCATTTTAATTCCCCGGATGCTTAACGGGTAATTTACCAATCCTTCCGTATCGCCGGTTTTCACATCAAATCGCAACAGGTCGCTTTTCGGAATCGCGATCAGCGCGGTATTGTATTCGTACATAATTTCCATCCGGTGCAACAACACATGTCCTAAAAACCGCATCCTGTTCTCCAGGAAATTATCATAAATATCTTCGTGCACTTTTGTGTGCTGAAGTCCCCTTCCTTTCAGGTCGGCAACCATTTCGTGAACCGCCTTCGATGCAGATGGAAAACGAAATGAGCCGGTATCACCAATCACACCTGCATACAGGCATTGTGCAATTTCAAGGTTGATCAGGTGGCCATGGCCAGACCCGATAATAAAATCATACACCATTTCGCAGGTTGAGCTTTTGCTGGTATCGCTGACACCATAAACAAAACATTCAGCCTGGGGTTCCTGGTGGTGATCAATCAGAATGCGGGTGCAGGTGAGTTGCTCCAACTTGCGCGCCAAATGTTTGGTGCGGTGAAGGGCATTAAAGTCCAGACAAAAAACCCACTCTGCTTTATCCAGTGCGGCATCTCCTTTGTCCCGCGCATATTCATAATCGATCACTTCGCGGGCGCCAGGCATCCATTTCAAAAAATCTGCCCAGTTGGTGGGCGAGATAACAGTCACGGTATGTCCCAGTTGTTTCAGGAAATTCTGCAAGGCCAATGAAGAGCCCATGGCGTCCGGATCAGGCTTCTGATGCGTGGTGATCACAACAGTTCGCGGTTCATCGAGCAGGGGATATATATCACGAATCGGCCTCATTAATGAGGCGCAAAATTCACTTATTATGGGCATTTGGTCAAATCTATTTTAGGGTCTCACGCAAAGGCGCCAAGTTCTTTGCATCTTAGCGTGAGGACTTATTATCTTTGCGTTCCAAAAAAGAAAAGGAACATGTCAAACAGAACATTCACGATGATCAAGCCCGACGCTTTTTCAAAGGGACACAGCGGCGCGATACTTGACCAAATTATCAAGGCAGGATTTAACATTGTAGCCCTCAAACTCACGCGACTGAGTTCAGAAAAAGCAGGAGAATTTTACGCCATTCACAAAGCCAGGCCCTTTTTCGGCGAATTGGTGGAATTTATGAGCAGCGGGCCCATTGTCGCTGCGATCCTGGAAAAAGACAATGCGGTGGAAGACTTCCGGAAACTAATTGGTGCCACTGACCCTGCAAAAGCTGATGCAGGCACCATTCGCAAGCTGTACGCCAGCTCGGTAGGCGAAAATGCTGTACACGGCAGCGACAGCGATGAGAACGCAAAAATTGAAGGCGATTTCTTCTTTAGTGCCTTTGAAAGGATATCTTAAAATCACTCCCAAATACCCTCGTTTTTGGGCATTTTATCCCCAAAACGCTAGTTTGGCATAATTCTAGAAGTAGATTATGCATCTTTCTCAAGGGTTTAGGGTTGAAACTAAAGGGGGCTGATTTCTATCAGCCTCTTTGTTTTTCTACCCCACAACAGCCTCATTTCCATACATTTGTGAAGCAAACGCCAGAGACGGCGAGGGAATAAAATCACCCAGTCCAAGCTCCATCCACTTACTATCTACAGCCTTAATTGTATCCTTGTCGGCCACAATTATATTTGGCCAATCCCGGTCAAATCCATCCCATTCTTTTGTTTTCCGGGTACCATCCAGCCCGATGCAAACCGCCCCACCTAAACCGGTAGGAATAATATGGTCCCTGCGGGGATCGAGATTATTACAAAAGCGCCACAAAGCCACCCTCAAATTTTGGGGGTCTACCGTATGCTCCACATACAAGATCATCTTCACCCCCGCGATTGACGGCTCATTAATTATTTGTTGGTGTAAGTCCCTGATATGCCCCGGCCGGGATTTTTCGATTGAAAGCAGGAGACATGGAATTTTCCTCCTAAGCAGATCCTGATTCACCCCTTTTATTTCAGAAAATTTGATCTTTAACTCATTCAGGTCGGTAAAAATTGGAGAAGCCGCTTCATAATTATCATTTCTTTCCTCTTCAAATTTCCGTGTTCCGTCAATGCACATTTTTCCTCCGAAGCCCAGTTTAGAGCAACTATGGTCTAACACATCCATCGGACCACTGCTAAAAGCGATATCGGTAAGTGGATCCAGGTTTTCAAAAACTGTTTTTGCAAGCGCCTCATAATTTTCTATATCAGCATCCTGGTCAGCGATAACTAAAATTTTATTAAACATCATTTGACCAGCCCCCCACATGGCATACATCACTTTTTGGCCCTGGCCGGCATATTCTTTTTTGATTTTTGCGATCACCAGGTTATGGAATACGCCTTCAACCGGCATATTCATGTCGATGATTTCCGGCACCATCGTCATTTTAATGGGCGCCAGGAAAATTCTTTCTGTCGCCTTTCCCAGCCAGGCGTCTTCCTGTGGCGGAATGCCTACAATGGTGGCGGGATAAACAGGATTTTTTTTATGTGTAATGGCCGTGATATGAAATCGTGGGTACCAATCCGGCAATGAATAGTAGCCTGTATGGTCGCCAAACGGTCCTTCCCAGATCAGTTCATCGTCAGGATCCACGTAACCCTCTATTATAAAATCGGCATCTGACGGCACTTCCAGTTCCGGTTGGGTAATGCATTTTACCAGTTCCACTTTTTTCTTGCGCAGAAAACCCGCCAGCATGTATTCGTCCACATTTTCTGGCAATGGTGCCGTGGCGCTATAGCCATACACCGGGTCGCCTCCGAGGGCAACGGCAACGGGCATGCGCTTTTTTAATTTCTTATAAACTGAAAAATGCTTGGCAGATACCTTGTGTTTGTGCCAGTGCATACCGGTGAGCTGCGGTCCGAAAACCTGCATGCGATACATGCCCACATTTCGGATACCGGTTTCGGGATCCTTGGTGTGAATGATGGGTAACGTTACAAAGGGACCGCCGTCCTTGGGCCAGCAGGTGATGACGGGCAATTTTGTAATATCCGGATGGGTGGTATTGATTATTTCCTGGCAATCTCCCCTGCCCTTTTTTACTTTGGGCATCCAGGAGGCGAACTGCGAAAGTTTAGGAAGTAATTTCAGTTTGTCGGCAATAGATTCTTTCGGCGCACTGAGGAGTTTAAAGAGGTCCTCAATTTCATGCGCCGTATCATTCAGGGTTTTTACACCAAGCGCCAGGCACATTCTTTTTTCGCTGCCATAGGCGTTCATCAAAACGGGGAAATCATATCCCGTATTTTCAAATAACAGCGCTTTTCCGCCGTGCGGCGATTTGCTGATGCGGTCGGTAATTTCTGCGATTTCGAGTTTGGGGTCTACATATGTGCGAATGCGCACCAACTCTCCGGCTTTCTCCAATGCTTCAATAAATTCTTGTTGATGCTTAAATGCCATGCGTCCAATTTATGGCAAAGCTAACGCAGAATCTAATGCACATTAACAGGACAATCCAATCTGGAAGAACCGTGGCGGCCACTGGTGGAGAATATGCTGCCCTCGCCCCTGCCAGGTAGGCGCAAACTCAGTGTGAGTCCGGTGAAGTAATACCAGTCCTTGAATTCAGGACTGCCTCTTTTCGTTCCATCGGCCGGATAGGGCAATGGATTTTTCAATTCATCGCCACGGAATGCGAAGTCAACAGACTGTTGTCCCCGCGCCGCCAGCAATGTCGCTTCATCTACATAATTCGTACTCACATCATCCAGGTAATCTGTGAATGTTTTATGCAAGCGCAATTCAAAACCGAGAATGATATTGTTGGTAACGGCAAAGCGTACACCGCCGCCAAATGGAATTGAAAGCTGGTTCAGGTTGTAAACTTTACGATCGGGATAGGCGGCCAGTCCCTGCCCTTCCGTACCCAGGGAACGCAGGTTCACTTCCGCGCCCAGTGCGTCGGTAGAATAGGGATTGAAATGAAAGAGCGCGAGGCCTGCCAACACATAAGGCGTTACGCGATGGGTGGACAGGTCGAGGAAATCATAAACACCCGTCAGACTGAGATCATATATTTTGGAGTGGAAATTGAGATTCCTTTTAACAAGAAATGAATCGCGATTGAACCTGTCATCGGCCTGGATTCTGCCGAAGGTTCCCATGCCGCGAATGGAAAGATGATTTGTGATTTGATAACTGAGTCCCACGCCAAAAGCGGCGTTACCCTGATTAAAAGTAAAACGGCTTTCCTGCAAATCGCCCTGGTAGTTAGAAACACCACCCAGGAAATCCACGCTTAGGCGCTGTGCAAATACAGGAATGGTAACCAGGCATAATAAGCCTAAAAAGATTTTTTTCACCGTCCAAATTTATGTTGTTAACGCAAGAATGACACCAAACTTGCAAACGCTTTCTTAAAGTTGAATTTTGAGACAATAATTTTTGTCTTACCTTTGCAACCCCAATCCTTTATTGGACTTGGGTTTGTTCGGGGAGTAGCGCAGCCCGGTAGCGCACTTGTATGGGGTGCAAGGGGTCGCAAGTTCGAATCTTGTCTCCCCGACTTCGCCCGTCTTAGCTTAAGCAAAGGCGGGCTTTTTTTTTTACTTCTCCCGGAAAAAATGATAAGCAATCGTGCGGGAATTCCTGATCTGGAATACGACAAAGATAGTTTAAAGGTTGGCTCTTTTCAAAGTGATGAGCCGTCAATTCGACGAATGGATCAAACATTTGACACCTTTGCGAGAAGATTTTCTATCCCCTCTTCCACAGTATATCATACACTTCTCCTTTCTCAATCATCATATCGAAATTGGCCTTGCCCATCCATTGGTCCGTTAATTCGTAACCCTTGAATCCAAACCCTTCCATGAACCAAACAAATTCCATGGGCGATTCATTGATCTGTTGCATGATGGCCGGTGAGAATTCCGATAACACGAACTCCGTGCGCGAAAGTGTTTCGCGGGCACCTTTGAGTGCCGTGAATTCGAATCCTTCAATGTCAATTTTTAGAAATTTAATGGGGCGATTACCCAACTCCTGTTGTTGAAGAAACCGGTCGAGCACCACGGTTTGCACGGATACCGATTGACCTGACTTCGGTCCCGCAATTAATGAATGCCTGCCCTGGTTGTATTTTTTGTAAAGAAACAGTTGCATGGTTCCCTCTCTCCCCGCGATAGCCAGGTTAAACGCCTTCACGGTTGTTCGTTTGTTGAGGGCGATATTTTCTTTCAGCAGAGAAAAATTTGTGGGGTCTGGTTCGAAGGCAAGAATGGTTGGATGTTGTCTGGATGAAAGAACCAGGGAGTACCAGCCAATGTTGGCGCCGATGTCGAGCACCAGGTCGCTATCGGTGATGCCTACCTGTTCTAAAATATAGCGCGTAATAAAATCTTCCGAATATACCCCCCATTTATAATAAATGTCTTTCCCAATACCATCCCGTATCGAAAATTTAAAATGCGTATCGTAAGGTTCGGCGTAGGCGATGAGGAATTTCTTGCGTAGCAAATACCGGGATGCGAGATATTGGAGTCGCCTGGCCAAAGATGTTGTTGCGTTCATTTCGTGGAATTGGCCATGGACGCGTCTTTTAGAATTTGAGGGTGCGCCAGACCAAGTTAAAAGTAAGGCCAATTTTCAATTTCCGAAAATCAGGAAACATCTATTATCTTCGCACCACGATTAACCATGAAGGTTTTACTCAGGAAAGCCCAAATTATTGATCCTCAATCTCCCCACAACGGACAGGTAAAAGATATTCTCATTCAAAAAGGCATCATTACAGAAATTGCAGATGCCATCCCTGCCGAAGCCGACACCATCATTGAAGATTCTGCGCTGCAGGTTTCACCCGGATGGGTTGATCCCTTCGCAAACTTTTGTGATCCGGGTTTTGAATTCAAGGAAACACTCGACAGTGGTGCCATGGCGGCTGCAGCTGGCGGCTTCACACACGTGATGCTCATTCCCAATACACAACCCGTTATACATAGCAAATCGCAGGTGGAATACCTGGTTCGCAAAGGTTCCTCACTACCGGTTCAACTTCACCCCACCGGTGCGGTCTCGCGCAATACCGAAGGAAAGGAACTGGCCGAAATGTTCGACATGCATGATAGCGGCGCCGTTGCCTTTGGCGATGGACTGCATTCCATTCAAAGCGCGGGACTGCTGATGAAGGCGCTGCAATATGTAAAAAGCTTCGACAGCACCATCATCCAGGTGCCCGACGACAAGAGCATCGGCGCGCATGGACTAATCAATGAGGGTATTATTTCAACCCGCCTTGGATTACCGGGAAAACCGGCCATGTCGGAAGAAATTATGGTGGCACGAGACATTAAACTGGCGCGCTACACCCAAAGCCGGTTGCATTTTACCGGTGTATCCACAAAAAAATCTTTGGAATATGTTCGCCGCGCAAAAGACGGTGGCATCGCCGTGAGTTGCTCGGTGACTCCTTACCACCTCTATTTTTGCGATGAAGACCTGCTGAACTACGACACCAATCTAAAATTGGATCCACCATTGAGAACGGCCGCCGATCGTGATGCGCTGCTGCAAGCCGTGAAGGAAGGATTGGTTGATTGCGTGGCTACCCACCACCAGCCACACGAGTGGGATAGCAAAGTCTGCGAATTTGAATACGCGAAATTTGGCATGATTGGACTGGAATCCTGCTTCGGCGTGGTTCGCTCCCGGGATGTTTCAGTGGCACAATGGGTGCAAATGAATGGCATCAGGGCGCGGCAACTATTCAACATTCCCCTCGCCCGAGTAGCCAAAGGTGAACAGGCTGACCTTACTCTGTTTAATGCCGACAGGGAATACCAGTTTACAGAAAAACACATCCGTTCCAAATCAAAGAACTCCCCCTTTCTTGGCAAATCACTCAAAGGCACTGTCGTGGGGATTATTAATGGAGAGAAATTATATCTGAATAATTAACTTGTTCCAAAACTAACATCATCATGGAAGCCAAAAAACAAAACGTGATTCTTAACTATGGCCTCATTGGAGGTCTCATTTCCATTGTTTCTTTTTTGATCTTATACATGGGTGGCGCCAGTTTGTTTGTAAATCCCCTCGCTTTTATTTTTTACCTGGTACCCATCACAATGGCTGTACTCGCCTGCAGGGCGAAAAAAAAGCAGAATGGCGGTTTTCTTGAGTTCGCGGAGGCGCTCAAAACCTCGTTCGGTGTGATGGTGATTATGGCGCTGGTTTCAACCATCGCCACTTATATAGTCCTGAATATAATTGATCCTTCTTTTCGCGAAAGCCTCACGCAGGTAACCATCGAAAAAACGCAGGAAATGATGAAAAAATTCGGCGTACCGCAGGCCGATATTGATAAAAAAGTGCAGGAACTGGCCACCACCAATAGTTTCGGCATTGGCAAGCTGCTGATGCAATTTGCCTTCGGCTGTATTTTATGGTTTATCGTGGCATTGATCATTTCCGCCATTGTTAAGAAGAAGAAGCCGGAATTTCCCGGCGCTGTAGCATAATCAAAATTCATTGATGGATATCAGCCTCGTGATACCTCTATATAATGAAGCGGAATCTCTTCCTGAACTGGCCGCCTGGATCGACAGGGTGATGAAGGAGAATAACTATTCTTACGAAATCATTTTTGTTGACGATGGCAGTCGCGACGATTCATGGTGCGTGATTGAAAAGCTACGGGAATCCAATCCCAATATCAAAGCCATCAAGTTTCAACGGAACTACGGCAAGAGCGCCGGGTTGCAGGTGGGATTTGGCGCTGCCAAAGGCGATGTGGTCGTTACAATGGACGCCGACCTGCAGGATAGTCCGGACGAAGTACCCTCCCTCCGGAAAATGATCATCGACGACGGATACGATATGGTGAGCGGTTGGAAAAAGAAACGCTACGATAATACGCTCACCAAAAACCTGCCTTCAAAATTTTACAATTGGACCACCCGCCGCATGTCGGGGATTAGGCTGCACGACTTTAACTGCGGGCTAAAAGCCTACAAATTGCGGGTTGTAAAAAGTATCGAGATCTATGGCGAAATGCACCGCTACATTCCAGTGTTGGTGAAATGGTCGGGCTATAATAAAATTGGAGAGAAAGTTGTTGAACACCGGCCGCGGCAGTATGGCGTTTCCAAATTCGGATGGGAACGATTCATCAACGGTCCGCTCGACCTTGCTTCTATTATGTTCGTCGGAAAATTCGGAAAGCGTCCCATGCATTTTTTTGGCAAATGGGGAACCGTTGCCTTCCTCCTGGGTTTTGGTATCAGCGCCTACCTGGTGGTTTCAAAAATCATCAATTGGGAATACGCACTCACCAACAAGCCGGCATTTTTTCTGGCCCTCACCTGCATGGTCATCGGTTCCCAGTTATTCCTGGCGGGGTTTATCGGTGAACTCATCAGTCGCAATGCGCCGGGACGCAACGCCTATCTCGTTGAAAAAAAATTGGGCATCGGCCTGGATTAACCAAGCACAATCGCCACCATGCCGCAAAAGCCGAAAGTTGTGATCATCGGACCCGCCCACCCGCTTCGCGGCGGACTGGCTTCATACGATGAACGGCTGGCACGCGAATTCATGAAAGAAGGCTACGACACTTTCATCTATACTTTTTCACTGCAATACCCCGGCTTTCTTTTCCCTGGCACCACGCAATTTTCCAGCGAACCAGCGCCCGCTGATCTGCAGATCAGGATTCGAATCAACTCAATCAACCCAATCAACTGGATACGGATAGGCAATGAACTGAAAAATTTATGTCCGGATATAGTCGTGGTACGCTACTGGCTTCCTTTTATGGGCGCCTGCCTGGGCACCATCATAAGACGATTGAAAAAGAACCATTCTTCACGCGTGGTGTGTATTGCCGACAATGTGATTCCCCATGAAAAAAGGCCGGGCGATAAAATGCTTACCAAATATTTTCTGCGGGCACCCGACGCTTTCATTACCATGAGCGAGAAAGTGCTGGCCGACCTGAAGCAATTTCAACCCGGTAAAAAAGCACAGTTCGTCGCGCATCCCCTCTACGACAATTTCGGTGAGCCCATTTCCAAATCGGAAGCCAGACAACACCTGAACCTTCCCCAACAGGAAAGAATCATCCTGTTTTTTGGTTTCATCAGGAAATACAAGGGACTTGACATTTTATTAGAGGCAATGAAAATATTAAAAGAGGACAACGATCCCGCTATCCGGGCAATTAAGCTATTGGTAGCCGGGGAGTTTTATGAGAATGAAAAGCCCTATCTCGACCAGGTTGCCAGTTTAGACATTGCGGACAGCCTGTTGATGCGAACTTCGTTTATACCAGACAGTGAGGTGCGCAACTACCTCTGCGCCGCGGATTGTGTTATTCAACCCTATCGTTCTGCCACACAAAGCGGCGTTACACCTCTCGCCTACCATTTCGAGAAGCCGATGATTGTAACGCGTGTGGGCGGACTGCCTGCCCTGGTACCCGATGGCAAAGTGGGATGGGTTGCCGAACCCAACGCAGCTGCCATTGCCGAAGCCATTAAGAAATTCTATGCCGTTGGAGAAGATCGTTTTCTAAACGGTTTGCGGGAAGAGAAATTGAAATACAGTTGGAAGTCGATGGTTAATGCTATTGTGGAGTTGGCGAATCCGTTGATCGGTTGATTGGTTGATTGGTTGATCGGTTGATCGGTTGGTCGGTTGATCGGTTGATCAGTTGATTGGTTGATCAGTTGATTGGTTGATTGGTTGATTGGTTGATCAGTTGATCAGTTGATCAGCCGATTGGTTCTTCCGATCAACTGATCAACCGATCAACTACTTTTGCCTTTTGAATCTTGAACTTATACGCATGATATTTCGAAGC
>Ga0163162_10003961_pt1 | contig 14207 bp, 7 predicted proteins | sample S55metaG_FD_115310 | JGI IMG/M metagenome (GOLD analysis project Ga0163162, IMG submission 115310) | Switchgrass rhizosphere microbial communities from Kellogg Biological Station, Michigan, USA - S5-5 metaG | ecosystem: Host-associated > Plants > Roots > Rhizosphere > Soil | place: USA: Michigan...
ATATTGGGATGGTTCAGAGCCGACGCAGCCCGCGCCTCCCAGCGAAATCTCTCCAGCACGGCAGGATCCTGGGCTACCAGTTCGGGCAGGAATTTAAGCGCGACTAGCCGACGCAGTTCGGTGTCTTCAGCTTTGTAGACGACACCCATTCCGCCGCCACCCAGTTCTTCGATGACCCGATAATGCGAGATGGTATGGCCAATCATCTGGGGTCTGAATCTTACGTAGAAGAATTAGGGCAAGTCAACGAATGCCGTGATGGATTAGTTTCCGAGAGCTTTTCACCACGGAGGACACGGAGTACACAAAGGAAACCCTCAAAACTTTCACGAATTGGTGGCGCCGATTTTGGAGGAGTCCCCGTTTTGGAGCCATTTCTCGCGTTTTTTGCGAGAAAGGGGAGCTGCTTTCTTTTCGGTCGTTTGCGGGATTCCTGACCGGGCTTTAGCCGTATAATCCCGGAGTACGTGTCCGCCGCGCCGGAGGCGACCATGTCGAATCGCATATCGATTGTATTCCTCTGCTTCTCCCTTCTGCTGGTGCCTCAGGTCAACGCTAAAAACAAGAAGAAGCAATTGCTTGGCGACGACATATTGCGGGCGCAGCGAGTTCTCGTTGTCGTTCATCCCGACGCAGGCGAGTCGTTGACCCAGCCCTGGGGTAACCGCAACGCGATGGACCAAGTGGAAAGCGCCATTAGACAATGGGGCCGGTTCGAGCTCGTCACGGACGCGCAATCCGCGGAGCTGATCATCGCTGTTCGCAAGGGAACCAAGAGCGGTCCCATCATCAGTCATTCCCCGCTGGATACCCGCCCGTCGATTTATCAGCCCGGCGTTCCAGACGCACGCGTCGGTCATCCTCAGCAGCCCGGAAGTCCTCCGGATTTGACCGAGCCTCTTCCCGGCGATTCCCGTGACCGAAGTCCGCAGCTTGGCGGGCAAATGCTTTCGTCCGACGATACTTTTGAAGTTTATCGAGGCGGAGGCGACTATCCGCTCGACGCGGCTCCGGTCTGGCGCTACATCGCGAAAGACTCACTCAATCCGCCGCAGGTAAAAGCCGTCGAAGAATTCCGCAAGGCGATTGAGGAATCTGAAAAGCAGAGCCAGCACAAACCTTAGCTTCCAGCGGTAATTCGTCGTCGGTCTTTGGTCGTTGGCAAAGGCACCCGTGTCCCGACGTCTGACACATCCGTCGGAAGCCAACCGACCGCAGGCCAAAGACCAAAGGCAAACGACCATAGACCAAAAACCCGCATGAATAAGATCACGCTGTCGTTGTTTCTGGCCTTCGCAATGTGGGCGTTGCTCGGGCCGCAGTCGCTTGCACAAGAACCTTCCTACGATCAGCTCTGGCGTCCCCAGTACCACTTCACACCGCCCCAATATTTCATGAACGATGCCAATGGCACCGTCTTCTACAAAGGCGAGTATCACCTGTTCTACCAGTACAACCCCGAAGGCCAGGTCTGGGGACACATGAGTTGGGGACACGCAGTCAGCACCGACATGGTGCACTGGCAGAATCTGCCAGTCGCGTTGCGCGAAGATCCCGGTAACTACATGATTTATTCGGGAAGCGCGGTGGTTGACTGGGAGAACACCAGCGGGCTGTGCAAGAATCCCGATCCTAACGATCATTCTTGCCTGATCGCGATCTACACCGGCGCATACAAGAAAAAGCAAAAACAGCATATTGCGTTCAGCAACGACAGCGGGCGCACATGGACGAACTACTCCGGCAATCCAGTCGCTGACCTGGATGCTCCCGACTTCCGCGATCCCAATGTCTTCTGGTATGCGCCGCAACACAAGTGGGTGATGGTGGCAGTGTTGGCCGACGAGAGGACTCTGGTAGTCTTCGACTCGCCCGATCTCAAACATTGGACGAAGCGTTCAAACTTCGGCCCCGCCGGGGACACCGCCGGACAGTGGGAGTGCCCCGACCTATTCGAACTTCCGGTTGAAGGCAGCGGCGAAAAGAAGTGGGTGCTGATCATCAACCGCAATCCGGGAGCGCCGGCGGGCGGGACGGGGGTCCGCTACGTGATTGGCAAATTCGACGGCACGACTTTCACCAGCGAGGTTCCCAACACTCCCGCCCTTTGGGCCGATTGGGGCAAGGACTTCTATGCCACCAACACCTGGAAAGACGTGCCATCGAGCGATGGTCGGCAGCTTTGGATTGGCTGGTTCAGCAACTGGAAATATGCCAACTCTGAACCGACAGTGTTGTGGCGCGGAGCGCAATCCATCCCCCGAAGCTTAATGCTGCGTAGATACTCGGACGGCCTCCGCCTGGTGCAGCGACCAGTTCGCGAACTGAAAACGTTGCGCCGGGAAAAACTGCGAATCGCGAATGCCACCGTCGAGGAGGCAAATGCGAAAATCCGCGAGAGCGGAACCGGGGGTGAAGTCTATGAGTTCGAAGCTGAGCTGCAGCCCGGACAAGCCGGGGACGTTGGCTTCCGCGTACGCAAGGATAAAGACGTCGAGACGCTAATCGGTTTCGACCTCGTGCACGGCGAAGTCTATGTGGGTCGAACGCGCTCCGGCGAGGTTTCATTTAGCAAAGACTTTCCAGGACGTCACGCCGCCAAAATCGAGCATCGCTCGAGCGTCAAACTGCATGTGTTCGTCGACCGCTCCAGCGCTGAAGTGTTTGTAAATGACGGCGAGCGAGTTCTCTCTGAACGTATCTACCCTCCGCCAGGCAGTGACGGGCTTGAGCTTTATTCCAATGGAACCGGAACGAAAGTAAACTCGCTCACCCTCTGGGATTTGAATTCCATATGGAAGTAGCAGCTTGAGTTGGTATCCCGCTGCCTCTTCACCCTTCCATAACAGGCCGAGCGTCGAGTAATCGCTGCCCGGCAAGGCGCGTCTAATTCCATAACGGGTCAGACGATATACGAGGTCAAGGTTTACGAATCTTTACAGTAGTTGACCGAGTTTTTACCCGTTGGATGGCTTACGCAGTGTTGAATATATTTATGCCTCCGATAGTTGGTCGGAAAATCCGGACATGAAGGCAAACCCTGAACCGTGGTGGTATGTCCGGTCCACCTGCTTCCAGACCTTGATCGTTGCCCTGCAGCTGGTCACGCTGCTCTTTCTGGCCGCTGACTATTCACAGGCGCAGGATGCCGCTCCGGCTGCAACGCTGTCGATCGCCGGAATTGTAAAGTCGGGGAATACTCCCATTCCGGGAGCCACGGTAACCGCGACCAGATCCTCCACACAAGAAAAAGCCCAGACTTCCACTGACATCAATGGAAGATATTCGCTGCCCGTGACCGGGCAGGGTAAGTATCAATTGCGGGTTGATATGCCTGCGTTCACCCCGCTTACCAAAGAAATTGATGTCACTGGTTCTGGTTCTCGCGCCGACCTGGAGTTGACGCTGCTCTCGCGGACTCAACAAGCGGTCCGCACGCCCCAGGCGCAGGCAACGGCCCGGGCCGGAGCTGGCCGTGGCTTTCAAAGCATGGCGGTGATGCAGGGACTGGCCGCCGCGGATTCCGGAAGCGGCAGCGGAGCAGATCAAATCGTGCCGTCGGGAATGCCGGTGCCGGGAATCGCTCCGGATATCGCTACCGAATCGGTTTCAGTTTCCGGAAATAGTTCGGGTATCGGCATGTTCGGCATGAACACCGATGAACTCGACCAGCGGATGCGCGAGGGACGGGAACAAGCCGGCAACTTCGGCGGACCGGGCGGAGGCGGGCAGGGTGGTGGTCCGGGGGCGGGTGGACCAGGCATTGGAGGGCCGGGTGGCGGTCCAGGCGGTGGGACTCCCGGCGGAGGCTTTGGAGGGTTTGGAGGAGGCGGTGGGCCAGGTGGTCCCATGATGCTGGGCGGCGGCCGCGGCCGGTTTGACATTAACCGTCCTCATGGTTCGGTCTACTACTCGGTCGGCGATTCCGCGTTGGATGCCTCGCCTTATGCGCTTACCGACAGTTCAACGGAAAAGGCGAGCTACATGCGACAGCGTTTCGGGGCCTCGCTGGGCGGGCCACTGAATATCCCCGGAATCTACAAAGGCGGCAGTAAGACATTCTTCTTCGCAAATTACAACGGGTCGCGTGGCAATTCTCCCTTTGACGCGTTTTCGTTCGTGCCGACCGCCGCAGAACGAAGCGGCGATTTTTCCGGAGTGTCTGGAGTGCAACTAATCAATCCCAACAACGGACAGCCCATCCCCGGCAATGTTTTGCAGAACGCAGGGCTGACGATTAATCCCGCCGCGCAAGGACTGCTGCAATACATCCCATTCCCGAATATTACGAACGCGGCCCCCGACCAGCCGAACTTTCATTTTGTGACATCAACGCTCAACGACAGCGACGACCTGAACATCCGCCTGAATCATGCTCTCGGTAGCGCCCCCAGCGGCCGAGGACAACGTGGACAGCGTGGACCGCGCAACAGTCTGAATTTCGGATTTCATTACCACTCAGCCAGCGCAAACCTGACCAATGCTTTTCCGAGTGTCGGAGGCAACACGCACATCCGCAGTTTTGATATAGCCATCGGGTACGTGCGAACTTTTGGCAAAATCATCAACAATGCACGGCTCGACTTCAATCGCTCGCGCACCAGCACACAAAATCTATACGCCTTTAACCAGGACATCACGGGAAGCCTTGGCATCACAGGCGTTTCCACCAACCCGTTTGACTGGGGACTGCCCAATCTTTCGTTCTCGCACTTCGGCAGCTTGAGCGATACCAATCCGCAGTTGTTGCGCAATCAGACCTGGACATTCGTCGACAACCTGATCTACCGCCACGGAAAACACACCTGGCGATGGGGCGGCGACTTCCGGAGAATTCAAATCAACCCTCAGACTGACAGCAATGCCCGCGGCACGTTTACCTTCACCGGCCTGAACAGCGGATATGATTTCTCCGACTTCCTGCTGGGACTACCTCAGCTCACTTCGGTACAGTTCGGTAACAACAATTACCATTTTCGCGGCAATTCATGGGACCTCTTTGTGCAGGACGAATGGCGCCTGCGCGGCAATCTGACTTTGAATCTCGGCGTTCGCTACGAGTACTTCTCGCCATTTTCCGAAGAGAACAATCGCATCGTGAACCTGGATTTCCCCGAGGCCTTCACTTCCCCGCCGGTGCCGGTCGAAGTAGGACAGAAAGGGCCCTACAGCGGCGGCTTCCCGGTAACTCTGGTACGTCCGGATCGAAACAATTTCGCACCGCGGCTGGGATTGGCCTGGAAGCCGCTGCGCAACACGGTGGTCCGCGCCGGATACGGCATCAACTACAACACCAGCGCGTATCAGAGCATTGTGCAGAACATGGCCTTCCAGCCTCCGTTTTCGACCACGGCCACAAACACGCAATCTGCAACCACACATCTCACGCTTCAGGATGGATTTCCGGCGGTGGCACCAGGTTCCATCACCAATAATTTCGGCGTGGATCCCAATTACCGGCTGGGCTATGTACAGATCTGGAATCTGGACATTCAACAGCAGATTCGCCCTACGCTGATCATGAACCTCGACTACACCGGGACCAAGGGGACGCGTCTCGATATTCTGGAAGCGCCCAATCGCACGGCAACTGGTGTTCTTTTCCCCGGCGTGCAACCGTTCTACTGGGAAGACTCAGTCGGAGATTCCACCGCCAACGCCTTGTCAGTGCGCGTCCGGAAACGCTTGCAAGCGGGCATTTCGATTGGCGGGCGGTACACTTTCTCGAAATCGCTGGACAACGCGTCCACGATCGGAAGCGGGGAACCTCTGGTCGCGCAGGGTGCCGGACGCACTTCAGTTTCCGGCACTACCAATGTGGCACAGGACGCTTTCGACCTGGCGGCAGAGCGCGGCTTGTTCAGTTTCGATCAGCGTCACAATTTCACCGCCGACTATCTATGGGAACTCCCCTTCGGGCATCAACGGCGCTGGTTGAGTGGCAACACACCGCTGCGGGCCGTCTTCGGCGACTGGGACTGGAGCGGCGACTGGACCTTCGCGTCAGGATTACCCTTCACGCCTCGGGTTCTGGGCAGCGTGATCGACGTGAGCCGTGGCACCAACGGGACAGTGCGCGCAGACGTGGTACCCGGACAGTCTTTCACTGTGGCAAATCCATCGATCGGCGAGTGGTTTAATACAGCCGCCTTTGTTGCGCCGGCCGGAGCTTTCGGCGATGCGCGCCGCAACAGCATCGAAGGGCCGGGCAGCCGTCTCTTCGACATGTCGTTCACCAAGGTCATTCCTCTGAGTGAAACGCGTTTCCTTGAGTTCCGCGCCCAACTGTCAAATGTCTTCAACACGCCGCAGTACTCGGGAATCGACACCGTCGTAAACTCTCCCACGTTTGGCCGTGTCATATCCGTGGGAGCGATGCGCACCATGCTGCTGACCGCGAGGTTCAGATTCTGATGCATATGCTCATCGGTCGCGAGCAACGCTTCATGAGGATGGCGATCGTGTGCCGTTCCATCCTTGCGTCTGTGCTTGTCGTTGTCATGCTGAGCACCGGAGTTATTTCTCAGAATTCCTCCGAGTACACATTCAAAACCAAGACCGAGTTGGTGCTGGTGAACGTGACGGTCCGCGACAAGAATGGCAATCCGGTGCGTGACCTCAAGCGCGAAGACTTCACCATCCTCGAAGACAACAAGTCGCAGCAGGTGATCTCTTTCGATCTGGAGAACACTGACGCCGTGCTCCCAACGGCGGCAACGGAGGCCGCGCTGCTTCGCCCTGCTCAACCGCAGAAGGCGGGCGCTGCACCATCGCTGGAAACACGGCCCCTGAAAGACCGGCGACTTATCATCCTGTTCTTCGATCTCAGCGCGATGGAACCAGATGAAATCGATCAGGCGACCACCGCAGCCCAGAACTATGTAGACAAGCAGATGGTCCCGGCAGACCTGGTTTCCGTGGTCTCTCTGGGCAGCACGCTCAGCGTGAACCAGGATTTCACCTCCGATCGAGCGCTACTCAAGAAGGCGCTGCAGTCCTTCAACATGGGCGCGGGAAATGGTTTTGAAGAGGGCGGCACCGGAACTACTGAGGGCACGGCTGAGACCGGCGGATCGTTTACGGTCGATGATACCGAGTACAACATCTTCAATACCGATCGTCGCCTGCAGGCGCTGCGCTCGATCGCGGACAAGCTGGCCTCGATCGATGAGAAAAAATCTTTGATTTATTTCTCCAGCGGTATGGACCGCACCGGAGTTGAAAACCAGTCGCAGCTTCGATCAGCGACCAATGCGGCAGTGCGCGCCAACATGGCGATTTACACCATGGACATTCGCGGCCTGCAGGCAATCGTCGCCGGCGGTGAAGCCCAGAACGCCAGCATGCGCGGCACTTCTCCTTATTCCGGCAAGTCGATGTCCAGCGCGTTCGACTCCAACGCCACCACTCAGGAGACGCTGGTCACGCTGGCGGGAGACACAGGAGGACGCGCGTTTCTCGACTCCAACGATTTTGGCAAAGTCTTCACCGGAGTGCAGCAGGACACTTCGCTTTACTACTTGCTGGGATATCACAGCTCGAACGCGGCGCGTGACGGGCGCTTCCGGCGCATCACGGTGCGAGTCAACCGTCCTGGCGTGAAGATCGATTTCCGGCGCGGCTACTACGCACCCGCCGACTTCCAGCATTCCACTCGCGACGATCGTGAGCGCCAACTTGACGAAGAATTGTCCTCCGATCTTTCCACCACCGATCTGCCGGTATATTTATCCGCCGCCTATTTCCGCCTGGCGGAGCGCAAATTCTATGTGCCGGTCTCGGTGGTTGTGCCCGGCTCCCAGATTCCTTTCAGCCACAACAACGATCAGGACCGCGCAACTCTCGACATTCTCGGCATTGTGACCGATCCTGAAAAACGGCCCGTGGGTCAGATACGCGACACCGTAAAGCTGGCGTTGAATGCCTCACAACTCGTGCAACGCAAGAACGTGCAGTACAACAGCGGCTTCGTGCTGCCGCCCGGCACTTACCATCTCAAGATCGTGGTGCGCGAAAACCAGACTGGAAGGCTGGGCTCATTTGAAACCGATCTCACCGTGCCAGACCTTAAGTCTGCGCCCGTGAAGATGAGCTCGATCGTGCTGGCGAACCAGTTGGAGACTGCCCCCAAGCGCAAGACGGACAATCCGCTGGTGCGCGACGGCTCCGAAGTGATTCCCAGCGTCACTCACGTCTTCTCCGCCGGGCAGCACTTGTACTTTTATTACGAGGTGTACGACCCCGCTGCAGCGGCGACAAACACAAGTGCGCCGTCGAACAACCGGAGCACCTCCTCAATCCGATTGCTGACCAACGTCGCTTTCTTTCGCGGAAATACCAAAGCCTACGAAACGCCCCTGGTCGAAAGCCAGCAGTTGAACACACCCGACCGAAAAGCCGCCGTTTTTCAACTCGATGTACCCCTCACCCAGCTAAAACCAGGTTTCTATACCTGCCAGGTCAATGTGATTGACGACGCTGCCGGGCAATTCCGGTTTCCGCGATTGGCGTTACTCGTCAGGCAGTAAAAATCGGTCTTCAGTCGTCGGTCGTCAGTCTTCGGGCAAACTCGTCGTTGGTCCTTGGTCGTTGGCCTTTGGCCGTTTGGCCTTGACGGCTAGGGCAGTCATCTGAAACCGGTGCTTTTGCCAACGACCAAAGGCCAATGACCAACGACGATCTTCTTTCCTGCTATAATTGCTACCGAGTTGCAACAAGAAGATTCCCATGCCTCTTCCTGAAACCGAAATCCCTGGACGCTTACAAGCTGAACTTATGTCACGCGGGCTCCGCATGACGCGACAGCGCCGAACCATTCTGAGTGTGGTGGAAACCGCCAAACAGCACCTTGACGCCAGTCAGTTGCTGCGACGGGCGCGACGGATCGATCCTCAGATTGATCGGGTCACGGTCTATCGCACCCTCGGACTGCTGAAGCGCCACGGATTAATCGACGAACTCGACCTCATGCATATGCAGGGGGAGAAGCACTTCTACGAGCGGCGTCCGCGGAGAGACCACATCCACATGGCATGTTTGCGATGCGGCAAGATCACGGAATTCGAAAGCGATCTCTTCGATCGTTTGAAGGGGCAGATTCAGAGGGATTGCCGCTTCCACATTGTCGTCACCCGGCTGGAAGTCGGGGGCTACTGTGCCCAGTGCCGAACCACGGAACAGGCCAAGGCATAATTTTCCTGGATTTCCCCAACGCTGCTTTGAATCCCTTTACTTGCAACTGACCTGCACTTGTAGCGCCGGCGTCCCGCCGGCTGTTTGGTGGGCATACTGCCCGCCCATCGGGCCGGCGGGACGCCGGCGCTACATCCCCAAAGAGCTGCCTGAAATGGAACCTCCGAAGAAATGTAAAGTCTTGTAAAAGCTGGAGATAAATCGCAACCGGGATATAATTTATTGCGTCAATATGGGAGCGGATTTTGTGCCTTGAAGAGCACAGTGAGCGCCGCTCGGGGGAGCAACAGAGTGAGCATACGCATCGAGGGCCAGACAGGCGGGAGTCGGCCCCGCGGACGGCAAATCGGCCAAACATCTCGCAAGCAATTGCTGGCGAGTTTGACTTGCGCGGTCATCGCTGCCGCTTTGTCCCAACTGGGCTGCAGCGGGGGATCGAAACCCAGCACGGCTCGCGCCTCCACCCAGATCGTGGTGCCGGTGGCGGTTGCCACCGCCGAGCGCCGCGACGTCCCGGTATATCTCAAAGGATTGGGCAGCGTAACCGCCTCCAATACGGTCAGCGTCAAGAGTCGCGTGGATGGCCAACTTGCCCAAATCAATTTCAAGGAAGGCCAGCACGTTAACCAGGGCGATTTACTAGCGGTCATTGATCCCCGTCCATTCCAGTTGGCGCTCGAACAGGCACAGGCCAACTTGTTTCGTGATCAGGCCCAGCTGAAGGACGCTCAACGGAACTACGAACGCTTCAAGAGTCTGTTCGACGATTCAGGAGCCATCTCTCAGCAACAGGTGGACACACAAAAGGCCGCCGCGGATCAATTGGAAGGGGCGGTACGAGCTGACCAGTCACAAATCGACAACGCAAAATTAAATCTGGTGTATTCCCACATCACTTCGCCGATCAGCGGCCGCGTCGGACTGCGACTGGTGGATATCGGGAATATGGTGCATGCATCCGATACCAATCCGCTGCTTGTCATTACGCAACTGCAGCCCATCGCCGTGGTCTTCACGCTGCCGGAAGACAGCCTTCAGAATGTCTCCCAACACATGCATCAGAGCACTCTCACGGTCGAAGCATACAGCCGCGACGACCAGACCAAACTTGCAACCGGCAAGCTGCTGACCATCGACAATCAGATTGACCAGACCACGGGCACCGGACGTTTGAAGGCCATGTTTGATAATCCGGACGACGCGCTGTGGCCCAACCAGTTCGTGAATGTCCGCCTGCTGCTGGAAACACATAAGAACACAACTGTGATTCCATCGGTCGCAGTCCAGACCGGTCCGCAGGGGAGTTATGTGTTCACCGTGAAACCCGATAAGACAGTGGCGGTCAGCCCGGTCACGGTTTCTTTTACGCAGAACAATGTGGCTTCGATCACTAGTGGAGTTGCACCCGGGGACATCGTTGTCATCGATGGACAGGACAAGCTGCAGGCCGGTAGTAAAGTGGATCCGCACGCCAGCAACGGGGGAAAGCGTAACGGCCAGCCTTCGGCCACGCAGTCCCCAGATGCGTCGTCTTCAACTACGGGAGCGCCATGAACCCGTCGCGGCTTTTTATCCTTCGTCCGGTCGCGACAACTCTGTTGATGGTCGGGCTACTGCTAGTGGGCGTGGTCGCCTACACTCAACTTCCCGTTTCCGCCCTTCCCGAAGTTGACTACCCTACGATTCAGGTTGTGACGTTCTATCCCGGAGCGGACCCCGACGTCATGGCTTCGTCGGTGACGGCACCGCTCGAACGCCAGTTCGGCCAGGTTCCCGGACTGAGCCAGATGACCTCAACCAGTTCGCTGGGCAGTTCAATCATCACGCTGCAGTTCAACCTCAACGAAAACATTGACGTCGAGGAACAGCAGGTCCAGGCCGCGATTAATGCGGCGACCACGTACCTGCCGAAAGATCTACCCAACCCGCCGATCTACAGCAAGGTCAATCCGGCAGACTCTCCCATTCTCACGCTGGCCCTGACATCCGACACGCTGCCACTGTCAAAAGTAGAAGATCTCGCTGACACAGCCCTCGCCCAGAAGATTTCCCAGTTGCCCGGCGTCGGCCTGGTTTCGATCAGTGGCGGACAAAAGCCGGCTGTGCGCATTCAGGCGAATCCCACGGCACTGGCTTCTTACGGCTTGAGTCTGGAAGACATTCGGACTGCGCTTGCCGCAGCCAATGTCAATCAAGCCAAAGGAACGCTGGACGGTCCGCGCCAGTCTTTCACTATCGGCGCCAACGATCAGCTGAACTCGAGCGCCCAGTACAACAACGTGGTGGTGGCTTATAAGGACGGTGCGCCGGTCCGCCTTTCCGATATCGCCACCGCCATCGACAGCGCGGAAAACATAAAACAGGCCGCCTGGATGAACACCACTCCGGCGGTGATCGTCAACATTCAGCGGCAACCCGGCAGCAACATCATCAGCGTGGCCGATCGCGTAAAGCTGCTTCTAAAGCAACTTCAGTCATCGCTGCCCGCCGCGGTCAAAGTTCAGGTGCTGACCGATCGCACCGAAACCATCCGGGCGTCGGTAAAAGACGTTCAGTTTGAACTGATGCTCACCATCGGGCTGGTGGTGATGGTGATCTTCCTGTTCCTGCGGAATCTCTCGGCCACCGTGATTCCCAGTGTTGCTGTCCCACTCTCGCTGGTCGGTACGTTCGGAGTGATGTATCTCCTCGGCTACAGCCTGAACAACCTGACCCTGATGGCGCTGACCATCTCCACCGGATTCGTGGTCGATGACGCGATCGTAATGATCGAAAACATCGAGCGCTATCTGGAGGAGGGTGAGGCGCCGCTGGACGCGGCTTTGAAGGGCGCAGGACAGATCGGCTTCACCATCGTTTCGCTGACAGTGTCGCTGATTGCGGTGCTAATCCCCCTGCTCTTCATGGGCGATATCGTAGGACGTCTGTTCCGCGAATTCGCCGTAACTCTGGCCGTCACCATTCTGGTTTCGGCGCTGGTCTCTCTGACCCTGACGCCGATGATGTGCGCCAAGCTCCTGAAGCGCCATGATCCCAAACATCGCAGCCGCTTCTACAATTCCACGGAAAATTTCTACAACCGGGTCATCGAGTTCTACGGACGCACTCTGAAATTTGTTTTGAAGCACCAGACCATCACTTTGCTGGTCACCTTAGGAACCCTTGTTTTGACGCTGTTCTTATACGTGGTCGTGCCCAAGGGCTTTTTCCCGGTGCAGGATACAGGCGTGATTCTTGGCATTTCAGAAGGACCACAGAATACTTCGTTCAACGCGCTGGCGAAAAACCAGCAGGCGCTGGCGCAGGTGATTCTGAAAGACTCGGAAGTCGAAAGCCTTTCGTCCTTTATTGGAATCGATGGCACCAACGCGACGCCGAATAGCGGACGCATTCAGATCAACCTCAAGCCGCGCGATCAGCGCAAGTCGACTGCCACCGAAATTATCCGCCGGCTCCAGCCGGAGCTGGCCAAGGTAAATGGCATCACCTTGTATATGCAGCCAGTGCAGGACTTGACGGTCGAAGACCGCGTCAGCCGGACCCAGTATCAATATTCAATGGAAGATGCCGACGCGCAGGAACTCTCAGTCTGGGCTCCGCGCCTGGTGGACGAACTGCGCAAGCTCCCTTCCATGCGGGACGTGGCCACGGACCAGCAGAATGGCGGCCTCAAAGCTGAGCTGGTCATCGACCGCGACACTGCGTCGCGTCTGGGTATTCTGCCGCAGGCCATCGACGACACTCTGTACGACGCCTTCGGACAGCGCCAGGTCTCCACTATATTTACGCAATTGAACCAGTATCACGTGGTGCTGGAAGTCGATCCCCAGTTCGCGCAGAATCCGGACTCGCTCAAGAATATCTATGTACACTCCGGTAGCGGCAGCCAGGTGCCGCTCGCGTCCTTCAGCCACTTCCAGACTTCACACACGGCGCTGGCGGTGAATCATCAGGGACAATTTCCCGTGGTCACACTGTCGTTCAACCTGGCTCCCGGCGTTTCGCTGGGAGAAGCGACACAGGCGATCCGGCAGGCCGAGCAGGACATTCATCTTCCACCCAGCATTCAAACCAGCTTTCAGGGAACAGCAGCGGCATTCCAGAATTCACTTTCGTCCGAGCCTTACTTAATTCTGGCCGCGATCGTCACGGTCTACATCGTGCTGGGCGTGCTCTACGAGAGCTACATTCATCCTCTTACGATTCTCTCTACCCTGCCTTCGGCGGGCGTAGGCGCCATTCTCGCTCTGCTCTTGACCAAGAATGATCTGGGGGTGGTGGCGCTCATAGGCATCATTCTTCTGATTGGCATCGTGAAGAAGAATGCCATCATGATGATCGACTTCGCGCTCGAAGCGGAGCGCGTGGAACACAAACCGCCGGAAGAAGCGATCTTCCAGGCGTGCCTGCTGCGTTTCCGTCCCATCATGATGACTACCATGGCGGCTCTCCTCGGCGGCCTGCCGCTGGCCCTGGGAAGCGGGACCGGATCTGAGTTACGTCATCCACTAGGCATCACCATCGTTGGCGGATTGCTGGTAAGTCAGCTACTCACGCTTTATACGACGCCAGTCGTCTATCTCTGGTTCGATCGCCTGGCACAGCGTTTTTCGCACTTGAACATTGGCAACCCGATTGAAGAACCGAGCGGAGCCTCGGCGGACTAGTCGTCATCGTTTTTGGATTCGAGCATGAATATTTCAGCGCCATTTATTAAACGCCCCATCGGCACGTCGCTGCTGGCGGCAGCGTTGTTGATGGCGGGTGTCCTGGCGTTCAATTACTTGCCAGTCGCTCCCCTCCCGCAGGTGGAGTTCCCAGTCATCTCGGTCGGAGCAGGGCTACCAGGCGCGAGTCCAGAGACCATGGCTTCGGCGGTTGCCACGCCGCTTGAGCGGCAGTTCGGACGCATCGCCGGCGTCAACCAAATGACTTCGACGAGTCAGCTCGGGTCAACCAGCATCACCCTCCAGTTCGATCTCAATCGCAATATCGATGCCGCAGCGCGCGATGTG
>Ga0163162_10003962_pt1 | contig 14207 bp, 12 predicted proteins | sample S55metaG_FD_115310 | JGI IMG/M metagenome (GOLD analysis project Ga0163162, IMG submission 115310) | Switchgrass rhizosphere microbial communities from Kellogg Biological Station, Michigan, USA - S5-5 metaG | ecosystem: Host-associated > Plants > Roots > Rhizosphere > Soil | place: USA...
AGTAGAGACAATCGATGAACAGTTTGGCTTCGACCTGGCAGCCCTCTTCGAAGGGCAGCCTGGTGGCGGCTTCGATGGCGTCAATGGCAGCGAGCGGAGCTATCAGGTTGCGCTGTTTCTTCCGGGCGGTATCGCGAGCAGCGGCGAATATTGGAGCGTTTTGCTCTGGCGTTCCCAGTTTCTGGTTGCGCTCGCGAGTTTTGGGAGCAGGCCTGGCGGCGATCTCGCGGGCGAAAGCAATGGCGCCTTTCAGCAGATCGCCTTCGATCAGTTGGTCCACGATGCCTGCCTTGAGCGCGTCTGAAGCCTTCACCGGATTTCCGCCGGTACACATTTCAACCGCGGTGGCGACACCAGCCAGACGGGGCAGGCGTTGCGTTCCGCCAGCGCCGGGGATGAGTCCGAGTTTTACCTCCGGTTGTCCAACTTGCGCACTGGGAGCAGCCACGCGGTAGTGTCCGGACATGGCAACTTCCAGTCCGCCGCCGAAAGCGGTGCCGTGGATGGCCATCACAACCGGCTTGGAGGAATTTTCAATCTTCAGCAGCAGTGGGAGCATGCCGGGGCCGGTCTTCTGTGTGCCCGATGTCATCTTGGTGAATTCCTTGATGTCGGCACCAGCGATGAAAGTACGGCCGCCCCCGATCATGACTGCGGCAGTGACCGCGCTGTCTTTGTTGATTTGATCGATGGCTTCGGAAATTCCTTCGGGCACGCCAGGACTTATGGCGTTCACCGGCGGATTGTTGATAGTGATGATGGCGATGTCGCCGTCTTTCGTGAGTTGAATAAGGTCGCTCATTTACGTGCCTTCCCTCCACAGGGACGGATAGATTGTATCTGCGATTGGACCCCTGCAACCGCTGGGGCGATGACATCCGGCGGTCTCTACCATTATTATCCTTGATCTCTTCTATTTGACGTTCTTTATGGCAAGCACTTCGACGAACATTTCGGCGCCGGACCTCAAACGGCGCTCTTTTTTCACCGATGGTATGTGGATCGTTTTGACCATCGCCCTAGCCAAGCTTTTATTTCATTGCTACTACAACAATCGTTATGGGTATTTCCGCGACGAATTCGATTACATGGCTTGCGGTGATCACCTGGCCTGGGGATACGTTGACCAGCCGCCGCTGATTCCCTTCCTGATTCATCTCTGCCGGGCGGTCCTGGGAGACTCGCTGCGCGCCGTGCGCTTTATCCCGGCGTTGGCGTCTTCTCTTCTGGTGGTGCAGACTGCCGTCCTCGCGCGCGAATTTGGCGGGCGGCGATACGCGCTTTTGCTCAGCGCAGTGACGGTTGTCGTCGCGCCGCAGTATCTCTCCAACGGAAGCCTGTTGGGAACGAATTGTCTCGAACCTAATCTTTGGATGGGTTGCGCCTATTTCGTGATTCTTGCCATCAAGCGGAACGATCCGCGCAACTGGTTGTGGTTCGGCGTAGTCGCTGGGGTGGGCTTGCAGGAGAAGTATTCGATCGCTCTGTTTGGCTTTGGCATTGTAGTTGGCCTCTTGTTCACGGAGCAACGCCGCGTTTTTGCCAACAGGTGGATCTGGCTGGGCGGGCTGGCGGCATTTCTGATTTTTCTGCCTAACCTTTTGTGGAACATTCACTACGATTGGCCCTTTGTGCAGTTGATGCGGGGAATCAGGGCTGAGGGTCGGGATGTTGTGCTGCCGTTGTTTCCCTACTTCTTTCAGCAGACTCTGCTCGTCCTTCCTTTGACCGCGCCAATCTGGATCACCGGGTTGATTGCGCTCTTCTTCTCGGAACGCCTGAAAATGTACCGCGTGCTGTGCTGGAGCTACCTAGTCTGCTTCACCGTCTTCTTCGTTCTCCACGGCAAGAATTATTACCTTGCTCCGATCTATCCGATGCTGCTGGCGGCAGGCGCGGTGACCATCGAGAATGTTTTTGAGCGTCCACGGCTGAACTGGATGAAGCCGGCGATTGTCGTGGTGGTGATTGCGGCGGGCGTCCATCTTGCTCCGGTCGTCGTACCGGTTCTCTCTCCTGACCGGTTCATTGCTTACATGAAATATCTGCCGAAGTTGCCGGTGATGGAACATGGCCACGAGAGCGCAGTTCTGCCGCAATGGTATGCCGACCAGTTCGGATGGGAAGAGATCGTGGCGGAGACGGCGCAAGCCTGGAACCAGCTCAGTCCGGAGGAGCGTGGCGACTGCGGCATCTTCGCCCAGGATTACGGGCAGGCTGGTGCCATCGACTTTCTGGGGCGGCGTTATGGGTTGCCAGCGGCGCTCAGCGGCCATCAGACTTACTTTCTGTGGGGACCGCGAGGATACTCGGGCAATTGCCTAATTGTCCTCGATGACCGCAAGGAAACACTGGAGAAACTCTGGGATAACGTCGAGTTCGTTGGGACGTCGGCGGACAATCCGTATGCGCTGGAAAAAAAGATCGACGTTTTTATCTGCCGGGGCCCGAAGTTCGGGACGCTGGGGCAACTTTGGCCAAGATTAAAACACTGGCGCTAGGCTTACCTATGGACTCATAGACCCGAAAAAATGGTAGTTCTTTGCGTTCTTTGCGGAATCCTTTGCGTCCTTTGCGGTCAAGAGCTTTGACGCAAGAGCTTTTTACCGCAAAGATCGCAAAGGATTCCGCAAAGGACGCAAAGATAACCGACTACCGCCCATCCATTTACAATAGCGTCGAACAAATTGAGGACTATTCATGTCATCTTCCCGCCCGGTTGGGCCAAAGACTGTCTCTGACGAGATTCCTCCTGTTCCGCTGACCATCGAGGGATATAGCGTCCTGCATCAGATGATGCGTGTCCGCTGGGCCGCCTGGCGACCGCTGGTGGCAGCGGAAAAGCGCACGATCCTTGATGAGGCTTCTGGAGTTCTGGCGGCGATGGAGCAGAGTGCCGCCGGACAATCTGCACTGTTTTCTTTGCTGGGCCACAAGGGCGATCTGATGTTCGTCCATTTCCGGAAGTCGTTTGATGAATTGAACGCGGCGGAGTTGCAGCTGGCGCGGTTGCGGCTGGGCGATTTTCTGGAGCCCGCGACTTCTTATCTGTCGGTGATTGAACTGGGCCTGTACGAATCGACGATCAAGGCCTATCGGGATTTGAAAGATCGTGGAATCGAAGCGCATTCGGATGAGTGGAAACGCGAGATTGGGGATGTCCTGATGCGCCAGAAAGAGGCGATGCATCCGCGATTGTTTCCGGAAATACCCAAGCATCGCTACGTTTCCTTTTATCCCATGGATCGGCGACGGGGCGAGGTAAAGAACTGGTACACGTTGCCCATTGAAGAGCGGGCGCGGCAGATGAACGAGCATGGCTTGGTGGGAAGGCGCTACGCCGGCGAAGTGCGGCAGATCATTACCGGGTCGATTGGATTTGATGATTGGGAGTGGGGCGTGGATCTGTTCGCGGACGATCCGCTGGTGTTTAAAAAACTCATTTACGAGATGCGTTTTGACGAAGTGAGCGCGGTGTATGCGCTGTTTGGGCAGTTTTATCTGGGATTGCGGTGTCCCGCGGCGGAGTTGGGGCGGGTACTGGGATAGAAAAAGCTAGAACCGCAAAGGGCGGTAAGGAACTCCGCAAAGGTCGCAAAGAAAATCCCACTCCACTCATTCTTTCTTCGTGTCCTTTGCGGAAGTCCTTTGCGATCTTTGCGGTAATCTTTTGAATTTTCGGAGCGTACATGGCGACCCTTGGGCTGATCGAATATAAGGACGCGAGTCCTGAAGTGCGGGCGGTTTACGACGACATCATGGCGACCCGCAAGACTGACTGGATCAATAATTTCTGGAAGGCGATTGCGCACGATCCGGCGACGCTGAAGCGGACATGGGAAGACATCAAGCAGGTCATGGGGCCGGGGGCGCTCGATCCGCTGACCAAAGAGTTGGTGTATCTGGCGGTGAGTGTCAGCAATCAGTGCGCATATTGCATCGCGTCGCACACGGCTGGAGCGCGCAACAAGGGCATGAGCGACGCCATGTTCAAAGAACTGATGGCCGTGGTCGGAATGGCGAATGAGACCAACCGGTTGGTCGCGGGATACCAGGTGGCGATTGACGACAGGTTTAAGGTTTAGGAGAAGCGATGGCGCACGAACTGACTACCTCTTATCTGCGGGATTCGCTCTCGCTTTTCCGTTACTACAAGACGCTGACTGAGCGAGCCATGGCGCAGGTCACCGACGAACAACTTTTCGCCGTACTTGACGGCGAGATGAACTGCATCGCAATTATCGTAAAGCACATGGCGGGCAACATGCGGTCGCGCTGGATGGATTTCCTGACCAGCGATGGGGAAAAGGCCGACCGCGAGAGAGACACCGAGTTCGAGAATCCACCTGCTACGCGCGCGGAATTGTTGAAAGTATGGGAAAGCGGGTGGAACTATGTGTTCACCGCTCTTGAACCACTCTCGGATGCGGACGTGGACCGCCCGGTCGAGATTCGCGGGGAGCCGCACTCGGTGATGCAGGCGATCAATCGTCAGATCGCGCATTACGCCTATCATTGCGGCCAGATTGTGTTTCTGGCGAAACATTTGCAGTCCTCGCAATGGAAGGCGCTGACGGTGCCGCGGGGTAAGTCGGAGGAGTTTAATCAGAGGGTGGCGGCTAAGGAAATCAGCCAGCGGTGAGGAGCGGGCATCGGACGTCGGACCTCAGCGACGGACCTCGGACCTCAGGGTTTCACTTCACTCCCTCTGAGGGCGGGACGCCCTCAGGACAGCCGGCGGGACGCCGGCGCTACTTTTTTGGGACAGCTGGCGGTAGGTCCGCGCTACTTTTTGATTTCTTTTTGGAACTTGGGAATTTGTGCTCGTGCCGCTTCATGTCTACCTTCCGGCCTCGGAAAGTCACTCCCTCTGATTCCAGTCGGAAGCGTTGTTCGAAGGCATAGTCTCCACGCAGCTTTATAGCTCCCCCCGCGCCTAGCACGCGTTGCCACGGGAGTCCTACTGCGCCCCGTAGAGCGGCAACCACCTGGCGTGCGCCGCGGGGGAATCCCGCGGCTTTTGCGACTGAGCCGTATGTCGAGACTTTTCCGTTAGGAATTCTACGGATCGTGGCGATGATGCTTTCCCGCATGTTTTTCTTTGGCGGCATCGATTTCCTCAAGCCCTTGAACCGTCAGGTAACTCGCACGCATCTACCACGGTAACCGGGTCCCGCAGGTGATGACTTTAGTTATCACAATAGCGTCAAATTGCACATATGGGCTATTGTGCGGAACAAAGCACGGCCGCATTCTTGATTGAGGAACCAGCGTTCGCATAATCGAAGCAGCGGGAGGAAATCGTGTCTGTCGTCGTGATTTTGCTGATGTTCTTGGCGGTGATTGCCATGGTGAAAAAACTGGATGACGATCGGCAAGCTCACGCGGTTCCTGCCGCCAATTCCCGTGAAGCGGAATGTCGAGTCGGGCGGGCCAAGAAATAGCTGCGAAATCCCTTCGCCGAGCTTCGCTCGGCTGGACCGCCGGGGGCGGCTGTCCCCAGGTAGTCGTTGCCGACTAGCTAGAGTGCAATCCAGCCCTCGCGGATCAGCCACAACGAACCTGTAGAAATTATCAGCCACAGAATCACGCCCAGAAGCATGGGACGAGGGCCTACCCGTTTCAGGGTGGCGATGGAAATGCCGGTCCCGATCAGGTAGAGAGTGGCGGTAAGGCCAATTTTGGCAGCGTGGCACAGAACCTTATATATGCCGCCCCCAGCGGGCAAATACGTATTGCAGACTGCGGCCAGCGCGAAGAAGGCGATGAACCACGGCCACTGGATTTTTGCCCTTGCATGCTTGATGAGCGCAGCGCCGATTGACATGGGGACAATCCACAAGGCGCGTGCGAGTTTCACCGTGGTGCCTACCGCCAGGGCGACCGCTCCGTATTTCGCGGCAGCTCCAACGACTGAACTGGTGTCATGAATGGCCAGCGCAGCCCAGAGTCCGAACTGGGTCTGACTGAGATGCAGTGCAGCGCCGATGGCGGGAAAGGTCAGCAGCGCGACTGAATTGAGAACAAACACGGTGCCCAAAGAGACAGCCATCTGCTCGTCGCTGGCGCCTGTGATGGGGCCGACGGCGGCGATCGCGCTGCCTCCGCAAATTGCCGTGCCGGTGGAAATCAGGAAAGCCGGGACGCGCTGCATCTTGAGTATGGCGCCCAGCGCCATGCCTGCGAGCATAGTGAAGCTGATGCCGATGACGGTGTAGACGAAACCGCTGCGTCCGGCGCGGAGCACGTCGTGCAGGTTCATGCCGAAGCCGAGTCCGACCACGGAAGCCTGTAGCAGGTAGCGGGACAGTGTTTTCGCACTCTTGTCGAAGGGATGGGGAAAGGCGAAACCGAAGACGAGGCCTAATGCGAGTGCCACCGGCGGCGAAACCAATCCGCTGGCGGCAATCGCGAGGCCGACCAGGAACGCGACTTTAGGGATCATGCTGACGAGCTTTTATTGCTGGCTTGCATTGAGAGACGGAAACGCAAAGTCCCTCGAGTGGTGTCGCCGCGCTACAGCGGCTACCCCCGCGCTCGGATGACACTTTTAGGCGGCTGCGCCCGCCTTAAATGACTCGAGGGCCTTTTCCTCGCTGTCGTAGACTTCAAACACCGTCAACAGCTTGGTGACTTGCAGCAGGTCGCCGACGCGCTGAGTCAGATTGACCAGTTTCACCGATCCGCCAGCGTTATGCGCGGTAGTGTAAAGAGCTACCAGTGTTCCCAGCCCGCCGCTATCGATGTAGCTGATGCCGCCGAGGTTGAGAATGATCTGGTTGGTTTCACCGACTAGTTTTTTTACGGTGTCGCGCAGCAACGCCGATTCTTCTCCGAAAACAATGCGACCGTTGCAATCGATAACGGTCACGCCTTTTTCAACTCGTGTAGTCAGTTTCAACTGCATGGAGCCTCCACTGGCCGGATGGAGCCGACCCAGCCCAAAAGCCTATTCCTTGCGGGCTTTCTTCGCAAGTGGGCATTTGGCGGGGCGCTGGACAGTCAAAGACTATAACCACGGAGGACACAGAGGAAAACGTTGCTTTGCGTCCTTTGCGCGCCCTTTTTTCGGCCTTTGCGGTTTAAGATTTGCGGGAAAGTCAAAGGCTTTACCGCAAAGGACGCAAAGAACTGCTTCAAAGTGCGCAAAGGAATGCGGATTTTCTGGGCACTTTGGAACTGACAGCGGCAGGGTGATTGCGAAGGTATAATTAGAAGTTCTCCTCACATGAGCTATCAGGTCTTAGCCCGCAAGTATCGTCCGCAGAAATTCTCCGAGGTCATCGGGCAGGAACATGTTACCCGCACCCTGAAGAACGCCCTGGAACAGGGGCGGACGGCGCATGGCTACATATTCAGCGGACATCGCGGGATTGGCAAAACGACCATTGCGCGCATTCTGGCCATGGCGCTTAACTGCAGGTCTTCGGACAAGCCGGTGACGGAACCTTGCGGCATTTGCGAATCGTGTACCGAGATTCGGGCGGGCAATTCGGTGGATGTGATCGAGATTGACGCAGCCACCAACCGCGGTATCGACGAGATCAGGGAATTGCGCGAGGGGACCCGGTATCGTCCGGCGCGGGACCGTTTCAAGATCTACATCCTTGATGAGGCCCACCAGATCACCGATGCAGCCTTCAATGCCCTGCTGAAAACGCTGGAAGAACCGCCGGGCCACGTAGTCTTCATGCTGGCCACGACCCAGCCTGAGGATATTCCGCAAACTATTCGATCGCGCTGTCAGCATTTCAGTTTTCGCGCCGTCGGGTTCGAGGAAATCCTCAACCAGCTGAAAGATCTTTCCGGACGGGAAAACATCGAGGCAGATGAAGACGCGCTGGCGTTGCTGGCTGAGGCCGGTGACGGATCGATGCGTGATGCTCTCTCGATTCTCGATCAGGCCATTGCTTCTTCCACCGGGCGGTTGACAGCCGATCAAGTACGAAACCTGGTGGGTGCAGCGCCGTCCGGAGTGCTGGAAGATGTGATGCAGGCGGTGGCCCAGGGATCAAGCGAAACCGTTTTGCGGTTGGTCGACAAGCTGATCAGTGAAGGACACAGTCCGACTCACTTTGCGCGGCAAATGGTGCGCTTTCTACGTAACTCGGTGGTGGCACGGGTGGCGGGCGCTGACTCTTCCCTGCTGCAGATTTCCAGCGACGAACGGCAACGCGTGGCACGAATTGCGGCGCTCTTTGAAGAAGAGGATCTGACGCGGTATCTGCAAATCATACTGCGAACGCATAGCGAACTCGGCTATCGCCAGGAACAGCGCTTCCATCTGGAACTGGGCTTGTTGAAGATGGCGCACGCAGCCCGGTTGCTGCCGCTTGAACAATTGTTGAGCGACAGCGCTGGTGCGGTGGCGCAGCGTCCGTTGGGCAAACCGTCTATGGTGCCTGAGATCAGGCGGACTGATCCTTCGCCAGTGACACGGTCTGTCTCTTCGAATGTTTCACCGTTCGCGGCGGATTCGGCGCGAAAGAGTGGATCGAAACCTGAGCTTTCAGTGGAGAGCGTTCCACTCTCGGGATCGCAAGCCGCCGCGGGAGCGGCTCCAGCTAGCATCGTGATGGGATCGGCGGCCCCGGCTGCGGTCATGCAGCAGGCTCCGGAAATATCTCTCGAACCGCAGCCAGTGGCGGTCGAGCATCCGGTTGAGTTTCGCGAAGCTGTGCTGAACGCTTTGAGCGAGGCTAATCAACGCATCCTCGTCAATATGCTGGAGACTGCCGAGTGGAAGCTCGAAGGCAACGACGTTGTGATCAAGGTGGCGTCGTCGGCGACGGTGATTGAAATGTCGCTGGGTCCCGATGCCAAGCGGATGATGATTGCAACCGCCAGCGGAGCGCTGGGACGCCCGGTGAAGCTGCGGGTGGTACCGGGCGGAGTGGCTCAGACGCCGCGGCCAGCGTCGGTCTCCGGTAACGGCGGCGGCAGGGGCCGGGCGGAGCAGGATCCAGTGGTCCGGCGGATGAAGGAAAAGTTCGGAGCCGAGATTCGCACAATTATCGATTACAAGGAAAAGCGCTAAGCATCAGAAGCGCTCCAGGACATTAAGACATGGGCGGATTCAATCTGCAGGAAATGATGGCGCAAGCCAAACAGCAATACGAGATCCTGCAGAAGAAAATGCAGGAAACGGTGGTGGAAGGCACGTCTGGCGGTGGCACCGTGACGGTGAAGATGGATGGACGCAAGCAGGTGCTGGGTATCAAGATCGATCCTGAGGCGGTAAAAGCGGGCGATCTGGAGATGCTGCAAGACCTGATTACGGCGGCGGTGAATGGCGCGGGTAGAAAAGTGGATGAAGCCATGCAGTCCACGATGGGCGGCATGCTGGGCGGAATGGGGATTCCGGGACTTTAACGAATTGATCGATTGGGTAATTTTGTAATTGAGTAATTTGAAACCTAATCCCACCAATTACTGGATTCCTTGATTTATCAAATTACACAATTACTCAATTGCACAATTTTTTCTATGTCTAAATTTGCGGAGCCGATGGTACGGCTGATCGATTCGTTGAAAAAACTGCCGGGCATTGGCAGCAAGAGTGCCCAGCGGCTGGCGTTTCATATTCTCCGTTCCTCGGAGGAAGACGCGGAGTCGCTGGCGGCGGCGGTGCGTGACGTAAAAGCCAGCCTGCGCCTGTGTTCCATCTGTAACAACATCACCGATGTCGATCCTTGCGTGTATTGCACCAGCGCGACGCGTAATCATCGACTGGTGTGTGTGCTGGAAGAACCAACAAACATCGCTGCCGTTGAAAAGACCAAGCATTTCAACGGCGTCTATCATGTTCTGCACGGATCGATTTCGCCGCTGCATGGCGTGGGGCCGGACCAGTTGCGGATTTCCAATCTGATGCGGCGGGTGGATGCGGGTGAAGTCGATGAGGTCATCTTGGCCACCAACCCGACGATCGAAGGCGAGGCGACTGCGACTTATCTTTCCGGGCAATTGCGCCGTGCCGGACTCAAGGTAACGCGGATCGCGATGGGTATTCCTGTGGGCAGCGACATTGAGTACGCGGACGAGATCACGATGCTGAAGGCGATGGAAGGGCGTCGGGAACTCTGATCTTGTGCTGCAAGTTTTCCCTCTTGAGTAAATCATTTCCTACTGCTGGAACTCCCAGGTTGAGTAGCTGAATCGCCTCGTTATTAATATCTATATTTATCAATAACTTACGGTTATCGACGAAGGTTCCAGATAAGGCTCCGCCTTGGCACTGCGCTTGCACTAGCTAAGGCATGTTCTTCCCGTCTCCGATAGCTTTCCCCTGGTACGAGAGCCCAGCGATTTTTATGGTCAAACTGACACGAGGGCTCTTGCTACCAGTTCGCGCCGCGTGACGATGTAACCGCATCTCAACTCGACGCTTTGAAACCGGGCCAACCAGCCCGGTTTTTGTTTTTAGGATCGGAGTTCGGGCGTCGGACTTCGGACCTCAGACTTCAGACCTCGGGCAAACCATTGCCGAGCTTCGCTCGTCTGGACAGATGAGGACATCTGTCCCTACGTGGTTCGTGATGGTCCCCCGTACGCGATTAGGTGGTTTGAGGTTCGGCTGGGGTTGTTTCGAGGAAATAGTTTGGCTCTTCTTGGGTGGGCTCGATGCCCGTCGGCCAGGTGCCGCCGTTGTATTGCTGCATGCGGTTTTTCCACTTGAGGAAGTCGGTGATGGTTTGCGGCTCGATGCGAATCTCGACGCGGCGCAAGCTGGCCAACAGCAAATTCATTTCGTAGGCCAAACCGGCTGGAGTGCGGAGGTTGCGGGCAGAGCGGCGGACGACTTCGACCTTGCGTTGGCGGACTTCTAGGAGACCCCATCGTGGCGGCAGGGCTTTGAGGTGGAGCAGCCCTGATGGCGTGAGATAGAAACGTTCGCAGCCCAATCCCCGTTCCTGTTTTTGGCGGAAGGGCTTGTCGCGGTCGGCGAGGAAATCCGCACGCGTGATCTTGCATTCGACCAGAACAGAGTGCGAGGCGCGCTTCCATCCGATGGCGTCGGGCATTTCCCCGCTGACACACGCCTGTTCGGAGAGCACCACCCCGCAACGATACGACCGCAGCCATTCGACAGCCTTTTCTACCATTTGAGCGTGAGTCATGTGTCTGTATCTGTAAACGGCGTTCGTGAAAGTTGGAAGTGACTGGTTAGCTTCGCGGGACGAGCTTCTGGCGTCTAGCTCCTGGCTTCTGGCTTGTCCTCCTGGTTACCGGCTTCTGCTTCTGTACTTTGAGTGGCTTGATCATAACTGGACGGCGGTAGACGGTTTCCAGCAGATGGCGCGCGGCAGCGATTGCTTCGGCCTGGTCATCTCGTGGAGAATATCCCCGGGCCGCGATTGTCAGGACCTTGTTCTTTTGTTCTGAATCGACGACTTGCAGACGCTGCACCCGTTGATCCCGTTCGGAGTCGAAAGCGTTGGCCAAACGAAGAATGGCGGCCAATTTTGCGATCTCCTGTCTCTGCTTCAGGGATAAGCCCAGAAGAGCCTTTTGTCCGGCCCTGGGCAGCGCGCCACGATGATAGCGGGCTACGATGGCGGCGCTTCGCAAATCCTGCAGACTGTAACCCATCGGTGGAGTCAAGTCGCGGACCATCCGATAGGATGCCTTGTGGTGACCTTTCTCATCTTTTGATCGGCCAACGTCATGGCATAACGCAGCGACCTGCAATATTGCACGATCCTGGACAGGGAGAGAATCGGTAACCATGGCGGCTAATCCGTCGTACAGCTGCAGGCTTAACTGGCAAACGTGCAGGGAATGCTTGAAGTCGGGATCGAGCAATGACGCCCAGAGCTTGAGGCGCATCAGGGCAACGGATCTAGTTTGCTCCCGGTCTGGTAATTCGCTGCGCCAGACCTTCCAGAGGGGTTCCTTGGCATGGTCAGGTTCAGCTGCCGTTTGCTTGCGGTAGGTATCGACTCTCTCGAGTCGCTCATCGGCGATGCGTTTGTGCCAGCGTGACTGGGCCTCGCTGTCGGGAAAAACCTTGGCGCTTACGGCAGCGGGCCAGAGCACATCGAGATCGTGGACCTCTCCCAAGATGTCCTGCAGGTGCTTGAGGTCTTCGCTCCAGGCGGCGTGCTGATCGGGCAGGAAATTTTCGACGATGTAGCGGAAACGTTTGATGCCAATGCGCAGGCGGTGCCATGACGCTTCAGAGCCGGTTCGCATTGCCTGCTGATGAAGTTTGTGGGCAGCCGTCGAGCGCTCGAGAGCGAGGTGGCGGAAAATCAGGCTGCCCGGCCGGAATCTTGCCATGCGGCGGGGTAGCGACCGGCTCCAGCGCTGCCATTGCTTGCGATCAAATTCTGCGACCGCCTCCACTGCCTGCTGTTGCAGCGGAGCCTCGCGGACGGTGATCGACTGCAGCAAAGGCGCGGTAACGGGATCGTCAGGACTGTCGAGGCGGTGTACCCATTCCTGCATCACATGTACGTCGCGCAGTTCTCCCAGACGGCGGAAGAGGCGCTTCCCTGCTTTTTTCATTTGCTTCCAGGAGGGATCGGGATCGATGGCGGCAATGCCGTCTGCCATCGAGCAGCAACGGCGAAGCGCCACGCGGAGATCATGAACCGGATCGGGCGCAAAGGCGACACTGGCACGGTCGCATTCTTCGAGGACGCGTTGCATCCAGAAGGCAAGTCCGGATTTATTTTTGGCGGGCATGGCGAGTGGATAGTTTATCGCGTCCCGGAGAAACGCCTGATAATAGTCCGGCGTTTCAAACGCCGCGTGGGGCGTGGAATTTCCGTCCCGGAGGGACGGTTGAAAACATTTCCACGATTCGTCAGGAAGCCGTTTCAGGCGTGCCTGCGGCGCGCGCATCCTCTCTCTACTTACCCACCACTGAAGTGGCGGGCTACTATCAGTGGTCCCTCCGGGAACTTGTTAATCCGCGTCCCGCCAATGTAACGCACATTTTCTCGAACGATGCTCCCGACTGGTCCACCGCGCGCCGCACCGTCGTCATGTGCGCCAATGGGTCGTATTACCTCCGTAATGTGTATCTTCTCAGGGTTTCGCATTACCCTTAGCGGGTACTGACCCACTCAACAGTAAGAGGAGCCGCGTATCTCTACGGCAGACACAACCAAAGGCACCCGGATCGCCTCGGCGCGGGCGTTTGTCCACAGTCTGAACATACTGGTGAAGTATGTGCGGCTCTATGGACTGGACCACAAGCGCACTGAAGGTCAGTTCGCCAGCACCTGGAAGGAATTGCAGGATGGCCTGCCCAAAGGAAATGAAGGATCTTTCCTCCTGGGCGTCTCCGAGAACAAGCTGCTGATGGATGGCATCCCGCTGGAGACCGGTCAGGCAGAGCGCAGCTTCGCTCAACTGTTGACTACGGCAGGGTTAGCAAGCATCCATTTTTCGAACCAGATCACCAAGGAGGAGTTCACCCAACTGGTACGGGCTTTCGCGTTGGGCGGAGCCAAGGCCCAGGACGTGGTCCGCGAGATCAAAAACACTTTCGGGGACAGCAAGAGCGCCTCGATCCGCATCAACGAAGTCAGGTTTGTGGCTGCCGATCCCTCCACTGGCGAGGTCAGCATCGCAGCCCAGATTGCGGCCCAGACGTTGGGGCCGGAATTCAAACAATGGCTTAATGATCCACAGAAACTTTTGCAATTGATCGCGGCCGCAGAAGGCGCGAAGAGCGGAGGCGTCCCCGGAGGCGCACCGGTTGGGAGTGTTCCGAATCCTGGTCCGGCAGTAGAGGGCGGAGCGCCAGCAACTGGCGGCACTGGCGGCGGAACCTGGGCGGGTGGCACCGTGCCCTTGCAGGAAGAAGAAGTCATCCAGACCATTCGCCTGCTGACTCGCTTCGGAGAAGTGGGTGGCGACCCCAGCGCCGATACCGACGCTCTGCAAAAAGAATTGACCACGGTTGACGCCAATACCAAGGTCAACCTGCAGCAGTTGCTAGGAAGTTTGGCGGCTCAGTCCTCCATTGAGCAGACCGACAACACGCCGCTGCTGATGAAAGCAGCCGAGCATATGGCAATTCGCTTCGCCCTGGAACGTTTCCAGAAGGGTGAAGTCAAGGTCAACGCTGTGCACCAGATGATGGAGCACATGAGTCGGCAGATGGATACCCTGCGCCAGATATTGAAGCTGCAGGAAGACAAGATGAGCAAGGCCGGCATTCTGGTCGAGTCACATGCCGACATCCTGGACCG
>Ga0163162_10003965_pt1 | contig 14200 bp, 12 predicted proteins | sample S55metaG_FD_115310 | JGI IMG/M metagenome (GOLD analysis project Ga0163162, IMG submission 115310) | Switchgrass rhizosphere microbial communities from Kellogg Biological Station, Michigan, USA - S5-5 metaG | ecosystem: Host-associated > Plants > Roots > Rhizosphere > Soil | place: USA...
CTTTACCGCCCGGACGCCGACGGCACGGTCCTCGACCTCCTGCGCGTGGATGAGCGCGAATTCCCATTTGAGAAATTCATCCATCCGGTCCACTGGCAAACCGAGCAGATCCAGGAAAATGGAGACAGGATACGGCACGGCGAATTCGTTGAAGAAATCGCAGGAACCGCGATCCTTGAAAGTTGCGATATACTCCTGTGCACGCGCCCGAACCTTGTGCTCGAAAGCGCCGACCGTTGCGGGCGTGAACAATGGGTTCAGCAATTTGCGTACGGCCGTGTGACGCGGAGGATCCAATTCCGTTGGGATTACATCCCAATCTTCGCCGACGATCTTAGCGAAATTCGTATTGCCCTTCTTGATAAAGCTTTCATTGTCGCTGAAAACTGCTTTTATGTCTGCGACCCGGCGCACAACCCAGCCGGGAGATATGCCAAGATACGCATCAGGCGCCATGAACACAGGAGGCCCGTTGTGCAGTTCAGGAATGATGGTCTCGTACGGATTCTGATGAATTGTGCGCCGGAGACCCAGCGGATAGAGACGCACGAGCTCATGTGGCACGTGAGAGGGAATATTAGCGTAATCATAGCCTGATATCATAACGATAATCCCATCCTTTTGATTTGCCTCTCACCGCCGACGTGCTTTGGAGTCATACAAATTACGATAACATATTCATCCATCTGGTAAATCAAACTTTCGATAAAATGCCATCAACATTCTAAAGGCTCGTCAACATGTCGCGCGAGTAAGCGCGGGTATCTTCCCCACGCCGTATCTTGTCAGGCCATTCCGGATCCGCGATCAATGCGCGGCCCAGCGCGATCATGTCGAATTCGCCACGTTCGATCCGTTCGGCCGCATCGTAGAAGTTCTTTTCAACCTCGGCGCCCCCCGTTTCGAACGACTTGAACAACGTTTCGGAAAGGCCGATTCCACCGACCGCCATCGATGGCTTCCCGCCCAGTTTTTTCGCCCAGGCTGCGAGACCCAGATCGGAGCCATCGAATGCGGGAGCGCTGTAGTACAAGGTGCTCGCATCGAAGCAGTCCACGCCAGCATCACCAAGCGCTTGCAGCAGTACGCCAAGCTCATCGGGTGTCTGTGCAATTTTCGCCATGAAGTCTTGCTGCTTCCACTGTCCAAAGCGAAAGAGGATGGGAACGTCGCTGCCCACCTTCTCACGGATTGCCCGCACAATCTCGACGCCAAACGTCGCCCGGGCGCCCATGCCACCACCGTAACGGTCAGTGCGCCGGTTCGTCTCAGCCCAGAAAAAACTGTCTATCAGGTATCCGCTTGCGCCATGAATGGCGATGCCGTCGAAGCCGGCGTCGATGGCATTGCCTGCACTGCGCGCGAAAGCGTGGACGACGTCAGCAATTTCTTCTTCGGTCATCGGCCGGGTGGGAGCAATAACTTTTTCGATATATTCCGGCGTGACGGTCGAAAAGCCACCGGTCGGGCCCCAAATGCCCGAGGGCCGCATTGATGGTGCTTCGGGATGGGGGCCGGTGCCCTCGATGCGGAACACACCCTGATGCCAAAGTTGCGGGAAGATCAGACCTCCGGCGTCATGCACCGCGGCGGTGACACGGCGCCAGCCCGATAGCGGCCTATCGCCGTAAAGGACGGGAATTCGGCTGCCCTCACCGCTGCCTTCCCCGATGGCGGCCGGATGGTCGATGCCGACCCCTTCGGTGACGATCAACCCCGTACCCCCTTCGGCGCGCTTGCGGTAATAGTTGACAACGGCGTCGTCAGGGGCGTGATCGGGGGAGAACGAGCGCGTCATCGGCGCCATCGCCAGTCGATTCTTGATTGATAGCTTATTGATAGTAATAGTTTTAAAAAGGGGTTCCAACGCAGAGTCGTATACCATTACGTGCTCATCCCGCCAATTAATGCCATAGTGGGCTCAGTCCGGTGTGGCTCGCTGCAGTCGATGAACTTCAAGTCAGCTACTTGCCGGGCGAAGCTCTCGATGCGGCTCCACAGCAGACGCCTGGTGCCAGCGAAATTGTGCATGTGCGCCATCCGCGGGACGACAAACGCGGCCCGGTCCTGCGCCCGCGGAAAAGCGGCCAATTCTTCCAGAGGGTCCTTGGTGACGTCACGCTCGCCCATTGCCACAAGGACCGGAACGTCAATTCTGGCCGCCTCATCCGCCATAGAGTTGGGGACCGTAGTGGTTTTTATCATTCCAGGGGCTGTCATGCTTCCCCAGTATGGAGCGGTTCGACGCACGGGAAGTCCGCCCCGCATATCCGCATCGATGATGTGCTGCGGCACGTCTTCCCAATGAAAGACGAACTTCCAATCGGTATTCTCCAGCAAGAACAGCGCGGCTTCTTCGCCAGACAGTCCTTCAGGCGCAGTGACCGGCGCTTGGCCATCCAGACCCGGCATGGTGACTTCGATCATGCTCGCACCCAATATGGCGATACCGTCAAACGTGCGATGGCGAGCTTGAGTGCTGGCAATGATGTAGCCGCTCATCGACTGCCCGATGCCAATGGTCACGGGTCGTTCGATCGCCGGAAAGCCCTTACAGAGAGTTCCGCTGCAAAGCGCTTCTCTCATCTGCTCGACTGCTTCGGATGTCGTTCTAGCTACAGCCGCCTTGTCGCTTTCGTGCGGCGTGGGAAGAGAGCTCTCCCCAACGCCCAAGGCATCAAGCGCAACCACGATCATGCCGGCGGCCACGTGCTGTTCGGCTTCGCTGTAGCCCGGTTCGCGAAGATCGTAATAATGCCGGTTGTACCCCGAACCCGGCAGGCAGATCAGCAATATGGGTCGTTCGGGCAATTGGTCGGGTCGCGGAAGGTGGACAGTGGCCGCAAGTGACCAGCCGCTTGACACCTCTGCCCGCCATTCAACCCGCGTATGCTCTTCTGACACAACAATTCTCCGCTGTGGGCAGATTAAAGGCGAGTATCGCCTTGCCCCCTTCCGCCGACCTGTGAAGGCAGACGGAAGGGGATAGTCGGATACACTTACGTCAGAAACGGTAGGTGACGTCTGCGCCAAAGGTCCGGGCAGAACCACCCCAGCTTACTGCGTAACCAAGCGACGTGGTCAGATCCAGGTCGTAGGTGTAGTAGTGCTTGTCGGCGAGGTTTTTGCCCCAGATGCCCAACGTCAAGCTATCGCCGACATTCGCCTCGATCCGACCGTTGAGCAGGCCATAGGCTTTCTGGGTTGCCCAAGGGTTGGTGTTGGACGGGCCACCCACAGATGCCGTCCCCGCACCGGGCTGCAGCGGCACGTCGCTCGTATGCCAATAGTCGAGATTGAAAGCAACATCGCCGAATGAGGTGCGTTGCTTGTAGCTCATGGAAACGGTGGAAACGAACTTGGCAATATTCTGGAACAGCTGCTGAGACAGATCATTACCAAAACCGTCCTTATAGTCCTTATACTTGGCATCCGTATAAGCACCCGTCCAACCGAGCGTTAATTCTGGCACCGGCTTGACCAAGAATTCGAACTCAGCGCCTTGGACGCGAGCCTTGCCCGCACTTCTTGTAAATCCGGTGAGCTGCCCGTTGATAACCTGGGTTACGGAGCGCTGAAGATTCTTGTAGTTATCGTAATACAGTGCAATGTTTGCTCGTACCTTGTGATCGAACAGGTCCGCCTTTATGCCGATTTCGTAATCGTCGACAACTTCTGGCGCGAACGGCAAAATCCCCAAGGCGGAAGCTGTGCCGGCGCCCAGCCTCAATTGTCCGCCGCCGCTCCGGAAGCCGCGGCTGACTTTGCCATAGACGAGTACGTCGGGCGTGACTTTGTAATCGATCGAGCCCAGCCAGGTTACCTTCTTGAAAGTGAAGGGCTGGAATGCGCTGCAAGCATTGCCAACGCCCTGATGTGTCTCGGAGCAGAAGGTGTTGCCAGTGCCAGTGTTGAAGTCAAACAAGACCTCAGGGGCAGGATCGATGTAGCCGTTGGCCGGATTATACGTTCCGAGGACGAACCTGTTATGAGTCGTAAGGTCCTTGTCTTCCTTCGTGTAACGTAGTCCGCCTGTTATGCTGAGCCCTTCAGCGAGCTGGTAAGTCAGCTGCGCATAGGCAGCATAGCTCTTGGTCGTTTGATCGCCAGCCTGGATGCTTCGGCCCACCGGGAGGGCAAAGGCGGGACCGCCCAGTACGGCGGGGAAATCGGTTCCAAGAACGGTACCAAGAATCGGCGCCGTTGTGGCGACGTTTTCGTCGTAACCCTTCGCATAGAGATAGAACAGACCCACAGTGTACTGCAGCTTGTCGTCAGCGACCTTGCCACTGAAAGTCAACTCTTGCGTAAACTGCTTGTACTTGAACGGAAACGTACCAGCAATTATCGAAGTCGGGACGCCCGAAAAGTCAATCTGGTGATAGGAATTGATGTGCCGATATCCTGAGATCGACTTGATCTGCAAATTGTCAGCTGGGCTCCAGTTCACGGTTACCGAACCATTGTACAATTCCGCCCTGCTGGGCGTCGGAAAGCGACTGGTCGTATCGTAAAAGCCACGATTCTGATTCAGGAAGAGATTTTGGGCCTGCGCTATCGACGCTGCGGTGAGCGTGCCGTCCTCGTTCCTTGGCAGGTTGTTATCCAGAGCGATCGCGAGCGTGGTGTAATTGGTCGTTGGCACAATTGCCACCGGGGCAATGCTCAGGCCGCCGGCTCGGTTGTTGTCATAATTGGCCCTCACGATGACGTTCAGATTAGGTGCCGGATCCAGCCGGAGCGTACCACCGAAGCTATAGGTTCGATCACCGCCCACATCGACATTCTGAAACGTGTTACGACCGAAACCGTCACGCTTCTGGTACCGTCCGTACAGACGCAGTGTTGCAACCTGATCGACGAGCGGGATTGTAATCGCGCCGCGAGCGGCGTGGTAGTCATAATTGCCGCCCTCGACCTTGGCCCAGCCGGCAACCTTATAATCCGGGACGATGTGATCCAGCTTCAGCGCGCCACCGGAGGTGTTCCGGCCATAGAGGGTGCCCTGAGGGCCCTTGAGAACTTCGACGCCCGCTGCGTCGTCGAAATTGAGTGCGACCGCGTTGGCGCGATCGTTACCGATGTAGACACCATCGACATAGATGCCGACCGCCGAATCGAAGACGAGTGTCGGATCGAGTGAGTTCTGGCCACGAATAGCCACAGCGAGCTGGGTGGTCGTCGCGGCTGTCGACAGCGACAAGCCTGATGTATTATGCGCCAGATCCTCGAACTGGACGATCTGCTTTTCCTTGATAGCGTCAGGCGAAAAGGCTGTGATCGAAACTGGCACACTCTGCGCAGACTCGGCGCGCTTCCGCGCGGTGACGACGATATCGGCGATACCGGAGTCATCCGCTTCGGAAGATGCAGATTCTGATTTTCCCGCACCATGCGTTACATCTTGCGCGTGAGCTGCGGTTACCAGAAATGCCGTCGAAGCAGCCCCGACAAGCAAAATGCGTTTCGCACTCTTCATAACACCCTTCCTTTTTGATTTGCCGTGCGTCTGTAAATGAGCGACGCTGTGTTAGTTACGCAAAATCCATTTATCTATTAACGTTCCAAATTTTTGCTATGAAATCTCTGACTTCGTCATCCAGCTCCAAATCTTCTGGAGCGTTTAAGAACCGCCCATGCGGCATGGCTTCCCAAATGTGGAGTTCGGCAGGTACGCCAGCCTTGCGCAGCGTTCGATGCATGCGAACGGTATTCGAAAGGAACAAGTCGCGGGTTCCTGATTGGAGGAACGTCGGCGGAAAGCTGTTGTCAAAGTTGCCGAATAGCGGCGATACGTACGGATGGTCCAGTCGCACCCCAGCAGCGTACAATTGATTGATTGGTCCAAGCGACGCCATGCGATCCAGGCCCAGCAATGTTTGAAACGTATCGCCGGATTCAGTCAGATCGACCTCCGGGGTCAGTAGTACAAGTCCGGCGGGGAGCGGCACACCTTCATCGCGTGCCCTCAGCAGGAGAGCCATCGCCAGATTTCCTCCAGCCGAACCTCCTCCAACAATAAGGTTTTCAGCACCGTGGCGCTCAACGAGAGCTCGATAAACCGACAGGCAGTCGTCGAGGCCAGCCGGAAACGGATGCTTTGGCGGCATGCGGTAATCTACAGAGATTACACTCGCGCCGGTTCTGAATGCAATAGAACGTGCCCATCCATCAACCAGGCGGCCACCGAGATACACGAGCCCACCGCCATGGATATCCAGATATATTTTGGCGCCATTGGCTATGGGCTTCACCGGAGCAGCGGCGACAACCTGAACGCCCGCAATCGTCCGGCGCTCAGACTTTACCGAGGGATCGCCAGGTAACATTTGTTCGAAATTGCTGTAGCTGGCGTCTACGTGACTGATATGTTCGACCCAACCTTCGGTGTCGTGCAGGTCTGGATACGAGGCATCGGCCACTATGATGTCGCGCAACGCGGCCCTGGCCTCATCACTGATCGACGAGGGCGGACTGCAGCGAAGCGCTCGGTCACACGACTCGGATCTGGGACTCGTATTGACGTCTTCGCGCATCAGAATCTCTCCTTCCCGTGGGTATATAGCAATTCTGCAGAATGTAAATGCGGTAATGGAGAGGTCGCGCCGCGCTGACGCTTGCCGGGCAGACGCGGTGACGAAACGGGTCTATTCCGGGCCAAAGCGTCGAACGCGCGGTATATCTATCTTACTGAATCCCCTGCGTGGCGTTCACTAATGACAAAGGGTCAATACCGCGGTGCAGCACTCGGTCCTCGATTTTGCCGCGAGAGAGCAGGACTGGAAGCCCGAGGCAGCCGGTCCTTACGCAGGGTGTTGCCAAGACGCCAAAATCGCTCCAGATGGGCGAGAGGCATTCTGCAGAAAATAGGATTGTTATGATTGTTCTTCCTGCGTCTGAGGGCGAGAATGTTACCCGGCTGTTTACGTCCGCTCCGACGTTAAGCGGCGCCGTTGAGGGATACCTTCGGGATGCTATCGTCAAAGGCGAGTTCAGCCCTGGCAGTCCGCTTAGGGAGATCGAGCTACAGGACCGGCTCGAGGTCAGTAACACGCCGATCCGGGATGCCTTGAACGCTTTGTCGGAACAGGGTCTGGTCGAAATCGAGACCAATAAGCGAAAGCGGGTCTCGCTGCTTGACGCAGCTAAGATAACGGATGTGGTGCGGGTTCACCTGCCGATCTGGAAGACTGCGTTTAGATGGGCTTTTGACAACGTGAACGAAGTTCAGTTATCTCGCCTTGCGTGGGAACTTGACAGTTGCGATTATGAAATTGAGCACGGGCGAAAAGCCGCAGCCGTTGAAGCGCTTCTTAGGTTTCATGAGGTGATATTATCCGCCTGCGGCAGTCCCGAAATTTCTCGACTTCTGATGAGTCGCCAAAGTTTGATCGCGCGACATATTCTACTACAGGCGGATGATTTGATTGAAAATGATGCAGTGGCGGTTTTCCGCCGGATGGTGAATGCCATTTCAGCTAAAGACGCGTGGTCATTCTCGCGATATTATTCTGTGATTGGCGCGTATCTGTATCGCAAAGTCCGCACGGCGGCCCGCGTTGCGCAAGAGATCGGTTCGGAGCAGAGCCATCGCGCGGGTCACTTTAGCTGAGCAATAGATGGCGCACCCAGCTCTTGCGCGACAGCAGAGGAACTGGGTCCGCCCGCGCTGGCACCAAGCCTTGCATCATCCGCTAGCTGGCAAGGCGATCGCCTCCTAACACCTTTCCGACGAAGATGCGGAGTTCCTTCGTGATCTCCGCGTATTCAGGTGACCCGAGCAGACCATTATGAGGTGCCGCCTCGGCGACATGCAAATCGGCGGGCACGCCAGCGGCACGAAGCGCCCGGTGCATGCGGACCGTGTTCGAAAGAAAGAAATCGCGGGTTCCGGTGGTCAACAACGTCGGTGGAAACCCTGCCAGGTCACCAAACAGCGGCGAGAGGTAGGGATGGTGCAGGTCGTGACCATCGGCGTAAAGCAGGTTGACGGGCATCAGGCTGACAAGCGCATCCAGGCCGGCATTGGTCTGAAAGCTGTCCCCGGATTCGGTCAGGTCCACTTCCGGCGAAATCAGTACCAGCCCAGCGGGAAGAGGAAGTCCTTCGTCACGCGCGCGCAGGATTAATGCTGCGGCCAAGTTCCCCCCGGCCGAGGAGCCCTCGACGACGATCTGATCGGACGGGTACTGGAGCAATAGCTCCCGATATGCCGCGATGCAGTCGTCAAGCGCGGCCGGATACGGATGCTCGGGCGGCATGCGATAATCCACCGACCAGACCCGCCGCTGCAAGCGCACCGCAGTCGCACCCGCCATCGTGCGACACATTTCTCCGCCACACAGGATCAACGCTCCGCCATGGATGCTCAGGATAACGCCCCCGGTTTGTGATGGCAGGGCAGCGGGAACGACGTCGAAGACGCGAAACCCGAAGAACTCTCGCGTGTCGGTCCTGCAGGGCTCGTTCGGGCTTAGCATCTCCATCAATGGCATGAGACTTTCATCCCATGCGGTAATATAAGTACGCCATTCGTCCTTGTTTTCTACGGGGGGAAAGGGCGCAATTTCTGGCGGCGGCATCAAGCAAGCTTGGGCAGCCTCGCTAAGGAACGATGGGATCGATATCTCCCGCTCCGGCAATCGGAAAGTGAGCTTAGCACTGTCAATGGTCACGGTTCTCTCCTCGCCGAATGCCGCTGGTTCGGTTCCATCTTTGGCGCACCACTTTTGGTCGAAGCACCTCGCCCTACTATTACCGAAGCAATTGCGTAACTCGAATTCAATATGCTAGGATCAAATGTGGCAATTCTAATGCAGAACCTAGAGTAAAAATAGGCTCTCGTGGGAAAAGGCGTGGCAATATAAGCGTATATTGGCATTTCTTCTTTGTCGGGCACAGAGATTTTCGTTCTGCCAAACTCTGAAGCCGGCCGCAAACCATTCTGCAGAATTCGAACGAGTGCGTCAAGAGGGTGCTGTCAAAGCAACTGCACCCAGCGAACGGGCCAGGATTTGCCATGCACGGCCCCCGCAAAACCGCCAATCCGTCCCGCTATTTCAACTCGTCGCCGACGGTGATCTGCTTGCTGGCCATGACGGACGTCGGCGTTGTCAGAGCAAATGCACTGCGGTGGCATCGAGCTGATCGGCTAGGGTTTTCGGATGCCTCGCCCGCGCAAACCAGCCAACCCATTCCGGTATTTCAACTCGTCGCCAGAGGTAATCCGCCTGGTGGTGATGATGTATGTCCGGTTCCCGCTGTCGTTGCGCAACGTCGAGGATCTGCTGTTCGAGCGCGGCGTCGACATCTGCCACGAGACGGTACGGTTCGGGTGGAACAGGTTCGGTCCGTTGTTCGCCTCCGAGAACGCCAGCGCGATCCTGCTCGAAAGCGGCAATGCCGTGCTCAAGCCGGAGCGCGCCACGACCTGGTCGACGACGCTCGCGGTCCACCCGCAAGCGATCACGGGTCTACGGGCAGAGCTCACCTATTTTTCGGTGCGTTACCGCGACCGGATTGCTGAACCGATCACGTTCGAGACCACCGCGCTCGCTGATGACATTCTGGAAGATGTCATCACGCTGGCTCCAAGCGAGGCCGCCGCGCTGTCCAGCGCTGCCAGCGTCAACAACCTGCTCGACGGTCCCTACGACCCGGCTGAAGTGGTCGCGATCATCGATAACCGCAATCACACTGTCGCGCGTCAACGCGTCAGCGGCATCGACCTGTTCGTGGATTATTTGGTCGAGATGGCGGGATCGGGCCGATTGAACCTGACCGCCAACGCCGCCTATCTGCGCAGCCGCCACCAGATTAACGCACAGCAGCCAGTGGTCACGCTGGCGGGTGCGATCTTCAACCCGCCGCATCTGCGCGCGAGCGGCGGAGCTACATGGAGCGATGGTCCGCTCAACCTGAGCACCTTCGCCAATTATACCGGCAAGGCTAGGCGGTGACGTCGCCGCCGAGCGAGCTTCCCGACGAGGTGAAGATGATCGAACCGCCGCCTTGCGACAGCATGTGCGGTATCGCCAGCTTGCTCGCCAGCACGCCGCCCATGACATTGACCCGCATCGTCGCATAGAACATTTCGGGTTCGAGATTGAGGAAATCGGCGTCGCGCGCTGCAAAGGCCGGGTTTGTCATCAATGCATTGTTGAACAGCACATCGATGCGGCCGTAATCGCCGATTGCGGCAGCGATCATTCGGGCCAGCTGTTCCTCCTCGCCGACATCTACGGTCATCGCTGCGGCACGCCCCCCCCGCCGCGACGATCTCATGCGCGACTGTCTCGGCGCTTTCGCCGTTGATGTCGGCGACGATCACGATCGCGCCTTCGCGACCGAACATCACGGCGCTGGGCCGGCCGATACCGCTGCCCGCCCCGGTGACGATCGAAACCTTGTCCTGCAGACGGCTCATCGTGCGTCCTCTCTTCGACGTCGCGAAATTGTCAGCGCCGCGATGGCCCGGTCAGGCCTTCGGCGTCCACACCAGCGGCAGCGCAACGGGTTGGATCATGCCGAGGTGGCAGGTTACCGTATGCCCAGGTTCTAGCGCGAATTCCGGAATACGCGCCAGGAATTCCTCCATCGCGATCCGCAGCTCGCGCCGCGCCAGGTGCATCCCCACGCACGTGTGAATGCCGAACCCAAAACCGACGTGACGCGGGCGGCGGCTGAAGTCGACTTTGCCCGGCTCGTCGAACTCGGCCGGGTCGCGGCCCGCCAATGTCGTCGACATCGCCACCTTGTCGCCCGGCATGACCTTCACGCCGCGGATAGCGGTTTCCTTCTTGCACGTGCGGAACGTCGTCACCGCGCCATAGGCCCGCATCAGCTCGTCGATCGCATGCGGGATTTCCTTGGGATTTGCACGCAGTGTGGCCTGGTCCTCGGGATGCGTGGCAAGATGCCAGAACTGCAAGCCCATGTTTGTCGACACAGTATCGAGGCCGCCGATGAACAGGTTGAACATGAACCCGATCAGTTCGTCCTGCGTAAGCGGCCGCCCCTCGATCTGCGAGGTTAACCCGAAGCTGATCAGGTCGTTGCGCGGATTGGCCCGGCGATCCTCGATTTCACCCGTGAGATAGTCGACCACGCTGCGCGTTGCCGCCGCGATCTTCGACAGGTCATGGTTGTGGAGCAGGTTCATCTCCCAATCCATGAACTCGCTCACCCGGTCCTGCGGCAGGCCCATGAGTTCCATGAACACCTTGATCGGGAATTCGAAGGCAAAGTCGCCCATGAACTCGCAGGAGCCCCTCGCCGCGAATGCATCGATATACTCAACGGCATACTGGCGGATCTTGTCCTCCAAAGCGCCCATCGCCTTGGGCGTGAAGGCCGGGTTGACCATCTGCCGGAACGGACCATGCGCCGGAGGATCCAGTTCAACGGGCGAGTTGATCCACGTGCCGCCGGTCAGCTTGGAGAACGGCGAGAAGTCCTGCGTCGTGAAGTGCTCGGTGTCGAGATAGATCGCACGCATGTCCTCCATGCGCCGCGGGATCCAAGCCGGCGTTCCGCCGGGATAAGCATGGGGCGCGTAGATCAGGTCAGGCCCTTCATGAACCGATGCGGCGAGGTCGGTGAACGGATCGCGGTCGGTTGTCGTGCCGAAAACGAACGGAAACGGCTTAACCAGATCGGCCGGCACGTGCGCCGGAATGACCGGGTCCGGAAAGGCAACTGACATCGTATCTTCTCCTGCGTGTACGTCTGGACTCTGCGACTTCAGGGTGAGCTCGGGCAGAGTTCAGGTAGGGTTTGGGTCGTGCTTCCCGATCACCATTATCACGTTGTACGATATGCTTTTTTGCGGGTTTTTGGCGATCCGTGCGGCCAGTCGGGCGGTCATCGCATTCAGCACGGCCGCCCGGTCCCGGCCGGCATCGAGGCCACCGGCAAAACTCGGCCCGTTGGCAGCACGCATCATGTCGGCCCAGACCCTGCCAAGCTGCACCGAATCGGCGTCTTTCAGATAGTTATCCCAGTAAGGATCGGGCGCTTGCACCACCGCGAGGTCTAGCAGCTGCAATCCGCCAGCGCGATTCTCAAGGAACGGTGCCTCGATCTGCGCGACCGAACGGCCGGCCGAAGGCGCTGAAATCCTTGCCAATTCCTCGCAGCTGATCAGGCCATCCGCTGCGCAATCGACCCAGCTCTGCCAGAACGCCTCCGCCATCCACTCGAACCCGTGCGAATCCGCACCCCGGCCCATGAACTGGCAGATCAGCCGCCCGCCTGAACGCAGCTCAAGTGCCCGTGCCTGCAGGAAATTCTCCCAGTCGGCAGCAAGCCGTGCATCCACCGCGGCGCGCACCGCCGGGTCGGCAATGAGCACCCCCCACCTGTGTTCCGGCACGGCGCATGGATTGGCACTCATCCAGTTCAAGGCATTGGAACTCCAGCCAAGATCAACACTATTCGCCGGCAGGACCTGCCCATAGTGCGACCGCCCGATCGCCGCCGGATAGACGTCGCCCCGCCCCGCCAGATAGCTCGCCGCATCTTCGGCCAGTAGCGTGAACAAAGCCGAAAAATCGTTTGATGGCAGGTCGATATGATGAACCACTACCGGCCGCCCGTCCCCCCTCCGTGCCCGCATCGCATCGATCGCAGCCGCCACCGGCGCCATCGAATTGCGCCCTTGCGAAGCGCCGTAATCGACAATGGAAACAGTGGCATGGTCCGCCGGAACGGCCTCGGCCGCAGCCACGAGCAGCGGCAGCGCAGAGCCTAGGTTCGCCGCCTGAAGCGCTGAATTCCGGTTATAAAACCCGCCGCCCTGCATCGCCGCGGGAGGTCTCACCGATGCAGGTCCAGCACCAGTCAACCCGCCGCCCCGATCGGACCGAACACCCGCTCCGTCTCGCGCAAGTCGCCGCGCTCAAGCGCCGTCTTTTGCTGCCTTCATTTTGGCCTTGGCGGCCTCGATCCCGCGGAACAGCGCGGTGGTATTGCCGGCTCCTGCGTAGAACAGCAGGAAATGCGGCAGGAATTCCAATTGCTCGTCGGTGAACTCCTCGTTGATGAGCGCACCCGTCATCTGTGTCTCGATCAGGTCCGGTCGGCCGAGCATCGTCGTCAGGCCCAGCACCAGCAGGCGCTTCTCGCGGATCGTCAGCGCAGTATCCGCCCACAAGTTGCGAAACAGGTTGGTGACGATCTCGCGGTTGAAGCGATGGTCCTTGTAGGGCTCCATCATCACTGAATATCCGGGTCCATAGACCGCATCGACGATCTCAAGTCCCTCGTTCCAGGCATCCTCCTTCATCGTCACGCATTCCCTCCAGCATCCAAATCCGGTTTAGACCTCGACTTGTGTGTCCATCATCTCGCGCATGGTTTCGCCAGACACGCCAATCTGGTCTGCGATGTCGAGCATGTCCCAGTATTCGCGCCAGAAAACGATGCGATTATCGTCATCGACGGTGAATACGCCGGCGACATTGGTGATGATTTCCTTGTCGCCGTCGAGCAGCCGCACCCGGTCCACCCGTTCGGTGAAAACGGTGTCACCGGCGCTGGCGATATTGAGCAGTTCGCAGTCGCAATCCTTGTAGATGCGGTACTGGCGCTCGGCCTCGCGACAAATGGCATCGGCGCCGTAGACCACGTTCGCCAGCGGGACGACCGGCTGCCAGCGCGCATCGGGTGCAAGTGCGGCCCGGATCTTGGCCAGATCGAGGGCGGCGGTGTGGAACAGCGCCAGGAATTGCTTAACGGCCGCTTCCTTTTTGATCGCCATCCCCTGCTCCATCCTTTGGCCGTTGTGCGGCCCTTTGACACGGTTCTGCAAAGCGCCGCGAATACCTCCACCTTTCTATTGGTAGGGTCCAGCTGCAGCTACCTTGCGCAAAGCTGCTTTGGCGCGATCACGCCCGACGATCCCGCCCAATTGCGCATGACCGAAGCCTGACCGTCAGCCGGGCGATTCCGCCCCGCACCCTTTCTCCAGGAGAAGCGCGATGCATACGGAAACGCTCGAGCGCCTGAGCCAGACAATGGAAGCGCAACTTGTGCGCGAGGAACATCCGGCCGATTTTCCCTACCTGCCGCCGGTGCCGTCGGCGCGCTACACCGATCCCGCCTTCGCGCGCCTCGAACACGATGGCCTGTGGATGGGGAACTGGCTGCTTGCCGGACATATTTCCGAACTGCCCGACCCCGGATCGTACTTCCCGTTCGA
>Ga0163162_10003966_pt1 | contig 14196 bp, 14 predicted proteins | sample S55metaG_FD_115310 | JGI IMG/M metagenome (GOLD analysis project Ga0163162, IMG submission 115310) | Switchgrass rhizosphere microbial communities from Kellogg Biological Station, Michigan, USA - S5-5 metaG | ecosystem: Host-associated > Plants > Roots > Rhizosphere > Soil | place: USA...
ATTCCACGCCAGCCGCTAACAGGAACGCGGGCCAATACACGGCGTGAAACCGAATGATGTCCTTCCCCACGAGATGGAGAGCAGGCCAATACTTTTCAAAGCCGGCAACCTTCTCTCTTTCCTCGTTACCAAACCCGATTGCTGTGATGTAATTGGAGAGCGCGTCGAACCAAACATACATCGTGTGATCCGGATCATCCGGCACAGGCACGCCCCAACTCACAGACGACTTGCGACGACTCACCGAGAGGTCTTGTAAACCTCCGCGCACAAAACTGGCTACTTCGTTTTTGCGCGCTTCCGGCCTGACAAAATCCGAGCGTTCATAAGCCGACAGCAACGCTTCGTCGTAATCCGACAAGCGAAAAAAGTAGCTCTCTTCCGACACTCGATCGAGCGGTACCTCATGGATCAGGCAGACAGGCGGTTCACCTTCAACCGGCGACTTTAGATATTCATCTTCAGTCTTATAAGCCGCACACGGCGCGCAGAACCAGCCTTCATAATGCCCCTTGTAAAGCGCATCGTTTCCCTTAGGAGTCTTGGCCCGGGCCACGCGGCGCCACAATTCGCTTACTCCCTGATAATGGAAAGGTTCGGTGGTACGCATGAAGATGTCGTAACCGCCATGTTCATGGTCCAACCCAAACTCTGCCGTCATTTTCTTAAAATAACTGACGACGACATCAGCTTGTTCTTTAGGAGTCCTGTTGTTCTTTTCAGCCGCACGTTCGATGTTGATTCCGTGCTCATCCGTGCCGGTTAGAAAATAAGTATCGATACCGCGCTGTCTTTTCGAGCGAGCCATCGCATCGCCGATGATCATCGTATAGAGATGACCCAGGTGCGGAAAACTATTGGCATAATAAATCGGCGTAGTTACGTAGAAAGTTTCCATAAATTCGATCGGTAGTCACGATTCAGGATCACTGGGTCGGAGTCTTGATACTTGATGTCGAACCTCTGCGTTTATTGGCAAATTCGTCATCCGGATTAAACTCGGGTTTTTGTGGCAAGTCAGCGATTTTTCGCCCGATTGCCAGTGCTATCTGCGCTTCTTGAATCATCCCTTTGAAGTCCCAGGACGATCTCAATTCGTCCGATGGTTGATGATAGTGCGCAGTGTTATAGGCCTTGAACTGTTCTTCACCCCATTCCTTTGTATGGCCCACGTATTCATTCCCTTCCTTCAAACTAATTGAAGGCACGCCAACCTTGGCGAACGGGAAATGATCTGAGCGATAAAAAGATCCTTGTTCCGGCCGGGCATCTGGAGAGATTTTCAATTTCCGCTCTTTCGCGACGGCTTCGACGACAGCCTTTAAACTTGAACGCTCGGCGCCGAGTGGAATGAAATCGCTTGTAACGCCAAGCACATTCATTGAGTCCAGGTTTACGTCGGCGGCCGTTTTCTCTATTGGCACCACCGGATGCTTTGTATACCACTCAGCGCCGAGTAAGCCTTGTTCTTCAGCCGTCGGAAAAAGGAAAAGGATCGAACGTTTTGGCCGCTGGGCTAATGGCGTGCGCGCCAGAGTCTCAGCGATGGCTAATACACAGGCGACACCAGAGGCATTGTCGAGGGCCCCATTATAAATAGTGTCGCCAGCTTTATTGGGAGCGCCAATCCCGAGGTGGTCCCAGTGCGCTGAGAATACTACGTACTCATCTCGCAAGGCTGGATCACTACCCATCAAGAGGCCGACAACATTGGGCGCAGCGACTCGCTGCACTTCACTTCTAAGGTCCAACTTAGCCTTGATGCCCAGATTGATTGGTTGGAACTCACGACTTGCGGCCTGAGTTCGCAGCTTGTCGAGATCCTGACCCGCGAGGCTCATTAACCGCTTGGCGGCATCGTCTGTCATCCAAGAACGGAACTGAAGAAACGGTGTCTGATCTGAGGCGGTTCGCTCTATATCGAAACGCCACGAACCATTCGACGTTCTAACCACACTCCAGGGATAACCTGCAGATTGATCGGTATGAAGCAGAATTACGCCGGCGGCTCCTCGTCGCGCAGCCTCTTCGTATTTGTAGGTCCAACGACCGTAATACGTTAACGCTTTACCACCAAAAAGATTCGGTTCTTCGGTAGTTGCCGGCGGATCATTAACGAGCATTACCAGGACCTTGCCACGATAATCATCTGGCTGACCTTTGTAATCATTCCAACGAAGTTCCGGCGCTGAAATTCCATAACCAACAAAAACAAGATCGCTATTAACAGTAACCTGTTCCTTTTGGGCTCCCGTGAAAGCGACGAAGTCTTCCGCAAAGTTGAAGATTTCGGTCAATTTCGTATTTGCTCCAGCAACAGTTCCGGGATTGGAACTAGCATCCGCTGTCACCATCAAGGTTGTACTCGGAACTGCTTTCACTCCAACCAGAGCCACCGGCTGAAAAAAACTTCCATTTTTCTCTGCTCCTTTTATCCCGACGGCCTCCAATTGTGACGCAATGTACTTCGCAGCCAACTCACCTCCACGAGCACCCGTACCACGACCTTCTAATAAGTCGTCCGCCAGAAATCGAATATGAGCTTTCAATGTTGCTTCATTGATGGCTGAGGGCTGTGTAGCGGCCCGCTGTGACAGCACTGCTGAGCCAGATAGCAATAAAACGGTCAGCACGCCACCCAATATGAACCTCAAATGAAGAGACATATCTTTAGAACCTCAATCTCTGCCTTTTATTAGCGCCATCGCTTCGGCGCGTGTACGAGGATCCGAGCGAAACCCACCCAGCACCGCTGATGTAACAGTCTTAGCGTCAGCCTTGCGAACTCCACGAAGCGTCATGCAAGTGTGTTCAGCTTCGATCACTACCATGACACCGAGCGGCTTCAAACCTTCAAACAGTGTATTTGCGATATCCGTAGTCAACCGTTCCTGCAGCTGGAGCCTTCTGGAGAACGTTTCAGCGAGACGAGCCAACTTCGAAATTCCCAGGATGCGGCCGCCCTTAGGAATGTAGGCAATATGACACTTACCGACGAATGGCGCGAGGTGATGTTCGCACAGCGATGCGATACTAATATCCTTCACTATCACCATCTCGTCGTGGGTATCTCCCGGCAGCGGAATTACGTGTTGCTGCGGATCTTCTCGCATACCGGAAGTTAATTCCGAATACATTTCCGCAACCCGTTTAGGCGTTTCCTGTAGTCCAACTCGATCAGGATCCTCGCCAATCCCCTCCAGTATCAAGCGAACTCCTTGAGCTATTAGATCAAGGTCCACCGGAGGTATCGTATCTGTGTTTGAGTTTTTCCGTTCCGGAAACTTAGTTGCCATACGCTTTCCTAAATCGGTCTCAGCTGCGTTTCTTTCCGAGCGCAAACATGACAGCTTCCTCAACAGCTTTCAGGGGCACATTCGCCGCCAGCGCTGCCGCTCGGCACTGCTCGAACTCAGGCATCTCGTTAACGACTCTGCCGTTTAAAATACCTACTTTAACATCTATCTGCCCATACGGCGTTTCGATCGCAACTACGGCACGTTGCAATGCTCGCCTCAGAACCTCGTAGCTTCGCACCCCAAGGGTCGTCGTCTCTGTAAAAAGAAGCTTCATTACAGACTCTTTGGTGCTTGCATCACTGAGAATTGACAACAACACGCCCGGTCGATTTTTCTTCATCTGTACCGGAGTGAAGAAACAGTCCAAGGCTCCTAATTCAAAAGCGCGTTCCATTACATGTCCGACGATCTGGGGTGAGGCGTCGTCAATATTTGTTTCGATCATCCACAAATGTTCATCTTGCGGACTAACAGCTTCCGTTTCACCGACCAGCACCCGCAAGACATTAGGAAAGTCCTTATACTCTCGTGAGCCCGCGCCGTAGCCGGTTTGCTCGACAACCATTTGTGGTATTGGACCATACTGTTCGCACACGGAAGTTATAATAGCGGCACCAGTTGGCGTCAGTAACTCACCTTTAATATCTCCGGAATAGAACGGAACGCCTTTGAGAAGTTCAGCAACCGCAGGTGGCGGAACAGGAAATTTTCCGTGCGCCATCTCGACCATCCCGCTGCCAACATGTAACGGCGAGCTAATAAATCTCTCAATCTGAAGTAATTCAAAACAGATCGCTGCACCGACGACATCGACTATCGCATCGAGGGCCCCTACTTCATGAAAGTGAACATGGTCTACCGGCTCATTATGGACGTGCGCTTCAGCGTCTGCGAGCTTGCTAAAGATTTCAAAGGCCCGTTCTTTAACACTTGAACCCAGATCGGAATCGAAAATAATCTTCTTAATATCGGAGAGATTACGGTGCTTGTGCTCATGCCTTGTTTCAACGCGGGCAAAGCTCGCGCTGAGACCAGAGCGATCAACCGTCTGAAACTCTAGCTGGAATCCCTCGACGTTAAGGAGACTTAGTTGCTCAATAAGAGCTTTCTCGCTGGCGCCGGCTCCGACGAGAGCCCCGAGGATCATGTCGCCACTGGCACCTGCGAAACAATCAAAGTAAAGCGTTCTCATTCAGATTTGTCCTGCACTACTCGTTTGCGGCACTTATTTGGCCGAAGAGTGGAATAATCTCACCGGCTGGTCCATTAATAACCTCGTCACACAATCGAGAGAGTCCGGTCCTCTCGGGATTGATCTCGCACAAGTACGCACCATTGCTCTTTGCAATCTCCGGCAGACTCGCAGCTGGATAGACCAGTGCGGATGTGCCAACGACGAAACAGAGGTCACATTGCGACGCTTTCGACGATGCGTGTTCAAATGCACCTGGAGGTAACATTTCTCCAAACAGTACGACGTCGGGACGCAGTCTGTCGCCGCACTCGAGACAGGCATCTTCTCGGGCGACTCCTAGTTCAATTGGAATGCGAAAATCGCACTTAATACAGCGAGCATTCCAGATGCTGCCGTGAAGCTCGATGACTTCACGACTGCCGGCTCGCTGGTGGAGTCCATCAACATTTTGAGTCACGAGTGTAAATTCGCGAAACCGCTGGGACCACCGGGCAATCTCAACATGAGCAGGATTGGGTTTTAGCTTCTCGAGTGCTGCTCGTCGATAATCAAACCACTCCCAAACTGCCGGCAGATTCCGCTGAACCATTTCTGCCGATGAGATGACGTCAAACGGCATCCCCTTCCAGACGGTTGAATTACCACCTCCCCGAAAGGTCGGAACGCCTGACTCGGCTGAAACTCCCGCCCCTGTTAGGACCAGAACGCTCGTTGCTTCAGCGAACCGAGTCCGTAATTCATTTGAAATCTTTACCATTTTCCCGAACCGCGATGGTAACACCCATTATGGGACCCAGGAAAATGACTGGGTGGCAACGTTGGTGTTCGGTGGAGAGTTGCCCCACAAGCAGCGGAGTACAGAACCCTAAGCGAAGCGACGGTTCAATCTTCAATTTTAAAAATCATGGGATAACTTTCCCCGCAGTTGCTGAGATACTGGGCACGGCCGTCGCTTCGCTACCGGTTCTGTAACTCGTGGTGATGGTTTTCAAAGGACTTTTTCACCACGGAGACACGAAGGACACAAAGGTTGCACAGAGTAAGCCAGGTAGGACACGACCTGAATCCTCCTCCAATTCCGCAAAATCCCTTGCGTCCAGTATACTGTTCGCTTTTGTGAACTCATCATTTAACGACTATGAACCTGACCGACCTGCAAGAGATTCTTAAAGAACGAGTAAAGACTGCGGCTCTTGAAATTTTTGATGTCGAGATCGCAGAACTTAACGCCGAGATTCCACCAAAGCCTGAGCTCGGAGATCTAGCCTTTGCCATTTCGTTTGAACTAGCCAAACTGATCAAGCAAAAGACAGGTGAAAAACAAAATCCAAGAGCTATTGCTGAGCAGCTAAAAGCGAAACTCGAAGACATCGAACTGGTCGATCGCGTAGAAATCGCCGGAGCTGGTTATATAAACGTCTTCTTCAACCGTCCAAAACTTCTCGCAATCTTTGCCAAAGCTGCAAAAGAGAATAAACAACGAACGGCAAGCCCCTCTCAACCGAAGAAGATGGTTGAGCACACGAGCATCAATCCAAATAAAGCGGCTCATATCGGTCACGTTCGCAATGCAGTGCTCGGCGATACTTTTGTGCGGGTTTTAAAGGCGGCGGGAGAACGTGTAGAAGTCCAAAACTACATCGACAACACCGGGGTCCAAGTCGCCGATGTGGTAGTTGGATTTCTTCATATCGAGAAGCTGAACCTGGACCAGATCAAGCAGCTCGACGCTTCTCTGTCAAAAGATTATCCGTTCGACTACTACTGTTGGGACCTTTACACGCGTGTCGGGCTCTTCTATCGCGACGGGGATGCTTCCGCTCCGATAAATCCTGAGAAAGCAAAACTCCGGATAGAAGTGCTGCACGCGCTCGAAGAAGGCGGCAGCAATCCGATCGCCCAGCTCGCCGATTACGTAGCCACCAGAAACGTCGAATGCATTCTCAACACCATGGAGCGCCTGGGAATCCGTTACGATTTGCTGGCGCGAGAGTCAGACATCCTTCATCTTCATTTTTGGGAACGAGCGTTCGATTTGATGAAGCAGAAGGGTGTCATCAAGTACGAAACGGAAGGTAAACACGCAGGATGCTGGGTGATGCCCTTCGAGTCGCACACCGGCACCGACGAACATGAGGCAGATAAGATCATCGTTCGCTCAAACGGTACTGTAACTTACACCGGCAAAGACATCGCCTATCAATTGTGGAAGCTCGGAAAGCTGGGTCTCGACTTTAATTACAAAGTTTTTAGAACCTATGACGATGGTGTAAAACTTTGGGTTACCACGAGCGAGCCGAGTTCTGACTCAGATGAGGATCGTCCGGATTTTGGTGGTGGCGTTACTGTTTATAACGTAATCGATTCTCGTCAATCGTACCCTCAGGAAATTGTTGCTCGCGGCGTATCTGCAATCGTGCCGGAAGTTGGTGCCGAAGCGAGCGTTCACTTTAGTTACGAGATGGTTGCGCTTTCGCCGGCAGCCTGCGAGGAACTCGGAATCGCGTTAACCCCCGAAGATCGCACACGACCCTACATCGAAATGAGCGGCCGCAAGGGACTCGGAGTCAAGGCGGACGATCTCATCAACCAACTCGAAGTCGGAGCTCTTGAGGAAGTTAAAAAACGACTTGATGAGATCAAAGAACGCAACCCGCGGTTTTCTGAGGCCGACATGTATTCGGCTGCACATGAAATCGCCGTCGCGGCACTACGTTACTTCCTATTGAAATTTACCCGAAACTCGGTTATCGCTTTTGATTTTAACGAGGCGCTTTCCTTAAGAGGTGAATCTGGTGTCTATTGCCAGTACGCAGCTGTCAGAATCAACTCGATCTTCCGCAAACTCGGAGACGAATTAGTCTCTGGCGCCGATCGACTGCTCGAAAGCTTTGTGAGCGACCCGACGCTCGAAGCTCAAATAGACGCTGTCTTTAAAGGTGACGAAGGAACTGAAACCTGGTCCTTACTGACCCTTGCACAAATGCTCGATGAAAATATTCAGCAGTGCATGACTGCAGCCGAGCCGACCAGTCTGGCCAAGTACACTTTTACGCTGGCTAAGACTTTCAGCGGTTTTTACTCTAATCACAAAATGAAGGACGAACCTGACCAAATCAAAAGGGGTGTTTGGATTCTCGTCACCGGTATTGTTCGAGCCCAATTGAATACTGCTCTCGCGATCCTCGGTATCAACGTACCAACCTCGATGTGAAGAGCAAATTCCTGTACTTTTGGTTCAGCCTGAGAGTATAAAAGAATCATGTTAATAGTAATGAAAAGCGACGCAACTGACAGTCAGGTCGATGAGGTCCTGCGAATTATTGAAGAATTAGGGCTTAAGGGTCATCCGATGCCGGGAGCGACACGCACCGCCATCGGCATTACCGGTAACCAGGGTGCTGTCGATCCTTCGCACTTCGAAAACCTCGCAGGCGTGGCCGAAGCTATCCGTGTCAGTAAGCCTTACAAACTCATTACGCTCGATCTGAGGCCGGAAAAAACGATCGTTCGTGTCGGAGATGCAACTATCGGCGGCGACGAGCTGGCCATCATCGCTGGTCCATGTGCAATCGAGAGTAGAAACCAGGCGTTCGCGATCGCTGAAGCTGTCAGACGCAGCGGCGTGCGGTTCTTCAGAGGTGGAGCATATAAGCCTCGCACTTCGCCTTATGCATTCCAGGGTCTAGGTGAAGAAGGATTAAGAATTCTGGCTGACGTGCGTGAGGCTTACGGTTTGAAAATCGTCACTGAAGCGCTGGATGAAGCTGGGGTAGATCTGGTTGAGAAGTATGGCGATGTGATTCAGATCGGAGCCCGTAACATGCAGAACTTCTCATTACTACGACGTGCCGGTAAAGCGCGTATACCAGTTCTGCTTAAGCGTGGTCTATCGGCTACCCTCGATGAGTGGTTGCTCGCCGCAGAATATGTGATGGCGGAAGGAAACTATCAGGTCATCTTGTGTGAGCGTGGTATTCGTACTTTCGCGCAGCACACAAGGAACACACTCGACCTCGCAGCGATTCCGGCGGTGCGTCGCATTTCGCATCTGCCGGTAATTGTTGATCCGTCGCACGGTACAGGAAAGAACTACATGGTCACGCCATTAGCACGCGCTGGAGTGGCGGTGGGCGCCGATGGTCTTATTATCGAAGTGCACGATCAACCTGAGCATGCGTTGTCGGATGGAGCGCAGGCATTGACGCTGGAGCAATACGAACAACTCGTTAGCGACGTGCGGTCGATCCATGAGGTTATTGCCCCTGCTACAGTTGGCTAGGCTCACCGAGAATGGACGGTAGATCGCGCGCAAAAACTGATCGGGGTAACACCTGAGAAAACCCTGCCTCTTTCGCCTGCCGCTGTAACTCGACCTCCACATGTGAAAAGAAACCAAGCAGTTCAACATCTTTGAGCTGGGGATCAGAGCGGAGTTGTTCGGCAATCAAGATTGGCGAAGTCTTTTGGTTGTGTAAGTCCACGACTACCAGGTCCGGTTTCTGCTCACGGGCTTTCTCGAGCAGGACGTCGATACTCTTAATAAAGGTTAGATCGGATCCCAGCGATTCAGCTACGGCCCTGATCTTTGAGGCAAAGAACATATCGTCTACCACCGCCAGTATTCGTTTAGTCATAGTCAGATGCTCCCACGTCATCAATCACGAAGGGAATAGAAGAATACAATCCACAGATTACGCCGATTTCACTGATTTTGTTAGAACGCGGTAAATGCTGTGACTTTCTCTGAAGAAATCTCTGCAATCGGCGTAATCTGTGGATTCGATTCTTGAGTTTCAGATAGTCTCTGAAGCCGGTGGTGTCGCGGTGTTGTTGGTTGATAGCGATTTGTATTCTGGGCGCTTTCATCTGAATATAGCTCACCTATGGCCACTGCGATTCCACCGTTGAGCGAAAGCGAAAAACTTGAGGTTGGACCACCAGTCACAACTCTTCAGCCATCAACGTCAGAGACAATCGTCATCGCTTCCTACAATATTCGTTATGCACGTGGTTCTCATTTGATCTCTGGAGGACTCGTTCGCAAAGCGGGGTTGATGAGTCTGAAACAACGTCCTGCTTTCATAGCAAAGCAAATCTCCCACGCTGCCAAAGCATTTTCCGAAGGCAAACTGCTGCCAAAACCGGATGTCCTACTGCTGCAAGAGGCGGACAAAAGAACTGCTCGTGCCGGAGGACATCATGTTGCGCAAGAATTGGCAAATCAACTCGACATGAATTGGGTTCATGCGCCAGCCGGAATTCCGCGCGGCATAAAACCTGTTCAGCGACAGTGGTGGCTCGATTTTGAGGAGCCGATCGGACTGCACGACCCTGGTGATACCGGTGTGGCATTCCTGAGCCGGCTGTCACTGACGGAGCTGACAAGGATCGATCTACCATGGCACGGGTGTCCGTGGCGACCGCGTCTTGCCATCGCGGCAACCGTCACAGTCGGCAGCCAGAAGTTCAGGATCTTCAACGCGCATGTTGATCCCCACGCAGCAGTCGATGGCCAGTTGGAGCAGATGGAAGTGATCGTAGAAGAAGCTGACCGTAGCTCTGAACCAGCACTTATCCTGGGGGACTTCAACACATTATCAAAAAAGAAATCCGTCGAGACGCGTGCATTTCTCGAGTCTCGCGGTTATTCGACACCCTTTCCAACCGGCACTCCCACCTGGAGAGGTGCAGGTTTGCGCCTTCATGCGGATTGGATCTTTAGTCGTGGAATCAAGACCACGCGCTGGGGTGTGGCAAGACCGTTAAGTGTTTCCGATCATTGGCCCATCTGGGTCGAAGTCGGCACAGTTTAGGCATGCAAATCACCAGTCGCGACAATTCCCTGCTCCGTAAAGCACGCGCCGTAAGAGACGGCAAAGATAACGAACATATCTTTGTAGAAGGTTTACGACTCTGCGAAGAGGCTGTTCAGTCAAATCTTGAGGTCTACGCCGTCATAATATCCGCAGAGCTTGCCGGCAAGGACCGAGTAAAAACCAGGATTGAAGAGATCACAAGCCGATCACAACGAATCGGTTTTGTAAGCGAAAAGCTTCTCGAATCGATCTCCTTTACAAAAACACCCCAGGGAATAGTTTTGCTTGCGCAACGACCGGAAGCTGGGAAAGCAGAATTGCAACGGCGACTCGGACCAACTCCACTAGTGCTGGTCCTACATCAGATGAATAATCCCGTTAATGTTGGAGCCATTGTCAGGACCGCTGAAGCGGGAGGCGTTACGGGAATCATTACGACAAGCAACACCAATGATCCATTCTCACCTAAGGCGCTGCGAGGCGCGATGGGTTCTGCCTTTCGACTGCCCTTTTGGACCAACGCCTCGTTCACAGAAGCTCTGGAACTGTGCCGAGAGAATGACATTGCGACTGTAGCAACGGCAGTTCGTTCCGGCATAACTTACACTGAGCTTGATTGGACCAGTCCGCGCGCTTTAATCCTTGGGCCTGAATCTACGGGACTTTCGACGGAGGAGCTCGCAGCAACGGACGAGATCATCACCATTCCCATGAGGCGACCGGTGGAGAGTCTTAATGTTTCGGTGGCGAGTGGAATTGTGATTTATGAAGCGGCGCGACAAAGGATGTTGAAATCATAGCTATTCCAGATTCGACCGGGAGAGAATAGTAATCAGCGACGATGTTTGACCCAACGAGTAATGAGATATAGGCCCGCAAAAAGGAGAGGAAGAGCTAAGGCAATAAAAAACCAGGCCGGCAAGCTAATACCACCGGCGACGGCTCCGACCCCTGAGGTGTCTTGTGGGCCACTATGAAGGAGTAGAACAACTACGAACAATATCAAGAAAAGAAAGGGTAAAGAGAACAAGACGACCAGCGTCGCGACGCAGATTTGGAAGAGCCACTTCAACACGTTGGTTACCTGTTTCGTTTCATAGCCCGTTGAATTGTCGTAATCGATCGCGGAGCTTTTAACAAACATTCGCCGCTCGAGCAAGGAGATCGCGATTACGACCTTATCTCCACGAAGCGCTCTGGTAACCAGACCCTGATTGAGCAAAAGCAGTTTTGTTTGCTCACTTAGCTTGAGAGTTCTTTTTCAAAACAAATACTCATCGGATTGCTGGCGTATTCGCCAAGGCAGTTTACTTTTGCAAAGCCCGCAGCCTCGTAAAGTGCAATAGCTCCAGGTTGTTTCAGACCAGTTTCCAGCCGCAAGCGCTGATAACCGAGCTCTTTGGCAACCGACTCTAACTCCCTCAGAATACGCGCACCGATACCAACCTTCCTGACTTCAGGCGCTACATACATTCTCTTCACTTCTGCCGTTTCGAAATTGAAGGGTCTTATTGCTCCGCACCCAATTGCATGTCCATCGAGCCGGGCCACCACAAATGCTGACCGTCGATCACCGAGTTTGTGCGGATCAAACGAATTCGCGCCACCATCGTCTTCATAAAGACTGCTCAACTCAACAGTTAGTTCACGGATAAGGCGCAACGACTCTTCGCCGGCGGGGTTCTCCGAAACAATTGTTACTGTCTTAGAATCCGGCATGCGGAAATGTTAACGCGCTTTGGCTTGCGAACCTTTCACCTGAATGTTTCGAAACTCTCCCGTGTCATCAAAAGATCCAACACCAATAAGTCCGGAAGTGAGTGAGCGATCCGTGGCCGAAAGAACTGGCTCGGGCGATGAATCAAAATAGACAAAGATCTGTCCTGTCGACCCGTTCCACTTGAACCGGACATGGTGCCACTCTTGATCGACGAGTCGAGGTATTCCTTTGCCATTATCAATTCGACGGCGATCTGCATTGTCGACGAGAAAGATTCCGTTGTGGACGTTATCAGTCACGGCGGAAAGGTGAGCATAGTAAAAACGTTTGGGACTTTGATAGCCGAAAACGAGATCGAGATCACGTCGCGGAACGTCGGGTCCAGCCAGAGATCTCAGATCCAAATCGACTTGAACTTCTGAAAATGGCTCGCCCTTCAAAATAGCCAGCGCCGCAGGACGACGAAGTGGACCAGCCGGAACACCCGCTTTGCTGAGGATCAGTTTCCCGTCAACAATCTTCCACTCTCCAGAGCCATCGAGTTCAAATTGAGCCAGATCAGCAGCGGTCTTCAAAGCCGGGTGCAGTTCATCCTGCTTTCGAAAACCTAAAGCCAGAGTTAAGATAAGAAAGAAAACAGCGATAAGCCGGCCCATACTATTTCTTCGCGCGAGCTTCCAAATTTTTTCCGCTCTCAACGCAGACCAGTTGCATTTCTCCCGCGCGTTGGCGCGTGAACGGACAAACTAAGAAGTTTCCAAACAAGTCAGTGTCAAAGTTAACTTTGCTGCGAATATCTTCAGGGACATTCACATATCCGACCTCCTGAAATCTCTGCTCTGAAACGCCAAGCATGCGCCGAGTTCCAATCTTCCAAATCCGCAAGGTCGGCGCGCCGTTATAAACCGAAAGCCGGCCAGAGACGGTGAAGCAAGCACCAATCACTTTTGGGTGATCCTTACAAGATTTCTTTTGAGGCGAATCCGGCTGTTGCGAGGCAGCGAAACCCGAACCAAGCATGATCAGAACGATGAGGATTGCAATTGCAAACGGTCTCATAAGTTGAGTTATTTCTTCAGCGGTCGTCGCGGGCGCTGTTTTGCTGAAATCGACTTCACGATAGTCTTTCCTTGGGTGTGTGCGGAAAAGTCTGACTGAGAGTGCTTCAATGCTTCAGCGATGATTTTCCTGACCGCAGGCAACTGCAGAGTGTTTCGATCTTTCAGTCGCACGAACGCTCCTTGCTTTCCATTGCCCTGCAACAACTGGTACGGGTCTGGCAATGATCGACCGTGCATGAAATAGAGATCGACCCAGCGCGGGTAAACCGCCAGTGAAAACACTACTTCTGATGTCCGTTCGCTCGGCGAATAACCTATAGCTAGAGCGTTGTAATTATCGTAGACGAGTTCGTTTGCGGCCGGAAATTGTTTTCTCAGCACCGATCTACTCTCGCGAACTATCTTCGCAATTGCGGGTTCAAACTTTGATATGAAGCCCGCAACCTGGACAGCGGGAGATTCGTTTTTCATGGTCCAACAGAAAACTTGCCGTGCAATCTACTGTTTGATTACACCACTTTGTCCGCGCAAGACGTATTTCTGAATTTTTCCCGTCGCTGTTTTCGGAAGTTCCTGGACAAACGTGACCCCGTGCGGTGCTTTAAAATGGGCGAGATTATCGCGAGCAAACTGTCGTAGTTCGTCTTCCGTAGCCTGAGCGGCTGATCTTAAAACAACAAATGCGTGTGGCGCCTCGCCCCAACGCTCGTGAGGTAAGCCAACAATCGCTACTTCTTGAACGGCGGGATGTCTTAGCAGCAAACCTTCAACTTCGACAGAAGATATATTCTCGCCGCCGCTGATGATCACATCCTTGAGACGATCGCGAATTTCTGCATATCCATTTGGATGAACGACGGCAGCATCTCCAGTATGAAACCAACCACCCCGCATCACTTTCGCGGTAGCTTCGTCATCGAGGTAATAGCCCTTCATCACCGCATTGCCACGCACTACAATCTCACCGAGAGTTTGACCGTCGTGGGGTACTTCCCTTTCGGCATCATCGACGACTCGCAGTTCTCCTGAGGTGAGCAATTCCACACCCTGGCATGCTTTAAGGGTACAACGCTCCGACAACGGCAGTTTTGTATGCTCGGGA
>Ga0163162_10003970_pt1 | contig 14184 bp, 13 predicted proteins | sample S55metaG_FD_115310 | JGI IMG/M metagenome (GOLD analysis project Ga0163162, IMG submission 115310) | Switchgrass rhizosphere microbial communities from Kellogg Biological Station, Michigan, USA - S5-5 metaG | ecosystem: Host-associated > Plants > Roots > Rhizosphere > Soil | place: USA...
ATCCTGGGATTTCAGGATGCGGCTATAGTCTGCCAGGGTCTTGCGCGGCGGACATTGCGGGCTGTTCTTGGCGGTGAAAAGAAACAGCACAAACACCAGCATCAAGGGCAGGGCCGCCAGGCCCAGCACATTGTGCCAGCCGAGTGTTACAGCCAGTGTGGGCACAAACAGCGACGCCAGCACCGTACCGGAATTGCCCGCGCCCGCCAGGCCCAGCGCCATGCCTTGATGCTCGGGCGGATACCAATAGGACACCATGGGAAGGGCAATGGCGAACGACGCGCCCGCGACGCCCAGCACAACGCCCAACAGCAGGATTTGTTGGAAGCTATGAATGCCGATCAGCCAGGCGCCGATCAAGCCGGCGATCACGATCAACTGCATGATCAGGCCGGTCAGGCGGGGGTGAAGCTGTCCGACAAGGATGCCGTTGACGATGCGCAGCAGCGCGCCCGCCAACACCGGCACCGCCACCATCAAGCCTTTTTGGCCAGCGCTGAGATGCATGTCCTTGGCGATCAGCACCGCCATCGGTCCCAGCAACACCCAAACCATGAAGCTGAGATCGAAATAGAGAAAGCAGGCGATCAGGGTGGGGAGATGACCGGCTTTAAGGAACGCGCTTTTCATCCATGGCTCGCTTGGGCGCTCGCGCGCCGCATGCGAACCGCCATTGGCTCGCGAGTGATCGAAATCGCTGACGAGCGCATCCGCCATTGAACGCAACCCGGCCAAACACCGTCTGGCCCTTAACCAATCGCAAGTTTTGGGCCAATTTTTCGCGGATGCAAAATGGCGGAAAACTGGGAAATTTTCCGCGAATCAGAAGGGCTTGGTGCTCAAAGCAATGGCCAAAAGATCAAAATTTGTGCAGTGCAATTAAGCTGCCTAGAAACTAGCCGGTGCCGGCGAAGCCTCGAAAACCGCACCATCGCAGAAGTTGTCCGGCCCCATCACGATCGGATTGGGGGCGGCTTCAAGCCGCCAGGAGGTGCTATGCGCGCCTTCGCTTTTGCAATCCGCCAGCGGCACGCCAATGCCCAAAGGCGCCAGCGCCGCGCGATAGAGATCGGAGCGGTAGACCCGCGCCGCCAGGCTTTCCGCATCGATGTCGCCGATCAGGTCCCAGCGCGCCATCTGTTTGAGGAACCACAAAGCATGGCTGCGCCAGGGGAAGGTGGCGGCGCCGCGCCAGAAACAAGATTGGTTATCCGGGGCGATGGCGCCGCCGGGCAGGGACGACAGAATGGCGTGGCTGTCCACGCCCAGATATTTCTGCCGCGACAGCAGCGAGCCGGTATAGGAGGCGTTTTCCGGCGCGTCGCAGAATTGCGCCGCGCGCACCAGGGCGCGCACCGCGCCTTTCAAGCTTTCCGGATTTTCCTCTGCCCAAGAGGCGCGAACCGCGAAAGCCTTTTCCGGCGCCGCCCGCCAGATATCGTCAGAGGTTGCGACATTGAGGCCGGCACCAGCGCGCTGCGCAATCTCGCCCCAGGGCGCGCCGGCGCAGAAGCCTGCGATCGATCCGGATTGCAGGGCTTCCACTGCCCGCGCAGGCGGCACCACACTGAGCCGTACCTCGCGGCCCGCTTCCAATCCCGCTGTCGCCAGCCAATAGCGGAGCAACAGATTATGGGTGGAATAGGCATGCACCACACCCAACGGCAAAGGCTGGTCGCGGTCCTTCAGGCACGTGGCCAGGGCATGGGCCGTGGAAAGCCCGCCTTTGTTCGCCAATTCGCGCACACGCAACGCCAGGTCGCGTGACAGCGTTATGGTGTTGCCGCCCATGCTGATGGCGCAGGGAATGATCAGCTTTTGGCTGACGCCGCGCAGGCCCAGCTCAATCGCAAAGGCCAACGGCGGCACGATCACCGCCGCATCCAGGAAACCATAGGCCAGCTTGTCGGCGATATTGGCCCAGGAGGGTTCTTCGAACAGATCGGCATCGATGCCTTCTTCGGCGAAATAGCCGAATTCCTGAGCAACAATGGCAGGCGCGGAATCGGTGAGGCGCAGAAAGCCGATGCGCAACTTGGTGCCGGATCGCGTGGCTTTAAGGGAAACGACTTCGCTCATGGCTTGGTCTCGCGCTGACTATTTTCCGCCTCGGCGACGAAATCCGCAACCACATCCGCCAGCTTGCGGCTTTCGTTCATGGCTTTCTTTTGCAGCCAGCGATAGGCGTCCGGTTCGGACATTTTGCGGTTTTTCATCAGCAGCGCCTTGGCGCGCTCGATCAGGCGGCGCTCGTTCAATAAGGCCTTGGCGGCGGCCAATTCAGTCTCGACATGACGGTAGCGCTGAAACAGGGCAATGGCCGAGGCCAGGACAGGGCGCACATCCTGCAGCGCCACGCCGGACAGGTTGTAGGAACATACCCCTGCCGCGATCGCTTCCTGGGCGAAAGCGGGGTCGTCGGTGCCGGCGAACATGACCACTGGACTGGCGGCGGAGACCGCGCGTATGTCCTCCAGCGCGTCGCGGTCGGGCAGGGCCATATCGATGATCACCAGATCGGGCTTGGCCGCCTCGACCGCTGCGGTCAGATCACCGCCTTCCGCCCGCACAACCCGTGCAAAACCGGTCTGCGACAGCTTTTCTTCCAGCGCGCGGGCGCGTTCTGCGTCGGTATCGATCAAAAGGATGGTGAGCGCCATGACGCACCTATAGATACACGCTGTGCTTTTTTCGCCAAGCACCTTCGTTTATGTTCTTGGGTTCATGTCCATACCGCATAAGAGACGCGCGTGACGGTCCGCCTGGTATTCCTGGGAAAGTTTGGTGACGTGGCGCCGATGGCCGAAATCGCGCTGCCGGAAGGCGTGCGGTCCCTGAATGATCTTAAGCAATGGCTGGCGCGCCAACAGCCTTTGCTTGGCGCGGCCATGGAAGCGACCCGCACCCGGCTGATCGTCAATCAATGCGTGGCGCATGATTTGTCGGCGCCGGTGGCGGACGGCGACGAGATTGCCTTTCTGCCGCCGATGAGTGGAGGCTGAAGATGCGCATCCGCATCGCGCCGGAAGCTTTCGATCCCCAGGCCGAAATCGCCGCCTTCACCGCGGGGCGCGATGATGCGGGCGCGCTGGCCAGCTTTGTGGGTTATTGCCGCGCTTCGACCGATGGGGTCGCCGTCAATGAACTGCGCATCGACCATTATCCCGGCTTCAGCGAGAAGGAGATCGCGCGCCTGGCGGAAGAAACCGCCCGACGCTTTGATTGTCCCGAGCTGTTGGTGATTCACCGGGTGGGTGTGATCCGTCCGGGCGAGGCGATTGTGCTGGTGGCGGCACTCTCCATCCATCGCGCCAGCGCTTTTGACGCTGTCAGGATCCTGATGGATTATCTCAAGACCGACGCGCCTTTGTGGAAAAAGGAAACCGGACCGGGCGGCGCGCGCTGGATCGAACCCAGAGCGGAAGATCACGCGAGACGCCAAAAAGCGGAAGAGCAGGCGGAAAAAGGCCAAATGGAAAAAGGAAGAACATGAGTGAGCTTCCCCAAGTGCCTGGCGGCGGCCGTCTGGACCCGGAGAAGACCTTCCGCGGCCTTCGTATTGCGGTGCTGACAGTTTCGGATACCCGTGACGAGGAAAACGACACTTCGGGAAAGCTGCTGGCGGAACGGGTGGCGCGGGACGGTCATGTTTTGGCGGCCCGGGCCATCGTCAAAGACAGCGTCGGCGAGATTCAGGCAAAGCTGAAAGCCTGGATCGCCGATCCGGAGGTGGATGTGGTGATTTCCACCGGCGGCACCGGGCTGACGGGCCGCGATGTCACACCGGAAGCGATGCGGCCGCTGTTCGACAAGACCATCGAAGGCTTTGAAACCGTCTGGCACATGACCAGCTTCCAAACGGTGGGGCTTTCCACCATGCAAAGCCGCGCTTGCGCGGGGCTGGCCAAGGGCACGCTGATATTCGCGCTGCCGGGTTCCAACGGCGCCTGCAAGGACGGCTGGGACAGGCTGATCCGCTGGCAGCTCGACAACCGTCTGAAGCCTTGCAATCTGGCGGAACTGATCCCGCGTTTCACGGAGGTCTAATGGCCAAGCTCACCCATCTGGATAAAAAGGGTCAGGCCCGCATGGTCGATGTGGGTGACAAGCCCGCTACCGCGCGCGAGGCGGTGGCGCAGGGCCGGGTGGTGATGAATGCAAAAACTTTCCGCAAGGCGCTGGACGGCGATTCCAAAAAAGGCAGTGTGCGGGCGGCGGCGGAATTTGCCGGCGTCATGGCCGCCAAGCGCACCGCCGAACTCATTCCGCTATGTCACCAACTCAATCTCAGCAAAGTGAAGGTCGATATCGCGCCCGATAAAAAAGCGAACGCCCTGGTGGTGACGGCGCGCGCCAAGACGGTGGGCCAGACCGGGGTGGAGATGGAAGCCTTGACCGCGGTCTCGGTTGCCTGCCTCACCATCTATGACATGCTGAAAGCATCCGATCGCGGCATGGTGATCGAAGGCATCACGCTCTTGGAAAAAAGCGGCGGCGCATCGGGGGATTACAAACGCTCTAGCGGATCGTAAATCCGGCTTTCTGGAAAATCGCACCCGCACCTTTGCTTCCCAGGAAACTCAGAAACGCCTTGGCGCTGGGCGATGCGGTTTTGATCATGGCCGCCGGATAGATGATGGGCGCGTGGGTGCTTTCTGGAAAAACACCCACCACCCAAACATTCGGCGCGACTTTCGCATCGCTGGCATAGACGATACCGTAGGGCGCCTCGCCGCGCGCGACATATTCCAGCGCCACGCGTACGTTCTCGGCCGGCGCCAGTTTGGACGCCAGTTGGTCCCACACTCCCAAGGATGTCAGTGCCGCCTTGGCATATTTTCCAGCGGGCACAGAAGCAGGATCAGCCACGGCCAGCCGGCGGCCGCCCAAAGCGCCTGCCAGGTCAAAATGCGGCGCGATGCGGGGAGGTGGGCTGGCCTCTGGGCCCGCGACCAGCACCAACTGATTGCCCAGCATGTCCTTGCGCGTGGCTTGCGCGATCAGGCTCTTGGATTGGAGATAATCCATCCACGCGCTGTCGGCGGAAAAGAAGATGTCCGCCTTGGCGCCTTGTTCGATCTGCCGCGCGAGGGTGGAGGAGGCGCCGAAGGATAAAGTAACGCTGATCCCGGTCTTGGCCTTGTAAGCCTCGGCCACAGCTTTCAAACTGTCGGTCAGGGAGGCGGCGGCAAACACCGTTATGGGGGATCTAGCCGGTTGGCTGGTGGCCGGAAGGGGTAAGAGAACAAGAACAAGCGCGACAAAAGCGCGGCGATTGATGGACTGATTGGTGGACAGGGGGAGCCTCCCGGCCTAGCGTTCCAGCAAGCGTTAGATACTAACGGGAATAGCGTGCCGCACAATCCTGCTCCACTGGGAAAAGCACCACTTCTGTCTGTCACGGAAGCGCGGGCGGTCATGCTGGCTGCTGTGCCGCGTCTGGCGGCTGAAAGCGTGGCGTTGGAGCGGGCCTTGGGCCGGGTCCTGGCCGAAGACGTCAAGGCGGCGCGCGACCAGCCGCCTTTCGCGACATCGGCGATGGACGGCTATGCGCTGCGCAGCACCGACACGCCGGGAACATTGGAGATCGGTGGAGAGTCCGCCGCTGGGCACGGCTATGAAGGTCTTTGCCAGGCCGGCATGGCGATCCGCATTTCCACCGGGGCGGCGATACCGGAGGGCGCCGACAGCGTCGTCATTCAAGAGGATGTTCAACGCGGTGGCGGCAAGATCACCGTGCCTGCTTCGCAACCGGGCCAACATATCCGTTCCCGCGGCGGCGATTTTTCCACCGGCGGTGTTTTGCTGAGCGCAGGCCGCAGGCTCGATGGCGTGGCCCTGTCGCTGGTGGCCGCAAGCGGCGCCGCTCACGCGCAAGTCAGCCGCATGCCGCGCATCGCCATTTTGAGCAGCGGCGATGAACTGGCCGCACCGGGTTCGCCGCCGGGCAAATTCCAAATTTTCGACTCTGTCACCTTTGGCATCGCCGGGCTGATTCAATCCTGGGGCGGAATACCCCATCGCCTGGCGGTGGAGAAAGATGATGCCGCGGCCATCGCGCGCGCAGCAGAAAGCGGCTTGAAGGAAAGCGACCTGCTGGTGGTGGTGGGCGGCGCATCGGTGGGCGATCACGATCATGCCCGCCCCGCCTTGCAGCGCCTGGGTCTGGAATTGCGGGTGGAAAAAATCGCGGTGCGTCCCGGCAAACCCACCTGGTTCGGCAAGGCGCCCCAAGGCTTGGTGCTGGGTCTGCCCGGCAATCCCGCTTCCGCTTTGGCCTGTGCGCGGCTTTTCCTGCGGCCGTTGATGGAAAAAATGCTGGGCCGCGATCCGCATGCCAGCCTTGCTCCGGGCCGGGCGCGCCTGACGCATGCGCTTGCCGCCAATGGGCCGCGCGAACATTATTTGCGCGCCGTGTTGGATGTGGACCACCAGGGCCAACAACGCGTGCGCGCCAATGATGATCAGGATTCCTCGCTGATTTCGGTTTTCGCCGCCGCCAACGCGCTGATCCGTCAGCCGGCGGATTCTCCCGCTCTTGAGGCGGGCGCCTTGGTCGAGATCCTGCCGCTGGAGGGCGCGTGATGTTGTCGGCCCTGGAGCTTGAGGTGCTGGGCACCAGCTTCAGCGTGGCCTTTTTTGCCTTGCTCTGGTCGCTGCCGCTGGCGATTGCCTGCGCCTTTGCGTTGTCGCGACGCTTTCCCGGCCGTTTCACTTTGGACGGCTTGGTGCATCTGCCCATCATCCTGCCGCCAGTGTTGACCGGGTTCCTGTTGCTGCTGTTGTTCGGACGCCAAGGCCCCATCGGTCATTGGTTGGAGCAGACGTTCGGCGTCCATTTGGCCTTTACGCGACAAGGCGCGGCCTTGGCCACCGCGGTGATGACCTTTCCCATTCTGGTGCGTTCCATTCGCGTCGCGTTTGAAGCGATGGATGTCCGATTGTTTGAGGCGGCATCGCTGCTGCGGGCCGGGCCATGGGACCGGTTTTTTACCATCGCACTGCCTTTGGCGGGGCCCGGCATTCTGGCGGGTGTGGTGACGGCTTTTGCCGCCGGCATGGGCGAGTTCGGCGCCGTGATCACCTTTGCCGCCAATATTCCCGGCCAAACCCAGACCTTGCCCCTGGCGATTTATGCCGTGTTGCAACAGCCGAGCGGTGAGGGTGAAGCGCTGCGGCTGGCGGCCCTATCTTTCACTTTGGCGATGTCGGGACTGATTGGCGCCGAACTGCTGCAGCGCTGGATGGCAAGGCGGCTGAAAGGATGAAGGCGCTGGAGGTCGATATCCGTTTGTCGCGGGGCGCCTTTCAGTTGGCCACGCAATTTCATGCGCCTGCTGATGGCATCACTGTGCTGTTCGGACCATCGGGCAGCGGCAAATCCAGCCTGCTGGCGGCGATCGGCGGATTAGTTCCAGCGGACGGACAGATACGCTTGGGCAAGCATGCTCTCAACAGCAGCGGTCTCAACGTGCCGCCGCACCAGCGCGGTATCGGTCTGGTGTTTCAGGATGCGCGGCTGTTTCCTCATCTCACGGTCAGCCAGAATATCGCCTATGCCTGGAAGCGCGCGCCAGTGGATAAGCGCCCGGCGATGGATGCCCTGGCGCGGTTTTTCGATATCACCGCCCTGATGAGCCGCCCGGTGGGCAATCTTTCCGGCGGCGAGAAAAGCAGGGTGGCGCTGGCGCGCGCCTTGGCCGCAGCGCCGGATTTTCTGCTGTTGGATGAACCTTTCGCGGCCTTGGATGGCCCCCGCCGGCGCGCTTTCATTCGCGTGCTGCTGGACATGCACAAGAATTTTCATCTGCCCATGCTGGTGGTGACGCACAATATCGACGACGCCGCGGCCATGGCCTCGAATCTGGTGGCCTTGCGGGAAGGGCAGGTCGTGGCGGCGGGCCCCTTCGATCAGGCGGCGCGGCAACCCGCTTTTGCGGCACTGCTGGATTCACACGATACCGGTGCGGCGGTTTCCGCACTTCTGCTGCGCAGCGGCCATGATCCGGCGCAGCGTTACCTTTGGCTGCGCGCCGATCATATTGTGCTGGCGATGGAGCGGCCGGTGGCGGTTTCGGCCCGCAATATCCTGGAAGGCGAGATCGCCGCCGTGCAAACCGAAGCGGATGGCAGCCGGCTGGTCGAGCTTTTAACGCCGGTGGGCACGGTTCTATCCCGCGTGACGGCAGAGGCGGTCGCCGAATTGGGGCTGGCCCCTGGCAAGCGCGCTTGGGCGTTGGTGAAGGCCCACGCCTTGCAAGACTGAGGGCAGTTGGGAGCGCTAACAGTGGCGCGACAAATGCGATCCGATAGCAGGCTGGGATTTCTGGATTTTGTCTGACAGAATGGCCGGAACGATAAGTTTCCGACAAAATTTCAGGGGGTTAGCGGTGAAGGGCTTAAACAGCGAAGAGCGTCAGCGTCTGGAAGATATTGGGTTCATGACCTGCATGACCCTGGTTCTTCTGGGCAATTATGCACAGACCGGCCATTTCGGCGGCCCGCTAGCCTATACGCCTTTTAATGTGGCGATGCATTTGGTCGGTCCCGAGCGCGGCGGGCTGGCTTACGACTATCGCCGTCCCAAACACCCCTTCGGCGACAAGTTCATGATGGCGGCGGGCCACAGCGTGCCGACCTGCTACGCGCTGTACATGGTTTTGGGCCAGGCACTGGAACGCAAGTTCAAGCTGAGCGGCGACAAGCGCTATCAGGTCGACCCCCATGTCGCCATTCTGCCGGTCGATGCGCTGGGCTTTCGGCGCGGCGCCGGCGCGCTCAAGACTTTGCTGCAAGACAATGGCCTTGCCGATCATCCGCTATTCGAACAGGCCAAGGCGCGCGGCATCAAGGCTTTGTCGGGCCATGCTGAAAGCATTGACGTCACCAATGATACCAATGGCGGTCCCTCCGGCGTGGGCATCGCCACGGCGGCCGGCAAGGCGGCTTTCTGGGACATGGCGGGCGCCAAGGATGCGCCCAAGGTCATGGCGCTGGAAGGCGAGTTCGCCATGACCGAAGGCCATGCGCAGGAACTCAAGACCCAAGCCTTGGCGTTGAAGGTGGGCAAGCGGCTGCGCGTCATTCTTTCCGACAACAATGCCGGCATTGATGATGTGCTGTTGGGCGGTGTGATCGACCGGAAATTCACCGGCTACAATCTCGTCGAGCAATGGACGTCTTATGGCTGGAACGTCGTAACGGTGGAGGATGGTAACGACTACGGCCAGGTGGTCGCCATGCTGGAACAAATGGAAGCGATTGACCCGTCGGACAGGCGCCCCGTTATCGCCATCGCCAAAACCACCAAGGGCTATTGGCCGGCGGCTTCCAATGGCCAATTGACGCCGACGGTCAAACAGATCGTCAGCTATCAGAGCCATCCCTATGGCTATAAAATGAACTCCGATTATTTCGTGGCGCTGGCCAGCACCTTCGAAGCGCGCTACGGCATCACCTTTGACGGCATCCGCAATGGAGCTGTCACCAATGAACGCGAGCGCCTGATCCAGTTCAAGACCAATATCGACAAGGTGATGTCGGTGTTTGAGCAGAACGGTCTTGGCGATTGGGCGGCCGAGCGGTTGGTGAGTTTGGGCGACGCCATCAAGGACGATCGCGATGTCCATTTTGCGAAAGGTTCCGATCCCTTCCTGGATGAGCGGCTGAGTCCCGCCAAGCTGCCGCGCGAGCCCCTCAAGGTCAGCGTGACAAACCGGCTGTCCGGCGCCAACAAGGAAGTTTCCATCGCCTTGTTCCGCAAGCCGGGCGAAGCGGCGGGCGGACGGCGGGCCATTTCCGAGATCATCAAGTGGATGAACTATGTCACCGACAACCGCTTCGTGACTTTGGCGGCGGACTTGTCGGAATCCATCAATGTCGAGCATGGCAGCCTGTGGGGTCATTACGACCCTGAAACCAATCCCTTGGGCACGCGCGTCAAGGCGGCGATCCAGGAAGCCGGCAATGTCGCCAGCGCGATTGGCCTGGTGAGCCAGAGCGCCAGTGTCGATCCGGCTGCGTTCAAAGGCGTGTGGGCGCTCAGCGGCACCTATGGCGCCTTCACGCCCTTGATGTACACGCCGGCGCGGGTGTGGAGTCAGCAGAGCCAGGACAGCCGCTTCCGCATGGGCGTGCTGCACATTCTGGTGGGACATTCGGGGCCGGAGACCGCTGCCGACGGACGCACCCATTTCGGCATTTTCGCGCCCCAGGTGTGGAGGCTGTTCCCGCGCGGGCAGGTGATTCACTTGAATTTCTGGGATTATAACGACGTCGCACCCGGTTACTTTGCCGCGGCGCAGGTCGCTGCGCGCGATCCCAAAGTCGGCATCATCATCATTGAAGTGGCCCGCCCCGACAATGCCGTCGCGGACCGCAGCAATTTCGCGGACAAGGATCCGCTGGCGGCGGCAAAAGGCCTTTATGTGATCCGCGATTTTGCGCCCGGCAAGCCCAAACACGGCACCGTAATCGCGCAAGGCGCCAGCTCCACCGTCAATCTGGTGAAGATTCTGCCGCGCCTGGAGCAAGCGGGCATCAATGTGAAGATCGTTTCCGCCATCAGCGAGGAATTGTTCGACCTTCAGCCCAAAGCCTATCGCGACTCCGTGCTGCCGCCGGAAGCGCTGGTGGACGCCATGGTGGTGAGCACCGGCACGCGGCGGGTTCAGCCCGTGCGCAACCTGGGGCCGCTCACCGATGCCTATTCCTTGACGTCGGATTGGGACAATCAGTGGCTGACGGGTGGATTGGAAGCCGATGTGATTGCCGAGGCGCATCTCGATCCGGAATCGATCTTCAAGGGGATCGAGCGTTTTGCGAATGATCGCGCCAAGCGGCTTGCCACACAGTCGGCGGCGTTCGCATAACTTCTGAGCAAAGCCTGCCGCTTTGTTGACCGCGCTGCTTAAGTGTTGTGCAGCGCGGCAAGAAATTTCACTTATCTTTCATGGAGCTATTGCAACGCAGCAATTGATCCGGCAAGGATCATGACACGGGAGCGAGTCTGCTTCTAAGGGTCAAGGGCGACCCATTTCAGTTTTATCGGGACCTTCGGGTCCCACACGGACAAAGGCGTCTGATCAGCGAGGCATCGCTGGCCAGGCGCCTTTTCTTTTTTGGCCTTACGGCCGACAGAAGGGGGATTGAATGCGTTTTTTGTCGAAGCTTTTTTTACCGAAGGGAGGCGCCTCGCTCAGCGCGCTGACAAGTTCTTTGGCATTTTTCTGTTCCACCATGGCGGCGCATGCCGAACTGCCGCTGGTGGGCATCATCGCACAAGGGCGCGCGGTGATCGATCTGCGTGCGCGCTATGAAACCGTCACCGATGCCAGCAAGAGTTTGGACGCCAATGCCAACACCATCCGCGCGCGGTTGGGTTATGACACCGGCTACTGGAACAATTTCCAGCTAGGCTTCGATTTCGACCAGATCTGGACGGTGGGCGGCGCCACCTACAACAGCACCCGCAACGGCAAGACCCAATATCCCACCATCGCCGATCCGTCCATGACGGCGCTCAACCGGCTGACGCTGAGTTATGCGTCGGACTTCGACACCAAATTCATTATCGGCCGTCAAAGACTGTTGATCGGCAATCAACGCTTTGTCGGCAATGCCGGCTGGCGCCAGCATGAACAGACTTATGACTCCCTGTCGGCGGTCAATACCTCCATCACCGACCTGACGTTCACCTACGCCTATCTCTATCGCGTCAATCGCGTGAACGGACCTGCCATACCGGTGCCCTCCAACACCAATCCGGCGGCGACCGGCCAGGCCAATTACTTCAAGAGCGACAGCCATGTGATGGACGCTGTCTATATCGGCGTCGATAATCTCAGGCTGGAAGGCTATGCCTTTCTGTTGGATCTATCGGCGCCCAGTTATGCGACCACGGCCGCCCAGAAGACGGCGGCGTTGCGTTTGTCCACCGCCACCTATGGCGGCCGCGCCGATTACAATTTCCCCATCAATGCCGATATCGGCGCCAAGCTAACCGGCGAATTCGCCCATCAGACCAACTATGCCAACAACCCCTTGTCCCTCAGCCTGAATTACTGGCTGGGCGAGGGCAGCGTCAGCTATGCCGGCGCCACGGGGCTGATCGGTTACGAGGTGCTGGAAGGCAATGGCGCCATCGGCTTCGCCACGCCGCTCGCCACCTTGCACGCCTTCAATGGCTGGGCGGACATGTTCCTCACCACGCCCACCAACGGGCTGAAGGATTTCTACGTCAAAGCCAGCTATGCGCTGCCGGCCGACTTTCTGGAAATGAAAAGCCTGACCGGCATCATCACCTATCACGATTTCACCACCGATAATCTCAGCGCCGGGATCGGCAGTGAATGGGACGCCAGCCTGGAATTGGCGGTCGATGCCAATGCCTCGGTGCTGGCGAAATACGCCGCCTATCAAGGTTCGGGCACCACCTTCGGCGGCTTTCCCGACAAGTCCATCTTCTGGCTGCAGCTTGCCTACAAGTATTGAGCGGAGAGACACAATGAAAAATCGCAGAACCATCCTGAAAACCGCGGGCAGCGCCGCGCTCCTAAGCGCCGCGCGCGCGGTGGTACCGGGTGGCGCCTGGGCGGCGGCCGCGGATGCGCCAGAAACCACCACGGCCACCTTGGGCTTCATCGCTCTGACGGACTCCTCGCCACTGATCATCGCCAAGGAGAAAGGCTTTTTCGCCAAATACGGCATGCCGGATGTGAAGCTGGCGAAGCAGGCATCCTGGGGCACCACCCGCGACAATATCGAGCTGGGTGGCGGGCATGGCGGTATCGATGGCGCCCATATCCTGACGCCGATGCCGTATCTGATTTCGTCCGGCAAGGTGACCAAGAGCGGCAAGCTGCCGATGAACATCCTGGCGCGGCTCAACACCAACGGCCAGGCGATTTCGGTCGCCAAATATTATCAAAGCATGGGCGTGGGGCTGGATTCCTCCAAGATGAAGGCGGCGTTTGTGAAGCTGCGCCAGAATGGCGGCGATCCCAAAGTCGCGGTGACTTTTCCCGGCGGCACCCATGATCTGTGGATGCGCTATTGGCTGGCGGCGGGCGGCATCGATCCGGACAAAGACGTCTCCACCATTGTCGTGCCGCCGCCGCAAATGGTGGCCAATATGAAGGTCAAAACCATGGAAGCCTTTTGCGTGGGCGAACCCTGGAACGCCCAGCTGGTCAATCAAGGCGTCGGTTTCACCGCGCTGACCACCGGCGAGTTGTGGCACGACCATCCGGAAAAAAGCTTCGCCATGCGCGGCGACTGGGTGGAGAAAAATCCCAAGGCGGCCAAGGCGCTGACCATGGCGGTGATCGAGGCGCAACGCTGGAGCGACAATCCCGCAAACCGCAAGGAGCTATGCGAAATCGTGGCGCGGCGGGAATATTTCAAGGTGCCGGAAGAGGACATTATCGGCCGCACCTCAGGCTCGATCGACTATGGCACCGGCAAGAAAGTCGACAATTTCCCTTATCTGATGAAGTTCTGGAAGGATTTCGCGTCTTATCCCTTCCAAAGCCATGACGCCTGGTTCCTTACCGAGGATATGCGTTGGGGGTTCATGCCGGCCGATACCGACATCAATGGCCTGGTGAAAGCGGTCAATCGCGAAGACATCTGGCGCGCCGCCGCCAAGACCCTGGGCGTGAAGGACGAGGAAATTCCCAAATCCACTTCTCGCGGCGTGGAGAAGTTTTTCGATGGCAAGAGTTTCGATCCGGCCAACCCCAAGGCCTATCTCGCCAGCCTCAAGATCAAGCGCATTTGAAGGAGGATAGCGTGACAATGACCACCATCCTGCGTGATGTGGAGCGCAAGCCGCGGCTAAAGCCGTGGCTGGCATCGCTCAAACCGCTGGAGAAAATCCGCGATGCCGCCGCGGTGCTGCTGCCGCCGTTGATCACCATCGGCTTTCTGCTGTTGTTGTGGCAGCTTTTGTGCGGGCATGAGGGTTCATCCCTCCCGCCGCCCAGCAAAGTTTTGAAAGACACGTGGGAATTGATCCGCGATCCTTTTTTCGACAATGGCGGCACCGATGTGGGTCTGTTTTGGCAGATTCTGGCCAGCCTCAAGCGGGTCGGTATCGGCTTCAGCCTGGCGGCGGTCTGCGGCATTGCGTTAGGCGTCTTGGTCGGCCAAAGCACGTTCGCTTATCGCGGCTTGGATCCGATC
>Ga0163162_10003974_pt1 | contig 14178 bp, 12 predicted proteins | sample S55metaG_FD_115310 | JGI IMG/M metagenome (GOLD analysis project Ga0163162, IMG submission 115310) | Switchgrass rhizosphere microbial communities from Kellogg Biological Station, Michigan, USA - S5-5 metaG | ecosystem: Host-associated > Plants > Roots > Rhizosphere > Soil | place: USA...
GTTCAATCCCGGCCGCGTCGATTCCCAGGTTGGCGAGGCGGTTCTCTACCGCGCGAGGAGGCCTCGGCGGAATCTCTCGAAGCATGAAGTCGACGAACGCCGCACGATCGGGGATCGAGAACGCTCGATTGAATCGCCGCTCGAACCCGATCGTCGAGAACGGTGTCGCACTCAATCCGCGACCGCAGACGGAGCCGGCCAACGCGCCGGGCATCACCTGGACATAGTCGGGCAGTGCTCGGAGCCGCTCCGCGCTCTCGAAGAGTGAGGTTGCGCCTTCCTCCGCGCTCGAGGCCAGCTCTGTCCGGCCCATATCGCCGACCATGAGCGTGTGCCCGCTGAAGACGAGCCACGGCTCGGCCGCGCGTGTCCGATCGGTGACGACGAGCGCAATGTGCTCTGGCGTATGTCCCGGCACGTGCCACACGTCGACGAGCACATTGCCGATCTCGATGCGGTCGCCGTCGCGCGCGCCGTGGAACGGGAACCGTGCGTCGACATCCGCGTGAAGGACGTACCCGGCAGCGGCCTCCATCGCCAGCGCGTACCCGGTCGAAACGTGGTCGGCATGCACGTGCGTGTCGATCACGTGTTGAATCCTGGTATTTGTCGCGGCGGCGATGTCGAGGTACCTGCGCGGATCGTCGATTGGGTCGATGACGATTGCGGCCTGTTTGCCGCCACACGCAACGAAATAGGACGCGGCGACAACAGGGTTCGAATGCAGCATCTGTCGGACGATCATTGTCTCCTCCCTTGCCGGATCTTCAACCGCCGGTCGCCAACGGAAGTCCCGCGTCACGCCACCCGGGAAGACCTTCCTCCGACCGACGCGCGCGGAACCCATGCTTGCGAAGCAGCGTCACCGCCTCGAGCGAGAAGACGCAGTACGGTCCGCGGCAGTACGCGATGACCTCGCGACGTTTCGGAAGCTCACGAAGTCGCCGTTTGAGCTCGGCCACCGGAATCGAGAGCGCGCCCGTGATGTGACCGGCCTCGTACTCGTCGTGGGGTCGCACGTCTATCACAGTCACAGCGTCTTCGCGGACCAGCTTCCGGAGTTCCCCGAGGGTGACGGGCTCCAGCTCGTCGCGGCCATCTATGTATTGCCGAGCGACCTGCTCGACCTCAGCGAGCCGCTGGCGGCCGAGACGCTGCAGGTCCCGCAGGAACCGCGAGACGTCGTCGTCGGCCAGTCGATAATAGACGTACGTGCCTTCCCGGCGCGTCTCGACGAGTCTCGCCTGTCGGAGCACACGGAGGTGGGCGCTCGTGTTCTTGATCCCGGCCGTCGACTGCTCGGCGAGCGCTTCGACAGTCTTCTCGCCCTGGGCGAGGAGATCCAGCAACTCGATGCGCACCGGGCTCGCAACAGCGTGTCCGATCCGTGCGAACTGGGCGTACAGGGGGTCTTTGAGCTCGCGGTGGGCCATGGGTCTCTTGCGCTAATATTCGTTTGATCTGTAGAATATCCGAAATACGGCGCGCGTCAAGCACGGATCATCTGCGGCGTACATCGGGAACTTTCCGGAATCTGCTGCGTCCCTTCCCACTGGAGCCGAGCCGCGGCTCGACCTCGGCCTCCCGCGATTGGGCGGGGTGGCCATTGCATCCATCACAGAGGGGTTTCCTCATGAAGCAGATCGCACTCGCCGTACTGGCGCTGAGCCTGGCCCAGTCGCAGCTCCGGGCGCAGAATACCGGGTCCGACCACGCCAGCACCGTCGTCGTTCCGGCCGGCACCGCGAAGTACGGTGCCGCACCCGGCATCCTTCCGCCCGGCGCCAAGCTGGCCGTCCTCGAGGGTGATCCGACCAGAGCGGGCACGTACACGATGAGGCTCTGGATGCCTAACGGCTACACGATTCCGCCGCACTTTCACCCGGCGGACGAGCACGTCACGGTCGTCGAAGGCACATTCCTCGTCGGCATGGGGGGAACGCTCGACGCGTCCAAGTTCACCCCGCTGGCTGTCGGCTCCTTTGGCATGCTTCCACCGGGGATGCAGCACTACGCCCGAGCGAAGGGAACGACGGTCATCCAGCTCCACGGGATCGGTCCGTGGACCTTGACGTACGTCAATCCGTCGGACGACCCTCGCCTGAAGAACAAGTGAGCGGGGTGGCCGCGCCTCGCGGGGCGAGTGACACCGCCTGGTTCTCCGACGCAGTCGTCGCGATCCTGCCCGAGCTCTATGGCACCGCGCGACGGCTGACCAAGAACGCTGGCGATGCCGAGGATCTAGTGGCGGAGGCGGTCGCGAGGGCGTGGCGTGGCCGAGAGAGCTTGTCCGACTCCAACGCGTTTCGTCACTGGATGCATCGCATCCTCGCCAACACGTATGCGAGCTGGTGGCGCTCGGCGCGCGTACGTCCCGTCGAAGAGCCGTTGGCGGATGAAGACTCGGCAGAGGACCGCTTCTCGTTGTTCGAGCGCCTGCATCAACCATTTCTGCTGTGGTTCAGCACACCGGAGCAGGAGTTCCTGAACAAGCTCCTGCGCGAGGATCTCGAGCGCGCAATCGATCAACTGCCCGAGACGTTCCGCGTCGCCGTTGTCCTCGCGGATGTGCAGGGGCTCTCCTATCAAGAGATCGCGCACGCGCTGCGGATTCCTATCGGTACGGTCCGGTCGCGGCTGGCGCGCGGCCGCGCGGCACTTCAGAAGGCGCTGTGGCAGCACGGCCTCGACGCGGGGCTCGTGAAGGCGCCGGCAGCCCGGAGCAACAATGTCTGAGAGCACCAATATGCAGTGCGACGATGCGCTTCGGCTCCTTGCGCAGTACCTCGATCGAGAGCTGAGCGACGGCGAGCACGCGGACATGGAACGGCACCTGCGCACGTGCCGAAGCTGCTTCTCGCGCGCCGAGTTCGAGCAGCGGCTGAAAGGCGAGCTTGCCGCCCTCAGCGCGGCAGCGGTGCCGAGCGCGCTCCAAGACCGCATTCGTGTGCTGCTCGACAACACGCGATAGCCCCCACGCAATGAAATCGACCACGACCACCGTTGTCGCGGAGAGTCCAGCCATGGTTGCCGTTCTTTCGAATCACAGAAGGGTGATTCTCGACGCAATTCGCGCGATGTACACCGACGTCGCTGCGAGCCCCGAGAAAGAGTTCCACTTCCCCACCGGCAGAAAGGCATGCGAGTTCGTCGGCTACCCGGCGTCCCAGCTCGATTCCATCCCGGCGACAGCCGTCGAGTCGTTCGCCGGCGTCGGCTATCCATTCGCAGCAGGCGTGATACGCGCCGGTGAGACGGTGCTCGACATCGGCTCGGGCTCCGGCACGGACGTCCTAATTGCGAGTCGCCTAGTCGGCCGGGACGGAAGAGTCATCGGCCTCGACCTGACCGAAGCGATGCGGGACAAGCTGCGTGCTAACGCGAGCGTCGCCGGCGCAGGGAATGTCGAGGTGCTCGAAGGCAATGTGGAGGAGATTCCGTTGCCGGATGCGTCGATCGACGTGGTCACCAGCAACGGCGTGCTCAACCTCGTCCCGGACAAGGCGAAAGCGTTCCGCGAGATCGCGCGCGTGCTGAAGCCGAGCGGTCGACTGCAGCTCGCCGACATCGTCGTCGGCACATTGCCCTCCGACGCCTGCCGCGCACAGCCAGAATTGTGGGCGGAGTGCATCGTCGGCGCGACGCGCGAGGACAACTACGTTCGCATGCTGCGCGATGCGGGATTCGCCAGGGTCGAGATGTTGAAGCAGCTCGACTACTTCTCGGCGAGTGGCAGCGCCGAAACGCGCAAAGTGGCCGGTTCATTCAACGCACACACAATCGTCCTTCGCGCGTCGAAATAGATCGCAGGGGCGCGTCGCAGTGCCACTTCGCGCGGACATATACGCGTCTTCGCGACAGAACTGCGATGTAGCAACGTCGCAACGAAATCCCGGTCTTGAACAGCTAGCGCGAGTCTGGTCGCCCGCCGCATTTGGAGTCATCGTGGGATCCGACGAAGGAAATCCCGAACTCGCCGATCACATTGTTGGCGACCTTTTGCATGATTTCCTGCGCGGTTATTCCTCGGTGAACTAGTACCGGGACGGACGGACGGTCGGTCGAGTCAACCACGATCCCGCAACACGTTAGGCACTCGGCGGCCAATACTTTCATTGCGAACAGCGCTCCCAAGACGGGGCAAAGAAAGCCCGATGCTAAGGCATGACGCGGCGTGACGCGGATGGATGATGCCGTGTGTGGGTACCGTAGCGGGTACCTGAGGAAAACGCGCGTACCTCACTGAATCACGGCCCGGGGTCGGCGAAATCGGCGCGCAGTTGTATCGCGTCTGGCAACCGCTAATTGACGCCCGAATCCGCAAAGAGAAAGTCTCATCCGTGGTCATTTACGAGAGCGCAATTGATCGCCGTCGTGGCGAGCGCGCCGGTTGAAGTAGCAACGTGCTGGCTCGCCATCATGGGCGGACATATCAAAGAACTGGTACGTCAAATGCGCGCCGTCATTCCCTCGCTGGCGTGCCAGGGACACCCCGGCCTACATTTTGGACAGCTCTCGCACGAGGAACGGTATCACCGACCTCCAGGAGCGGCTCGAGATAAGCCTTGGCCCAGCGTTCCGCGTCGAGCGCGAGCTCGGCGGCGGAGGCATGTCGCGTGTGTTCCTCGTGCATGACACCGCGCTCGATCGGCGGATTGTCGTCAAGGTCCTTCCCCCCGATCTTGCGGCCGGTCTCAGCACCGACCGCTTCAAGCGCGAGATCCACCTCGCGGCCCGTCTCCAGCACCCTCACATCGTCCCCGTGCTCTCCGCGGCGGCGACGGACGGGCTGCTCCACTACTCCATGCCATACATCACCGGCGAGTCGCTCCGTGCGCGCCTGGCGCGACAACACGAGTTGCCGGTGCCTGACGTCGCTCGCGTCCTGCGCGATATCGTCGATGCGCTGGCATATGCGCACGCCAATGGAGTCGTGCACCGGGACATCAAACCAGACAACGTGCTGCTCGCGGGACACCACGCACTCGTCACCGATTTCGGCGTCTCCAAGGCGCTCTCGAACGCGACCGGCGAATCGGCGCTCACTTCGGCTGGCATCGCGCTCGGCACGCCCGCGTACATGGCGCCTGAACAGGCAACAGCCGATCCTGGCGTCGACCATCGCGCGGACATCTATTCGGTCGGCGCACTTGCCTACGAACTGCTCACCGGACGGCCGCCGTTCACCGGCATGACGCCGCAACAGGTATTGGCGGCGCATCTCTCGCAGACGCCGGACCACATCTCGCGCCACCGCCCCACCGTGCCGCTGCCGCTAGCGAAGGTCGTCATGCGGTGCCTGGAAAAGCGCCCTGCCGACCGCTGGCAAAGCGCCGAGGAGCTTTTGTCGCAGCTCGAGGTGTTGGCCACACCGAGCGGGGGCATGGTCCCGACGGGTCGGACGGTTGCGGCGCGTGGCCGCCGCGTCGACGCGCGTCTCTTGGCCGGCGGCGTCGGCGTCCTGCTTGTCGCCCTCGCCGGCACCTGGTGGGCGATGTCACCACCACCGCCGTCGTATACGGTGGGCTCGACGAAGCAGCTCACGAACGCGCCCGGCCTCGAGCTCGACGCGCAGGTGTCGCCCGATGGAAAGCTCATCGCCTACGTCGCCGGCCCCATCGGCCACACTCGCGTTTTCGTTCGGCAGATTTTTGGGGGCACGGCGCGGCCGCTCGTCGACGCGGCCGTGGAAGCACAACGCACGCCGCGATGGACTCTCGATGGGCAATCCGTCACGTTTCTGGTCGGGCAATCGCTTTACCTCGCCCCCGCGCTCGGCGGAGTCCCGCAGCGGCTAATCGATGCGGGTGGCTACGAGTTCGCCAGTCCTGCGCTTTCCCCGGACGCAACGGTGATCGCGTACGCCGATCAGGATGCGATCTACGTTCGGCCGATTCGAGGGGGGCCTGCGCGGAAAGTGGCCGTCTCGCACTACCCGAATTATCTGGTCTGGTCGCCGGACGGCCGTCGTCTTGCCTGGGTGTCCGAGAACGCCTGGTTCATTTACGGACTCGGCCCGTTAGGCAACATCGCCCCCAGCTCCGTCTGGGTCGTCGACCTGAACAACCGGGACCTGCCCCCGGTCCGCCTCACCGATGTCGAGCACCTCAATACGAGCCCGATGTGGATGCCCGACGGCCGCGCGCTGTTCTTCGTGTCGAGCCTCGGTGGTGGCCGTGATATTTTCGTGCAGCCGTTGTCGCGGTCGGGCAGGCCTCACGGGCCGGTGCAGCGCCTAACGACCGGCCTCAACGCCCATACGATCTCGCTCTCCGCCGACGGGACGCGGTTGGTCTACAGCACGCTCACGACGCGATCGAATCTGTGGTCGGCCCCGATCTTCGAGAGCAGCGCCACTCCCTTCTCCGCCGCCCGGCCCGTCACCGACGAAAACCAAACGGTCGAAGGCATGGGCGTGTCGCCCGATGGCGCGTGGCTCGCGTACGATTCGAATCGCGGCGGGACCCAGCACATCTACAAGGTTCCCATCAGTGGGGGCGAGCCGATCCAACTCACGCGCGACTCGGCAGAAGATTTCCTGCCCTCGTGGTCCCCCGACGGGCGCCAAATCGCGTATCACTCCTGGCGCAACGGCAACCGGGACATCTACCTCGTGTCCGCCGATGGACGCGAGCCACGCGCGGCGACCGCGTATCCCGGGCACGAGATGAATGCAATCTGGTCACCCGACGGTCACCAACTGCTGTTCATCTCCGACCGGAACAAGCGCTGGGAGCTGTATGCCATCAAGCAGACCGGGGAGACGACGACGTGGAGTGAGCCACGTCAGCTCACGAGCAATTTCGGCTACAACGGGCGCTGGTCGCCGGATGGGAAGACGATCGCCTACGTGAGCCTCAACGACACGACGGTGCACGCCGTGTCCGCCGACGGTACGGGAGCGCGGCTTGTGTTCGACAGCCACCCACTCGGCCTAACGACTCCGCAGGTCGCGTTCGGCCGCCGCGCCGACGTGCTGTACGTTCATGCCATCGATCGCGACTCACGCCACGTGTTTTACGAGGTGCCGGCGCGCGGTGGAACGCCCAGGCTCGTGCTCCGATTCCCCGACGTTGGCAAGCAACCGCGTCGCACCGAGTTCGACACCGACGGCCGGCGGCTTTTCTTCACCGTAGCGACCGACGAGAGCGACGTCTGGCTGCTGGAGTTGCAGCGGAAATAGCATCCGGGTCCGCGCCCACACCCTCCGGGGTATAGCGGGTCGCACCGCGTTGGGTCTCCAGGAGTGAGTAAGGGTCCCCGTATCGACCTCATAATGGACCGGACGCTTGCTCACGACTTCCACACCCGTCGCGCGTCGGTGATTTCTGTGTCGATGCTAATCGACGCGCGAGATCAGCCAGATTGCAAAGGCGACCATGGTCGAAAATTGATCGCGACGATCTAAACGGTGATGATGGCCGACGAGTAGGGCAGAATCGGTCGCCGTCTCTCGGTCCTCACGGACGAACGCGGATGATCGTACACAGGTCGAGCTCTAGCATCGCAACCTCGAGCGGCACGGCGAGGGTTGGGAGAACGTGCGCGACGGTGTCGCCGATCATGGCGGCTGGCCGCTGTATCTGCGGCGTTACGCGGAGCAGTTGGCGAAGAACGTCTGTGAGAGTGGCGACCAGCCGCGCGTGGCGGCGCCCGCCCAACGTTAGGCCCCGCCCGCGATGGACATCGACCGAACTGCACCGAACAGTGCGGCGGACTACGTGTGCACCGTCGCGGATTAGCGTCGCGACGGTGCCGGTCGCACCGTCAACAGCTTACGGTTGGGTTCCACGGATAGAACATCCCCAACGGGTTCGACGTCCAGATCCAGACGTGGAGCTCATAGTGAGGGATTGGGTTGGGATTCCCAGGAAACGTGTGCGTGCTCGGCAGTAAGGGCTTCCCGAACACCTCCGGAGGTGCGGCACCAGCCCCGTTCTCACGTTCCCACGCGGCCGTGAACACTAGATACTCGACGCCGACCAAGTGCACGTTCCCGTCGGGCCGCTTTTCGTAGAGCAGCATCTCCGGTCGGAGTGGATCGATGGTCGCGTCGCCGGCTGCCGGATTCGCCGCGCCACCGCGGAGGCTCACGTTCACGCGATGGTAGCCCATGTTGCCCTCAGCGCTACTCGGGCACGTTGCGTTCAACGCGAACGGATCGGGTGACCAGACGGTGTACCCGGCTGCGAATGCCGCGTCCAAGTCGTGAAAGCGCGCAGTAGCCTGCCGGACCTGGGCCAAGTCAGCGAGTACCTCAGGGCCGAGATCCCCAAGGCCGCGCGAAGGTGCGGCGTGGCTCGCGTGGGCATTCGCATCAGTTGTAACAACGGTCGGCGCCTGCTCGGCGCACGCTGCAAAACCCAGGAGCGTTAGAACGGCCAGAGTTTGGCGGCCCATGCGTACCTCCGGTGTAGGGGCTCGGTGAGCAGAGTCCCAGCGGCACGCTGCAGTGCGCACGCACTTGACCCCCTCGTGTCCTCCGCCTACCCTAGCTGAACCCGCTCACAACGGTCTCATATCGCGCTCACAGCGCCATTTCGAACCACACCATGTTCGTCGTCCAGGTTCTGGGCGGGTTAGCTCTCACGTCTACTAACGGGCCCGTCCCAACGGGAGCGCTGCAGCGGCGGCGCATGAGCCTCCTGGCCCTTCTCGCACTTGGGCGAGAGCGAGGCATGTCGAGGGAGCGTATTCAGGCGTACCTCTGGCCCGAAAGCGACGCGTCGCGAGCGCGTCATGCGCTCGAACAGTTGCTCTACGCGACGCGTCGCGATCTCGGGGCCGATGCCGTCGAATCCAGTGCGATGGAGCTCCACCTGAATCCTGACCTCGTGCGGGCCGACGTCTGGGCGTTCGACGACGCGATTCGCGACGAAGACTGGGAGCCCGCCGTCGGACTTTACCGTGGGCCTCTTCTGAGCGGTCAGCATCTCGCTGACTCCGCGGAGCTCGAGCGCTGGACGGATGGCGAGCGAGTGCACCGCGAGCAGGACTACCTGCGCGCACTCGGCGCCCTCGCGAGAGCGGCATCGCAGCGCGGCGACGCGTCGGACGCCGTGCGCTGGCATCGTCTGCAAGCCGCCGCGGACCCCTTGTCCGTTCCCATCGTCCTCGACCTCATGCGCGCGCTCGAGGCGTCCGGCGATCGACTAGCCGCTGTTCAGCAGGCCCGGGTCTATCAACAGCTCGTCCTGGCAACGCTCGAAGTCGAGCCGGATCCCGTTGTGCAATCGCTGGCGAGCACCATTGCGGCGCGCACTGATACAACGCTCAACGGTGCCGCCGATGCAGCGTACCCGGCTCTGTTTGACCCGAGCGGTCTCCGATCGGTGGCGGACTCGCCTGTGAAATCGGGGGCAACGCCAACACGAAGGACCGGATCCCATGGAGGCGTTTGGAGTTTCGGCGGGGTTCTCGTCGCGCTAGGTGGGCTCGCCGTGTTGGTGGCCGTGCGTAGTCAATCGCTCGATTCCGGCTCGGCGGCCAGCGCCGCCGGTCGGGGCCAGATGCTCGCGCCTAACGCGGAACGCCTGGCACGTGTAGCGATTACGCGACCGGCGGACCCTGAAGCTCGCGCCCTGTATCTCCGCGGGCGGACGCTGTGGGATAAACGCACGAAGGACCCATTGAATGAAGCCGTGGTGTTATTTCGGCAGGCGACCGAACGAGACCCGGGTTATGCCGCGGCCTGGGCCGGACTCGCCCAGTCCTACGCGATGCTTGGCTACTTTGGGTTCGCACCGGCTGACGCCATGTTCCCGAAGGCGAGGGCCGCGGCCCTCCGAGCGATCGCGCTCGACTCGACGCCCGGCGAGGCGTACGCGGCGCTTGGACAAGCACTGGCCTGGCAACACGCATGGCCGGACGCGGAGGTGGCCTACCAGCGGGCTGTGAAGCTCGAGCCACAGGATGCCACCGCACACCAATGGTACGCACTCCTCCTCGCGTACCTTGGTCGGGCACGTGAAGCGGCCATGCACACCGGCCAGGCGAGCCAGCTCGACCCGCTCTCCGTGCAGGTGAACAACATGCACGGCATGATGCTGTACTACGCCGGCGACACCACTGGTGCCTTGCGTCAATACGAGCGAACGGTCGACGCCGAGCCGGACTCGGCGTGGGTGCGACAAAATCCCTGGGTGCTGACGAATTTCAGCCGCGTCGCCGCCGCGGCCGGCAGGAAGGCACTTGCCGTTAGGCTCGCCGAACGCGCGCTGGAGGTTGTGCCCTCGCACCCGCGACCTATGTTCGACCTGGCCTATGCCTACGTCGCCGCAGGTGAGCCCAATACGGCCCGGGCCATGTTCGCGCGCGCCGATACAGCCCACCCACACTACGCCGTATATCGCGCGCTACTGCACGGCATACTCGGCGAGCCAGACGAGGCGTTCGCGTGGTTCGATCGACTGCGCGAGTGGCCGCTCCCGTCACTCGTTTCGCTCAACTGCGAGCCCCGACTCGCTGCGCTGCGTGCGGACCCACGTTTCAAACGGGTTCGGCGGCGACTCAACTTGCCGCCGGACTGATCGCGCCTAACGCTGGCCAGCGCTCCGGGACGGCTCAGGGCATGGCATGTCGTGATAGTACTCGGCCACGCGCTCGACCGATCTCTGATCGCTGGGGTCGAACGTGGTTCGCGCGGCGCCACCCCGGCCAGGTCGCCGAGCCGCCCCTCCGGCCGATGACCGACCGGAGTCCGATGCCGTAGCACACGGCGTGCGACGCCGCGAGCAGCTCCTCGGGCGTCGTTGTACCGGGCGCCTCGCCGCGTAAGCTGGGGAACCTCGCCGCGACGGTGAACGCGCCGCTCCCGGCGCCGATGGTGCCCGCACTGGTGGGCGACACCATACTCCGAGGCGCGTCGGAGCACACACTCGCCGGCGTGCTGGCTTTTGGCTGTGCGACCTTGCTCTACCTCGTCACCGAGGAACTGCTCGTCGAGGCGCACGAAACGAAGGACACGGCGTTCGCCACGAGCATGTTCTTCGTGGGGTTTCTTCTCTTTCTCTTACTCGGCATGCAGTGAAAAGGCGTGTCGCGCAGCTTACTCCGGTTTCTTTTTCTTGTCCGGTCGGCCCTTGCGGTCATCGCTCGGCCGCGTCGAGTCGGTATTCGGACGCGGCGGCGATCTGCGGTGTATCCCTAACGAGTCGCTGGATTGCGATTCATCGAGAAGTCCGGCCTGAAGTCCGCGAGCTACGCGTTAGCCTTAAGCGTTAGGCATGCTCCGTTGGTTAGCATCGCGCGCTTGAGCAGGCGTAGAGATAGCTAACAGGAGTGTCTGAATACATGAGTAACACCTCTCGGATTACCCGCGGATGACGAAGTCGAGCTCGTCGAGTGTGGCGAGGAGCACGGTTTTGAAGTAGGTCGCCCACACGCCGTCGTCGGTTTCCTCCAAGCCGATGTGTTGGTTCACCAAGGCATTCGCGATGTACAACAGCCGCTGTTGAAAGCGGAACGTGCTAGCATCGGTCACGTGCTTGATCAGGAAATGCCCGCGACACTCCGGCGTGCGGAGTCGCTCTGGGTATGCAAGGCGGGAGCGGGAATAGCGCGAGCCCGACGTGTCCCCGCCTAACGCATCGTGTGGTCGCTCTGCGTTGTACTCCGTCCGGAACCGTCGAATTGCCGTTGCTGCCTGGCGCAGGTGCGCTGCACTGGTTTGACGGCCCGCCGTTTGAGCGTCCGGTGCATCCGCTCGTACGCTCCGTTCTCCTGCGGTGATCCAGGATGAATACGCTGCCGCACAATCCCGAGTCTCATCCACCACGTTGAGTACGAGAGCCCGTGGATCGCGAGCGTCGCGAACAGAACGCTGTTCGGATCGCAGCGGGGAGTCCGTACTCGCGGGAGACGCGCTCGAACACGGGCCGGGCGGTCGCCGACACGGCCATTCCCAGTGCGGAACTGGCTCTTGAAATCCGCGGTCCACAAATCGTTAGGCGCGGTCGTCGCGATCGGCACCAACCCGGGGTGGCGGAGCTCGCGCCGACGGCGGCGGCGCCGCACCAGCCCGCGGCGAGCCAGCAGGTCACCCTTCCTCGGGGTTTGCCTCAACCCCAACGTGGCAGTGGGATGAGACGGCCGGGCATGTTCGGTGCCGCGCGCCGGTCAATCCACCACGGATGGCAGGATGTACTTTGGAATAATCTCTGTCAGCATCATAAAGGTGGCCCTATCCGAATAATTGCCTCCCGTGGAAACGATGACGAGGTCCAGGTCGGGAATAAAAATCGAGAAGTTGCCACCGTTGCCCGAAGCCATGTGGGCCAGAATGCGCTTGCCCTTGTGTGTGTATTCGCTTGTCCACCACAAGTAGCCGTAGTTGGTTGTGGTGCCGATCGCAAACCGCGGTTTTACCGATTCCCTGATCCACGCCTCCGATACGACTCGCCGGCCCTTCCACACACCGCCATTGGCGTACAACTGTGCGAGCTTCAGGAAGTCGCGGGCACGGAAGTACGCGCCGCCGCCCATGTACGCCTCGCCCTGTGGCGTTAGGTTGAGGTAGTAGTGGCTCATCTGGAGCGGCTCGCCCACCAACTCCCAGGCAAGGTCGGGGAACCATTTCCCGGCCACACGGCTCAGCACTGCGCTGGCGAGAAAAGGATTGATGGAGCAGTAGACCGCCTGAGCGCCCGGAGCCCGCAACATGCCAAGGCTCAGTGCAGCAGTGACCCAGTCGGTCGGCGTCCGGTCCCGGAAGGTGTCTTCACTGCCCGGCTTCTCGGGATCATTGAAATCATCGCAGTCGAGCCCTGACGTCATGGTAAGCAGGTGCTCCATGGTCATCGCGCGCTTGCGCGCGTCGAGCGTATCTGACCGGAGCCCCATTGTCGCATAGACCGACGTCGCGGGGCTCACCTTAATCCCCCGCTCCATCGCGGCGCCCATCACAATGTTCACGAGCGTTTTCGAAGCGGAGCGCGTGTCGTGTGGCTTTCCGGCATGTTCGCCGAAGAAATATTCCTCGACCACGAGCTTGCCGTGGCGAGCGACGAGAATGCCGTGCGGCCGATACGCATTGGACGAGTCGGTCGAGCTGCCGACTATCCATTGCATGAGCTCCGTGATCTTCTCAAGTGAGAGGCCGACATCCCGCGCGTTGGCCACGCGCCAGCCATCGGCGAGTGCGCGAGGCACACGGTACACATAGCCGGACGCGGGCCGCCCTCTGGCGTAGAAGTTGGCGAAGCTGTCGGGACCTGTCCGCGCGAGATCGAAGCCCATGCCGGGAAGGCTCACGGGCAGGACGCCGCCCTGAAGCACCGTGGTGAATACCGACGAGTCGCGTGCATTTCGGAAGACCACTGTATCTCCGCGACGCACGACGTATTGCGTACCAGGGGCCGGGATGAATCGTCCCTGGTTGCGCTCCGGATTGCGCACAAGAACGCCGAGCTTTCCATCAGACCTCGCCTTCATCTGCAGGTACACGGTGTAGGTGTCCTCCAGCGGCGCGACGGGGCCGGAGTAGCAGTTCTTCCCACACGTTACCAGCGCGAGCGGCGTAGCGTATCGCTCGCCGGTGATTGCCGTGACCGGCTGGACCCAGTGACCGACGATTCGCGCCTTCGCCGTGTCCAGGCGCCCGCGAAATGTGCCGCCGGACGAGAAATCGAATACGATGCGGTCGTCGGCGCCGCGATACTCGGCGTCGCGCCCCGCGATTCTCGCTTCCCACCCGCTCGCCGTACGATGCACAAGCAGTTCGCCCCGAAGCTCTGGGCCAAACCAACGCTTGTCATACCAGATGCCGGCCAGGCTTGTATCCTGGCATGGAGCAATCGACGGCGAAAGCGCTAACACGAGCAAGAAGGCCGATCGAAGCACGCACGCCTCCGTCACGCGTGTCGCGTAGTATAGCCATGGTGGCTATATTGTCAACAGACTAGCAAGGGAGCGTACTATAACCACTACGGCTATACAGCAAGCAGCCCCCGGTGTGCGACCGGATTCACGCAGTGACCGGACGAGACAAACCTCGAACAAAACGCGGTGACGATGCGTTATTGACAGTATAGCCACAGTGGCTATACTACGCCCATCGCCTAACGGCGGGTGGCCCTTCCGACGTCGATGCCGAAATAGGCAAGGTCACTGGACCTTCCGGTGCGCGCACCACGAGACGTCTTCTCCACACGACGGCTCGCGGGTGATCCAAACTGCAAC
>Ga0163162_10003981_pt1 | contig 14166 bp, 12 predicted proteins | sample S55metaG_FD_115310 | JGI IMG/M metagenome (GOLD analysis project Ga0163162, IMG submission 115310) | Switchgrass rhizosphere microbial communities from Kellogg Biological Station, Michigan, USA - S5-5 metaG | ecosystem: Host-associated > Plants > Roots > Rhizosphere > Soil | place: USA...
CACATTGCGCTTGGTCGGCAAGACCTAATGCTTTCCGGAGGTGTCGACGCACCGATCGCTCCTGGGATTCTCGCTGCGTTCAATTTGATGACTGTTCTGACTAACCACTGGAATGAGGAGCCTCATCGCGCCTCACGTCCTTTTTCACGAAATCGGTCTGGAATGGTACTGGGTGAAGGTGCATGGATTTACGTTCTCGAAGAGCTGGCCCATGCAAAGGCTCGCGGAGCAAAGATCTACGCTGAGATCACCGGTTATGGATCAACTTGCGATGCATATCACCGCGTGCGGTTAGCAGAAGATGGTGATGAACCGGCCAGAGCGATGCGCCTGGCACTCGAAGATGCAGGACGAGAACCGAAGCATATTGACTACGTAAACCTGCACGGAACCTCGACACTGCTCAACGACAGAATTGAGACGAGTGCGTTGAAGCTCGCGTTTGATGGTCTAGCACACCGTATTCCCATGTCGGCCACAAAGTCTCAGATAGGACATCCTCAGGGTGCGAGCGGCGCAGCTGGTCTTGGGGCAACTCTCTGCGCGATGAACAGGAGCAAGATTCCGCCGACAATTAATCTCGACGACCCCGACCCATCGTGCGATCTTGATTACGTTCCCAATGTTGCTCGAGACGCGGACGTGCGAATTGCGCTCTGTAACTGTATCGGATTCGGGTCGAAGAATAGTGCGCTGGTAGTGGAGAGGTTTGGTTAGCGCCCGCTCCGAGGGACTCTCGAATCGTTTTTTGGACCAGGAAAATGTTTGCTCGATTCAAAACAAGGAGTTACGAACCAGAGAATATTGATGTCGGTACTTATACTCCGGAGGAGTATGAAGGCTGCCTGGTTGAGTTGCGACGGGTTAACCGCTGGATGGGTGACTCTCGCACCCTTGCTCAAACACTGTTTCGCCAGGTCCAGGCGGAACGCTTAACCAGCTTTTCAGTACTTGATGTAGGCGCTGGATCAGGGGAACTGTTGCGAGTAACGGCGAACTGGGCGCGCCACACGAAAAGAACATTTCGCGGTGTTGGTTTGGAATTGAATCAACGTTCGGCCGAAGCGATACGTGACGAGTCCAGTACCTACGCAGAATTGACCGCAGTACGTGGAGATGCATTGCGGCTTCCATTCCACGATAAAAAGTTTGATTACGCCATCTGCTCGCTATTCACTCATCACTTTAACGAAGCGCAAATAATTCGCATCCTCGAAGAGATGGATCGTGTGGCCCAACGCAAGATCTTTGTTATCGATTTGCACCGCCACCCGATGGCCTATTTGCTATACACTACGCTCGGCAAGCTGGTTTTGCATACAAGATTGCTTCGTGAAGATGGAGCGCTCTCAATTCTGAAAAGCTTCAATAAACAGGAATTAAGGACGCTCGGTGAAAGCGCGAAGCTGGCAAACGTTACCGTCGATCGACACTTTCCTTTTCGTCTCGTATTGAGCGGCACCAGTAGACTCTCAGGTTCAACTCCGCTCCGGGTTGGCGCGGCAGCTGTGGATCGGGCAGCTTAATTTACTGAGATTGAACATGCCGAGTAAGTACGATGTTGTCATTGCCGGAGCTGGACCAGCAGGAAGCGCAGCCTCCATCCATTTGGCCACAGCCGGCTTTAAAGTATTGCTTCTCGAGCAAAAGAGTTTTCCGCGCCCCAAGTTATGCGGCGAGTTCATCTCACCTGAGTGTCAAACACATTTTGAAAAGTTAGGCGTGGCTGCCGTGATGGAACAGTCGGCGCCGTCGAAGATTACACGGACCTCATTCTATGCGCGAAACGGACGTCACGTTGATGTACCCAGTAGTTTTTTCGGTGGAGTTGCATTCGGCTTAAGCCGCGCGACGATGGACCATAACTTACTTGAACGTGCTCGTCGGGTTGGTGTCGAAGTATTGGAGGACGCTACTGTATCAGAGTTAATTCGTACTGGCGCGAAGGTCGTTGGGGTGAAGTACAAGCATACTGATCGCATGACTGAAGTTGAGTCGAGAATCACAATCGATGCGACTGGTCGCAGTCGTGTTCTCTGCCGAAAGGTCGTTGAGCACAGATCAGACGTGAAGCGCTCGAGGTTGATTGCCTTTAAAGCACACTTTAGCCAGACGAGCATTGAACCGGCTACATGTGAGATTTACGTTTATCGCGGAGGATACGGCGGTCTAAGCAGTATTGAGAGCAACCTGGCAAATCTGTGCTTTATTGTAACGGCCAAAGATGTGCAGCGCTGCCACTCCGATCCGGATGAGGTGCTAAGCGAAATCGTGATGAAAAATCAGAGAGCTTTAACTACTTTGAAAACTGCTGTGCGCCAGACTGAGTGGCTGAGCGCGTCATGGCAAAGCTTTGGGAGGTTTAACCCCAGTCCTTTGAACGGACTCTTATCGATTGGCGACTCCGCAGCATTCATTGACCCATTTACTGGAAGCGGCATGCTGATGGCACTTGATTCAGCTGAGACCGTTTCACGCGCAATTGTTCGCTATCAGAACAAATTTTACGTGGAGACCACACTCCAGGACTTAACTGATTCTTACCTCGTCGAGTATTCGAGCAAATTCAGGTCAAGGCTAAGGCTCTGCAGTTTTTTACGAAGAGCTGCATTTAACCCGCTACTCGCTGAGTCAGTAATAGCACTTTGTAATATGAGCACTCGACTAAAAACAGTACTGGCACGGGGCACTCGTGGAGCAACTGCTGGAAATGACAAAACGACGGGCCTCGCTCGCAAACGCGTACCAACTCGGTCGCACTAACTCGCTCGCAGAGAAATCGACAAGATATAACTGCTTGCTACTTCAGTCTCTTTTGGAGTAAAAAGGCGCTGCAGTGCGCAGTCTCTCTTTCAGCGCATCATCTTGCGGAAAACAAACATTCGGCGCAATCCCAGACGCCGGTGAATAACGGGGGTAGGTCTCCAAACTTCCGTCCAACGTTCTCAAAGCGAAGCAATAAAAAGTAATCGGCCTTGCCGGCCTCAAGGCGACACGTAACCATTGAAGGAGAAACCGACAATGTTCGCATTTCCAAAACCCTGGACCACCCGATTGTTTCAGATCGCCTCGTTAGTTGTGTTTTCGATAATTTCTACCACCGTAGTTTGGGGACAGGCGCAATCCAATGCGGCGGATCTGCAAGGCACAGTCAAGGATTCGACGGGAGCAGTTGTGCCAAACGCTACTGTTACGGCCAGAAATCCTGGAACGAATGTGACGAGAAGTTCGACCACGAACGAAGAAGGCTTTTATCGGGTTGTGAATCTTCCACCGGGAGACTATGAGATCACGGTTGAAGCTGCGAACTTCAAAAAATCGGTACTGACAAAGGTAAATCTGACGGTTGGCCAAACAGCTACGCTGGATGTGGCGCTCGAGCCCGGACAGATTTCGGAAAGTGTAACTATTTCCGATGCTACCTCAGACATTGTCGAGACGACTAAAACGGCGATCGCTACAACCATTGATCAGCAGCGCATCAACAATTTGCCCATTAACGAGCGCAACTATCTTTCCTTTGCCTTAACTACCTCAACCGTGGGACGAGACAATGGGCGACCAATTGGACCAGCGCCAACCACGGGCCTGAATTTCGGCGGACAACGCGGCCGTTCAAATCTTGTGCAAGTCGATGGTGCTGATAACACCGACAATTCAGTTAACGCTTCCAGATCAACGGTCAGTCAAGAAGCGGTCCAGGAATTTCAGGTGGTGACTAATTCGTTTGCGCCCGAATTTGGCCGCTCTGCTGGCGGCGTCGTAAATGTCGTAACCAAGTCAGGCACCAATGATTTTCACGGCAATGTATTTGGCTTTCTTCGACATCGTAGTTTTCAAGCTAGAAATGCCTTTGCTCCAATTGAAGATCCGCCCTTTACCCGTACCCAATACGGATTCACACTTGGTGGTCCATTTGATCGCGATCGGACCTTCTTTTTCTTTGCTTTCGAACAGAGAAGAAGAAATGAGTCCGGGTTTTTTACGAGTGACGTAGCGCAGGGCTTGACGTCCTCAGTGACTTTGCCGCCGCTGGCACCAGGTTTTCCGGTACAGACACTCAGGAATCTGACTCCGGCTCAAGCGAGCTACATAAACAGTTTGTTGCTGAGCGGCAATCAATCCATAGCCCAACTTGGTATCGGTTATGCTTATCTCGCCTCCGGTGGTGGTAGCACCGCTCTTAATGGGTTCAATCCGTTGATCGCAACCAGTGCTCCATTCACTCCCGGAACAGTGATTGGCAGCCGCTTCTTCCTGAGCGGAGTACCCATCCCTCTCTCGACCGTTAACAGCCTCGGACAACCAATCGCGTTTCGTCCGTTGCGGAGTCTCCAGACAGTCTTTCCGATAACTGATCGGACGACGTTCAACTCATTTCGATTGGACCATCTGATAACGACGAGACATCAATTAAGTTTTCGTTTTGGCTATAACCCGAGCACGATTACCGGCATTCAGGTTGAGTCGCAAAACCAGTCGCTGGGACAGAATGATTTCTCCCGCACGGGCATTCAGAAGTTGCGAGATTTCGCAGCCGTCACAACATTGAATTCAACTATTTCAAACAACGCGATCAACGAAGCTCGCTTCAATTTTGGTGAGCGTCGCGCAACCTTTAAGTCTCAAAATGGTGATGCAGTTGCTTTCAATATCTCTGGAACCGCGTTCATTGGTCGCGAACTTTTTTCACCGGTCGCGCGCACTGAAACTCGTTACGAATTTACCGACAACATAAATTTCGTAGCCGGACACCACAACTTTAAGTTCGGTGGCGACGTCGCGTTTGTGCGAATCCCACAGGCAATCTTTGAATTGAACTTTGCCGGACTATTCAACTTTGGTGGTCTTGGCGGATGCACTCTGATTTCCCAACTTTGTGCGATTCCAGGTCCGACCCCGGGTACTGTCTTACCGCCACCACCTGATCTGACGCCAGTACAACAATACGGCCTGGGGTTTCCAGCAAACTACATTCAAGGTTTTGGTAACCCGATCAGCAGCATTGGTAACAAGCCACTCGCTTTCTTCGCTCAAGACTCTTGGAAGATTCGTCCAAATCTGACACTTAACTATGGCATCCGCTACGACTATGAAATAACCGACCAATTGGCACCACAGGCGTTTCGCGATCCTTTATCAGGAATCAATTTGTCGGCTTCCGATGTCGCTGCTGCTCAGAATGCTTTGGGAGTTCAGCAAGGGTTCCCGCGGGACAAAAACAACTGGGCGCCAAGACTCGCTATTGCCTGGGATCCTCAGAGCAATGGTAAAACCGTTGTCCGCGCTGCTTTCGGACTCTTCTATGATCATCCGTTGCTCGCGATCGGTTTCAACTCAGACATCGCCGATGCAGTCCAACAACAACAGGGAATTCTTACACCCGGATCACCTCTGCAAACGTCGCTCTTAAATGCAGTCCAGGTTTTCCAGGGAACAGTCTGCGTGCCGGGTGGACCGCTAAGTCCGATTTGTCCGCCAGGGGTCGTCACTCCTGGAGTCGCGGCCGGTACCCAGTATCAATTTGGACGCCAAAGATTTAACGACCAAACCTTCCCGGGCTTTGGTCCAGTGCTACCGTTTACGTTACCGGTGCAACAGGACTTTGAATACGCCTACGCAAATCAGGGTAACTTCACCATCGAGCGTGAGTTAACCAAGGACATGACGCTCTCAGGTAGTTATATCTTCGTAGGTGCACATCATCTGCCACATCCACTGGATATCAACGCCCCTCGTACAGAACTTCAGATTCAAAACTTCTTACGCTTCGCCGGCAGGAATCCGGTGAGCACCACTGAAGCAGTAGCGTTCTCTATCCCAACCTCAGGAGCTCCCTGCCCTTTTGGAGTTCCGTTGGCCTGTTTCACGATGACGACGCCTGCCGGAGCGCCAGCTTATCCAAATGCCGGACAGACGTTTGCGATTATCATTCCGGGAATGATCGCGGCTCCGCTCGCCAACCTCGGTCGTAGGATTGTTAACGCTGGTGTTGCAAACTTCTTTAGACCAAGTGCACCAAACTACTTTTTGGCCCAGGCGCTTTCACGAGGACTCGTCACTCCGGCTGTTTTGAACGGAGCGCTTGCCGGTTCGCTGCGGACGCCGGGCACAATTTCCCCATTCGGATCCGTTAACGCTCAAACATCAGATGGCAATTCGTTATATAACGCGCTGAATGTTGATCTCAAGAAGAGGTTTTCGAATCACTTCCAGTTCCTGGCTTCTTACACCTGGTCGCACTCGATTGACGATTCATCGGACCTGCAGACGTTGCTGCTGCCCCAGGACAATCGAAACTTCGCAGCTGAACGTTCCGATGCGTTATTCGATCAGCGCCATCGATTTGTCTTCAGCGCCATAATCTCGTCGCCAAGTACCTGGAATAATGGCAGTGGCTGGAATCGTGCGTTGTCGAATTTTACCTTCGCGCCCATCTTTGAAATTTCTTCGGGCCGGCCATTCAATATCCTGAGCAATCAGGATACGAACAATGATCAGTCGAATCAGACGGATCGGCCAACGGTTCTTGCGGATGGCACTTTGTGCGTAGCGGGAACTACTGGCTGCGCAGGGCTAATCACGAATGGTCAATTTACCAGTGGCAGTCTGGGTCGTAATTTCGGCTTAACTCACAGTTTCATGTCACTGGATTTGCGGCTGGCGAAAATGATTCCGCTCGGTGAGCGATTCCGCCTCGAGCTGATCGCCGAGGGATTTAATATGTTCAACCGGTTCAATGAAGCTGCTGCGTCGCCATTTATCGATGACGTAAAGGCTTTTAAGCAGCGCGCGGACAATGGCCGGTATTACAGTCGTCCAACCGCCGCTTTTGATCCAAGACAGTTCCAGTTTGGAGTGAAGATTAACTTCTGAGGTTGGTTTTAACCTGATCATGAGGAAAGGAGCGACCTTCTGGCGGTCGCTCTTTTTCAGTTCAGGCGGTTGTGTCACATTAAAGAATGTTGCTGAACCCAAAACTAAGGGGCTGGCAAACTTCGAAGGATTTCCGGCATCCGATGGAAGTCAACGGAAACCGGAGTTCTGAGCTTTCAAACATAACCTCTCCCGAATACAATCGACGCCCATGAGCACTAGAATTTCCCCGCTTTACGCCATTTTCAGTTTCTTTATTGTGGTTTTACTCGCGGTGCCGGCAGTTCAATCGCAAACTACCAGACCACGACGGACCGGAAAGTCGCCGCAGAAATCGACCACTAATTCCGATAAACCAGTTTCCGATCCGCTACTGCGACCAGAGCCGGTGACGTCGCCGTCTGCCAAGAAAACGAGTCCCAACGATTCGCTCCTTGATGTCCAGCCGGTTAAACCAGTCGTAAATACTGTGTCCTCGGCTGACACTAGCCACGCCTACTCCTTGCTCGAACAGAAACAGTTTGCCGCAGCCGCTAAAGAAGCTAAGGAGCTGTCGTCGTTGCATCCCAACGACCCAGAAGCCTGGAAGATTGCGGGCTTCGCCGAACTCAATCTGAAACAGTATCCGGAAGCAGTGTCTGACCTCGAGAAGGCTGTCGACCTGCAGCGAAAAACAAAACAGGAAGATCCAAATACGTCAGGGGCATTGGCCCAGGCTTACGTACTCTCCGAAAAATACCAGGAGGCACTGCCACTTCTGGTGGCTGCTACAGAGCGTAATACCGCTCAACCCGATGTGCTGATGATCTATTACCGTGGTCTGGCTGAATTCAAAACAGGGAAAGTGGCAGACGCAGAAAAGAGCTTTACTTCAGTAGTCAAACTAAATCCCAAAGATTCTCTTTCTCTTTTCTATCTTGGTCAGATTGCATTGGCAAAAAATGATTTTGATGGAGCAATCGCCGCGCTGAATCGAGCTACCGTCAACGATACTCGCCTCGCCGGCGCCTGGACGCTTCTGACTTCGGCTTACTTGCGCCGTGCTGCATCGAGTACTGATCAGGCGCAGGTCGATGCAGACTATCTAAGTGCTGTTCGAGCTGGTGAGGGATTAATAAAAGTAAAGACAGATGCTGATGCGATTACCCTGTTTGGTCAGGCCTTAATCGGCGCGAAACAGTATCCTCGGGCCGCGACTGCGCTTGAGCGAGCCACCGCCGCTCCGGACGCAACTGGTGTCACGTTCTATTTGCTTGGCATCGCTTATTCTCGAGCGACAAACTTTCCCAAAGCAATTACTACCCTGGAAACCGCAGCCAAGAAATCTCCAAATGACGCAAACATTTATCGCGAGCTTGGTTATGCCTATGAAGTGTCCAAGCAATATGCCAAGGCGTTGGCCGCCTACCAAAAAGGCTCAACCCTGGCACCGGGCGATGCGGATTTCAAGGAATCGATCGAACGAGTAAAACCATTCGCCAAGTAGTCACCAGGAATGATTGATCAATTTGTTGTCACTCAATTGTCGTGAAAACGAAATATGAATTGATAATGCTCAATTGAGAATTGATCAATGATAACCTCTCTCCCAAATGAAGGAACAAAGTAGCCTGGCAGCGACCGCACGCGCATTTGCTACCTACTCACTAGTGCCTTATCTCGGTATTCTTTTTTGCCCTGGAGCGGTGGTTGTAGCAAGTGTTGGTCTAATGAAGTTGAGCGCTGAGTCGCTGGCTGACCGCGATTCCAGACGAGTTTGTACGAACAGTTTACTGGTAGGAGTTGGACTGCTTGCGATCCAGTTAACTCTTTGGTGGATTCTTTACAAGGTGCCGATTTGGGCTAAGGAAATGTAAACATGCCTGAGGCTTGAAAATTGAGAAGCAACCCTTAATGTTGTCGTGGCGTCTTTAACTGCAAGCTCACATCACTCAAGAACTTTCGGGTTCACAGGAGAAGTAAAATGAAATTTTTAGCTGCCGTACTCCTTTCGGGAGCGTTATTGACCAGTATTGTGGCGCAACGTCCTCGGACCATGAACCCGGAAACTACTAGTAAACCGGCTCCTCCGGCTGCGCCGACATCGTTCAAGGCAAAGTACGAAGGAGGAGTATTCGGCTATAACAAAACAATGGAAGGTACGCTGACCTTCGACGACCTTAACAATCGACTGATTTTCAAGGATAAGAAGACGCCGAAAGAGATTCCCATACCCTACGATGCGATCACATCGACGTTTGCAGATACGCAAAAAAGACAACCTAAAGCGGCTGCCGTCGCAAGTCAGGTGCCTCTGATTTACTCTTTGCCGGCACGCTTCATCAAGACTAAGGCGCAGTATTTGACGGTGCAGTATAACGATCCCGACTCTAAGATGAGCGGCATTACTAGTTTCAAACTTGAGAACAAAGAACTCTTGGCTTCGGTGGTCACGACGCTTGCAGCTAAAGCAAGTCTGACTCAGCGTGGTGATATCTTCGTCAAGAAGAAAGACGCGGACGCCAACAATTTAGCTCCGTGACTCTCTGTTTAGGCTAATGGTCCATTCCGATCTCATTTACAGACCGGATTAAACTTGCTTGGTCCATTTGGTCTAACGGTAGCACAGTGAAACGTTCGATACGGCGGCGAAGCTCAGACGCAGTTTCTTGAAAGGCTCGTCTGATATCTTCGTCGCTTCCTTTTGTAGCAGCAGGATCTGCAAGACCCCAGTGAGCAACTACTGGTTGGCCCGGCCAGATGGGGCAAGCTTCGCGAGCGTTATCGCAAACCGTAATAACAAAATCGAACCCGACTCCTTCAAATTCTTCCCATGATTTGCTGCGCGCTTTACTCGCATCGATCTGGTAACTCTCTTTTAGGACTGTAATTGCAAAAGGGTTTACCGTCCCAGTTGGGAAGGAACCGGCACTGAACGTTTCAAATCGTGCGCCACCAATCTGACGCAATAGATACTCACCCAAAATACTGCGAGCAGAGTTTCCTGTGCATAAGAAGAGAACTTTATGAGGGCTGGACATTACTTTTCACCTAAACCTTTTGCGAGCCGTTTTCCTCTGTTAACAGCCATTTGAAGAGGGCAGTCGCTGCCATTCCACCCAGTACTTGCGCAGCGATGAAACCGGGAACATTTGCCGGTGCGATTCCAGTAAATGTGTCGCTCAAAGAGCGAGCGATCGTGACCGCGGGGTTCGCAAACGAGGTTGACGGCGTGAACCAGTAAGCGGCCATGATGTATGCCGCGACCGCTGCGGCTATTGTTGTAGGTCCAGCCTTCGCGCATCCTTGGATTACCGCAATCAAACCAAAGGTCGCCACAAACTCGCTCGCGATGAGTTCAACTCCGCCTCGAGTATGATGGGAAACAGAGATTGCGGGTAAGCCAAATATCAAATTCGCTGCTGCGACGCCAACCAGTCCGCCTACGATCTGTGAGCCTACATAGATAAAGAAGTCGGGCCAGTCGAGTTCGCCTTGTAACGCAATCGACAGGGAAACAACCGGGTTGAAGTGCGCTCCCGAGATGGGCCAGAAGGTGAGTATCAGGGCGACGAGCGCCGCGCCGGTGGCAATAGTGTTCGCCAACAAGGCGAGAGCAGGATTACCAATGGCGAGACGCTCGGCCATGATGCCTGAACCTACAACGGCAGCTACCAGAAAGCCGGTGCCCACCAGTTCAGCAACAGCGCGTCGCTTGAATGTCTGGTCCATTATTTATTTCAACCGGTGTATTACAGCAGGCACTCGCGCTTGGAGCAGTTTCCGCCAGATTGTCTTCCAGAACGACGAAGACTTCCCACTCGTTCCCATCGGGATCACGAACCCAGGACTTGTCCTGTAGTGCGTAACAGCAACTGGTTTGCATTTCGTCGCGGGTCACCAGTCCAATATTTTCCCAGCGCCGTCTCATTTCCATTACGTCTTCAGTTGAGGCGACTTGTATACCCAAATGTGAGAGTGCTCCTTTCTCACCGAACGAATTCTGATTTAGGGTAAGGTTTAGCGGAGGCTGTTGAACGTCAAATTTTGCGTAGCCAGTGCGGACCTTGCTGGGATCGATTCCCAGCATCTTCCGATAAAAAGAGATGCTTTCTTCGACATTTCGAACGTTAAGCGCCACGTGCGCCTTTAGCGTCTGAATTTGGTTTGTCATATTACTTCTCCTCGTCTTTCCACTATTCAAACCCGCGGTTCGTTTTTCCAGATATTCGGTTATGCGAATATGCGTGCAGTATCGCGCCTGCGTAGGATATATGTCAAGGCGTATGTTAAAAGTTTGGCCGTATGTTAAGATGGGCGCGTTATGAGTGATGGCAGATACCTGAAAGACAAAGAGCTTTTCTTTAGTGCTCTGGGGGACCGGACAAGGTTGCGTCTGCTGAATTTGATGGGCAGCGATGAGGTTTGTGTCTGCTTCTTTGTGGAGGTTTTGAAGACGAACCAACCAAAGATTAGCCGGCACCTGGCTTACTTGAGGCGCGCCGGCATTGTGAACGCCAGACGCGATGGTCCATGGATGCACTACCGGATCAATGAGCCATCGGATCCCGATGCCGCCCAGGTTCTGAAGCAGGTGCTCGGCTGGTTGGCTAACGATCGCGAGATGCAAAGGGATCGTCAACGACTGGTGAAGGTATGTTGTGCACCCCAACTACCAGTTGCCATCAAAGGAGCGCCGAGACCCGCTCTGGCAAATCCGGCAGTTTGAGAACTCGCTAGTGAATGTTAATGGATAGCTTATACGAAGCCTTTCCAGGAGTTGAGGTCGGTCGGACCACGACAATCAGGTAGTCACCTGTTACCGGCAAGATCTTGTTGAACTCATAATTCGCATCGTATTCCAGGCCCAGGTCTGCATTATCAGGGGCAGTAAGATCGAAAACTGCCGATCGGCGAGGGACGGAAGTAAGCTTTATTGTCAGACGCTGGCCCTTCCTGGCACCTAAGACATATTCAGCTTGCTGATCATTCTTGATTGAGTCGCTGACAACGGTGCTCGACGAGCCAGGCTTGAATTCAATACGCAGTGGTTCTGCTTTTCCTCCGCCCTGCGCAAGTGCACCAACTGCGCTTCCCGTCAATACGATCCAAATCAGAGAGAACTGCAACAGGCGTGAATGCATTGGGCCATACCTTTCCCACAGTATAGTCGTCATTGCGTTGTCATCTCATTCAGATAGATCCAGTGAGAAAAAAACTTTGTCAGACTCTTCCCGGAAGATGCCTCCATCGCTTTTTCAAAGTCGCGAGTTATGACTGACTTGCCAAAGTTCGCGCGCGTATAAGTGCGGAGACCCTTCCAAAAGGCCTCTTCACCCATTTCCTCGCGCAGCAAGTGCATCACATAGGCACCCTTGTCGTAAACAAGTGTGCGATCGTCTCGAGTGGGATGAAGCCAATTGGGAAATACCAGAGACTTGTCTTTTCCCGCACTTTTGACCTTCTCATAGCTCGATCGGTATCGCTCTATTTCTTTGAGATAGGATGCGCGACCAAAGCGATGTTCCAGATATGCCGCCGCCATAAAAGTAGCGATGCCTTCATTCAACCAGAAGTGGTTCCAGTCTTCGCAAGTTACCATGTTGCCCCACCACTGGTGTGCGAATTCATGCGCTCCGAGCCAAATATCCTTTTCATCGGCTAGTACGCCGCTGCCATAGCCTTCATTGAGAGCGGTAAAGCTACTCATCTCTTGTTCGGCATCGCCGGTCGCGAGCACCTGTGTGTACGCGTGATCCTGATACTTGACGCCAGCTCGATCTTCGAAAAACTCCAACATGTCTTTCGTGTCTCGAAAGATGCGAAGCACCTGGTCGTCGGAAAAGTTTGTTGCCAGATAGCGCAGCTCAACTGGACCTCGGCGTTCCGATAAAGTGCGGAATGGGCCAATTACAAAACCAAAGGTATAAGTGGGAACAGGATTGTTCTGCAACCAGGTCGTTTGCATTCGCCCATCGGATAGAGTTCGATGATCAATTTCTTTTCCATTTGATAAATGGGTGAGTCCCGGCGTTGAAGTGAGGACCAACCGGAGAGTTGCCCGATCATCCGGTGAGTCTTCACAGATCATCCATTGACTGGTTGAAAAGATGGTATAGACCTGATTCTTTTCGGGGAAGAAGCGAATTCCATAGCGAGGTGAGCCGTGATAGGCAATCTCAACTTCGGACACCCCACGCGGCTTTGTAGTCGATGGAAGCGTGATTTCCAATCGATGATCGGTGACCGAATTCTCCAACCTCCTTCCTTTACTGAGAACACTGTCTATGATCAAGTCGCCGGAATTAAGAGTAACTTTGTTCATCGCCGTAGTGGTTGTGAATCTAATTTTTACGGTCCCTTTAATAGACTTTGTTCGAATGTCGGGTTCAAGTGCAACGTCGTAATGCACCACGTCAAGAGTTTGATTACGAACTTGAGCCGCGATCCTTGCCGATTGCCACGACAGCAGTAGAAACAATGCGAACAGATTCGCGATGATTAATAAGTGATGTTTACTGGGCTGAGTCTTGAGCATGTGTGACAGCGCTGTTGGACCGGCGCACTCCAAAAAGTTGCGTCAACATGGGAAGAACCTCCCGCGAATAAAAGGGCTCCTCAGTACACCAAAATACGTAATCGACCTTTAGATTATTCGTAGCAAAGTCTAGAAGTTCTCTCGTCGTTAAACGCCGAGCGTTTTGTGGGTTCGGTTCGGAAAAGTTTCCTTCCTGGACGGCAATGCCGGTTGGGATAAGACCGGCAGAAGCCCGGATGAGAGGATAACTGTGATTGAGTTGTCCACGTCTGAACGGGAGTAAGTCGGGTCCGCCAACTCCAACGCCCAGGTCGTGCGCCGCTTTGTATACGGATTTTAAGTAGCCCTTGTCGCTACCCGGAAGCCATTCGCCGGGCATAAAGTTGGCGTACTGCATTGTCACCGATTTTGGAAAGGCTCGTTTCAGCGCCCTCATGTTTTCGATGACGCATTCCACATAGCGCTCGGCAGCAAAGTCTTTCGGACGCAGGCGTCCAGTCTCGCCGAAATCGATTGCGGTTTCCGGAAGATTGATCCCTGCGATCCGTCCATCAAACTCTCGGCCTAACGCCAACAATAGTAACTGAAAGTGCTGCTGGACTTTCCGGTTCCAACGCTTTGCGACCCAACCACCGATAGTCGCATGCTCTTCATCTCCCGACACGATGTTGTATTGAGCTGCTACTCCGCCTTCGTACTCGTCGTCGCGAAGATATTGGGGAACGTTGATCTTCTCTGGGCCGAAAGAAACATCTTGCAGCTGTATGAAAAGC
>Ga0163162_10003982_pt1 | contig 14163 bp, 13 predicted proteins | sample S55metaG_FD_115310 | JGI IMG/M metagenome (GOLD analysis project Ga0163162, IMG submission 115310) | Switchgrass rhizosphere microbial communities from Kellogg Biological Station, Michigan, USA - S5-5 metaG | ecosystem: Host-associated > Plants > Roots > Rhizosphere > Soil | place: USA...
CACCCGCACCTTGCGGGTGTGCTCCTTCATGATGTACGGCCCGGTCCCGATTAGCCGCTTCTTGAGATCGCCGTCCTGCTCCATCACCTCGCGCGGGAACATGACCGCGACCGGCTCGGCCAGATTCTGCGGGAAGAACACGTTGGGCGTCTTGAGGTGCACGCGCACCGTGTACTTGTCCGGCGTCTCGGTGGCCTCGATCTCCTGGAAGGTGAAAGACTGCACGCCTTCCTTGGCGTACTGCTCGAAGCAGTACTTGACGTCCTCGGCGACGAACTCCCTCCCGTTCACCGGCGGCAGGTTGTGCCACTTCACGCCCTGACGGAGCTTGAACGTCCACACCCGGTGGTCGGGGCTGACCGTCCACGATTCGGCCAGATCGCCCTTGAGGCCGAGATCGGTGACGCTGGTCACCTCGTCGGCGAACCCATACCGCACCAGGCGATTGCTGGTGAGCCCGACGAACTGGAAGGTGCCGACCGACTGGGTGAGCCGAGGATCGATCACCGGGGGGTCCCAGGCCGACGCTCGGGTGAGCGTGCCGCCGCGCTTGGCGGGCTTGGTGCTGGCGGCGATCCAGTCAGGATACGCGGGGGCCGCCGCGGAGGCGTGGCGGGGGCGGGCGCCGGCGACGAGGGCCGCCGCGGCCACGCCGCCCAGTGTCGTACGCTCGAGGAACTCACGTCGCGTCACACGTGCGGCCATCGGGGCTCTCCTTCTCACTGTCGGCACTTCGATCGAAGGATGTAACGAGCGGACCCGAGAGTGACCGGTGCGGCACCGGTCGCGAATTGCCGGGCACGGTCCCATACGCGAGAAGCGAAGTCAAGGCACGGCGCGCCGGATTCTCTTCAGCGCGCCTACGTTTTCAGCGCTGGCCGGCCTTCCACCACTCGTAGATCTCCTCACCCGTGGCGAACCACACGCCCTTCTTGCTACGCATGTAGTCGTACACCGCCTCGAAGTACTTGATCCGGTGCGGCACGCCATGGATGTAGGGGTGCACGGCGATCGCCATCACGCGGCCGCCCTTGGCCCCCTCGGCGTACAGGCGGTCGAACTGATCGCGGCAGCGTCGCAGCCACGCCGATGACTCGTGGTGCTGGATGACCATCATGGGGATGTCGTTGAGCTCGAGCGTGTAGGGCACCGAGACCAGCGGGCCGTGACTGGTGCGGATCTCGTAGGGCTGGTCGTCGTTGACCCAGTCCGACACGTACTCGATTCCCGCTTCGGCCAGCAGGTCGAGCGTCTCCCACGTCTCGCTGAGGCCCGGCCCCAGCCAGCCCTTGGGCTTCTTGCCGGTGAACTTCTCGATGATCGCCACCGAGTCGCGCACCACGGCGCGCTGATCGGGCTGGATGTGCATGGCGCCCTGCTTGACGCCGTGCCCCATGAACTCCCAGCCGGCGTCGAGCATCGCCTGCGCCACCCGCGGATACGAATGGCAGACGTTGGCATTGATCGCGGTGGTGGCGCGCAGCCGGTGACGCTTCAGGGCCTCGTGGAGCCGCCAGAACCCCACCCGCATCCCGTAGTCGTGCCAGGCCCAGTTGGGGACGTCGGGGATGGTGGGCACGCCCTGCGGCGAGGTCAGGTACTGGCGCGCGGTGGCCTTCTCGAAGTCCCATTCCTCGACGTTCACGATGGTCCACACCGCGATGCGGGCCCCGCGCGGGAGCTTCCAGGGTCGGCGGTCCACGATGGCGGAGTACTCGAAGCGCTCGGGCGGCAGTCTCACGTCGCGTCCTCCTGACAAGGCTCGGGCTCCTGGCTGGCAAGGCTCGGGCCCTGACTGGCAAGGCTCGTGCCGCCGGCTATAGTACAATCCCCGCCCGTGAGCCCGGCGCCGGCCGTCGACATCCACGCCCACTACTTTCCAGAGACCTTCCTGCGGATCATCGAGGAGGTGGGGGAGCGCTTCGGCGCGCGGGTCGACCGCACCAACCCCGCCGGCCCGGTGCTGGTCCTGGGCCAGAACCGCACGGCCCCGCTCGATCCCTCCTACTGGGACCTCGACCGCCGCGTCAAGGCGATGGACCGCCAGCGGGTGGACGTCCACGCGCTGTCGCTCACCGCACCCATGGTCTACTTCACCGACAGCCAGGTCGGCGGTCGGCTGGCCCGAGCGGTGAACGACGCGATGAACGAGGCACACACCGCGTACCCCTTGCGCTTCGTGGGTCTGGCGACCCTGCCGATGCAGGATCCGACCGCCGCCGTGACCGAGCTCGACCGGGTGCGCGAGATGCGCGGCATCCGGGGCATCTACCTGGGGACCAACGTCAACGGCCGCGAGCTGTCCGACCCGGCCTACTTTCCGGTCTACGAGCGCTGCCAGGCCGCCAAGCTGCCGATCCTGCTCCATCCGCTGAACGTCATCGGCGCCAACCGGCTGGGCAACTACTACCTGAGCAACTTCCTCGGCAATCCCTTCGATACCGCCGTCGCCGCCTCCTATCTGGTCTTCGGTGGCGTGCTCGACCGGTTCCCCAAGCTGGAAGTCTGCCTGCCCCACGCCGGCGGCGCGCTGCCCTATCTGATCGGGCGCCTGACCCACGGCCAGCGGATGCGGCCGGAAACGAAGGGCGTGGCCCGGCGGCCGTTCGAGACGTACCTCAAGCGCTTCACCTACGACACGATCAGCCACTCTCCGACGCTCCTGCGCTTCTTGATCGAGCTGGTCGGGGCCGACCGGGTGATGCTGGGCAGCGACTACTGCTTCGACATGGGGTACATCCGGCCGCGCGAGATCGTCGAGAAGCGGCTGCGCCTGAGCCGGGCTGACCAGCGACGGATCGTGGGCGCCACCGCCGCGCGACTGCTCGCGCTCGGCTGAGCCGGCGGTCCCGCCGTGCGGGCCGCGTTCTGGATCACGCAGACCTTCAATGGGCTCTCTTATGGAGCCCTGCTGTTCCTGCTGGCCAGTGGTCTCTCTCTCATCTTCGGCGTCATGCGCATCGTCAATCTCGCGCACGGCTCCTACTTCCTGCTCGGCGGCTACATCGGCCTGTCGGTGATCTGGCGCACCGGGAGCTTCCCGCTCGCGCTGGTCGGTGGCGCGGTGGCGGTGGCGCTCATCGGCATCGGGATGGAGCGGATCTTTCTGCGCCGGCTGGGCACGCAGACGCTCGGACAGGTGCTGATGACCATCGGCTTCGCGCTGATCTTCCAGGATCTCGCCCTGCTGATCTGGGGCGGCGATCCCTACTCGCTGCCGTTGCCGCCCGCGCTCTCGGGCGTGCTCACCGTCGGCGAGCTCCGCTTCCCGCGCTATCGGATCTTCATCCTGGCCCTGGCCGCGGTGATCGGCGCGGGCCTGTGGCTGGCGCTGGATCGCACGCGGGTCGGCGCCATGATCCGGGCCGCCGTGGACGACGCCGAGATGGCGGCCGGCGTGGGCATCCGGGTGCCCACGATCTCGATGGGCGTCTTCGCGCTGGGCGCGTTTCTGGCGGCGCTGGGCGGTGTCATCGGCGGAGGTTTCCTGGGCGTCTATCCCGGCCTGGACTTCGAGATCCTGCCCTACGCGTTCGTCGTCGTCATCGTCGGCGGGCTCGGTAGCCTGCCGGGAGCGATGGTCGGTAGCCTGCTGGTCGGCCTGCTCGACAACTTCGGCAAGGCGCTGTTTCCCGAGCTGGCCTACTTCACGCTCTTCGCGCCCATGGCGCTGATCCTCGCCCTGCGGCCGACCGGGCTGTTCGGCCGCACGTGATTCCCCGCCGCGTGGTGGCCGGCCTCGGCGCGGCGGCGCTCGCCGCGCTCGTGGCGCCCGCGCTCTCCGCCTATCCCCTAACCCTGCTGACCCAGGCGGCCATCATCGCGATCCTGGCCATGAGTCTCGACGTGCTCCTCGGCTATACCGGGCTGCCCTCGCTCGGTCACGCCGCCTACTTCGGCGTGGCCGCCTACGCGGTGGGGATCCTCACCGTCGACTACCAGTGCTCATTCTTGACCTGCCTGGTGGTCGGCGTGGCGCTGGCCACGCTCACCGCGGCGATCTTCGGTCTGCTGGCGATCCGTGCCGCCGGCACCTACTTCCTGATGATCACGCTCGCGCTGGGCATGGTGGTGTGGGGACTGGCGTTTCGCTGGGTGTCGATGACCAAGGGCGACAACGGCATCGCCGGCGTCCCCCGCCCCGAGCTGGGCCTGCCGTGGAGTCTGTCGCTTCCGCTACCGTTCTTCTACTTCGCGCTGACCGCCACGGTGGTGGCGTGGGCCCTGCTCGGCCTGCTGGTGCGCTCGCCGTTCGGCATGGGACTGCAAGGCATTCGCGAGAGCGAGACCCGCATGCGCGCGCTCGGCTACAACGTCTGGCTGCACAAGTACCTGGCCTTCGTGATCGCCGGCGCCTTCGCCGGATTCGCCGGCGTGTTCTGGGCCTACTACAACGGCTTCGTCAGCCCGGTGGACGTGCAGCTGGTGACCTCGGTGGAGACGCTGCTCATGGTGGCGCTCGGCGGGCCGGGCACGCTGGCCGGTCCGGCCCTGGGCGCCACGCTCATCGTCTTCCTGAAAAACTTCGTGAGTGTCTATACCAAGCGCTGGCTGCTCATCCTGGGCGCGGTGTACATCGGCGTCATCCTGTTCGCGCCCCAGGGTGTGCTCGGCGCTTTCAAAAGGAGATCCGCATGACCCGCCTGACCACTCGCGTGCTGACCCTGGCCCTGCTCGCCGTCCTGGCCGCGCCGCTCCTGGCGCCGCCACCGACCACCGCCCAGGGGACGCCCATCAAGATCGGCTTCCTGGCTCCGATGTCCGGGGCCTTCGCGCAGGTCGGCAAGGACATGCTCAACGGGACCGAGCTCTACCTGGACGAGATCGGGCGCCAGGTGGGCGGGCGCAAGATCGAGCTGATCGTGGAGGACGACGAGGGCACGCCCGCCGCTGCGCTGACCAAGTCGCGCAAGCTCGTCGATCAGGACAAGGTCCACGTCCTGACCGGCGGCCAGCTCGCCAACGTCGGCTACGCGCTGCAGCCCTTCATCGACGGCAGCGGTATCCCGGCGACCTATCCGGTCATCGCCGCCGACGACATCACGCAGCGCAAGCCGGCCAAGTGGATCGTGCGCACGGGCTGGAGCACGAGCCAGCCGATGCATCCCTTCGCCGAGTGGACGATCAAGAACACCAAGTACCGGAAGGTCGCCGCGGTGGCGATGGACTACGCTTTCGGCTACGAGACGGTCGGCGGCTTCCAGCACGTGTTCGAGGAGCAGGGCGGCCAGATCGTGCAGAAGGTCTGGGTGCCGCTGAACACCAACGACTTCGCGCCGTTCGTCGCCCAGATCCGGCGCGACGCCGACGCGGTGCTGGTGCTGTTCACCGGCCGGCTGGCCCTGCAGTTCCTCAAGCAGTACCAGGAGGCCGGCTTGCAGGGCAAGCTGCCCATCCTGAGCGGCGGCACCACCACCGACGAGTCCGTGCTGCCGTCGATGGGCGACGAGGCGCTCGGCGTGATCAGCGCGCTCCACTACTCGCAGGCGCTCGACCTGCCGGCGAACCAGAAGTTCGCCAAGGCCTTCGAGACCAAGGCCGGCAAGATCTCCTCCTACTACTCCGAGGCGACGTACACCAACATGCGGTGGATCGTCGAGGCCATCAAGATGGTCTCCGGCAAGGTCGAGGATCGCGCCGCGCTGCTGGCCGCCCTGCGCAAGGTCGACATCAAGGACACCGCGCGCGGACCGATCTCGATCGACGCCTACGGCAACCCCATCCAGAACATCTACGTGCGCAAGGTCGAGCGCGTGGGCGGCCGCCTGCAGAACACCGTGATCGCCACGATTCCCAGCGTGAGCCAGTTCTGGACCTACAAGCCCGAGGACTATCTCAAGCTGCCGCTCTACACGCGCGACTATCCGCCCTGCAAGCACTGCCAGTAGCGTGACGCCGAGCGAGCCGCTCGCCCTGCACCTGCAGGCGGTCTGCAAGTCGTTCGGCGGGCTCCGCGCGGTCGATGGCGTGGAGCTCGCCGTGCGGCCGGGCGAGCGGCGCGCGCTCATCGGTCCCAACGGCGCGGGCAAGACCACGCTGTTCAACCTGATCGCCGGCGCGCTGCCGGTGTCCTCGGGCACCATCACGCTGTTCGGCACCGACGTGACGGGCAAGGCGCAACACCGGCGCGCCGCGCTGGGCCTGGCCCGCACGTTTCAGATCACCAATCTCTTCCCCGCCCTCACCGTGCGGCAGAACGCGCTGCTGGCCGCCCAGGCGCTGACGCGAGCCAAGTTCTCGATGCTGAGACCGCTCGAGCGCTTCGCGGATCTGCAGACGCGCGCCGGCGAGGCGCTGGCCGCGGTCGGGCTGGCCGACCGCGCCGGCGCCACGGTGCGCCACCTCTCGCACGGCGAGCAGCGCCAGCTAGAGATCGCGCTGGCCCTGGCCGGACGGCCGAAGCTGCTCCTGCTCGACGAGCCGGCCGCCGGGCTGTCGCAGGCCGAGGCCCATCTCATGACCGACCTGCTCCACCGCCTGGATCCGGCCATCACGCTGCTGATCATCGAGCACGACATGGACATCGCGCTGCAGGTCGCCCAGCAGGTCACCGTGCTCCACTACGGCCGGGTCATCGCCGACGGCCCGCGCGAGACGGTGAAGATGGACCCGACGGTGCGGGAGATCTACCTCGGTGCCTGAGCCAGTGCTCGCGGTCACCGACGTCCACACGTACTACGGCGACAGCCACGTGCTGCACGGCGTGTCGCTCGCGGTCGCGCCCGGCGAGGTGGTCGCCATGCTCGGCCGCAACGGCATGGGCAAGACCACGCTCATCCGCTCGATCGTGGGCTTCACCCCGCCCCGCCGAGGACGGGTGAGCTTCCGGGGCGCCGACATCACCGGCTGGCCGCCGTTCCGCCGGGTCGAGCGCGGCATGGCGCTGGTCCCGCAGGGTCGCCGCATCTTCGCCTCGCTGAGCGTGCGCGAGAACCTCGACGTGGCGCGCGGGGGCCAGGGCCGCTGGAACCGGGAGGGCGTCTACGAGCTCTTCCCCCGCCTGCGCGAGCGCGCGAGCAGTCGCGCCAACAAGCTCTCGGGCGGCGAGCAGCAGATGCTGGCGATCGGCCGCAGCCTGATGAGCAATCCGGATCTGCTCCTGATGGACGAGCCGACCGAAGGACTGGCGCCCCTGCTGGTCGCCCAGGTGGGTCAGGCCATCGGCCAGCTCAAGCGCGCCGGGCTGAGCATCCTGCTGGTCGAGCAGAACCTGCCGATGGCCGCCGCGGTGGCCGATCGCGTGCACGTGCTCAACCGCGGGGCCATCGTCTATTCAGGGACGCCGGCCGAGCTGCTGGCCGACGAGGACGTGAAGTCGCGCTACCTCGGCGTGGCGTGAGGCCGAAGCGGCTACTTCACGTCGCTCCAGCGGTAGGCGATCACGCAACCATCCACGCGGGCGCCGTTGCCGGCCACGCAGCAGCACGGCTGCCAGCTGAGCGGCCCCCGGTCACCCCAACGTGCGGAGCGGCCTCCGGTCACCCCAGCGTGACGGTCGGATCTTGTAGATACCGGTCGAACGCAATGCCGGTCAGCTTCTCGAACGCCTCCACGTAGCGCGCCCGGGTACCGGTCACGACGTCGGCCGGCAGGTCGGGGCCGGGATACGTCTTGTTCCAGCCGGTCTTCTCGCAGAAGTCGCGGACGTACTGCTTGTCGAACGAGGGCTGCGGGCCGCCCGGCGCGTACTGATCGGCCGGCCAGAACCGGGAGGAGTCCGGCGTGAGCGCCTCGTCGCCCAGCACCAGCCGGCCGTCGCGGTCGGTCCCGAACTCGAACTTCGTGTCGGCGATGATGATCCCGCGCGCCCGCGCGTAGTCGGCGGCAAACTGATAGAGGGCGATCGACAGCCGCTCGGCCTCGACGAACCGCTCGGCTCCCACCAGCGCCGCCGCCTGGGCGCCGGTGATGTTCTCGTCGTGCCCGCTCGTGGCCTTGGTGGCGGGCGTGAAGATCGGCGTGGGCAGGCGGTCGGATTCCTTCAGCCCGGCTGGCAGGCGGTGGCCGCACACCTCGCCGGTCGTGCGGTAGTCCTTCCAGCCCGAACCGGCCAGGTAGCCGCGCACGACGCATTCGATCGGCAGCATCGAGAGGCGCCGACATTCCGTCGAGCGGCCGTCGGCGCGGAGCGCCAGCAGGTGGTTGGCACTGATGGCGCGGGTGCGCGCGAACCAGAATGCCGACAGGCCCGTGAGCACGCGCCCCTTGTCCGGGATGTCGGTGGGCAGCACCACGTCGAAGGTCGAGATCCGATCGGACGCGACCAGCAACAGCCGCTCGTCGTCGAGCGCATACAGCTCGCGGACCTTCCCGCTGCCCAGATGCACGGCGTCAGCCATCGTGCGAGCCCTCCCTGGTTCTCCGTTGCATTTCGGTGAACACCACCGCCAGATCCTCGGCGCCGTGCCCGGCGGCCTGCGTGGCCGCGTACAGCCGTTCGGCGACGTCGGTGAGCTCCAGGTCGGCGCCGCACGCCTGCGCGGCCCCCTGGATCAGGTGCAGATCCTTCATGAAGAGATCGAGCTTCATCTGCGCCGGAAACTCGCCGCGGACCATCAGCGGACCCCGGACCTGGAGCATCTGCGAGGCCGCCGCGCCGACGCCCAGCACGTCGACGACCAGGCCTGCATCCAGGCCGCCCCGCGTGGCCAGCGTCAGCGCCTCGGCCACGCTGGCGCTGTTGAGCGCGACGAGCAGGTTGGCCACGAGCTTGAGCAGCATGGCCTGGCCAGCGGCGCCGATGTAGACCGCGCGCGGCAGGACGCACTCGAGCATCGGGCGCCAGCGCTCGTAGAGCGCGCGTTCGCCGCCTACGTAAAACGCGCCGTTGCCCTGGGCCACCATCCCGCTGGTGCCGCTCACGGGGCAGTCGAGGAACGTCTGCCCCCGCGCGGCCAGCTCGCCGTCCAGTCGCCGCGTCAGCTCCGGCGAGATCGTGCTCATCTGCATCAGCGTCTGGCCCGGCCGCGCTCCGGCCACCATGCCGTCGGCGCCGAGGATCGCCGATTCGACGGAGGCCAGCGAGGGCAGGACGGTGAGGACGACGTCCGAGGCGCGCGCCACCTCGGCGGCCGACTTCGCGGCCGTGCCCCCGAGGGCGACGAGCCGCTCGACGCACGCCGGCACGATGTCGTGGCCGACCACGGGGTAACCCGAGGCGCGCAGCCGTGCGGCGATCGCAGATCCCAGCAGTCCGAGCCCGACGATCCCAATCGTCGCGGGCGCCTGAGGCCGGCTCACCGGGGGCTCATCGCCTCGTCGACGATGCGCGTGACGTCCTCCGCCAGCAGATAGCCAGCACGCTCGAGGGCCGCGGCGGCCTGGCGGACCTTGGCGACGTAGCCCGTTTGATCCCCGTAACGCTCTTCCAGCGAGAGCCGGGCGTCACCCCGCGATTCGCGCTCGGCCTTGCTGCGCGCGAACGGCACGCTGCTGCCATCCAGTCCGCACAGCGTGCCGCCGCCGCCGGCCTCGGGCGCGCGGAGCGCCCACCCGGTCAGCGTCGCGGTGGGCACCGCCACGGCCGGCACCCGCACACCGGCGACCTCGTTGCCGTCGGCGTCCACGCGGGGGACCAGCACCGTGTAGGCCGGCGCCACCGCGACCGGCAGCACACGGCTGAGCACCCCGCGCGGCCACTCCGGTCCGTAGTCCAGGCGCTCCTTGGGCGTCGGGCCGGCCGGCAGCTCGAGTCCGGGCACGCGCGGAAATGCCAGGCGCTCCATGGACACCAGCGTGCCGTCATCGACACGCGGGTAGCGACTCGGCGGCGGGGCCGTGCCGTCCTTCACCCACGCGTCCAGGGCCAGCGTCATGGCGCGGAGCACCGGACGAATGTCCACCATGTTGGGCGGCAGCGCGCACACGCCTTTCGGCATGGCGGCGCCGCGGCCGCCGAGGTGCTGGGTTCCCGCCACGTGATAGATCCGTACGTTGGCCGCCGGCGTGCCGTCGGAGCGACCGACAGGATCGGTCGTCACCAGCGAGTGGCCGGACAGCCAGTACTCGTTCGAGCTGACCGTGTGGAGGATCTTGGGGCAGTTCCCGCGCGCCTGGCAGCGCGCCAGGATGCCGTCGCGCCGGCCGCTCAGCGGATCGGCCTGCGTCTCGTACGCGAAGGGAAACGACTGGTCGGGATAGAGACCGCCGGCCCCGCGCTCGGGCTGCGCGAAGCGCTGATTGAGGAACATCCGGGCGGCGGCGATGTGCGGGTTCATCCCTTCGAAGACGATGCGACCGCCCTCGTCCTCGTTGAAGCCTTGATAGACGAAGTCACGCAGGTAGCGCCCACTCTGCGAGGTGCCGTGGGCCAGCGCCCGGCGGATGACGGGCCCGGCCGTCGCGGCCAGCGGGTTCGCGGTCCCGGCGCCATCGGCCCGCTCGTGCTTGAGGAACGCCACGAGGTCGCGCGTGGCCGCGAAGCCGATGCCCGACACCGGCGGGTTGGCCGCCTTGTACACGAGCTGATAGAGCGTGCCGATGCGGAAGGCGGTCCCCGCCGGCAGCAGCCGGATCGTCCGCTCGTTGACGAACTCCCACTGGCCGGCCGGCACCGCCGTCGGCGCGCGATCGCCGCGCTCGCGAATGTACAGGCTCGCGCTGCTCCGGTCGGCGACGGCGAACGTGAGGGCGCCCTCGCTGACGCCCGTGCTGTTGAACTGGATGTCGTCCCACACCATCTGCTCGAGCGCCGCATTGGCGCCGCGGGCGGTGGGCGCCTGCAGCCGCAGGCCCTGGCCCCGGCCTTCGCCCTCGGGAATCCACCCGCTCCACACCACCGTGAACCCGTGGCGCATGAGGAAGCCGTTGCCCGCGTGCTCGAGCGTGTCGGGATCGTCGGCCGCGCGCGCGCTGTTGTGCTGGCCCAGCGCCAGCTTCCGTCCGCGGTTGTTGACGTCGTAGAGGAGGCTTCCGTTGCCGCGCGCCAGATCGACCGGCTTCAGCAGGTAGAAGTCCGCGGTGTACTCCACACGGCCGCGCGCGTTGCGCGGGGCCAGGTCGAGGTCGACGATCCCCCGATTCATCGGATGCGCGGGATCGAGCTCGCCGTGAAAGCGACCCACCACCTTCTCGTACGCGCCGGCACCCTCGAAGGCGTGACCGCCGGCGAACGGCTCGCGCCGGGCGATCTCCACGCGGCTCACCACGGCGTCGACGCTGGGGGCCAGCAGGAGGATCAGCAGCGCGGCGAGGACAGCTCGGCTCACCGGCGCGCGTCCTGCGCGAGCGAGGCCCAGAGCCCGTTCAGCAGCTCGAGCGCGGGCGCGGGCAGCGGGCCCTTCTCGACCACCGCGATCGCGCGCTCCAGGTGCTCGAAGGTGGAGTAGCCGACCAGCACGGTGGACATGGCGTCGCTGGCCAGCGAGAACCGGACCGAGGCTTCCATCAGGTCGTCGGCATAGCCCTTGTCGACGACCGGCTGCAACCGGCGCGCGCGCTCGACGTCGGCCGTGTAGTCGGCGCCGGAGGCGATCGGCGCCACCTGCGGCATGGCGATCGCGTGGCGCTGGGTCGTGCCGCTGAGCGCGCCGCCCGCGAGCACGCGAATGTTGATCCCGCCCATACGCTGCCGGCGGGCGTGATCGAGCAGGCGCCCGAAGTCCTGGGCGGGAAACCCGGCAGGGACCGACACCGCCGCACTGGGATTGAGAAGATTCAGACAGACCTGGGCCGTGTCGAGCACTCCGGCGTCGATGACCTGGTGCACCGCGGCCGTGTCGCCCAGCGCGGTGATGCCGAAGAAGCGGATCTTGCCCTGACGCCGCAGGCCCTCGAGCGCCGGCACCACCTCGTCGATCACGCGCCGGGCGGTCAGCCCGCGCCCGGGCGTCGGCGCGCCGTCCTCGCGCACGATCAGGTTGTGCAGCTGGAGCAGATCCACGCTGTCCATGGCCAGCCGCTTGAGGCTCGCATCGAGCGACTGCCCGATGGCCGAGGCCAGATTGGTTTCGGCCGGCTCGACGCGGAACTTGGTGCCGACGTAGGGGCAGACGCCGACCGCCTTCAGCGTGGCGCCGAGGTTCTGCTCGGACACGCCGTTGCCGTACGACGATGCCGTGTCGAAGTAGTTGACCCCAGCGTCGATCGCCCGCCGCACGGCCCGCTCGCGCTCGGCCGGCGTGCCCCGGACGATCAATCCCCCCACGTCGCCGCATCCGAATCCGAGTGCCGAGACACGCAGCCCCGTACGGCCCAGCGTGCGCTGCTCCATGTGCCCTCCTGGCGCTCGAATCTTACACGGATTCCTTGACGGCCGCGCACGGCGCGGCTAGCCTTTGCCGCCATGGGACCCGACTTCGACCGCGTCATCGACCGGCGCAACACCGACAGCAACAAGTGGCACAAGTTCCCGCCCGACGTCCTGCCGCTGTGGGTGGCGGACATGGACTTCCCCTCGCCGCCCGTCGTGATCGACGCCCTCAAGCGGCGCGTCGAGCACGGATTCTTCGGCTACCTAGCCGAGCACACCGAGCTGCCGGAGATCATCGTCGATCGCCTGAACAAGCGGTACGGCTGGCGCGTGAGCCCGGAGGCGGTGATGCCGCTGCCCGGCGTCATCGCCGGCTTCAACCTGGCGCTGCGTGCGCTGACCCGGCCGGGTGACGGGCTCTTGATCCAGACGCCGGTCTATCCGCCCATCCTGCGCGCCGCCGGCAATCACGGCCTGATCCGCGAGGAGAGCGCACTGGCCCGGTCGCGCGACGGACGCTACGCGGTCGATGGCGACCGCTTCGCCGCCGCCATCAGCGACCGTACGCGCGCCTTCCTGCTCTGCAACCCGCACAACCCGGTGGGGCGCGTCTTCGAGCGCGCCGAGGTCGAGGCGATGGCCGCGGCCTGCCAGCGTCGCGATCTCTGGATCATCGCCGACGAGATCCACTGCGAGCTGCTGCTCGACGGCCGCACTCACGTGCCGATGGCCTCGCTCTCGCCGGAGATCGAGCAGCGCACGATCACGCTCATGGCGCCGAGCAAGACCTTCAACTTACCCGGGTTGAAATGCGCGATCGGGATCGTGCCCAACCCCGCGCTGCGCGAGCGGCTCGCCGCCGCGGTGGCCGACATGGTGCCCAAGATCAACGTGCTCGGTCACGTCGCCGCGGTCGCCGCGTACCGTGACGGCGACTCCTGGCTGGACGCGCTGCTGCACTACCTGGCGAGCAACCGCGACTTCCTGGCCGCCGAGCTGCCCCGCCGGCTGCCGGGCGTGAAGATGGCGCCGGCGGAAGGGACGTACCTGGCCTGGCTCGACTGCCGCGAGGTACGCATCCCTGGCGGCGACCCATACACGTTCTTCCTGGAGCGGGCCAAGGTGGCGCTGAACGACGGCAAGCTGTTCGGATCGGGCGGCGAGGGCTTCGTGCGGCTCAACTTCGCCTGTCCGCGCGCGCTCCTCACGGAAGGCCTCGACCGCATGGCGCGAGCGCTGGCATGAAGCGTTACGTCGATCTCTCGGTCACGGTGGACCACACCACGCTGAGCCCGCCGTCCACCAACATGCGGCTGGAAGTCACACCGCACCGGCGCGGCCCCGGCTTCTGGCAGGTCTCGAGCGTGCACCAGAGCCTGCACACCGGCGCCCACATCGACTCGCCGCTGCACGTGTTCCAGGACGGCATCACGACCGCGGAGATCGGCCTCGACCAGGTCATGGGCGAGGCCATCGTGGTGGATCTCTCCTTCGCGGGCGCCAACCACAAGGTCACGATCGACGACCTCAAGCGCGGCGGGGCCGATGCGGTCAAGCCGGGCGACATCGTGCTGCTGCGCACCGACTGGACCGACAAGATGTACGGGCGCTGGCCGGACTACTTCACGCAGTCGCCGTACTTTCCTCCCGAGTCGGCCGAGTGGCTGGTGGCCAAGGGCCCCAAGAACATCGGGTTCGACTTCTTCGAGGAATACTGCGCGCGCCTGCCCGATTTCTCCTCGGAGGACTTCCCCATGCATCGCATGATCCTGGGCGCCGGCGTCGTGATCATGGAAGGACTCACCAACCTGGCCGCGCTACCGGCGCGGCGCGTCGACTTCGCCGCACCCTTCTACAAGATCGCGGGCACGGAGGGCGCCCCCGCACGGTTCTTCGCGATCGTGGACTGAGCGCACGCGATGAAGCGCCTCGCCGTCGCGCTCGCGCTCCTGGTCGCGATCGGCAGCACGGCG
>Ga0163162_10003983_pt1 | contig 14163 bp, 18 predicted proteins | sample S55metaG_FD_115310 | JGI IMG/M metagenome (GOLD analysis project Ga0163162, IMG submission 115310) | Switchgrass rhizosphere microbial communities from Kellogg Biological Station, Michigan, USA - S5-5 metaG | ecosystem: Host-associated > Plants > Roots > Rhizosphere > Soil | place: USA...
CACAATTATTAATAAAACATTTACAAACTCAAAGGCATGAAGCCATTATTTGACAACCTGTCGATTCAGATCAGTAAGATGACCACACAAACCTATAGCACAAGTTTTTCGTTTGGCATTCATTTTCTGAGTAACCAACTGCGAAATGACATTTATTCGATATACGGTTTTGTCCGCGTGGCGGATGAGATCGTAGACAGCTTTAATGGTTTCGACCAAAAGATACTTCTTGAAAAATATAAATTGGAAACTTCTGAATCCATTTGCAGTCGTATTTCGGTAAACCCCATTCTTAATTCGTTCCAGGAAGTGGCAAACAAATATCAGATCGATCATCAACTTATTGAAACCTTTTTCAATAGTATGGAAATGGATCTTGCAAAAGTTTTCTACAACAATGAAACGTACAATCGCTATATTTTGGGATCGGCTGAAGTGGTTGGGTTGATGTGTCTGCACGTGTTTGCGGAGGGCGACAAAGTTTTATATGAAGAATTGAAGCCATATGCAATGAAATTGGGATCGGCATTCCAGAAAGTAAATTTTCTCCGGGATTTAAAAGAAGATTACCAGATGCTCGGCAGGGTCTATTTTCCGGGTATCAATATGTCCAATTTTACCTGTGAAAACAAAAGACAAATAGAATACGATATTGAAGATGATTTTAAAGTAGCATTACTGGGAATTAAAAAATTACCAGCATCTTCTAAAGGCGGCGTTTACCTTGCTTACGTGTATTACCGCTGTTTGTTTAATAAAATAAAAAAAGTACCAGCACAGCGCTTACTGACTGCCAGAATCAGGCTCAATAACGGCGCGAAAATTCGACTAATGTTGAACAGCCTGGTACAAAATAAAATGAATTTGGTTTGACAAAAGCCTCAAATGCCTTAAAGAAATGATTCGATTGCAAAATTTAATTCTATTAAATATATATATAAAGATGATGTCAGTTCTTGGTAAAATATTGATTGTACTCGCTGCATGTATATTCATGGAATGCGTGGCGTGGTTCACACATAAATACATCATGCATGGTCCCTTATGGAAATTGCATCAGGATCACCACAAAAAACTATCTGCTGGCTTTTTCGAGCGCAATGATTTCTTCTTCCTGATTTTCGCGGTTCCCGGTATTGCGGCGCTTTTAGTGGGCATTCGAAATCATTTTAATTTTATTTTTTGGGTCGGGACGGGAATTACATTGTATGGTGTTCTTTATTTTTTTGTGCACGACATTTTAATTCACCAGAGATTTAAACTGTTCCGAAATACAAACAACGCATACTTACTGGCAATTCGGAGAGCGCATAAAATGCATCATAAGCATTTAAGCAAAAATCATGGTGAATCATTTGGAATGTTGTTGGTTCCCTTTAAATATTTCAGGAAGAATCAATTAAAAATGGCAGAATGAAATCGCTTTATCTGCTTGTCGATTTGTTTGTGATCATCGTGCCGTTAGTATTTTCAATTCATCCAAAAATAAAATTTTATAGAGTCTGGATAAATATGCTCGTTTCAATCATAATTGTTGCAAGCGTTTTCGTTACATGGGATTGTATTTTTACTTCGTTAGGTGTATGGAATTTCAATACTCGTTATATAATGGGCGCATATTTTTTTAATGTTCCAATAGAAGAAGTGTTGTTCTTCATCTGCATTCCATTTTCCTGTGTATTCACATATTTTTGCCTTGATAAATTTTATGAAATATCATGGAATAGCAAAATGCAAAATATTTTTTGCACTATCCTCTCTTTATACTTGCTGATCTTAGGACTGATTTTTTCGTACAAATTATACACGAGTGTTGTCTTTATCAGCACATCAACGATTTGCATCGTTTTGAAGTTTATTTTCAAGGTGGATTGGTTTGGAAAAGCTGTTACGACATATGCTGTGTTATTGATTCCATTTGTTTGCGTAAACGGGTTGCTTACAGGACTTGGCCTCGCTGAACCGGTTGTTCAATACAACAATGCGGAAATACTTGGAATTCGTTTGCTGACCATTCCAATTGAGGACATATTTTATGGGTTTGAACTATTCCTGCTTAATATTTTTTTCTTTCGAATAGGCGGAAAAAGACACCCAATCAATGAAACGGAAGAGCTGCATGAAATTAACGCAGGAAACGAGAGAATTTAAAAGGTGGTATCGGAACCAAAATAAAATCGATAAGTCCAGTTATTATTATTAATATTTAAAGAAATGAATGTACGAATATAGAATTGTTTCCAAAAACTATCCCCATCTACAGCGGTCCCTCGGCCACAGGAATATTAATTGACCTGTTTACCGCATGCTCCAATTGTTGTAGTCTTAAATATTCTCCGTGCGTAACTTTTACTGTATTGTAATAACACATTTTAAAATTAATTTTCGGGTTTCATGCCCGGCTTGTTATCGATTGCTCCGACAAACCAGCCTGCAAATTTACAAACTCGTAATTCAAATGATGTCGATGGAGACTTCCAAAATGTTAAAGTAATTCACACTTAGTATTTCTTGCTCTCAAAATGTCTTTCGATCATCTTCCCAATCATCTGCGTGAATTCTGTTTCCTCATTCGTGTCGTCATCTACCCACCTACCCTGCTTATCGCGATTGATATTTATTTTCTTTTCTTTGTTGATCACTGCCTGGAAAAGCCTTTCTTCTTTAACTGAATCAATCGGGCCGTATCAATATGCATTTCTCTTCATTATTTTTGACGCAAGAAACGAAAATAAACCAAGCACCAAGCCCGAAACAATTCCGACAAGCGGGCCTGTCATCAACATCATTAATTTTGGCGAATCCGGCGAAGACATTCGCTTCATCATTTCCAATTCGTTCGGATGATTTGCTATATATTTATCGAACAGGAAAATATGCACCGTCGTAATCCAGACTGAATTCAAAATACTGACTAGAAATCCCTGAAGAAAATATCTTGACCGACTTTTATCCGCGATCTGCCAAGCGCAAATAATAAATACAATCAACCAGCAGAAGGGCTCAATACTTGACGGAATAAAATAAACAGTGGCAAATGCCATTGCCAGACCGAACAAAGAAAGTTCGAATACTAAATTCCATTTCATGGCATTTTTGTTAGTTGTTTTTTTGTTTGAGTAGAAACCTTTGACACAAAATCCTGGTATATCTTGCAAAAATTCTCGGGTACTTCTAAATAACGATAGATAATAAGCGCCAAAAAATAGTTATTAGATGCCAGTGAATTATTTTTATAGCGTCAACCGACCGCCATGGACTACAGTGTAAGCTTCGTTAAAGATTATTGCCAGTTCCTGCATAAATACGGGGTGCCGACTGCCGACATGTACCGGATATTAGGAACGAACGCATTTAAAATGAATATCCCTTTCGTGCGCATCAAGGCAGAACGAGTAGATGAACTGTTTGAGTATGCAATTCAAAAAACGGGCAATACAAATATTGGTGTCCAACTCCCCTGTGAATCCTGGTACGTGCCAGACAAAGTAATTTACATGTTGATGTGGAATAGCAAGTCCCCGCTGGAAGCCTTACGTGTCGCCTGCAAATATGTAAAGCTTATTACCACAACTATCAATGCGCTGTTTACGGAAGACGAAAATGGTTTCTCGATTGAATTTGTTGAATCTCCAAAATGGCTTCACGACCGACAAAAATGGGCAGTGCTTACTAAAACAACATTGGATGTCGCAATCAGTACAGTGCAAAATACCATGCTGTTATGAATAGTTGCGGTATTTTTTATTTTAGCAAGATATTCCGTTTTATTGCGTTTGATGCCACTGCTGCTGACTCCAATAAAAGCATCATCTAAAATATTAGCCATTGAATCAGCATCATTTTTCATTTCGAGGCGAAAATTGTCGTTTGAAAGTTTTTTTATTTCAGCTTCAGTTGTTGTTTGTGCAAATGATGTTGTTGCAATAAACGTTGCAATAACGGGGATAAAAAGTTTTATGTCATTCAAAGCTTTTATATTGTTCATCTGTAACTTTTTCCATCCACTCGACCGCTTTACCGTTAAGGTTTTCCTGCGTAGCAATATGCGTCATACCTGTTGTTGCTGTGGCACCATGCCAATGTTTTTCATTAGCAGAAAACCAAACAACATCCCCAGGAAAAATTTTCTCAACAGAACCGCCTTCACGTTGTACCCAGCCACAACCCGAAGTAACAATTAACGTTTGCCCCAGCGGATGCATATGCCACGCCGTTCTTGCGCCGGGCTCAAACGTAACACTGGCAGCAGCCGCCCTTCTTGATTCGTTTGGCTGAAATAATGTATCAACCCGTACCGCACCTGTAAACCAATCTTCCGAACCTTTTGCGGAAGGTTGCGAACCGACCCTGATAATTTCCATAACTAAGTATTTTAACTTTCTTAAATAAATATTGGTAGCAATTTGATCTCTTAGTTTTTTTCCCCTAAAGCAAGGACTGCAACAATGTTACGATCAACCTTTATCTAACTTCCCGGATTTAATTTACTAAATTTGAGAATCCAACAAGAATTGTTAGATCGCATTTACGACGAATTCCAAACGTTAGTCACAAAGCACTTCCCATATTTGTCGCACGGTGCAAGGAGCCAAAAAGGAGAACTAAGAATGCTACATATCTGCAAGAACCGTTGTGAAAAGATTAAGTCAAGACAAAGGAATGGGCGAAACCAATCTTAAACTATTTCACTTTTATTTTCCTGCACTTTTAAATGTAATAAAGGTGATACTTGCAGCCGGTAATTCTACATTGCCTGCATTTACTTTTTTTCCTTTTATAGCAGGCAGCATCTCATCATTGCTCAATTTTAAATCTTGTCTGTTTAATTGTACATTGTAACCTTGCACTTTATTTGAAGTTAAAGTGTATTGCTCACCGTCGGAAGGGATATTAATTGTAGTTGATGCTTTATTCGCGTTGAGAATTAAAAGCGTTATTCCATTATTATTTCCTTTCATGTTATGTGCAAATAAATAAACACCCTGCTTGCCTTTACTGGCTTCATACACTTTTGTTCCCATCAGTTTTGCCCATAACAATGCGGCCCAATAATCAGGTTTGGGCAAATGTGTGTCCTGGTCAATAAGACTGTATTCACTTGCTGCAAGAGTATTGTGCATAACCACCTGAATTCCGTTTTTAGCTAAAGAACCAAGCTGGTATAAATAGCGAAAACAATCCAGATAAGTAGCAGCGAAAGGGTCTCCTCCTTGTGAAGCTTCTGCTGTTTCTGTAACCCATACAGGTTTACCGGGATTGTATTCATCTCGCAGTCTTATGTAATAATCAGCAACTACATCTGTTCTTTGTAACCATTCAGAATCGAGTGCATTTTCCGCTTTAATTGAAAACGGACCACCTCGCATTACACGCATTGACATAGCTCCGTAATAATGATAAGAAAAAATATCAAAGAGTGGTTTGGGTTCGGGAACCATCAAAGAATCTGTTGAAATAAAGTGCTTCAGCATTCCGGCAAAGGACTGACCCGGAATTCCCTCCGCAGTTGATCCGGGACCAATAAGCAACATATCGGGGGCTTCCTTTTTTGCCCATGCTCTAAAAATAGCTATGTCTTTTGCAAAGTTGCGCCCATTATAATTTGTATCTACACCACCAGCAAAAGGTATAGTTGGTTCGTTAAAAAGTTCTGCACCAGCAATTTTTCCGCCGATGCTTTTGGTATAGTTCGTAATTTTTTGTGCTTCCTTCGGTGTCCAAGTTCCGCTTGGATCTCTTACACCTTTAGAAACAGCAAATGAAGTAACCAGTTTAGAATTAGTAGCCTTTACAAAATCAACAACTCCTTTCCATTGGCTTCTGGTTAATGTATTTACAAAGCCTTCTGGCGCTTTTATTTGAGGATTATCATTGTTCTGGAAATAAACAGTATTTGCCCATGAACCGCTTACACGCACATAGGCAGGAGCGAGCGCTTTAGCCAAATTCATCAGTCTTTTATCTGCAAGATTTATGGGAGGAAGTTTTCGAAACATTTGGTTCCTATTCGAAAAGTCAAAAGATGATGTTGATGATGGCAAACTGTCCATCGTTTTATATGGTCTCCAGAACTCGCCTCCAACCACTTCAGACATCTCCACATTATAGGATTGATAACGTTCATCTACGCTGCCGAGGTATTTCATTTCTTTCAGGCTCACAGTGATAATACCAGTATCAGAGTTATAAGATGTGCCAGTGCCGTTGAGTGCACTCCATCCACTAACACTTAATATGGCGGAAATGCTTGTCAAGGCAACAACAAGTAACATTAAATACTTTTTCATATTTTATTGTTGATTGATTGAATAATGTCATCCTGCCCAGTGACCTGATAATGGTAGTATCGGATTTAAGTCCGTGATGATTTTAGTATTAAAGTTAATATTATGATTTATTAACCGTAACAAGAAATACCTCATTTCTAAAATCAAATGTAAACGCCATTTCATCTTGTAACAAACCATGAATACGAATATTTATTTACCATCAGCAGTTTTATCATCCAACTACTTTAAGATACTTTAAACGCCGCATGAGTTGCGTTTCACCCTTGAATCGATCGAAAGAAACTTACCTATGATTATTGGATTAGAGTAGTCTACTTTTTAGAGAAAAAAAATAATGCTACTAAATCGATTATTAAAAAGCATGAACATATAGAACTTGTTTTCATTGGTGATTTTTCGTGCAACGTTTCTAAAAAGTTTTTTATGGAATGCAGATAATAATATAAATCAGAGTGCAACAATTATTTTCTGAAATATTTGCAAGTCATTTTTAGAGCGCACACGTTAGAGTTCGGCGAAGATATTTTTTGAAATCAAATCATCAAGAAAATATGTGGTCTTCCAGCGGGATCATAACTTTGGTTTCAAAAAATATCAAAATCGCTCAAAAACTCTGCAAATACTCAGTTGCAGGGTTTTTTATTTTTCTGAACATACAAAAAAATGTCAAAAAATATCAAATTTGTCACACGCTCATTGTGTAGGCCAGAAATTTTTTACTTGAATGGCCTCTTGTTTTCCCGGCCACGGCGGCATTGTAGCGATTAGAATCACCAGGGAATCTTTTCCCGTATTGCGAAACTGAAACTGTGTGTGAACGGGTATTGTAATACAAGTTTGCGGCGAAAGATCAACGATTTGTTCGAATGATTCTTTTCTTCTCCATATTTCTCCTTTTCCCGCGAGAACATACCAGATCTCTTCCACAGTTTTGTGTTCCACCGCCTGCGTTACTGCCTGAGATGGGAGCACACAATGCGCAAGCCCTCCCCCATGCATAGAAAATAGAAGCCTGATTTCGGACTTGTCAGGGGCAAGATAGTCAAAGTCCTTTCTCAATACGGTCGTCTCCGGTTTAAGCTCGGACGCTGGGAGAAGCAGTTCACTATTTAGCAATATGAATCCGATAAGATAAATGCCAAAACCAATACCTAAGAATTCGAGCGACCTCTTTTTCTCCTCTTTTGCCTTTTTTTTTGCTTTCTCTTTTTCGTCTTTATCAATGATCTTCAGGTTGCGATCCTCAAGCACTTCTTCTTTTGATGAGAATCTTATTTTGTGTAGCACGAAAAACAGAAGAATTCCGCCGAGGATCACAAAAATGTATGAAGACATTCCGCCTCTCGTTTTATAAAGAAAGCTTCCTATTGAAAATAGAAAAATAACTAACGGCACGGCGATCCCAACAATATAAAACCAAGACAAATTCCTTGCGACCGATCCAGAAAGCTGGCTTTTTGCCATATTATGGCGAACTTGAGGCAACCATTTATGCTCGTCTTCCAACCTAAGACCTTCTGTAAAATTTGCCGCAAGCAATTGTTGATATACTCTCATATCCATCAACCAAAGCAAATAAATTCCTACACCCCCCGCAAGACCTACGCCACCTACGAAAAGTAACCGCGGCTCAATATCATAAGCAACTATGAAACCAACAGCTGCAAATACAGCAATTAACCAGGACGATGCCATCGTTTTATAACCTGCCGTAATTGTATTGAAATGCCGTTCATGCTCTCCAATTTCATTGACAAAGCCAATGATTCGTTCATTAGGATCTGATGTGGCTGACATGTATTTTTAAATTAAAGGTTCAATATTTCGAATGCGCGTCAATTCCCGATAGTACGTCGCCACTGGTACAGAGTTAGGTTTGATAATGGGAACGAATGTCCGGCATAAAATCTCTATGCAACTTTAACACAAATGAAATGGCGACATACCGAAGTTACACTTCATCCGCAATATTGAATTCAAAATCTAAAATATCTTGCTAGCAATTTTTGAATAATTCAGAACCGTGTAGAAGGATAATACCGCTATGCTGGTAGTTCAATGTCAAAATACATGGTCAAAAAAATCATCGATGTTTTCATCATTCAATGTTTACAACATCACATATTGATTTTCGAATAAACATTGGAGTCTCCCATCTTATAAGGCCCCTGGTATTGCAAATATTTTTGTTGTGTGAAGTGTAATTTTTTCTTCGTGGTAGTTCATTGACATTTTACCCATCTCAGTCTTGTTTTAAAACCGCCGATCAATTCCATTGCTGTGAGTATGAGTGTGTCTTCTCTGAACTCAAAATTCCGTTTGACCGTCGTTCCGATGTCACCGGGATGATTTGACGACGTTATATGATGTTCTATTACATTTTGCCCTGCTGAAATCGTGCAATTCGCAAAATACATAAAGCACTTGGATTGAATTGTGGCATTTTTTTTAATCTCATTGCAATTTAGACTGTCAATGTTTGTACTGTCGTTAAGGTTATTAAAGTCTGGTGGAAATAATTGAACTCCCATACGTCCCGCTCCATCATATAAGATATAGCCAAAGTAGCCAATTCTTTTTGGCGCATCCTTCCATTTTCTGCTTATTGAATCAAATGCTTCGTATTTGTCAAGTCGCCAGATGCCTTTAAATTGTTCCAAAGAATTTGACTGACTCTTAGCATTGACACTAATTAAGTACATTAACACAAACTCAAAAATTAATTTCGCACTCTTCATATAGTTGTACAATCAATTTAATAATGTCAGTGCATTTCACAAAACGCTCGAGTATTTGCGAAGGCCGGAATTTATTGCATTATCCGGCCCGGTACAAGTGCCCAAGTGAAAATATGTTATTGAAGTTAAGAACTAACGCTGAAAATATGAACATCGAGCCCGAACTGCTGCCGATTCCTGCACATAGTACGTATCATTTTGCTTTCAAAAAGCTGTTTCCAAAATCAAAAGTTATATATAAGTAATCCAAAACCACTCAGGTATTAAAGCCCTTGGTTACAAAATAGTATTTCTCAGTACAACCCGAGACTGCCGTACCTTGCATAATTGTAGTTTTGGTTTAACATAAAAACGATTCTTACGTGGAAAACGATATAGCTATTCTTATGGCTGATTTGTCGGGATACACCGCTCTTACAGAAACTCACGGTTCAATCACCGCCGCAGATCTAATTGACAAGTACACAGGAATAGTAGAAAATTGCCTGGTTGGACATTGTCAATTCCATGAACGTACCGGTGATGAAATTATGATTGTATCTGATTCGCCTGATTGTTTGCTCGCAACTGCACTAATGATCGGGAAGAATACAATAAATGAAGAGAATTTTCTTCAGATACACGGGGGACTACACTACGGGAAAGTTTTAAAGAGAGCCAATAGTTATTTTGGATCCGCAATAAATCTTACATCGAGGATTGCTGCGAAAGCAAATGCCGGAACGTATTGGTGCTCTAAGGAGTTTGTCAGTGCATTAACAAACAAATCTGCATTCCCCTTGACTTCAAAAGGAAATCACATTTTCAAAAACATAAGTGAGGAAAAGGAGGTGTTTGAACTATGCATCGAAGGAAGAATGTCATTTTATGTTGACCCGGTTTGCCGGATGCTGATAATGGATCCACAAAAAGCGATCCTGCATCCAACCGAAACCGATAAATATTTTTGCTCATCAGATTGTCTCGAAATTTATAAAGCGAAACATTAGAGTGAAAACGAAAGTACAATCAACATAACCTGAATCAATTGACTTCCCTGGCTTAACTTCTCTGAGATGACGGAAGTACAGGAAAAAAGATGCAGCCGCAACAGAGTTTCTGACCGATAAATTAACAGCATTATTAAATCACGTAACAATGGTTGCAGCACTTATAGGTTTTTTATCGGGTCTGTTAGTCATATTAACAATCGGCATATTAAAGCGACTCAACAAACCAATAATTTATGGCCTCATACTTTCGGGAATCGGTTTTCTTTATGTTGGCTTCACATGGATGAACACGCGAGCGTTATTTGTAAACTGCATACAAGCAGTGTTCTTTCTTTTCCTTGCATATTTCGGCATCAAAAAAAATATTTACATTTTGATTGCCGGATATTTCTTACATGGAAGTTGGGATCTGCTATATAATTTATTTCCAAATACAAATCTGATCCCGCCGCATTATGATTTATTTTGCTTGTCCATAGATTTTACGATTGGATTTTATTTATTTTTCATTAGATCACCTTTAAAGCATGAAATTTAATTGGAAAATGCCTGTCAATTGATCTACATGCCGGCTTGAGCCTGAGTTATGCAATGAAAAATTTCCTTCCATTTGACGAAACCACCCGGCAGAAGTGTCTTCAATGAAAATCCTTTGATAAAATTGAAATCGAAACTTTACTCAACCTTTTCTCCCCGACGACTCTCCGCAGCAACCGCTCGTCCAATTTTCGTGATACGCGGGACTCGTCGGCCTATTAAAATGACCGCGGCGAGTGCGCAGTAACTCGCTATTTGGGTAAGTCGTTGCTGCGAGTCTCGCCTGAGAATGAAGGGAAAGGTTCTCCACATAAAGTACCTTTCTTTCTACTGCCCAGCCAACCGATATTTTGATAAAATAAAAGAAGGCATTCAAAAAATATGAAGCGTAAATATGTCAATTAAGAACTAACTCACCGTTCTAATCTTCCTTCAATTCCATCGTCCATTGTCTTTCCGGTAACTAAAGCGGTGGCCATTTTAATGGTTTCAACAATTTTTCCGTGTTTTGTGTCCCAATAATATCCATCATCAAAAGAAAATCTGATACAACTAATATTCGGATCATCTTCTCCCTCGGTAAACCAGATTTTTGCAATGGGGGTCCACAGTTCTTTTATTTTTTCTTTAGTTGTTTCAATATATGCGTTGCCATGAAGAGACATAAATCTATCGGTCCCGTGGCCGAACACTAATTCCACAACCTGATCTTTTTCGATTTGTTTATTTTTATTGCTGCTCTTGTCCGACAAAAACCATAAGTCTCCGACTTCATCAATTTTGTTTACCGACATCGGGCGAAATATTAATTTTTCATTTTCCTGTGTGCAGAACATGCATATTTTTAAATCTTCACCAAGGTCCTGAATTTTTTCAATAGCGTCATGTCCCTGTAAATTTTTTATGCTTCCCATAAAAATAAAGTTTTGCATTATTTGAAATAGATATTTTTGATGCAAAACTTTTGCCTTTCGATATTCCCGCCTTTGTTTAAGAAAATAGTTTGTCATGGATACAATGGTTAAACAAAATAACTTTCAGAAGATTTTAAACATGAAAGGTGCGATAAGAAGTGTGAAACTTTTCTACAAATTGAACTTATTAAATTAGAAAAGTTTTGAAAATATGAATGACTACGACATCGCATTTATCAATAAATTCCCCCGGGCATATATTAACATGTTAGTCTCTTTTACACCATCTACAATGAAGGGACCTCAAACAGACCATTCAAACCCGATAAATTGTGGCTTACTGAACTTGCATTTGTAAGAAAAAATGGATTTATTCTGTCAAAGATTGATTTCGCTAAATAAATCCGTCTAGGAATCCTTTGTAAGAATATTCAATGACATATGCATGACTTTGAAATAGCCAGTTCATTCAAGTTTCATTCTTCCTGAATTATAATTGGTAATTGCAAGAGTTTTATATCGAGTTTTATTCCAATTGATAGGTAGTGTCAATCAAGTAAATTAATTTTTTGGCCGATTCTTTGGATATTTCAATATTGGTATTGTAAAGAATAAGGTATGAACGATAAACCCCTAAGTCATTAATTAAATCAGAAAAGTTATTTCCGTAATTTGCCAGCAACTTTACATGTTCATTGGCTGTAATGGAGAAAACGATTTTTTCCGTGGGATATGTCAACAGTGGTGGAATGCTTACGGCGTCGTACGAACTTGTATAGAAGCTATCCTGGAGCTTTCTCAAAAAGCGATTATCAAATATTTTTTTTCCGCCATTATCAATCACCGCGGAATGCCAATGTCGTAAATCCGCCTCCATCGAATTAATAAGAGTTGCCCAGCCATGATAATTTGCAATCTCTCTTATAACTTCTGTATTTGAAATGAGGCGAAACCCATTGTTTGCCAACTGAGAATAGGTACCGGTTTGGAAAGCAATATTATAATAATCTCTTGTGTATTTTAAGTACAATGCGTAAGCAGTTGTTACGTTTTCATCACTGAGCGGCTTGTTGGCCAAAAGATCTGCGAGTGAATCGCAACCTTTCCTTTGCATATCATTTAAGAATATGACATGATTAAAAAAACTTGTATCAGCTTTAAGGTCGTTGATCATGCCGTGCATATATTCTTTTTCCTTGGTGCGATCAGTAAAATATTCCCTCAAATTTTCTGCGAAAAATCCAAGCGTTACGGCTAAAAATATCATCAGGAACTCCAGGAAATATTCTTTCAAGTATTTTTTTCTGTGATGTAAATCGGGATGATGGTGTACTTCCATGATAGGTTCAGGTTTGGGAGTTAAATCAATCGACTGCGCCGGATCGTCATTGGTAGCCACTGAAGGGCCAGAATCTGAGATTGGACCGTTGTTTTCCGCGTATTGTTGTGCCTCCGGAAAATTTTCATTTTCAGCCATGAATGGAAGGTAGCTGAAATTATTGATAGATGGAAAGGCTTTACCCGATGCCTTTCCATAATAAAATGAGTTTACAACTACTGACAGCAAATTTTTTCTCGATTAAATGTTTTTCCCAATGAAATCAATTCAACCCGAAAAAATTGGAAATGGAGAACGGGAATTTATATTCCTCCGCTTGTTGCAACTATATCATATGGCTTTAATCCTGAAATAATTTCGACAGTTAAAAGGTTTTAATTTTTCCAGGATCTCAGAACCAATTTTGTGTGATCCCATAAAAAAGGCCAGATAGAAATCCAGCCCGTTTCAAAATCCAATATCCTATGAAAACCTCTCTATTTATTTCAAAAGGTATTCCAATACTTTTTTCGTTTTACTAAAAAAGATTTGTGTAATTGACTACACACTTTCAGGAGAGAAATTATTAACCAAAATAAGAATGAGTCTAATTTTCCTCTGTTCTTCAGAATTTACATAAGAAAATATGCTTGAAAACGTGTCATGGTTCATAACATGTAGAGACATAAATAACTTTTTAATAGATGGTTTTATCGCCGATAAATTAATGAGGCATTGCCTATTGATCCCGTAAAACTATTTTTCGGATGATATTCTGGATTTGATTCAAAGAATATTTTTGCAATATTGAGCGACAATATTTATCATGATTGACCACAATTCAAGCTTGCGAATTCTTTAACTTTAAGAATAAATATTCGAAAGAAGTTGGAGAAATTAGACGGAAAAATACTTAATCCCTCAGCGGTGTCTAAAGCGCGATATGAGTTGGGTCTCCCTAACAGGTATCGAGGCCATCGAAAAAAACTCACATATGAGTATTGGATTAAAGTAGTCGACTTTTTAGGAAGAAAAAATAATGTAGCTAAATCTATTATCAAAAAAGCGAGAACAAATAGAAGTTGTTTCCATTGGTGATTTTTCGTGCAACGTCTGTTAAAATTTTTTCAACGCTATACAAGTAATTATCTTTTGGTAAAACTCTCACGAATTTGGTGGCAACCCTAATATTAGAAGATTATCAACCACCAGTATCGTTTTAAAGCCATCCGGCACACCTGTGAAAATTTGGATCAAGCTTAGTTGACCTTGAAATAAAGACTTGCTTCAATTCCATATTATTGAGGCATTCCCTCAATACTGGGGCAAAATGAAAAATTTTCCGCGATTTGACGAAACCACCCTGCGAGA
>Ga0163162_10003984_pt1 | contig 14163 bp, 16 predicted proteins | sample S55metaG_FD_115310 | JGI IMG/M metagenome (GOLD analysis project Ga0163162, IMG submission 115310) | Switchgrass rhizosphere microbial communities from Kellogg Biological Station, Michigan, USA - S5-5 metaG | ecosystem: Host-associated > Plants > Roots > Rhizosphere > Soil | place: USA...
ATGAAAAAGACAATTCCAAATAAGGCTCCCCAAATATGAGCTGAATGATTAATATGCCCCCTGCCGCTTCTTCCAAGAAAATACGAAATAACCAAATAAATTATTGCAAATAAAAATCCATACATACCGATAGGTATAAATAATAATCCAATGTGCTGCAATGGATTCTGAAAGATAAAAGCAAAAACAACAGCAGACACTCCTCCAGATGCCCCAAGACTTCTATAATAGTAATTTCCGCTATGCTTTTTAAATGTAGGTACTAAGCATACTGCAAGGGCAAGTAAATACATAATTAAATAGAGAAACTTTCCCTTCTCTCCGAATAGGCTTGAAAACTTCTGCTCAACTACTCCTCCAAACAAATAAAATGCATACATGTTGAATATCAAATGAGGAATGTCTGCATGAATGAAGCCGCAAGTGATAAAGCGGAAGTACTCTTTCCTTTCAGAAACAGCAGGTGGATAAAAGATAAGCTTATCCATCAGGGTCTTGTTATTAAATGCGACTATAGAAACGATAACCGTAATAACAATAAGCAGAATAGTAATTGACATAGCAACAAAAGTAACGAATTGAAAGATTCACCATTCACGAGTGATGATACTTCTCATTTCTAATAATAGTACAAGCTCTGTAGACCTGCTCTGCCAATATAAGCCTTACAAGCTGATGGGGAAATACAAGATGGGAGAGACTCCATTTTATATTAGCCCGTTTTAGAACTGCATCGGAAAGACCATAAGCTCCTCCAATCAAGAATATGAGGTTACGGGTACTTTCATTTGCCTGCTTTTGTATTAATTGTGCTAATTGTTCGGAGGTAAATTGCTTACCTTTTTCGTCTAAGGCCACCAGAATATCATCAGTTTGAAGCAAGTTCAGTATTACTTCTCCCTCCAATCGTTTTTGGTCAATTAGTGACAAAGAAGAGGCATTTTTGGGCGATGCTATTATTTTCCATTCCACAGGATAATAATGCTGAATTCTCTTTGAGAACATATCAATACCTTCTTTGACAAAGGATTCATGAGCTTTTCCAACTGACCAGAAATGAAGTTTCATTAGTTAAAATTGTGATCACAAATATGATAAAAGAAAATGGTGCAGATATTTTTATTATTTTTGCCGCCCACCGGCTGCGTAGCTCAACTGAATAGAGCATCTGACTACGGATCAGAAGGTTTCAGGTTTGAATCCTGACGCGGTCACACAAAAAGGCTTCCATTTGGAAGCCTTTTATTTTAGAAATACCTTTAGCTTGAAAACATTATGAATGACTTGCCTAGGATTATATTAAAGTCTGGAACCGGGACTTATCATTAGATATACATGAGTAACCGCTACTTTCTTATAAATAAGCCATACAATATGGTATCTCAATTCATCAGTCCTGACAAAGTGAGGCTATTAGGAGATATTGACTATACATTTCCTGAAGGTACTCATGCTATCGGGCGGCTTGACAATGAATCAGAAGGATTGCTGATACTGACTACCAATAAGAAGATAACAAAGCTTGTTTACTCGGGTGAGAAGAAACATTTGAGGTCATACCTTGTAATGGTTCAAAATGTAGTTTCACCTGATACATTGGCTCTCTTGCAAAATGGGATATCTATACCTATAACAGGGGGAGAGCCTTATCTCGCAAAGCCTGAATCTGTGGATATAGTTTCATCAGCAACAGAATTATATAAGTTTGCGAAGGATGAAAGAGAAAAATATCCACATACGTGGCTACTCATTACATTAACAGAAGGGAAGTTCAGGCAGGTGAGGAAAATGGTGATGGCAGCAAGGCATAGGTGTTTACGGCTTATACGCATATCTATTGGAAGTCTGGTTATAAACGATATGTCGCCCGGAGAAGTAAGAGAACTAACTGAAGAGGTTTTTTTCGAAAGTCTTGGTTTAAGAAAGCAGTGATAATAGACTTCAAGCCTTGCAGTTAACATATCATTTCTTTATTATTGACTAGTATTGCACCCATACCATGAAGAATAAACATTCTATACCCGATATACTTTCTATTTTAAAAATAGAAGAGCTAAATGAGATGCAAAACGCTTCTATAGAAGCCATTAAGAAGCATGATGATGTTATATTACTGTCTGCTACAGGTTCTGGGAAGACGCTTGCTTTTTTATTACCTCTTTACGAACTGCTTGATCCCGCAAAAAAAGATACACAGGCCATGATCATAGTTCCTTCAAGAGAACTAGCATTACAGATAGAACAGGTTTACAAGGCAATGAAGCCAGGCATGAAGGTAACAGCCTGTTATGGAGGCCATTTAAGAGAAACTGAAGAGAATAATTTAACTCAACCACCTGCATTGATAATTGGCACACCAGGCAGACTGGCAGATCATATCAGGAGAGGAAATATTACTGTTGAATCGATAGAGACATTGATCTTAGATGAATTTGATAAATCATTAGAACTAGGGTTCCTGGAAGAGATGGAGTGGGTGATAAGCTCTCTGACTGGATTAAAAAGAAGAATACTGACCTCTGCAACTGAGACAGTTGAAATACCAGGCTTTCTTGGATTGAGGCAACCAGTAAAGCTGAACTTTCTGTCCGGCGAAGAGGATAACAATCGACTGGAGATAAAGCAAATATTATCTCCTGAAATGGACAAGATAGATGTTCTTTTTAAGCTAATATGTTCACTTGGTAACAGGCCCACGATTGTGTTTTGCAACCATAGGGATGCAGTGCAGCGTGTAAGCGAAATGCTTGCTCAGAAGGGTGTTTATAATGAATTCTATCATGGTGCACTTGAGCAGCCGCAAAGAGATGCAGCACTATTCAAATTCAGGAATGGCAGCACCAACGTGCTTATTACTACAGACTTGGCTTCAAGAGGGTTAGATATTCCTTTTATCAGGTATATTATTCACTATCATCTTCCTGTAACAGAAGAAGTATTTACTCATAGAAATGGCAGAACTGCACGGATGGAGGCAAGCGGAACGGCGATAATCATACTCAATCCAGAAGAAAAATTGCCTCCTTATATTGATCCATCTATAGAAACGATGGCGATACCTGAAGAGATCACTTTACCTGAAAAACCAAAATGGGTTACCCTATTCATTGCAGCTGGTAAGAAAGATAAAGTGAACAAGATAGATATAGTTGGATTCTTAGGACAGAAAGGAGAATTGAAGAAAGAAGATATAGGGTTGATAGAAGTAAAGGACTTCTTCTCTTTTGTAGCCATCAGAAAAAGTAAAGCAAATAATACCTTACATCTTATAAAAGACCATAGGATTAAGAATAAGAAGGTTAAGATAGATGTGGCTAAATAACCGGGGATATTAAAATTCTTTAAGGCTTCCTATTTCAATAAGCTTCCCCTTTTTCCAAAGCTTTAGTTCCTTTTGATACTGTTTATTATTAGACTCGAAGAGGGCAGGGGAGTCAAGGTCTTCAAGACTTGGGCGACCGGCATTTACCCAAGCAGTGTACCAGTAATTAGCGAGGTCTTTTATTGCATGTCGCATCTGGCTTTGCACCATTCCATTCATTGCATTGTGAACTGCAAGAGCATATTCAGAAGTATGGATAGGTTGGTTGAAGATATTCTTCATGATGTTTCCTGCACTATCAGTCCTGAATATCCTATCTTTTACAAAGGTGGCCTTTACATTCCTCTCAATCAGTAATAAGGTATCTGCAAGGCTGTGGGTATGTTTGATAATACTCCATGTTTCAGAAGTAATGTCGGAGATATAAACAGCCTGACCTACATTGAGATTATAAGTATCTCCAAAATGCTCAGGAAGCTGAGCTTCCCAAAAGGAATGAATGCCCTTCTGCCCTGTAAGCTGGCCATCGTGATTAGAAGAGGTATGGAGTGGCATGTTGGCATCACCAAGATAGTGGCCAAGGTCAGCGGCAAGGAAAAGTATCTCAGACTTACGTCTATCTCTGAATGCCTTGGTGAGTTTTACCATTATATCCTGTATGTACCAGGGTAAGATGCCATTTTTCTGCATAAAAGAGGAGTCATACTTTGCTTTGGCCTCACTTAAAGTGCGGGGAAGGTTGTCGACTGAGTTCTTATCATAGTCTTCTATGTCAATATAGTGCCTGGTACCTTCTGCCTTATCATTAATGGTGTGCTTGCGGATATCTGGGATGACTGACTCTTCTGTGATAAAATCCGAATGATTATAGAAGAATATGCGCATGGAATCTGGTAGGGCAAATATGGCAGCACGGTTGATATGCTTATGTCCCCATTCGCCCCACGCCAAAGCGAGGGAAAGTGTGGTGGCGATCAATAATATAATGATAGTTAGTCTTTTAACCATAGGGTGAAGGTTTTTCAAATAGTCCAAGCAGCAAGATACTAAGAACTTGCCTCTTTGTTGTTCCGCTATTACGATACTATTACAATACTATTATCCCACTATTGGAACGCTATTATTTCGGTATATCTACGCTATATCAAGCGAGCAAGTGAGAAATTTAGCCAATTTTAGACCAAGGAGTCCATCTATGGTTATTTTACTTGTTTATGAAAATATTAACCCCTTCTTTTTAAAGGTGTTAGGTATAATGAGCATATTTGCTTAAAATGACCTAATTTTGCACCTCTTTATGAAGAAATTTCTCGTAGCGTTTGTAGTATTATTTGCTTTTGCCTCATGTAGCACCAAATTCAATAAAATATTGAGGAGCAAGGACTATGAGTATAAGCTTAAGATGGCAGATGAGTATTTCGCCAAAAAGAAATACAGATATGCTGAACCTCTATATGTAGAAGTATTCCCTGTTTTTAAAGGGACTGACAAGTTTGAAGATCTGTATTATAAGTATGCTTATTGTTCTTTTTATCAAAAAAATTATAGTGAAGCAGGAGTATTATTCAAAGGTTTTCTTGAGATATTCCCAACAAGCCCAAAAGCTGAGGAAGTTGCTTATATGTATGCATATTCATTTTACATGGAATCGCCAAAGATCGAATTGGAACAGGTGAATACTGTGAAGGTTATAGGCATGATGCAGACATTTATCAATACTCATCCGGGTTCAGCGAAGATCAAAGATGCCACTGATATTATTGACAAGTGCAGACTTAAGCTTGAAACAAAAGCGCATAACGCGGCACAGTTATATTATAAGTTACAACAATACAGAGCGGCAGCTTTAGCCTTTTCGGACCTGTTAAATGATTATCCAGAGTCTGTAAATGGAGAGATGTATAAACTAATGGCAATAAAGAGCTATTACCAATTTGCGAAGCTTAGCATAGCTGACAAGCAGCTAGAGAGATATGAAAAGGTAATGAATGAATATACGGATTTCACAGACCGTTTTCCTGATAGTAAACTAACAAAGGAAGCGGAGAGTTATAATAATTTAAGTTTAACCCACATTAAAGCAATACAAAATGAGCAAACTCAGACGTCAACAGGGCGCTAACACAAGCAATGTTGTAGAAACAAAGAATCTTACCGATATTAAGGATAAGACGGGTAACCTTTATGAGTCAATTGTTGTAATTGGCAAAAGGGCTAACCAGATAAACATTTCATTGAAGGAAGAGCTTCATAATAAGCTTGAAGAGTTTGCAAGCCATACAGACAGCCTTGAAGAAATTCATGAGAATAAAGAACAAATAGAGATATCGAAGGCTTATGAAAGGATGCCTAATCCAGCCTTACTTGCCTCTGCAGAGTTTATGGAGGATAAGGTTTATTACAGGAAGAATGAGGATGATCTATTTAGTTGATTTCGATTTCTGCTAAATACTGGCTACCAGAAATTTATGTTAGTATTTACATAAGAAGATTTAATTTTAACGACGCTATTAATAGCGTCGTTTTTAATTTAGAGTGCTTAATGTTGAAAGGAAAGAAAATATTACTGGGCATTACGGGAAGCATTGCAGCTTATAAAGCAATATTGTTGGTGAGGTTGTTAGTGAAGGAAGGTGCTGAAGTGAAGGTAATAATGACCTCATCTTCAAAAGATTTTGTATCACCTTTAACTTTGTCAACCCTATCCGGAAATAAGGTACTGACAGACCTGTTTGAAGAAGATTCATGGGCGAATCATGTTATGCTGGGCCGGTGGGCAGATGTAATGGTTATAGCACCTCTAAGCTGTAACACACTTGCTAAAATGGCTAATGGCTTTTGCGACAATCTTTTACAGGCGGTTTATTTATCAGCAACATGTCCGGTAGTTGTAGCGCCAGCCATGGATGAGGATATGTGGAAACATCCCGCTACAAAAGACAATATTAAGAAGATATCATCGTTTGGGAATAAGGTAATTCCTGTAGAAAGCGGAGACCTGGCAAGCGGCCTGCAGGGTGAAGGGAGAATGGCAGAGCCTGAGACAATATTGAAGTATATAAGAGATTTTTTTTTTGAAAGCAAAAGACTAGCAGGCAAAAAAGCGCTTGTAACTGCCGGCCCGACTTATGAAGCAATAGATCCGGTAAGATTTATTGGAAATCATTCATCAGGGAAAATGGGAGTTGCTATTGCAGAAGAACTGGCAGCTCAAGGAGCTAAAGTGACACTTGTTTTGGGTCCTTCTTCTATGTCTGCCAATCATGGGATAAAAACCATAAGGGTATCATCGGCAGAGGAAATGTATAACAGCTGTAAGCCTTTAATGGCTACATCTGATATAATGGTAATGGCTGCAGCTGTGGCTGACTACGCACCTGAAAGTGTGGCAAAGGATAAAATAAAGAAGAAAGATGAGGACCTTAAGCTTCATCTTGTAAAGACAAAGGATATTTTAAAGGAAGCAGGAGAGGGGAAGAAGAAAAAGCAGATACTGGTTGGTTTTGCCTTAGAGACAGATAATGAAAAAAAGAATGCTTTAAAAAAACTGAAGGAAAAGAATGCGGATATGATCGTCTTAAATTCTACAAGGGATGAGGGGGCAGGCTTTGGTAAGGATACCAATAAGATCACTATTTTTGACAGGCACTCAAACGAGTATAACTTTGAAATGAAGAGTAAAAGGGAAGTAGCAAAGGATATTGTAAATACAATAATTAATTATGGCAATGCGTAAGGTGGTAATTATATTCATATTGTTTTTCTGTGTATCCCATGCAAAGGCACAGGAGCTAAGAGCGCGTGTAAGTGTAATCTCTAACAGGGTAGCAGTGAATATAGATAAGAAGATCTTCAATACACTTCAGGCCTCGCTGTATAACTTTATTAATAATCACAAATGGAGCCCAGATGTATTCGGAGCCAGCGAGAAAATAGACTGTAGCTTTTTATTGAACCTTGAGTCAACGGGAGATGCAAATGTTTATAAAGCAAATCTTACTATACAATCTGCGAGGCCTATATTTAATTCGACATACTTATCACCCATTATTCTATTCCAGGATAACGATGTAGTCTTTAAATATTCTGAGTTTCAACAACTGGATTTTAATGAAAACAGGGTAAGCGGAATTGATCCTCTTCAATCTAATCTTACAGCTATCATCGCGTATTATGTAGATCTGATACTTGGAATTGATTATGATTCATTCTCTCCACGTGGGGGGGATCCTTATTTTCAAAAAGCACAGAACATAGTAAATAACGCTCCTGAGGAAAGAAACCTGACAGGATGGAAATCTTTTGATGGAGTAAGAAACCGTTATTGGCTGATCGAGAATTTATTGAATAGCAGATATAATCTTATTCATGACGCTTACTATGAGTATTACAGAATGGGAATGGATAAATTTTATGAAGATGAAACAGCCGGAAGGGCAAGGATACTTTCAGTTCTTAGTACTCTGAACAATTATAATATTGACAATCCTAATACAATGATCCTGCAATTCTTCTTCCAAGGGAAAACACAAGAGCTTATTAAGATATTTTCCAAAGCCACTCCGCAGGATAAAACTAAGGCCTTAGACCTTTTAGTAAAGCTGGATATCTCGAACGCAAATAAATACAAAGACGCTCTGAAATGAGAAGTATAGTCTTTGTTTGTATTGTACTTTTGTTTTCATGTAACAGTCACAATAAGGTACCCTCTGACATAATTCAGCCAAAGGAGATGCAAAGTGTCATGTGGGATATGATAAGAGCTGATAACTTAGCTGAGGAAAGAGCTAGGAGGGATTCATTCCTTAATCTTAATCATGAGAACCTGGAACTCATAAATGAAGTATTCGCTATTCATAAAATAAAGAGGAGTGAATTTGAAAAGAGCCTTCAATTCTATCAGAATAATCCTGATATGCTGAGAGCTATGCTAGATAGCATTAAAATGCAGCAGTCGAGAAAGAAAAAAGATACGGTTGAATTCAAAAAACGCTTTAAACCTGCAAATGCGGAGTAAACTTTTACAAGATCATTTCCGGTACATCATCCGGAATTACTAATCTACCTGCAGTCTTAGACTTTATTTCTTCAACAGAAACTCCGGGAGCTCTTTCAAGAAGGCGAAATCCCTGAGGAGTTACATCAAGAACAGCTAATTCCGTAACTATTTTCTTAACACAGTTTGTCCCAGTTAAAGGAAGGGTACATTGAGATAATAACTTTGATTCTCCCTTCGGATTTGTATGCATCATTGCTACAATGATATTCTTTGCGCTGGCAACAAGGTCCATTGCTCCACCCATTCCTTTTACCATTTTACCAGGTATCTTCCAGTTTGCAATATCACCGTTATCACTTACTTCCATAGCTCCCAAAACAGTAAGATCAACCTTGCCAGCTCTTATCATTCCAAAGCTCATCGCACTATCGAAGAATGCTGAACCTGGAACAGTTGTAATGGTTTGCTTTCCTGCATTGATAAGATCCGGATCCTCGTGGCCCTCAATAGGGAAGGGCCCCATGCCCAGTAAACCATTCTCTGATTGCAGAACCACGTTAATGCCTTCAGGTATATAATTAGCTACCAAAGTAGGAATACCGATTCCAAGATTTACATAATAGCCATCCTTTAGTTCCCGAGCGATTCGTTTAGCTATATCTGTTTTACTGAGCATTGAATATTACTTTTTAAGCTTTATTTCTAACTGTCCTTTGTTCAATCCTTTTCTCATAGTTCTCTCCTTTAAATATCCTATGGACGTAAATGCCAGGGGTATGGATATTGTTGGGGTCAAGCTCTCCTACAGGAACTAATTCTTCAACCTCAGCAATGGTAATCTTACCAGCCATCGCCATCATCGGGTTAAAGTTCCTTGCTGTTTCCTTATAAATGAGATTGCCCAAAGTATCTCCTTTCCATGCTTTCACAATAGCATAATCAGCATCGAAGGCCATTTCCATTAAATATTTCTTTCCGTTGAACTCTCTTATTTCCTTTCCTTCGGCTACTTCTGTTCCTACACCTGCGGGGGTAAAAACTGCCGGCATTCCGTATCCGGAGGCAAGACAACGTGTTGCCAGAGTACCTTGTGGTATCAATTCTACCTCAAGCTCACCACTGAGAAGCTGCCTTTCAAACTCTGCATTCTCACCTACATAAGAGGAGACCATCTTTTTTACCTGCTTAGTCTGAAGCATTAGGCCAATGCCGAAATCATCTACTCCAGCATTGTTAGAGATACATGTTAAGCCTTTTACACCTTTTTTAACCAATGCTGTAATTGAGTTCTCCGGAATCCCGCACAAACCAAATCCGCCGAGCATAATAACTGCACCATCTTGTATGTCGTGTATTGCGGAGTCGGCATTTTGATAAACCTTGTTCATGGTGAATTGTGAATAGTGAGTTGTGAATTTGTTAGTTCATCATTAATACGTTGACACTTCTCTGGAGGATGTTGAAGGCTATTTCTGCCATGAGGTTCTCTTTATCGAGTGTAGGATTTACTTCTGTTATCTCAAAGCAGCAAACTTTCCTGTTCTGCATGAATTTACTTACAAGATCTTCTGCTTCCCTTTCTCTAAGACCATTGCTTACAGGGGTGCCCGTGCCTTTAGATATAGAAGAGTCAAGACTATCAACATCAAAACTGATATAAATATCAGTGCAGTCACTTAAGTATCTTAAGACAGATCTTACTACGTTCTCAGGGCCTTTTCTGCGTACCTCATTGGTAGTTATGACCTTCATGCCATATTTCTCTATCAGGTATTTTTCTTCTTTTTCAAAATCTCGTAAAGATATAAATACAATGTCTTCAGGAAGGACCTTAGGGGAAACTTTTCCTACCTGCTTAAGCTGGTCCCAATATTTCACTGTTCTTTCGTCAAGCTCATGCACCTTGCTGTCAAGGTTGTCTTCTCCGATTGTGGCTGCCAAGGGCATTCCATGCATATTACCTGAAGGGGTAGTATAAGGAGTGTGCAGATCGGCATGGGCGTCTATCCAAATAACTCCTAATTTACTCTTAGGTTTTGCAGCTTTTATACCTGCAATTGTCCCACCCGCACTACTGTGGTCTCCGCTAATTACTAAAGGGAAGAAATTGTTCTTTAAGGATTCTCTGACGGCCTTGCTGACTTTTTCGTAGATATTAATAACCCCATTAATACGCTTTGCATAGGGTGATTGAATAGGCTCAAATAATAGCTTGTTCTCGTGTTCTATTCTTTCAGATGGAAAATGGACAAAGAAATTACTCATAAAGTCTAGTGCTGCAATTTTAATGGCCTCGACCCCGAGGCTTGCACCTCTTGTACCAGCTCCAATTTCACTAGGGACTTCTATCAGCTTGATATTCTTCATATAAGGCAAAAGTAGGGGAGAAAGAGTAAACTTGAGTGGAATTAATGATTTGGTAATTGGCTGATTTAATTAATGAAGCTGCCCAAATATTAGTAAGAGTGTTAGAGTATGCTGAATTTCACTATAGTTGAAACCAAAGAGGTAATAAGGACTTCGTTACGTGGTGACCTTGAGGTTAGGAGAATAACTGGCATTTTATCCTAAGTAATTGTGGTAAGTTCAGTGTCAATTATTCATAACCAATGATTATTAACTATTTATAGGTAATTAATAGCTAGACAGGAAAACAATATTTATGTGATTTTTTAAAATGGCGATTATTGAACTAAAAAGCAAACTATATTTGAGCAATTACCAAGAAAAGTACCGAAACTAACTGCTTTTGAGGGAATAAGAGACTGAAGTTACTTCAGGTTTATCCCTCTGAAGCTTTTTCCATCTATAGACCAAAATTTAGCTAAATAACATAGCCGCGTGTTTGTAAAAAGAAACACAAAATGCAGGAGGACAGGCAAGTTCCGTCTAAAGGTTATTTATATTTGCTAAGGAATTAGGTTGGCTTAATTATTCACCCTTAAATAGTATTATTAGAAAACTCTACACACCTATGTCAAAGATCCTGATCTATGATGACAATGCCGAGTTACTTGAATGCCTTCAACTGTGCCTTGAGACTTATGATTTTGAAGTGAAAGCCACCGGTGACCGCAAGCACTTTAATTGGATACTTGAAACTTTTGAGCCTGACGTTCTGCTTATAGATGTGAATCTTGGTGGAGAGGATGGAAGGGTTATTTGCAGAATGTTGAGAGATGATGAGAAATATGCAGACTTACCTATAGTCCTTTTTTCCAGCTCTTCTGATAAACTACGAGATTACCAGGAGTATGGCGCTGATGATGTACTGGAAAAACCCTTTGAAGTAAAAGATATCACTCCAAGATTAACAGCTGCGATAGAAAAGAGAAAGGAGAGGATAAGGAATTAGAAATAAGTGAATAAGAAGGCGGATGTAAGTAAAGAGAAATGAAAACGAAATGAGAAAGGTTAATGTATCTGGAATGATTTATATCATAGCCTGACAGTGGATTTAAAGAGGTACCTTGAGAAGTATGAAAACCCTTCCTTCTTTATATGAAGTGCCCCGCATTGAGTTCAGAACACCTCCATCTTTAAGCATGCTTGAAACTCTTAAAGAGTGTGCAAAAATGGAAAATGATTTCCCCGGAAAACCCTATGGCCCTTTGGATATTCATCGTTCTTTTAATGGCTTATATAATAGGGGAATGTTAGGTATACGTCCTATAAATAAGCCCAAAGATGGGTTAACATGGTTTGTGACTTCAGAAGGTTTCCAGTATTTGTTGTCAAAGTGCAGGTACTAACTCTCCGTAAATAAGATTTTTTTCTACACCTACTCTCTGCTAACTTGCCGCTTTTAGACTTTACTACGTGTCAAAATATCTTATCATAGGACTGGGCAACCCAGGCAGTGAATATGCACATACGCGCCATAACATTGGCTTTGATGTGGTGGATGCTTTTGTTCATAAGCATGATGCCTTTTTTAAAGCAGGAAGGCTTGCAGATATAGCAGAAGTAAAATGGAAAGGAAGGATATTTATCTGTATTAAGCCTATGACCTATATGAACCTTAGTGGGAGGGCTTTTAAGTATTGGCTTGACAAGGAAAAGGTTGCTATTGAAAATACGCTCACTATAGTTGATGACATCGCATTGCCTTTAAATAAGCTCCGGCTTCGTAAAAGCGGAAGTGATGCAGGGCATAATGGATTAAAAGATATCCAGGCTATTCTTGGAATGGATCAGTACCCTAAACTACGGTTTGGTGTTGGCAATAATTATCCAAAAGGTATGCAAGCGGAATATGTGCTTGGCAAGTGGCATACAGAAGAAATCCCTATTGTAAAACTGAAAATTGAGAAGTGCGTGCAGGTGATCGAAGACTTTGTGTCAATCGGGATAGACAGAACTATGAATACAATAAATAATTTGTCATTTGATGCAGATCAAAAATAATTTTTCTCTTAAAATCTCTCTATATTTATACTACTAAAGACACGAGCTGAGAGATGAAGATATTTTGTATAGGACGTAATTATGCTGACCATGCAAAGGAATTAGGTAATGCGGTTCCTGATGAACCTGTAGTATTTATTAAGCCAAAAAGCTCCTTACTTCTTCCTAATACACCTTTTTATTACCCTGAGTTTACCAATGAACTGCATTATGAGTGCGAACTGGTATTGCGTATAAGCAAGAATGGCAAATACATACCCGAGAGATATGCGCAAAATTATTATGACATGATCAGCGTTGGTATAGACTTTACAGCAAGGGATATACAGGAAAAATTAAAAGCAAAAGGATTACCATGGGAAAAGGCAAAGGCTTTTGATTCTTCAGCAGCTGTAGGGAAGTTTGTTGATATAAATAAGCTTGCTAATAAGAATGATATTCAGTTCCACTTTAATAAGAATGGAGAGACTGTACAGAAGGGCAGCTCTGCATCTATGATATTCAATTTCGGTAAATTAATAGCTGATATATCTCAATACTTTTCTATCAATATAGGAGATCTTGTGTTTACCGGAACTCCATCGGGAGTAGGAGAGTGCCTTGTTGGTGATAATCTTGAAGCCTACCTGGAAGGCGAAAAGTTGCTTGCAGTTGAGGTAAAATAGTAACTTGCACCCATGCAACAGTATCTTGATGTTTTACAACATATATTAGATAACGGGACAGATAAAAATGACCGAACAGGAACGGGAACAAGAAGTGTGTTTGGATATCAAATGAGGTTTGATCTCTCTAAAGGCTTCCCATTAGTTACCACAAAAAAGCTGCATCTTAAAAGTATTGTTTATGAATTACTGTGGTTTCTACGTGGGGATACTAATATTAAATATCTCAAAGAACATGGCGTAAGCATCTGGGACGAATGGGCAAATGAGAATGGTAATCTGGGCCCCGTTTATGGCAAACAATGGAGAAGCTGGGAGGGAGCGAATGGAAAGACTGTAGACCAAGTATCAGATCTGATCAAACAAATTAAGTCTAATCCTGATAGCAGGAGGTTAATTATCAGCGCCTGGAATGTGGCTGATCTTCCTGATATGAAATTAATGCCTTGTCATTGTTTGTTTCAATTCTATGTTGCAAAAGGAAAACTCTCTTGCCAGCTATATCAAAGAAGCGCAGATGTATTTCTTGGTGTTCCTTTCAATATTGCCTCGTATGCTTTGCTGACAATGATGATCGCCCAAGTATGTGATCTGGAGTTGGGAGAATTTGTCCATTCATTTGGGGATGTTCATTTGTATAATAATCATTTTGAGCAGGCTAAACTGCAATTGACAAGAACTCCATATCCATTGCCAACAATGAAGATCAATCCAGAGGTAAAAGATATATTTAATTTTAAGTTTGAAGATTTTGAATTGTTGAATTATCA
>Ga0163162_10003985_pt1 | contig 14163 bp, 13 predicted proteins | sample S55metaG_FD_115310 | JGI IMG/M metagenome (GOLD analysis project Ga0163162, IMG submission 115310) | Switchgrass rhizosphere microbial communities from Kellogg Biological Station, Michigan, USA - S5-5 metaG | ecosystem: Host-associated > Plants > Roots > Rhizosphere > Soil | place: USA...
CGTTGCACTATCTCGGAGCCGGTACGACGCGCACGTCTACACGAATGATAGAAGTGGCCTCGCCGAAAGCCTCGGCCGCGAACATACCCATCGGTCTGCGATCGAGCCCACCACTGGCCCGCAGTTCGGCACCACCGCCCCAGGCGCGAAGTCCCACGAATTGACGCCGACGATCGACCATGGGTTCAGTCACTAAGGCCCGCGTCGGAATGGTCGCGAGCCGGCCATCGCTCCTCAAGTAGAGCACGGTGCTCGGCGGCGTCCAGGATACCCTCGCTCCGCTCGGCGGCTTCGCCGCCCTGGACCCCGCCTGCGCGCCGTGCGTCCCGGCATATAGCGATGGCCGCAAGAAAGCGGGCGGTCAATAATCCCTTGGCAGTTGTGCAGCCGACATCGAATTCACGGCGAACCATCGCTCAATGCCGGACTTCTCTCCACAGTGGATTCCGACTGGCGTGGAGTGTCTCAACGATCTCGAGCAGCGCGTCGACCCTGGCGTGAGGATGGACGGCCACCGCCGATGGCGCCTCCACATCGGTGGCCCGGAGAACCGCGCTAGTGGTGCCGATGAACGGAATGTCGACGCGTTTCAGTAGTGCGAGGTTGGTGACCGGATCGCCGATTCCCACGGTCACCGTCGGCCCAAAGGCACGCCGATAGAGAGTCAGCAGCAGGTCCACGATTGCGCCCTGATCGGTCTCCGCACTCACGAGTGTGTAGCGGCCGGTGTTCAGACACGGCCACTGCTTCCGGCGAAGCGCCTGCATCAGCCGCGGTCCCGCCGTCGGGTCGAGATCGGTGATCCGAAACGGCTCGCTGTACTCGCGCTGCTTCGCCAGTCGAGCCTGCCGCAGCGAGAATCCGCAATCGACAGCCACGTCACGAACGGACATGTCGTTGAACCCGATCACCGAGACGCCGAGTTCCTCGGCGGTGAGTCGCAGGGCGTCGACGACTTGTTCGTACGGCCGTCCGTACGGGATCGCTTCGTAGCTCGCCACAGCGCGCGAATGCGCCACGCCAAACCCAAAGTAGCCCTGGGGAATGTAGAGGGCGCCTCCATTCTCAGCGACGAAGGGGTGACAGATCCCGAGTTCTTCCTGAATCACCTCCAACTCCCCTCGCGTCCGGCTGGAAAAGAAGACTACGGGGATCCGTTCGAGGACCAGCGGACGCAATGCCTCCCGCGTTGCGCCGGTGACGTCAAAGTACGGATCAAACCTGGTTCCGTCCAGGCTGGACAACACAACGATTTTCCCGTATGAAGCCATGCGCGCCTTCAATCCCCGGAGATTATCTTGATGGCGTTCTCAACGAAACCAGTTGGGCCTGGGCTTGTCGAGGCGTCAAGGAGGCCAAGGCCTCCAGAGACTGGACGCCCGGCCGATCGACTTCGTCGAACAAGGCCGGCTCTTGGCTCGCCGCGCTAGACCCGGTGCCGCGGACCGTATCCTCGCCGGATGCCTCGGCCGGCGAGGATGAGTGATCGTCCGAGGTGGCGACTGCAGGCGGCGAACTGGACGTCCATCCCAATCGCGAGACGACCTGGCTGCTGAAGACACCGAGCGCGACGCCCGCCGCAGTCGCCACGCCGAGCCAGGCCGGGGCCACGCGCCGATCTCTCGCCCGGGACCTCGAATGCCGAACTGACAGGAAAGAAGGAAAAGAAATGACACGCGCGGCGCGATCGAGCTGCTCGAGACGTCGAAGGATCTGAGCCTGTTGCATGGCCAGTCGAGGAGGCGTAAACGCCGCATCCGCCGCCTCAATGTCAATCTCGCGCACTCGATCGAGCCAAAGGGTCAGATTGATCGCGCGCTCCGCGCAGATCTCGCAACGGTCGAGGTGCTGCGGAGTGACGCCGGCGACGAACGCTCGCACCAGCGCGGCCTCTGAGAGGTGCCCCGAACGAAACACGACGTCAACTAGCCTCACAACTGGACCTCCCAGATCGGTGCGCGAGGACGGCCCTGAGTGCCGACGGGATCGTAGACAAGACAGCTACCGTCCCCCGGTGGCGTCTCGACCCCGATCCCGCTGCCGATCAAACACAGCCTGGAGCTTCTTGTTCTGATCGGGATCCAGGACCAGATACATTCGGTACAGCATGGCGAAGTAGCTTTCGTTGATCTTCACCCTGGGCACTTCCATCCGAGCCACTTGCAATTCGATCGCCGCTGTCCCTACCGAGCGGTCCGACATGAGTCGATTCAGTTCAGCCCGCTGCTTCGCGAACTCGGTGTTGAGCGGTTCAAGGTCTCGTGCCCGCTTCGCGTAGAGCGCGTCGATGCGCTTCACCTGGTCCTCGCGCAACCCGATTTCCTTCTTGATGGCGTCGTCTTGCCACCACAGCGCCCTCCCCTGTCGTATGGCGGAGCCCGGTGCTCCCTGCGGCCCCTGCGCTCGTCCCGGTTGGCCGACCGTCGCCGATGCAATGAGCACAAGCCCCAGGCACAGAGCGGAACGAGAGAACCAGGAGGCTTTCACGGGCGATAGATCGACGGGCGGCACGGGGCCGAGTCCATTCCGCCGGGCGGCGCTGGCGGTGGAGCAGCCGTGGGTTCCCGGGTAGACGCTCACGGACCGTCACATCCTTGGACCAACGCCCCTCCACTCGCCAGCACGATCAATGTCCACACCTCACCACGCTACTTCCGCAGCCCGGTCGAACCCATCCTGTCAGAACGGTATTTGTGGCCACGCAAGACAGGAGGTGTCCCCGGCTATTGGACCTCGTGCGGTGCGTGATGCCGCCGTCCCTCGATGCCGTCGACAATCGCCTCCGCCCAATCGACGACATCGCCTCCGTCTCCCCAGACATCGCCCGGACCTAATGACACCACCGGCCCCAACGCCCGCGCATAGAGCGCACGGAGCAGCCCAACGGCGAGGCCGGCATCGATGCCAGCGCCGACCAGATCGTACCGATCGCCAGCCACGCAGCGGAGGTGGACGGCCTCGAGCGATCGAAAGAGACGCTGGCGCACGGTCTCGCTGGGGTCGAGGATCCGGAATCGCTCGCTGTACTCGCGCAGTTTCGCCAGCCGCGCTTGCAGGAGTGGAAGTTCGCATTCGCTGGCCACCTCCTCGACCGACAACTCGTTGAACCCGACGACCGCGATCCGCTGACGCCTCGTGATCCGCTGCAGGATCGGGACGATCTCCCCGTAAGGCCGGCCGAATTCGACGACCTGGTAGCCGGATACACTGCGCGCACTTGGGACTTCAAAGCGGAAGTACCCCGCGGGAATAAACGCCGCACCGCCGCTTTCGCAGACAAACGGGTGACGGACTCCGAGATCCTGCTGGAGCTGTTGGATTTCTGCGCGAGTCTTGCTCGCGCACAGGACGAGCGGGACGCGCTCGTGTTCGAGACGCCTCAGCACTCTGGCCGCCTCAAGGCAGGCTGGCGCGCTCGGATGGGTCAGGACCCTATCCGCGTCGGCAAACACAAGCATAGGTGCGGGCATCGAGTCGTCATCCCAGCGTAGCCAGACGGTCCGCTCAGCTCTATCCAGTCAAGGCCGTATTCTTGAAGGCGAGATGGGGGAGTAAGATGCCCCCTGTGTCCGACCGTGTGGCGATCGAAGGACTCAGATTCAAGACGGCGCTCTTTCTTGGCTTCGGCTTCACGTTCGGCATTTGGCTCGTCGCCGGCTACTACTTCACGAACCGGATGAGTGAAGCGCAGGACCGCGCGGGCGCCATCAACACGCGGTATATGCAGGCTCAGGAGCTGCTGTCGACGGTTCGCGCCCAAGTACTCCTCGGTTCTGTCTTCGTCCGTGATGCGCTCCTCGATCCCAACCCAACGGCGGGCGACTATCGCCGCCAGCTCGACCAAACGTACGCGACGGTCAACCTGTCGCTCCAGCAATACGTGCCGGTATTGGATTCAGCCGCGGAGCGGGAACGGGTCGGACGCTTGCAGCGCGAGATTGATGACTTCCGCCACACGATGCTCCAGGTCCTCTCGACCGACAGCACGCGCTGGCCAACCGATGCGCGCGTCCTGCTCCGCACTCAGATCGTGCCAAAGCGAGAAGTAGTGATCCGCGTCTCTGAGGAAGTGCAAGCGCTGAATCGCGCGGCCTTCGTGCAACAGCAGCGAGAAATTGCGGAGATCTATAGCGCCAGCCAGCGCCAACTGTGGGTGAGCCTGGGACTGGCCCTGGCCGCGAGCTTGGGCGTGGCCCTCCTGGCCGCCTTCTACACCGGCCGGCTCGAACACCGAATCCGAGAGCAGCAGCTGCAGGACGCACAAAGCGCACGCGAACTGCAGCACTTGTCGGCCCAGCTGATCACGGCGCAAGAGGAGGAGCGTCGGAATCTCGCACGCGAACTGCACGACGAAGTGGGACAGGTACTCATGGCGGTCCGCGTGGAGTTGGCTCTCGCAGAGCGGGCGATCGAGACTCGAGGTGGCGACGCGCACTTGCTGCATGATGCGCGATCGACGACGGAGAGCGCGCTCGCAACCGTCCGCGACCTCTCGCACCTTCTGCACCCGGCACTGCTCGACGACCTCGGATTGCCCGCGGCCATCGAGTGGTACCTCAAGGGTTTCAGCAAGCGATACGAGATCCGCGCCGAAGCCCTGCACGAGCAAATGAACGAACGGCTCGCGCCGGAAATCGAGGCGGCCGCCTACCGCATCGTCCAGGAGGCCCTGACGAATGTGGCCAAGCACGCCCGCGCGTCGACGTGCCGTGTCTATCTGCAGCGGCTCACCAGCACCGTCTTGATTACGATTGAAGACAACGGAGTTGGATTCGATCCGGTCAGCCGGGATCGCGGCGGCGCCGGCACCGGTCTTGGCCTGATCAGCATTCGGGAGCGCGCGACCCAATTACGGGGAACGGTCCGTCTCGAAAGCGTGCTGGGAAAAGGCACACGACTGACGATTGAACTGCCCGCGCGCTGGCGGGCGTTGGCCGACCGCGAGGACGAGGCGACGAATGGCTAAGCTGCGCATTCTCCTGGGCGACGACCATACGCTGCTCCGGAACGGCCTGCGGAAAATCCTCCAGGAACGGGCCGAGTGGGAAGTCGTCGCTGAGGCGGGCGACGGTCGCGAGGCGGTCCGCCTCGCCTTGGACATCGAGCCCGATATCGCCATCCTCGATATCGGCATGCCCCTCATGAACGGCATCGAGTCGACGCGTCAGATCGTACGGCGACTGCCGAACATGCGAGTCTTGATTCTGAGTATGCATGCGAACGAGGCCTACATCATTCAGGCGCTCAAGGCCGGTGCAAAAGGCTACCTGCTCAAGGACTCGGCCGACACGGAGTTGCTCCGTGCCGTCTCCGCTGTCTCGAGTGGTAAGTCGTACTTCAGTCCGGCCGTGTCAAAGGTCATGCTGGACGACTACGTCCGTCATCTGGCGGAGAAGGGTATTGCCGACCGCTACGATTCACTGTCGGAACGCGAGCGGGAGGTCTTCCAGCTCATCGCAGAAGGTCACAGCAACAAGGAGGTCGCGACGCTGCTGTCCATCAGCCCGGCGACGATCGAGACGCATCGGGCCCACATCCTTCAAAAACTGGACGTCCACAACACCGCGGAGCTCGTGCTCTATGCGGTGCGACGAGGGGTCATCTCGTAGCCGTCGAATCCTGGTCGTACGAACCGCAGTTGGCTGAGACCGTCTCGCGCCCGAAGGTTGGCGGGATCGATCACCAGGGCCTGCTCGTAGGCCTTGACGGCGTCGTCCCAGCGCCCCACCGCTGTCAGCGCTCGGCCGAGCACGGCATAGGCGTCGGCGTCGTTCGGCCGCAGCTCCACCGCTCGCCGAACATGAATCAGCGCTTCCTCTCGCCGGCCACCGTCGATCAGGGCGTTGGCGAGGTTCAGTCGGAGCCGGCCTCCACTCGGATCGACGGCGACGCCCCGCTCGAACGTCGCGAGCGCCTCGGCGTTCTGCCCGTTCGCCATCAACGCCTGTCCCAAACCATTGAGCGCGGCGGGACGGTCCGGGTGACGGGCGAGGTATCTCCGATAGTGCGTAATCGCCCGGCTGTACCACCGTTGCGCCAGAAGCCCATTGGCCAGAACGTGCTCGGCCTCGAGGGCCTCCGGATCGGCGGGATCGCCCATGTCCGGCCATCGATCAATCCAGTAGACGTGAATCGAATAGCCAATGCGCGCTGTCGGCGTCAGGCCACGGAATCCGCGATAGTAGAGCCGCCAGGCCGGGTCGAGATACGCACCGCTCAGCACGGTGGCGCTGATCGCCACGTATCCCGGCAGTTTTGGCCGCGCGATCGCATTCGCGGCAAAGTCCGGCGACCCTGGTAGGTACGTGCACTGGATACCGTAGTACTTGGGATCTGCTTGGCCGAAGTACGCCAGGTTGATCTCACCGATGTGGCGATCGCTCATCCATGTCCTCAGCCGCTTCAGATCCTGGCCCCAGTCGAGGTTGGAGTCGGCGAGATACTCCAGCCCGTGCGTCGGTCCTCCCACGAGCCAGTTGAAGTAGGCTAGTTGGTCCGGGTACACGCTGCCAAACCGTACGACCCACATCACCGCCAGTCCGGCGAGCATGAGCTTGGTGACTATCCGCGAAGATCGAAGGGCCTGCCGCGCGGCGACCGCCGCGATCAACAGAACGAAAGGGTAGATTGGCAAGATGTGTCGCAACCCAATATCGAGCTGGCTTGTCATGGCCGAGCCGAGATACAGCCCGATCGGCCAGACCACGAACGCTTCGTTGGCGACCTGTAACTCCCGCCGCCGCCGGACCAATACCACGACCCCGGCCATCACCATAACCAGCAACGGCACCGGCGTCTTGATCAGAAACGCCAGCGGGAAGTAGTACCACCATCCGCCTCGATGGGCGTCCCCGGCAAGATACGAAGGATCCACATCAACCATCGACCGGGCGAAGAACAAAAGGCCTTGCGTGAACACGTTCGGCAGGAGCTGATGGGCGTCGATGAAGCCTGCGATGGCCGACAGCCTGGGCACGTCTCGCTGAAAGGCGCCCGTATTCTGGAATCGGAACAGCCACGAGGCGGTCGGTCCAGGCGCATATTGAAACCCGCAGGCGGCCCAGACTGCGACAAACGAACACACCGCAAGCAGCGCGACAATTCCCAGTGCGGCGCTCGCCGGCACGGAGCGGCGCCGCCGCACCTCGAGCGCGAGCAGCCCCATCACGATGGGCCAGAGCAGCAGCGCTGAGAACTTGCTCACAATCGCGAGCGAGAAGAACGTCGCCAGTCCAATGAGATTCCAGATAGACAGCTGCCTGCACGATCGCCAGAGGAAGTAGATAGCGCCGAACGAGAAGCACGTGAGCCCGAAGTCCGTAGTGACGAGCGACGCATGGGCACCGAGATTCGGTGACAGGCCATAGAACACGAGCGCGCACACCGCTGCGGTCATGCCAAGCCATTCGAAGGCCCACCAAAACAACAGCACACCGCCCAGAACACCAAGGAGCACCACGACGAACCGGGCGGAATAGAGCAGCCGGTCCGCGTCGTTATCGACGTACAGAAACTGATGGGCAAACCCATAGTTGGCGCCGTTGATGGCCCAGTCCTCTGGAGCGGCCTTGTCAATCGCTCTGGTATCCACGGCGATCGGTCCGGCGGCAAGCAGTGGAAGGGCCGCTAGCATCCGGAGGAAGGGCGGGTGGGACGGGTCGATTCGATAGTCGTGCCGGGCCAGAGCCAGGTAGCCGCTCGTCAGGTGAATGGGCTCGTCCCAGGTGGCCGATTTTTGCCGATAGGCATGGACCGACAGGCCGACATACACGACTGCAAACGACGTCAACACGGCGGCAATGAGAAGCCGCGACGGCGGTGGCACAACTTCGTCCATCGCCGCAGACGCTCTTGGCCTTGGTAGCGATCTCATCGAACCCCTCCTGCTGTTCGGGGGACATCGAGACCGTATTCCTTATTACTCAGGGTGAGTATCAGGCCGAGGCGGTATTTGGGACCTTTTTTCACCTGACGCCGTCGAGCGGCGTCAATTCTCGGTGCGCAAGGCCTCGATGGGATCGAGCGCGGCAGCACGGACTGCCGGCAGGTAGCCGAACACGAAGCCCGATCCCGCCGAGGCCGTCACGGCGAGCGCAACCGCCTTCGCTGTCACGTGCAATGGAAGAGCGTAGGCGGCGGTAATCAACTGCGCGCCGGTGGTCCCGAGAAGGATGCCCGCGACGCCCCCGGCAAAGCCCAGCAGGACGGACTCGACGAGAAACTGCCGCCGAACGTCGCGCGTGCGGGCGCCGAGGGCGAGGCGCAGTCCGATCTCGCGCGTCCGTTCAGCCACCGCCACGAGCATGATGTTCATCACGCCGATGCCGCCGATGAGCAGCGCGATCGACGCGAGGCCCGCGACCATCGCCGTGAGGCGCTCGGCGGCGTCGACTCGGAGGTTAATCCAGTCCTCCGGCTGCCGCACCGTGAAGTCGTCAGGAGTATCGCCGTCGAGCCGGTGACGCTCCCGGAGCAGCTCCGTGATGCCAAGTTCCGCGACCGGCAGCGCGGCAACGGACGACGCCGAGCACATCACGTCGTCCACCCACGGACGGTTGTCCAGGTACCGGGCGGCCGTCGTGACGGGGAGAATGGCGATGTCGTCCTGATTGACGCCCGGGCTGGACGCGCCGCGGGGCTGCAGCACGCCGATCACCCGATAGGTGAAAGGACCGAGCCGGATTTCGGGTTCAGGGTCGGCCTCGTCGTCGAACAACTCGGCGGCGACGGCGCTGCCGAGAACCACGACGCGCTCGGCGTGCGCCACGTCGTCCTGCGTGAAGGCTGAGCCCTCCGCCAGGCGCCACCGGCGGATGCTGAAATACTCCGGCGTTACGCCGATGTACCGGCTGTTCCAGTTTCGATTGCCGGAGACGAGTTGCTCGCGGCCGCTCATCTGCGGCGAGCAGCTCGTCACTCCGATGACCGACTTGACGATGGCTGTCGTGTCGGCGGTCGTGAGGGTCCGGGCGCCTCCGCTACCCGTGCGCACGCCGCCAAGATTGCGGTTGCCGGCGGAGATCCAGATGAACGTGTCGCCAATGGCGTCGAGCTGCTGGCGCCCCTGCTCCGCGCCGCCTTCGCCAATCGCGACGGTGCAGATCACGGCGGCGACACCGATCGTAATGCCGAGCATTGTCAGGGCGCTGCGGACGCGGTGTCCGGTGAGCGCCCGCACGGCAATGCCGAGCGCGGTCACGCGACTCCCCGAGCGGAGGTGCGGGACATGTTTCGATCGTACGCCGTGCATCCGGATTCCGCCATCCGGTCGAAACAGGATGCCGCGCCAGGAAAGCCGTCCAAGGGGCCTGGCAGGAACCGGTATCAGCCCAGAAATGGCGCATCTCCGGGCTCCAAATACCCTCCCATAGGGATACCGGCCAGCCTGTGCGCGGCGTATGGTACGACGGCTCGCATGAGACTCTCTCTCCGGTTCATCGTTCCTTTGCTGGTCGTCCTCGCGGCGTTCGCGTACGCGGTGCTGCCCCTCGTCGACAGCCTCACGCTCCGGTGGTTCGTGCGCGATCTGGAGATCCGCGCCACGCTGATCACCAACACCGTCCGGGAACCACTTCAGGAACAGTTGCAGCTCGGCGATCAAGCCAAGGTTCGACAGGTGCTGGCACGCATCGCCGAAGACGAGCGGGTCTATGGCGTCGCGTATTGCCGGTCGCCGGACGCGCCACCTATTGGCGCGGGTTCACTGCCATCCGTCGCCTACTGCTCCGAGTTGGAAGCGCTGGCCGCTCCCTCCGGAACAGTCGTACCCAGCCCGCACGGCCCCCTCCTCGTGTCGGTCCGCGCCCTCGGCGATCCGGCTGCGGCCGACGGCAATCTTGTCCTCGTGCACGACATGAGCTTCGTCGCGCGCCGAAGTCAGGAGACGCGCTGGTACGTCTTCTATCTCTTCGTTGGAATCGGCCTCGCCGTTTCATTGCTGACAGTCGTGATAGCGCAGTTGAGCTGGCGCGGGTGGGTCCATGGCATGCGTGCGCTGCTGCGAGGCGAAGGCCTGCTGCGTCCATCGAATCAGCCGGATCCGCCTGAATTCCGACCGATTGCTCGAGACCTGCGCGAGTTGATTCGCGACATCGAATCCGAACGGCGGCCGCGCGATGAGGAAGGCTCGGTCTGGTCGCCCGAGACGATGCGCGGCGTCCTCCGCGATGAGCTGCGCGGCCAGGAGGTGATCGTCGTCTCGAACCGGGAGCCGTACATTCACGTCCGGAGGGGGGACGCCATCGACGTCCGCCGGCCGGCCAGCGGGCTGGTGACCGCGCTCGAGCCCATCATGCGCGCCTGTTCCGGGACCTGGATTGCTCACGGCAGCGGTTCGGCCGATCGCGACGTCGTCGACCGTCACGACCGCATTGCCGTTCCGCCGGATCGGCCAGGCTATCAACTTCGGCGGGTTTGGCTGACTGAGGCCGAGGAGGCCGGCTACTACTACGGCTTCGCGAATGAGGGACTGTGGCCGCTCTGCCACATCGCGCACGTCCGCCCCACGTTCCGCACGAAGGACTGGGAGCAGTACGCAAAGGTCAATCGCAAGTTCGCGCGAACGGTCGCGGAGGAATCGACGTCGGAAGATCCGATCGTGCTTGTGCAGGACTACCACTTCGCGTTGCTGCCGCGGATGGTTCGCGACCTGTTGCCGGCGGCCACGATCATTACGTTCTGGCACATTCCGTGGCCGAATCCGGAAGCGTTCGCGATTTGCCCGTGGCGGGAGGAACTGATCGACGGCCTCCTCGGCAGCAGCATCCTCGGGTTTCACACACAGTTCCACTGCAACAACTTCGTGGACACCGTCGATCGGCAACTCGAAGCGCGTGTCGACAGAGAGACGTTCACCGTGTCCTACCGACGAGCATTGACGGCAGTGAAGCGATACCCGATCTCCATCGAGTGGCCTGCGTCTCCCGATCTGATCGCCAAGCCGGTTGTGCAGTGCCGGAGCGACGTCAGGCAGCGGCACCATTTGCCGGACAATCACGCGATAGGCATTGGTGTCGACCGGCTGGACTACACGAAGGGCATCGAGGAGCGCCTCCGGGCTGTGGAGCGGCTGCTGGAGCAGCAACCGGAATGGATCGGCCGCTTCACGTTCGTGCAAATCGCCGCGCCGACGCGTGGCAGCATCGACGAGTACCAGCGTTACCAGGCCCGCGTGCGAGCGACTGTGGCTCGCGTCAATCAGCGGTTCACCCAGAACAAGCATCCACCGATCATCTTGTTGGCGACACACCACGAACCGGCCGAGATCTACGAGTACTACCGCGCGGCCGATCTGTGCGTCGTCAGCAGTCTCCACGATGGGATGAACCTGGTGGCCAAGGAGTTCGTCGGGGCTCGTGATGACGAGCGCGGCGTGCTCGTACTGAGCCAGTTCACCGGCGCGGCGCGTGAGCTTCCGGAGGCGATCATCGTCAACCCGTACAACGTAGATGAGTGTGCGACGGCTTTGCTGGCGGCTCTCGCCATGCCGGATCGAGAACAGCGTGCGCGCATGCGGCTGATGCGCGGGTTGATCCGGGAGTTCAACGTCTTTCGCTGGGCCGGCCGCATGCTCATCGACGCGGCTGGCATGCGCAACCGGAGCCGCCTGTTGGATCGGATAGTCACGAGTACCCATCATCCGGAGCCCCGGATGGCCGGCCTGCGATCATGACGCGACGCGCTTTGAAGGGACCAGGCCAGCATTAATGAGAGTCGGGATCATCGGGACTGGGGTGGCGGGACCGACGCTGGCCTACTGGCTGCGACAGTTCGGGCACGAGCCCGTCTTGTTCGAGAAAGCGTCGGCGCTGCGGACCGGCGGCTACCTCATCGATTTCTGGGGTCTCGGGTTTGAAATCGCCGAGCGCATGGGCCTCGGACCGGCCCTTCTGGAGCGTGGGTACAAGATGGAGCGACTGTCGATGGTCGACAGCGACGGTCGTGAGGTCACCGGTATAGACGTCCGCCCGATACGCGACCAACTGGGAGGCCGGTTCATCAGCCTTGCGCGAGCTGACCTTGCGGCCGCGCTCTTCGGTGCGTGCGTCGGCGTTCCCGCCCACTTCGGTGTGTCCGTCTCGGCGCTCGAGGACGTCGGCGAGGAGGTCCAGGTGACCCTCTCCGACGGACGACAGGAACGATTCGATGTGGTAGTCGGCGCCGACGGATTGCACTCCAGCGTCCGAGAATTGCGCTTCGGATCAGAAGCAGAGTTCGAGACGTCACTGGGCTGCCATGTGGCCGCGTTTCAACTCAGCGGCTATCCCCGACGCGACCACCTGACGTACGTCTCCCACACCGTCCCCAAACGGCATGTCGCCCGGGTTGCGCTGCGGAATGATGAGACCTTGGTGCTGCTGGTGTGTCGCTCGGAACTCCTTGATGGCGACCCGCCGCGCGAGCTGCAGAAGCGGGCGCTCCGCCACGCGTTTGGCGGGCTGGAGTGGGAGGTGCCCGACATTCTGAATCGGATGGATGGAGTTGACGATCTGTACTTTGACCGGGTCAGCCAGATCCATCTGCCGAATTGGACGTCGGGCCGCGTCGCGCTGCTCGGGGATGCGGCGGCTTCCCCGTCGCTGCTCGCGGGCGAAGGCACCGGATTGGCGATCGTGGAGGCCTATGTCCTTGCGGGCGAACTCCATCGCGCCGGGCGCGATATCGCCAAAGCCTTCCAGGCCTACGAGAGACGGTTGCACACATTCGTGGCCGGCAAACAGCGGGCAGCCCTGCACTTCCGTGGCTTCTTCGCCCCACAGACCGCGCTAACCCTCGAGGCGCGGAACCTCGCGGTGACAGCCCTGTCGTTCCCATTCTTCACGAAGCACTTGGTCGCCAATGCGCTTCGGGACAATCTCGTGCTGCCGGACTACACGCCATGAAGCGACCGCGCCTGTCGCCGCGAGGAGCGCCTCACGGCGTCTATTTCGCGGTGATGATGAAGTGCCCGCGCCGGTTCTCGTACCAGCATTCCTCGTTGTGTTCGGTGCAGAACGGCGCCTCTTTACCTTTACTGACGATGCTGATGCGCGATCGATCGATGCCCAGGTTGACCAGGTAATCCCTCGCCGCGGCGGCGCGGCGGTCACCTAGGGCTAGGTTGTACTCGTTGGTGCCCCGCTCATCGGCGTGCCCTTCGATCAGAACGCGCGTGCGATCCCACTTTCGCATCCAGCCGGCGTCGCGCTGAAGAGTCGTGCGTGTCTGATCGGACAGGGCCGACTGGTCATATTCGAAGAAGGCATCTCCGAGGGGCTGCTTCGCGTTGAGGTCTGAGAGCGACGTTCTGGCGAAGATCTCCTCCTCGCTCGGCGCGACTGGCCTCGATGCGCTCGGTTCCGGCCGCGTGGACGCGCGCGGGGGAGGAGGCGGTGGCGGCGCGGCGGTCGCGGGTGTCGGGGGCGGCGCCGGAGGCGGCACAGCGGCCGGGGGCTGCTTGTGCCCGCAGGCCCCCACCAGGACGCAGAGGACCGCCGTTCCGAGCCATCCGAGCTTCCGAGAGCCGTGTCGCGTCATCGTCAATCCCTCCTGAGCAGGCGAGCGCGAGGCCGCTCGAACCGAGCGTAGCGCGATTTTAATTTGAGGTCAAAGTATTTGTTCTCAAATGTTATGCTGTCGTCATGCCGTCTGCCATCACCGATCTGATGCCCATTCCAGCTGAGCCGGTGGTCCTCGAACCCACGCTGGATTTCATGCGCCTGCTATGGCGCATCGAGCACGGCTTGCAGAGCCGGTCCAAACACATGGCCTCGGCGATCGGCATCACGGGACCACAGCGCCTCGTGCTCCGAATCGTCGACCAGTTTCCCGGACTCTCCGCCGGCGAACTCGCTCACATCATCCGCCTGCACCCCAGCACGATTACCGGCGTCGTACAGCGCCTCGTCGAGAAAGGGTTGCTGGCGCGCGAGGGGCACCCTGCCGACCGCCGCCGGGTGCAACTGCGCGTCCGTCCCAAGGCGAAACCGTTTACACGCGTCTCGCGGACGACCACCATTGAGTCGGCGATTGCCGGCGCGCTCGCCGGAGTCCCGCCGGGGCACGTGAGCCACACGCGGACTGTCCTTGCGGCCATTGCCAGTGCCCTCGAGAGAGAGGATGCCCCTGTCAAACGGGAGGCGGTTCGCCGCGCTCCGGCAAGCGCGTGAATACGCGGAGTTTCTA
>Ga0163162_10003986_pt1 | contig 14161 bp, 7 predicted proteins | sample S55metaG_FD_115310 | JGI IMG/M metagenome (GOLD analysis project Ga0163162, IMG submission 115310) | Switchgrass rhizosphere microbial communities from Kellogg Biological Station, Michigan, USA - S5-5 metaG | ecosystem: Host-associated > Plants > Roots > Rhizosphere > Soil | place: USA: Michigan...
ACACCTTTCAGCAACCAAAGCACGGCGCGCCGGGATCGTCCGCTTCGGCGGTTCGCCGGCAAGAAGGCTTGTTCAATAGACCCCTGCCGCTCCCGGTGGACGATGCTTGAAGCGTCGATGTACCCAGTAATACTGTTCCGGACATTTCAAAATCTGCCCCTCGAGAAACGCATTCATGCGACGCGCGTCATCCGCGTCGCTTAAGGACGGGAAATCGTCGAGCGGTTCAAAGACTGTCAACTTATATCCACGGTAATTCGGCAGCACCTCGGTCACGAACGGTACGACCCGCGCATGGCCCAGTCTTGCAAGTCGCGAAACGGAAGTGAGCGTGCAGGCGGGAACGCCGAAAAAAGGGACAAAAACCGAGTTGTCAACGCCATGATCCATGTCTGCCGCGAGCATGACTGGTTTGCCTGAGCGCAGTAGTCCCACGATCTTTCTGGCGCTCGTTGAGCGCTCGATCATCTCTGCGCCAAACCTGCCGCGTTGTCGCTTCGCCAAGTCGCACAAGCGTGCGTTTGACATGCGTGTGTACAACGAGGCGGCAGGCAGGTGCGTCGAGTAAAGGATGCAGCCAACCTCGATGGCCACGAAGTGAAAGCCCATGAAAATGGTAGGCGGAGCATTCTTGTCGTAAAGATCGATTTTGCTGTCGATCTCGATAAGATTTTTCAGCGATCGCGCGCTGCCAAACCATTGAATGCCGCGTTCGAAATAGCTGCGCGCCACGTGGCGAAAGTGGTCCCTCGCAAGATCATCGCGCTCTCGATCCGTCTTGGCGGGGAAACAGAGGCGCAGGTTGACCAGGACCACGTGTTTGCGGTGGCTTGGAAACGCATAGAACGCTGCACCGAGCCCGCTGCCAAGCCTCGCGACCCACCTGTAAGGGAGCAGCGAAAAAGCTCGTAGCAGCGCTACGATGAGAGCAAAGCCAAGTTGGTTCACGAGTCTCTCCTGGTGCGACCTGGTCGTGAAAAGCGAGCTTTCATGTCGACGCCTGCACAATATCGCCGCACGCGCTGACAGCGCACTGGCGACGCTTTTTAATAAGCAAAATGCCTCAGCAACAACGATTCGTAGCCCACTCTGGCGGTTCAGCCGAATGTCGGAATCCGGGTCAAAAGGACATCGGCAACAACAATCGCTGTCGCCGGTGCCGACCGACCCGTCTGCGTCGTTTAAGCACGGCCGACAACCGTACGATTCCCAGCCAGCTCTCGACATTTATCCGTGAACTCGCCGGTCGGGCGCGCGCTCTCTGCCACAATGAACGGTGCTTCTCGTGCTTTAGCTGTTTGAGGCCAGGTGCATTCAACTGACGACCGGGATATTGCGAATACGAATTCTAATAACGCGCCCGATCACTCATATGGCGTCAGGAGGTGCCTTCGAGCAGCCGTCAGCTATGCGTTCGACGATAACGTTTGTGGGGTCTCGGTTGGTTACGTTTCGGGCGGAAATGCGAAGGTGGTCCGATACGATATTTGATTGAGCGTAGCACCTGATCATGTCTTTGGAATTGGGAATTACCACTCCCTCGCCTGTCGTGGCTACGAAGGTAATGCAATTCCGAAGTGGCTTATAACTTCCGCTCCACTGGTCGTGGCGAACGCTCCCCAGGAGAGTTCGAATCCCAAGAGCGTGCAAGCCCGAATCCGCTAGCGAACCGTTGCGCAGCGCCAGATCGATATGCTCGTCGATCAGGTTGACGGTGCTATCGCTCAGCAACAGCCTCCTATGAATGCCGGGATGGAGCGCCTGAATGCGATCGAGCGCAGGCCGCAGTTGAACGCGGCCGAAGTCGTTTGTCGATGTCACGCGCATTGGCCCGGTCAGCAGCCCGTCCTCTTTGAGGCTCGTGAGCGTTGCGTCCCATTCATCCGCAATGCGGCGCGCGTTCGTCAGCAATGCCAGACCCTCGTGCGTGAACACCGGTCGCCGCGTCATGCGTGTGATCAGTGTCGCTCCGACTTCCTGCTCCAGTTGACTCACCGCCAGCGTCACCCGAAGACGAGGACTGGCAGCGGTTCTTCAATATCAATGTGATGTCGGGCGTGCGGATATCTCGCGCATATCTGCCGGGGATGAAGGCACGGAACTGGGGGCGAGTGGTATTCATGAGCAGCGAGAGCGCGATTCAGATTCCCGTCGAGATGATTCACTACGGCATGACAAAGATCGCTCAGCTTGCCATCTCGCGCGGTCTAGCCGAGACGTGCGCCGGCACAGGGGTGACTGTCAATGCAGTGCTTCCAGGGCCCACAAGCTCCGAGGGTGTCAATGTGCTCGTGGAGAAGCTGTCGCAAGGGCAGTCACTTCATGACTTTGAGAATACGTTCTTCGAGGAGGCACGGCCAAGCTCACTGCTGAAGCGGCTCACGACGCCGGACGAAGTCGCACACCTCGTGGTGTATGTTTGCTCGGGTTTGTCCTCTGCTACTACGGGTGCAGCCCTTCGCGCCGATGTAGGCGTGGTCCGTGCCGTTATCTAACGGTTGCTGCAGATGCCTGCTTCGTGTCCGCGCAAGGAGCGCTGTCTCAACATGAGCGGGGCTAGCGGAGGCATCTGCTCGAACGTGCAACTGATGCGAAATCAACAGGGCGCTTCAGACTCGGCCGGATTTAATGCGCTCTATACCGGCGACGTTGCAAGCGCGATCCCGACCGCCCGTTCGCACGATGCCGCCCGCGCACAGATCGATACGTTGCGCAAACGTGGCGATCGGCGAGGACCATGTGCTGCGCACTGAAGCCCCGTCATGCGACCTGCTCGCCGGAGTCGACATCCTCGTGCACTGCCGTGCGAAGCGAAATCACGAGACTGTGCGATTTCCCGTCCAGCGGCACACGCACACGACCATCGTTGCAATCAATGCCTGCGCCGTCGAGTTGCGCATGCGTCGTGCCGTGCCCGCGTGAAGCTTCCACGCGGATGTGGTAGCGCGTCGAATGCATATCGACTGTCGCGTCGAACCCGGGCCACGCATCCGGTATGCATGGATCGATCACAAGGTCGTCCGCCTCGCGACGAATCCCCAGTATGCCCTCGACGCCCGCCCGGTACATCCACCCGGCCGACCCCGTGTACCAGGTCCAGCCGCCACGCCCGACATGCGGTGGCACCGAATACACGTCGGCGGCAACTACATATGGCTCGACCTTGTAGCGCGCGACCTCCATCGGCGTGCGCGCATGATTGACCGGATTGAGCATCGAGAACAGCCTGACGGCCTTGTCACCATGCCCGAGCTTCGCAAATGCAAGGACGGCCCACATCGCCGCGTGACTATACTGCCCGCCGTTCTCACGCAGACCAGGCGGATAACCCTTGATATAGCCGGGATCGCGCGGCGTCTTGTCGAACGGCGGCGTGAACAACAGGGCAAGCCCGTCCTCGCGGCGCAGCAGGTGCCGTTCGAGCGAGGCCATGGCGAGCGCCGCGCGCCCCGGGTCGGCTGCGCCCGAGAGCACCGCCCACGACTGCGCGATCGAGTCGATGCGGCATTCGTCGTCTTGCCTGGAACCCAGCCACGTGCCGTCGTCGAAGGTCGCGCGGCGATACCACTCGCCGTCCCATGCATCGCGCTCCAGCGCCTCGCGCACGGACACTGCATGGGCGCGCCAGCGCGCGGCGCGCTGATCGCCGCGCGATTGGGCCAGCGGCGCGAATAGCTCGATCGTCCTGATCAGCAGCCAGCCGAGCCACACGCTTTCGCCCTGACCGCCGGCGCCGACCCGATTCAAACCGTCGTTCCAGTCGCCGGTGCCGATCAGCGGCAAGCCATGAGCGCCCGTCAGCTCGATGCATTGATCCAGTCCTCGCGCGCAGTGTTCGAAGAGCGTCGCCGATTCGTCAGCGATCATCGGCTGAAAAAAGGCATCGTGCTCGCCGGGCGCCAGAGGAGGTCCATCGACGAAGGGCACGATCTCGTCGAGCACCGCCGCGTCGCCCGTGCAGTCGATGTAGGTTGCGCTCGCGTACGAGAGCCAGACGCGATCGTCGGAAATGCGCGTGCGCACGCCCTGCCCCGAATGCGGCAGCCACCAATGCTGAACGTCTCCTTCAACGAACTGCCTCGACGCGGCGCGCAGCAAATGCCTGCGTGTTTCGCCGGGCTGCGCGTGCGTGAGCGCCATGCCGTCCTGCAGCTGGTCGCGAAAGCCATAGGCGCCGCTCGCCTGATAAAACGCCGAACGAGCCCACATACGGCACGCGAGTGTCTGATAGAGCAGCCAACCGTTCAACATCAGGTCCATCGCCCGATCGGGCGTCCTGACCTGAACGGTGCCGAGCACGGCTTGCCAGTGCCTCATCACGTCGGCGAGGACTGCATCGAGATCGGCCCTGCGATAGCGTTCGATCAAGACCCGCGCCTCGTCGACCGAAGCGCATTGCCCGACGAGCCACACGACTTCGACAGCCTCGTCGACGCCAAGCTCGATGACGTCCTGAAGCGCCGAGCACGGATCGAGGCCCGCGCCGGTAACGCCGGACAGCGGCATGTTGCCGGTCAGTGCGAGTGGCATGACGGGCCCGCCGTTACGCCCGAGGAATTCCGTTCGATCCGCGGTCCAGGCCGTCTGCCGGCCACCCAGATCGGCAAATGCAACGCGCCCTGCCATGGCAACGCTCCATGGGTTATGCGCCAGCATCGCGCCAGTGGCCGGGTCGATCTCTGTCGTGATGAACGGCCCCGAAGCGCCGCGCGACGTGCCGAGTACCCATTCCATCCACGCCGTTACCGACAGACGGCGCGGCGCACCAGACAAATTGCGCAGCGTCAGCCGCGAGATCTTCAGGGGATCGGCGAGCGGCACGTATTGCAGCAAGTCGAGTGCGATGCCGTGTGTCTCGTGTTCAAAGCGGCTGTATCCGAATCCGTGACGCGCGATGTACGTGCCTTCGTCGCGGATCGGCTGCGCGGTGGCGCACCACACGGTGCCGCTCGTTTCGTCGCGCACGTAGATGGCCTCGCCAGCGGGGTCTTCGACCGGATCGTTCGACCAAGGCGAGATCTGGTTCTCGCGACTGTTTTCGGCCCATGTGCAGCCGCTCCCTGTAGCCGATACCTGGAAGCCGAAGCGAGGATTCGCGACCACGTTGATCCACGGCGCAGGTGTCGTTGCGCTGGCGGAAAGGACCGTGACGTGTTCGCGGCCGTTCTTGTCGAAACCGCCGAGACCGTTGAAAAATTCGAGCCCCGCAGGAACCGGCGAAGCCGCGGCAAGCGGCGATACCGCCGGCGGCTTGCGCCGTATGCACGCGGACACCTGGCGCTGCACCGGCGGCAAACGGGCGATCTGCTCGGCGATGGAACCGCCGCGGGCAACAAGTTCGACGCGCGCAGCCGAGCGCAGCAACGCTCTTGCGTCGACGCTCATCAAATCCGAGCGCAGCGTGTAGACGCTCCCCTGCGCCGGCACTTCGCCCAGCCGCGGCCGCGACTGACTGCTGCGCACGGCGGTCTCGATTGCGATCTGCAACTCCTGGACATACGACGACGCCCGCTCATTGACGATCACCAGATCGATACCGAGACGCTTCATTCGCCAGTATTCGTGCGCCCTCAACAACTGTTGAACCTGAGCCATGTCGTCGATGTGATCGATGCGCAGCAGCAGGATCGGCAGGTCGCCGGAAATGGCGTGCGGCCACAGACCGGACTGCATCCCCGCCCCTCGAACGATCGCGTCCGACGGCGCCCTGAAGCGCGGATCGACGTAGATGAGCGGCGCCGCCAGGCGCTGGAAGTCCGCCGCCTCGTCTGCCTCGATGCCGAGATGGCGCAACTGAACCTGCGCTCGCGTCCACGCGAGCGTTTTGGCACGATCGAATGCGTTGCCGTCATGGTGGTTGTCGATCAGGTCGATGAGCTGCGCCCGCGATGCGGCAACCACGGTCCAGAAGGTCACGCGCACTACCTTGCCCGGCGGCACCAGCACCCGATAGCGGAGCGCAAACACCGGGTCGAGCACGGTGCCGACCGTGTTCGTCAACGGCTGCTCGCCGACGATCGCAGCCGCGGTGCCCGCGTTTTGCCCTCGACCCAAGAAGCGCGCGCGATCCGACTCGTGCTGCGGATCAGCGGAAATTTCCCCTTCCACCACCGCGAAATGCGCAGCCCACACCTCCGGCTCGTCGTGTGAACGCAAACGGCGCGTCGCCACCAGTGCGCCGAATTCGGGGAGATGTTCGGTCTGAACGAACATCCGCGCGAACGCGGAATGTGCGTTGTCCGCGGCGGGCGTCGTCAGCACGAGCTCCGCGTACGACGTCAGTTCGATCTCGCGGGTACGTCGTCCGCTGTTCGCAAGCGACACGCGGCGCACTTCACCGTCGGCCTCGTCGGAGACCAGTACGTCCATGGTGGTCGTCAGGGATCCGTCGCGGCGAGTGAATTCGGCATGGTCCTCGCCGAACGCGACATCTTCGCATTCGGCTTCGCTGCCCATCGGCTGTGCGCCCGCCGACCACACGTGGCCGCTGCGCGTATCGCGCAGGTAGATGAACGAGCCCCAATCGTCACGGGTCGGGTCTTCGCGCCAGCGCGTCACCGCGATGTCGTGCCAGCGGCTGTAACCTGCACCGGTCGCGGTCAGCATCACCGCATAGCGTCCATTCGATAACAGATGAGTGACCGGCGCGCCACCCGCCGTCGCGGGTGCGTCGATGCGCCGGAGCTTCGGTATTACCGCGCCGGAAACGGCGGCGGCCGTGTTCACTTCTTCGGCGCGCGGATGCGCCACCGCGACGTCGCGCGGCATGCGTTCCTGCAACAGCAGTTCGCTCGCCTGAATCATCGGCTCGCGGTGAAAGCGCGATCGCATCTGCGCGCCGAGCAACGTGTTCGCGATCGAGACGATCGTCATGCCCTGGTGATGCGCCATGAAATTGCGGACGATCGCGACGTCTTCATCATCGGGCAACCGCGAACGGGTGAAATCGAGCGCTTCGTAGAAGCCATAACGTCCAAGCGCGCCCATCGCAGCGAGTTGCGCGTAGTTCTGCCGCGCTGCCTGCGGATCGACCATCGCGGCCAGCCCCGTTGCGTATGGCGCGATCACGCGGTCCTCAGAAAGACCGCGTTTGAGGCCGAGACCCGGCACGCCGAAATTGGAATACTGGTAAGTGAATTCGATGTCCCGGGCGTTATATGCCGATTCCGAAATGCCCCACGGAATGCCGAGAGACCGGCCGTACGCTGCCTGCCGTTCCACCACCAGGCGGCTCGTCTGTTCGAGCAGGCTGCCGACGGGTGCGCGCATGACGAGCGACGGCATGAGGTATTCGAACATCGATCCCGACCACGAGATCAGCGCCGACCCGTTGCCGACCGGCGTCGCGGCGCGGCCAAGGCGGAACCAGTGACGCGTCGTCACGTCGCCTTTCGCAATGGAAAAAAGGCTCGCAAGCCGCGCCTCGGAGGCGAGCAGGTCGTAGCAGTTTGGATCGAGGCGGTTGTCGGACCGTGAATAACCGATTGACAGCAGCTTGCGTTCGGGATCGAGCAGGAACGCGAAGTCCATGCCGAGCGCCATCGCGCGCGCCGTATCGGCGAGTGCCTTCAGGCGTTCCTGCAGGCGGTGCGGCACGTCGGCAAGTTGTTGCCGGTCGCGGCCATGCTCGACGACGCTCCTTGTCAATGCGTCGATCCAGAAGAGCGGCTCGGTGGAACCGTCGTCGCCGCCCGCGGGCACGATGTCACGGGCTGTCTTTGCGGCCTTTTCCGTCAGACGCGCGAGCGACGGCGACAACGCCTCGAGCGACCTGGGCCCGTACAATTGCGCGTCGATCTCATCGAGGACCGCTGCAAGCTGCTTGCCGCGCTCGCCGCTTGTACCGGGCAGCGCGTCGATGGCTTCGCGCGCGAGCTGCAGGTTGTCCGTCATTCCCAGCCGCGCTGCCGGCGCGAGCGGCGCATGCAGCCATTCTTCGCATGCGTTGGCGAGAACGATCAGATGGCCCGCCAGATTGCCGCTATCGACCGACGAAACGTAAGCCGGGGCCAGCACCTGAAGGTCGAGCGTACCGTACCAGTTATAGAAGTGTCCTCTGAAACGCTGGAGTTTCTGCATCGAAGCGAAGGCCGCTTCGATGCGTTCGACCGTCTCCGAAGTGCCGGCCCAGCCGAAATCGCGAGCGGCGATCGCCGACAGGAGATAGAGGCCGAGATTGGTCGGCGAAGTCCGGTGCGCGACGACCGGCTTCGGGTCTTCCTGGAAATTGTCGGGCGGCAGCATGTTTTCTGCCGGCGTGACGAAGGTCTCGAAGAAGCGCCACGTGCGCCGTGCGATCAGGCGCAGGTCTCGCGTGTCCGGATCCGACATCGCAAAGCGCCGCGCTACGGCTGGCGAGCGGCTCGAATACAGCGCAAGCGGCGGTGCGGCGAGCCACAGCAGCATGAACGGCAACACGAGCGGCCAATTCGACGGCGCATACACGATCGCCCCTGCCGAAAGCGCCAGCCCGAAAGCCGTACCGCCCGCCATGCGCCGGTAGAAACCGTGCAGGTCGAGGCGCGGACTACCTTGCGATTGCGCCGCCGTCGTCCACTCGAGCAGACGCCGGCGGGTCACGTGCAGACGCGTCAGCGTGCGAACGATCGCGTCGCCCATGCGCCACGCCTGATCAGCCAGGAATGCGGTCGACAGAGCGGTTTGCAGCCCGGCCATGCGTACGTCGGCAGCGAGCCTGCCCAGATGATTGCGCAGACGGATGCCAGCGTGACGCGGCAGGATCGCGAACAATGTCGGCAGGAAAGCAGGGATCGCAATCGCCGCGAGCACGAAGAGCGCGCCCGCGATGCCGGAGCGCATCGGCATCAGCCAGGACACCGCGAGCGCGGCAACCATGAACGGCGCCAGCAGCGAGCGGCGGAGGTTGTCGATCATCTTGAAGCGTCCGATCGGCGGTATCGCGTGACGGCCGCGTCCACGATAGCCAATGATCCACGGCAACAACTGCCAGTCGCCACGCGTCCAGCGATGCTGCCGCTTGCCCACGACGTCGTAACGCGCTGGCATCTCCTCCACCACCTCGACGTCCGACGCCAGGCCGGCGCGGGCGAACACCCCTTCGAACAAGTCGTGACTCAGCAGCGCGTTCTCCGGCACGCGTCCATGCAATGCCGCTTCGAAGGCATCGACGTCATAGATCCCCTTTCCGGTGTATGAACCCTCGCCGAAAAGGTCCTGATAGACGTCCGACACAGCCGCCGCATACGGGTCCATCCCGCCGGGCCCCGAGAAGACGCGTTGATGCAGCGAGCCTTCCTGTCCGACTGGCAGCGAGGCCGTGACGCGCGGCTGAAGAATCGCGTACCCGTCGACGACGCGTTGCTCGAGGTCACTGAACCTCGGCCGGTTCAGCGGATGCGCCATCTTGCCTATCAGCCGCATCGCGGCATCGCGTGGCAGACGCGTATCGGCATCGAGCGTAATCACATAGCGCACATTGTCCGGCACATGCGGCGGGCGCCCGCCGATCGGCATGAAGGTCGTATCGGTCGCGCCGCGCAGCAGCCGGTTGAGTTCGTGCAGCTTGCCGCGCTTGCGTTCCCAGCCCATCCATGTGTTCTCGCTCGCGTTGAATACGCGGCGGCGGTGCAGTAACAGGAAGCGGCTGCCACCCGCACCCGGTTCATATTGCCGGTTCAGCGCTGCGATGGCGTCAGCAGCGACGGCGAGCAAATGGGCATCGCCAGCCATCACCTCCTGATCCGCATCAAGGCCGTCCACCAGCAGCGCGAACGACAGGTCGCCGCCCGCGCCTGCGAGGTGGTGCACCTCGAGGCGTTCGATCTGCTCGCGCAGATCGGCTTCGCTCGTCAGAAGCGTCGGCACCGCGACCAGCGTGCGCAGCGACGAAGGCACGCCCGACGTCAGTTCGAGACCTGGCAACGTGACCGCGCCAAAGCTCCAGGTAATTGCCCGGTTGACCAGCGCGCTCGCGATCTCCGTGGCGGGCAAAAATCCGCATGCGGCGAAGAGCGCTATCAGCGTCGCATCGAGCCCTCGCGGGGCCAGCGACCATAGCATCCACAACGCCAGCCCAAGCAATGCCGCGGCGACCATCAGGATCGCCCCGGCGTAACCGGTGATGCCAAGGCGCGCGTTGAACCGCATGATGCGCAGGCGTGGTGAAGCGCGGAATTCGATTGCCCGCTCAAGCGCCGGGCGACCTTCCGCGATCAGATGAAACCCCGGATCGGCGGCACGCTCTGCGTATTCGGCGTCGCCGACGAGCGCCGCGGCCTGCGCCGATCGAAGCGCGAGATCCGCGACTTCCAGTTCCGCCAACTCCGAGCCGCGCGCCAGCTGTTCGATCGCGCTGCGGTAGAGATTGCGCGTCGCGAAATCCATCGCGGCGAAGGCGCTTTCCGCGCGCAGTCGGGTGTCGACGAGACTCACGCTCTCGACCAGTTCGGCCCAGTCGATGTCGGAAATCAGGCGCATGCTGGTAATTACATTGCGTACGGTCACGTGCGATGCGCCCTGCCGTTGCTGCGCGTGCTGCACGACTGCGTCGATCGACGCACCTTGCAGTTTCAGCCGCTCTTCGAGCCAGCTGAGCGCCGGCGTGGTGCGCGGGTCCTGGTCGCGCAGACGCTTGGCGAGTTGCGCAGCAAAGAGCTCCGACAACACGCCCGACGAACGCGTGGAAATATCCGCCTCCAGAGCCGAGCGGGCGCTGCCCGACGCGAGCAAACGGTCGGTCAGCGCATCCGCGTCCGCGCGCGCGGCACGTCCCGCCGTGATCTGGTCCGTGAGGCGCCTGAGGTTCTCGATCAGTACGATGCGCAGCGTGATCGCGACAGCCCATAGCTCGCCAATGGTCAGTGGCTGAACGCGCTGATAGGCATCGATGAAGCGCCGCAGGATCTGCGGATCGAAATGGCTGTCCGTATGCGCGACGAACGCCCACGCGACACCGAATACGCGCGGATAGCCCGCGAACGGGCCCGCTGCGAGCTTTGGCAGCTGACGGTAATAGCCCGGCGGCAGGTCCTCGCGGATTTCGCGGATCTGTTCCTCGACGAGGTGGTAGTTGTCGAGCAGCCATTCTGCGGCCGGTACCACTCCGCGGCCCTTCTCCAGTTCGTCGGCACTCGCCCGATAGGCGGCCAGCAGGACGGCGGCGTTGTCGTCGAGCCTGGTATGGAGCGACAGGACGGCGGACGGCGTCTTCGTGACGGGTTGAGCGTTGGCGAGACTCTGGGCGTGCTGCTCCAATCGCTCGATACCGAACAGTTCGTCACGCACCGGCGCCGTATCGGCCCACAGGGAAGACGGCCGGCGACGCGATGCGATATAGCGGAAAACCGTGTTCATAACCGTTATCGGCCGGTTGGCGGCCCCGTTGGCGAACGGTTGGCGACCGGTTGGCGGCGGACACAGGACGACGGCCGCTCACCATCGGCGACGGTACGGCATACGCCGGCCCTCACCGCTTTCGTGACCGGTTCGAGAGTAAAAGGGAGATGAGATGGAGACGTCGACGTGCTCGCACGTCTTCGCTCTGGACTGCGCGGCGGAGAGATCGATCCGCGTACGCGCGTATCGGCTATTTCTTTTTCGTGGGTGCGCTGGCTACGGTGCTTTTGGGGGAGGTCCCCCAGGAGGCAACTTCCGCGGGAGAGGCTACCTTCTTCGGCTGTTTCGGTTTTTTGGCCTCTCGATTACCACGTGCCTGACTCTTTGCCATCATCCTGCTCCCGCATCGACGGCCGCGAAGGCGACCGCTACGCTGCACAGTGTGGGCGCATTCCGAAGAACTGTCGCGATCTATTTTTCAACGGCCCCCGCATGTTGTGCGTATGAGGCCTGCGCCGCGACAGGTGGCCGTCGAGTCTGGAATCCCCGTCCGCCGGGCACAGCACACAAAAAGAATCGGAGCCGCCACCGCTCACACATACGTGCCTGGAATGCGGGCATATCTTTTTTCTCGCGATGATCAAACTCCGCCGCGCGACAACCAGGTGTTGCCGCATCCACTAACTCCTTTGCATCGAACCCCAACGTTGCTGAATCGAGACCTTGAGGTCCTTAGCTGAGACTTGAATGTCCTTAAACGACCTTAACCACCGCCTGTTTACGCTCACGCGGAATTGACCGGCCTGAGCCTGTCGTTTTCATCGGATTTTTTGGCCGACGTGATTGAATGCCCTGCTCAGTCACTGAGCATGGGATACCGAGGTGATCACGATGGACATGCCCCACATCCATGGCGCCTTCACGACATGCAGGGGGCGTAGAATATTGCTGCGGACTGCGTTCAGGCACCCCCTCGAGCGGCGGACGTGAACGACAAGTCGAACCGGCGCTTGGGGGTTCCGAACTGACGAGCCGCGTCTTTGAGGCCGAGTCGGTCGATCATGAGTTCAAGGAGACGACATGGACGCAGTGTGCCCGCTGCATGGGCCAACCAAAATCATCCGCACGAATGCGTACGGGTTTCCGGTCTATGCGTGCTGCTGCGACGACGTGGCCTATGTGACGCCCCCGGATGCGTGTACGAGGGCACCGACGCAATCCGGACGCGACCCGCAACCCGAACAACCGAAGACAAGGAGAGAATGAGTCGGCCAGTTGCCCTCGCGGACCTTCACTGACCTGCGAGTGAACCAGAACGACCTCAACATCGCCAACGCGCAGCAGGAATCGCAGACGAAAACAGACGACCAGCGGCGCCTCGCGCTCTCGCGTCCGACTCTCGCGGAATCACACCGTTCATACCGAGTGCGTCCGCCAGCCGATCATTCGCGCACGCTCCGGGCCAGTGAACGCAACAGTTCCGCGCCATCGCCGCTCCAGGCACTGCCATGCATGCATGCCAGCGTTGTCGGCGCGAGTTCAGCCAGTCTCTCGAACATGGCGTCGGCGTTTCGAGTATGCGAAAAATAGTCCATGCTGCGCCGAAATGCTTCGCTTGGCCCCAGAATGTCCGACGTAGTGAGCGGCGGAAGATTCGCTCCACCCTGCGTAAACAGGTCGCCGCAAAGCAACGTTCGGGTTCGCTCCTCCATCAGGAAGCCGCATTCCCACGCATGCGGCAAATGGGGCGTGTCGATCCACCGTACGGTATGACTTCCGAGGCAGACACCCTGTCCGTCCGCCAGGGCGACAGGCGGCCGGTCGGCGAGATCACTGATGGAAACGAGCGCGGCAACGGTACCGCACAGCGGTGACGCGTGAGGCGCCGTTGCAAGCCACTCGTTGAGCGACCCGCATTCGTCCGCCTCGACGTGGGAAAAGGCAAGGTGCCGGAGTCGCCCCGGATCGATGACGCTCGTCAGCGCCTCGCGCACCAGGGAAAACATCTTGCGGGGCCCGGTATGAAACAGCAGCGGCTCATCATCGACGATCAGATACTGATTGAACGAGAAGCCCCCCGAGTCGCCCGGGATCATGACCGGCGTGTTGATGCGATACAAGCCGTCGGCGATTTCCTCGACGTTCGTACCCGACTGCGAATTGGTGATGATCATGTGCTCCTCCCGGGTGTCTGCTTTCACCTCGCGTGGGCGCGCCGCAAAACCACATCAGAGCCAGGCATCAGTGCCTGTGTGGACAAGTTATTCGTCTGCCCAGAAAGACGTCCGGGCGAGTGTTTCAACCCGGAAGACTTAACGTCGTGCCGATACGAGCGTATTCTGCGTTTCCCTATCGTAGCAAATGCCAGCGGGAACGCGCGAGGCCATGCCTCCTTCCGTGAGCGATCAAAACGACTGAAAGGGCGCAGGCGAGCCTTCCGTAGCAAATGGCCGGCATCGGAGTGGAACGGCACCTGGAGTGCCTGCCCTCGCTCACATACGAACGACCGGGATCGAGCCTATGCCCGACCCGACGATGATCTTGCAACATTAAGCGGCGATAGCCTGCCGTCGATCGGCGGTTCGCAACCCTCACGGCGGTCCTTCGTCACGTCGCCCCTGCAAGAGCGGGTTCCAAGGTTGAAGCAGTCATTCAGACGGCGGCGCAGAAACTGCTCTTGCGAGCGAACCGTCGCTAGTCACCGGCCGCTCGCCAGCCATGCCTCAGACAGCACGGCGCACCATCAATTCCTTGATCTTGCCGATCGCCTTCGTCGGATTGAGCCCCTTCGGGCACACGTCGACGCAGTTCATGATCGTATGGCAGCGGAACAGACGGTACGGAT
>Ga0163162_10003987_pt1 | contig 14161 bp, 9 predicted proteins | sample S55metaG_FD_115310 | JGI IMG/M metagenome (GOLD analysis project Ga0163162, IMG submission 115310) | Switchgrass rhizosphere microbial communities from Kellogg Biological Station, Michigan, USA - S5-5 metaG | ecosystem: Host-associated > Plants > Roots > Rhizosphere > Soil | place: USA: Michigan...
AGTTTTTACAGAAAAGAGTTCCTAAATAAATCAGCAATTTAGAACTGCAAAAATAGAACTAAAATTCTGTAAATCATTAGCAATGATAAATTGGATAAAAGGATTTTAATTCATTTAAGCAAAGGTAAAAGGACTAAAATTAATTAAATATATGGGGGCTGCTCTGTCGCCGTTCAGATATAATTTCATCTGCTTATCCCGTAATCCTGTGATTTTCCCTTTGCTTTTTTTTTTACGTTTGGATGGTTTAACTGGATTTTCTTCGGGTGCGATGTAAACAGGCTCCATAAGAAGACTTAACAGGCCAGCGCCTATCTCTCCAGTTGTAGCAATCATTGCTCCGAAACTTTCAAATGCTCCTTCTGCAACGCTTTTCCGCAAATCGTCGATGGCGGATTGTCGAGCCTTTAGGTTAGGAAGGTTTTCCAATCGATGATAAGTCTCTTTGTTAACCCTTGTCCTGATGGGGTAGTCAAATTTTTTCCGTCTCTTATCATTGTTTATGCTACTCATATTGGCACATATCAAAAGTTAAGGCAGGCACGAGTTCCGAGTGCCTGGTCCGACCATAAGGGCGGCAAGATTTTTTTGTCCTGTGGACAAAAATACATCTTGCCAAACACTCGGGTGTTTGCAGGTAGCCCATAGAACAGTGGTACTGAACTTGGATTTATACTTAACTAATAATTGTTGGGATTGTAGTATTTAGATCTGTTTTTGTAAAATTCAGTGGCGGGCACTTTTATTTTTCCCGTCGATCAGAGCTGCAACATCATCGTACTTGTAAAACATCAACCCACCGACCTTGCTAAATTTTAATGTCCCGGAATCACGAAGACTTTGTAGGGTTCCTGGTGAGATGCTCAAAAGTTTGCGGACTTCATAGCTTTTCAGCCATTCCTTTTGTTCGCTGGTTTTGTGCAATTTTTGACCTGGTCTTCTTAACTCTGAAAAAAGTTCCTGTTTGAACTGTTCTAAATCTTCTTTGGTTATAAATTCGATGTTAGCCATAATTTTCTTATTAAATATTAACCCGAAGTTCAGAATGATTCTTTGAAACTATTGGTGACGTTGTTGGTTAGTACCCAAAAATAGTTTAGTGACCCAAACCGCTAAATTAACTAGCTTGCCAAAAACGTAGTTCAATTGTATGTTAGTTTGTGCGAAACTTAATTACTTGAAGCGCAATGAGTTTATTTATATTTGTTGGTTCACTAATAAATATATATGAAGAAAATTCTATTAACACTTCTCAAATACATCGCTGAAAAGTTCCAAACCCTAATTAAAAAAATCGAAAATATCTCTGATCAAGATTCCGCGCTTTTATTACAATATTCTTTTAATTCACTGTCTCCTATTGATAATGCGGATCCTGAAGGAGAGTATGTAAAAGCGTTAAACTGGGCGCTTAAAAACAGAAAGACTGCCGACATTAAAAACATTGCTTTAACTGGGCCTTACGGTTCGGGAAAAAGTAGTATTCTGAAAACGTTCCAAAATCAAAATTCAGACACCGATCTTTCATTCTTGAATATATCTTTGGCAACATTTAAAGAGGAAACTGAAAATAAAAAATCTCCCAAAGGTGCCGATTTGCTCAGGTTGATAGAACTGAGCATACTACAACAGATGTTCTATCATGAGGAAGACCATAAAATACCGGATTCTCGTTTTAAAAAGATCAAGAGTTTCAAGAAAAAACACCTTTGGTTCTTGTCCATGGGGTTATTTTTCCTTGCGCTGGCAACTATACATCTTTACAACAAAACTTTTTTCGAAGGATTGATTGGCTTCAGGGCTGAGCCTTGGTTTAAGACTACTATTAATATGCTAAGTATTCTAGCTGTAATGTTGGGATATTTTTATATTATTTTTAAATCTATAAGGACAATAAGCAGCATCACAATCAATAAATTAAATATCAAGGATGCTGAAATAGCAATTAGCGACAGCATAAGTAAATCTATCCTTAACAATCATATTGACGAAATACTATATTTTTTTGAAGTCACGGACTACACAGTGGTAATCATAGAAGACCTTGACCGTTTTGAGCAGACTGAAATCTTTACCAAACTAAGGGAACTCAACCTATTGATAAACTATTCGGATAAAATCAAAAGGGACATTGCATTTATCTATGCAGTTCGTGATGACATGTTTAAGGATAAGGATAGGACAAAATTCTTTGATTTCATTATCCCGGTTATTCCCGTAATCAACTCTTCCAACTCGAACGAAAAGCTGATGGAAATTGTTAAGAAAAACCAATACGATATCAAGCCTCAGCTCGTAGAAAACATTTCATTCTTTATAGATGACATGCGTCTTTTGTATAACATTACAAACGAATACTATATCTATCATAAGAAACTTGGTAAATTAAATCAGGATAAACTAATGTCTATGATTGTCTATAAAAATATTTACCCTAATGACTTCGTGGACCTTAGTAACGGAGAAGGCAAGCTTTATGACGTATTTACTAAAAAAGATCTATTCATAAAAGAGAAGGAAAAAGCCATAGATGAGCAGATTGTAGAGGCGCGTAATGAAATAAAACAACTCGATGCCCTCTTGATAACTGATTTACGTGAATTGAGAATGATATACATCTATCAGTACATTTCAAAACTAACAAACATTGCCAGTTTCGATTTAAATGGGAATACGCATAAATTTCTCGAGGTAACGACCGACGATCTCTTTGACTTTTTTATCAAAAATAAGGCAAGCTACAATTATTACATACATAGTTATAGTAACCAGTATTACACCTCATCTACTACAGTTCCTCTCAAATTTTCTGATATAGAAAAAGAGGTAGACCCTAAAAACACCTATGCTGAGCGCCTAGCGATGTTGGAAGATTGGAACAACGATAAAATAGAAGAGTTAAAAACTAGAATTTCCAATCTTGAAAACGAAAAGGTTAAAAATCGCCAGTTAAAAATCAATGAAATTATTGCTAAAGGCGGATTTAAGCTTGAAATGGAAAACAAGAAGCAATTGCAATTAGTAAATATTCTCTTACGTAACGCTTATATCGGAGAGGATTATCTGGACTACATCTCTATTTTCTATGAGGGTAGCATAAGTAAAGATGACAGGGAATTTTTGTTAAATGTAAAGGCGCAGATTAAAAGTGAATTTGACTATAAGTTGAACAAACTTGATAAGCTTATACATAAGATAGATCCTATAGATTTTATGCAGGAATATGTCTTAAACTATAATCTGGTAGACCACCTCCTTATTAAACCATTATTTAAGAACAGGAAAAACGACGTTTTAAATGTTCTAAAAAACGAATCGGAAGTATCTGTTAAATTCATTGATGGGTTCATAGACAATAGTAAAAGTACTTCCGTATTTATTAAAGAGATTGCAAAGGTTTGGCCGAATATCTGGCATTACCTTACCCAGCAATCTAATTATACCCAAGATAAACTTCAAAAATACTTCAAACTAATTTTGAAACATGCGGATGTAACTGACATCAAGATAATTGCAGAAAAATCTAAGTTGGCAGAGGAAATTTCTAGTATTGAGGACTTCTTGGCTATTGATATAGATAAGGAAAAACTAAAAGATATAATAAAAACATTAGCCATTAAGTTTACACAACTTGATCTATCAGATGGTCCTGAAGAAGTTGCTCTGTATGTCTATCAAAACAATCACTATGTTCTCAATAATCAAATGGTAAGAACTGTGATTAGTAAATATGGTCATTTAAATGAAGACAGTTTCAATGCAAAGAATTTTTACTCTATTTTAGAATCGGGATGTCAGGAACTTATTTCTTATGTTGACAGTGATATCGAAACTTATGTTTCAAATCTTTATCTCGATATCGAAACCAATAGCGAAGAGCAAGAAGATAAATTGGTTGATTTATTGAACCATAATAAACTTTCCTTGGATAATAAATTCAAAGTAGTAGATAAAGTCAATACTAAAATTGTCGAATTGGAATATGTTGAAGATAGTGAAGTAGCAGAATACTTACTTCAAAATTCCAGAGTAGTACCGAAATGGGATAACTTAATATACTACTATCATTGGGCTGAAGATTCAATTGAAAAATGTATCATTGACTTTATTAATTTCGAGGAGAATGCTAAAGAACTTTCAAAGGTTAAAGTCGATAATGTAAATCAAAAACCAGATTTAGAAACCGTTAACAATTTTATTCGAACTCTTATTTTAGAGGAGACTATCTCAAATACATCATATGGGCTTATCTTAAAATCTGTTCCTTATAAATATAGCTCGTTAGCATTTGAGGAAATTTCGCGGGAAAAGGTACAATTGCTCATTGAGACTTTTACAATTTCACTTAGTGTGACCAATTATGATTTGTTAAGGTCAAATTTTAGTGGACTACATATTATGCTTGCTGAAGAAAGGCACGCAGCTTTTATTGAAGCCATTGCGGAATATGTTGTAGAAGAACCTGAACTATTCGGCTTATTGTCTTCATCAAAATTGACTCTTGAAGAAAAAAATATTTTGATTTCTTATGTGGATGAAGTACTTATTACAAACAGCGTCAGAGTCGGAGGATTAGTAGGAATGCTGGCTATTAACTATGATCAGATAGTTGTTTCAAAGGATATCATTTTACATATATTGTTGAACAGATTAGATACTCGACATAGAATACAATTGTTAATCAAGAAATTTAATGTGCTGGCAAAGGAAGAAGTTTTCAGAATTTTGAGTGCGTTACCAGATCCATACTCTGAAATATCAATATTAGGTAAACGGCCAAGTCTAGATGGTAACCAACTTAATTGGGAATTGGCTGGCAAGTTAGTTAACAGCGGTTATATCAAAAGAGCATCGGATGACAAGGGAAAAATCCGAATATCTACTTTCCGTCAATAGTCTATCGTTAATACTTTAATATAAAATGATTTAACTTCAATCATTTTATATTTTTTTTATTAAACAACTGAAATCATTATCTTTACTGTAACAACAAATTGTTCTTTAAAGTTATTCAAATCGTATCGAAATAACTGGTGCCCAATTTAGTGCCCAATTAGAAATGACGATAAACTATTATTTATAACTTGCTCATTTAGTATCGCTTGGATTATTAAGTTATTATCCCAGCGGGATCACACTAAAGACTATCAAAATGTATAAAACCCTGCAATCGCATGATTAGCAGGGTTTTTGCTTTTAGGGGTTTATGCCAAAATATGTATGAAATCGCATATAAAATGTGCGTCATTCGGAGCGTCGTTCTTTATAATTGGATATGAGTTTTAAATATGTAGGGTCGATCGAAAACCATTTAGCAAACAGGATTTTTTAATTAATCAGTTTGCTGCATTTCTAAATAGCATATGCGCACCACTTTCCTGATAAAAGGTTTTGTAATCTTTGATATTTAGCATATCATTAACGGCTTTGGCTTTATCGACACTTTTATCATAATAAGCTTTGCAAATTTGATATCCTACCCAATAACCTAAGTCAGCCGGCTTATCAGCAGTTTCCTGGTTCGAATTTGCTATCCAGTTATAACTGCGTTTCAAATACATCTCCTTTTCAAAATCGGTCCATATTTGTTTTTCTTTACCTTTGGCCCATACATGCAAACGCGGGTTAGCGTTACTGCCCGAAATTAGTTCCCCAATAAAATCGGCCATGCCTTCTATCATTACACCGCATAAAAGCGAAGTATCTCGTTTCATCCCATTCTGATTAAAATGGATCAACTCATGTGCTATTGTGTTGGGCAAATTGGATAGATTGTTAAAATTGTTATTTTGCCAAAGCGTAAGTTCTGTTACTGGGATATCGGATGTACGCACGCCCTGATCAAGACCTATTATTAGTCCGCTTTCAGTCGATGTGCCACCCGATGTAAAGGCGCCAATCACAAAATAAACGTCGGGGAAATTAGCTGATTGGTAGAGTTGTTTAAACTTCACAAAGCTAGCTATCATCTGTGGCTTTAGCGACTCAACCATAAAAGTGTTTTTACGGATTGCGGCGTAAAACTTAGGCTTACTATCGTGCGTTTTCACGAATTTTTTTAAGCTGCCTACCTTTATGGCAAAATAGTCCTGCAAGCCAACTGTGCCTGGCTCTAAGTAATATTTTTTATAAATAGCTAAACGATGGACTGTGTCCTGATGTGCAAGGTCATATGCCTTCCAGAAATTTTTGATATCGGTGGTAACAAGTTTAGCTTTCAGCGGATCATTTGTACTGGCCTTGATATTTCCAATCCTAGCAACTAGTGTAGTCCATTCTGGCATGAAATGCAGTGCATCAAGATCGGTGTCTACCTTTAGGTGTGCTCCATCTTTATAACCATTTTCAACCGCTTTTTTCAGCAGAAGCATAGCGCTATCGGCTTTACCGCTTAAGGCATAACAGCAGGCAGCATTATAATATTCATTACGTTTTAAAGATTTAAATTCTTCGGCTTTGGCAGCAAGCAAATAATAACGACCTGCAGCAACATAACTTTTAACTGCGTATAAGCTATCAGCTTTTCTGCTCTGAATATTTTGCGCAAAACCACATGTACTAATTAATAATAAAAACGATAAATAGATTTGTTTAAGCATAAGTTATTTTATTGAGGTCGGGTTATAAAAGTCATTTTTTTAATTATATAGTAAAAAGACAATCCAATTTATTCGCCGTTGCTTCTAGGAATAAATTTATTTTTAAGTTGGTTAATAAGCAGGAGAAATCATAAATTATTAAATATAAATCAATGACTTGTATTCGCTTATACAACAAATTGTTCTTTCACAATTAGTTAAATCATGTCAAAATAACTGGTGCCCAATTTGGTGCCCCATAAAAATGGTCATTAACTATTATTTGTAACTTACTCATTTAATGATGATTGCGATATGTAGGTGTTATACCAGCAGGAATTAAAATTTTGATGACAAAATAGCCAGTATTGTTAATCCTTAAAAGGTATTTTTGAAGTTATAATTGCTGGCCTAAAAACTTCGCACATCGGTTTCAGCTTTAATTATATGGTGCAGAAAACTTTCCCTCAGTAATATCCGCATACCCGTCATCACCAACAAGTTTAGGCTTACCGGAAAAAGTTCCCTTTACACCCCATTTAGTAAACTGGTAATAGTTAATGTAAAAAATGTGCCCTCACTTGTTCCTCCGTTATAGCCGGTAGTACCTACGATTTTTCCATCTTTCATATTCTGAATATAGTATTTCCCATGAAGCGCTAGGGCCGTATTCCCTGTAGCAGTATAGGTGGTTTCTTTTGCTCCATCAGCTCACTGAAGATCAATATCAAAACCTTTAATCATATCCTGCTTTTCATATCCGCCGATCACTACAAAATTTACGACGTCGGAAGAGGGCTTATCATTGGCATTTACCATGTAATTGAATTCATAATACTGCCCATTGATCTTGCATCTCAGAAATTTCCCGCTATCAATGCTTTCATCTCCTGCATTTTTACTGCAGGCAGATAATACGGTTATTACCAGTACAAATGTTATAATGCAAAAAAAAGTACTCGTGATGTTAGCTTTCTAATAAGATGTATTTTAATGTTTAAGTATTCATTTAAATTTGATTGCCTTGGCAAAATAAGTTAATTACTTGATGAAATTTATTGTGTTTCAACAAGAACCTGAAATTAAGCCCCATCTTTTAATTTTATTAATTCCACTCTCCGGTTTTTAGCTTTATTTTCTTCTGTTGTGTTGGCAACAAGTGGTTTTTTGGAGCCGAAGCCATTTGAGATGAGTCGTTCTTCAGCAATTCCTTTTTTAATTAATGCAGAACGCACTGCAGCAGCTCTTTCTTTTGAAAGCATCAGATTTCTTTCTTCATTTCCTGTATTATCAGTATGCCCATTTATAGCAATTTTCAAGCTCATATCGGCACTGAGCACCTTATTGATTTCTTGCACTGCCGTTTGTCCTTCAGGCTTTAAAGATGATTTGTCGGTGTCAAAGTTGATATATAGAACAGCTTTCCCCGCACGATCTAATTGCTGTTTAATTTCATCAGCTTTGATTAGCGAGATCGTCTGATGAAAACTTCCTTTCTCCGCAATTTGTATTGCGCCACTTGTGCTGGTGGTTTGCAGCTGTATATAAACTATATCGCTATCTGAACGTTTGATTAAATAAGTTTTGATAGGGATATTGCTCCAATAGTCAAAAGATCCTTCATCACCACTTTTCAGTTTATCTTTTCCTATGCGGTCAACCTCCTCTTTATCTACCACTCCGTCAGCAATTTTTACCCCGCCTAAACTTACAATCATATCTTCATAGCTTTTATCGACATAGAATTGTTGCCACTCTTCGCCGTTGTCAGCTTGTATGAATGCGCTGAAAGAAGGCCCCTCTACAGGAGTCAATATGCCATTGAGAGGAACATACGTTTGATCAAAGTCCTTTTTCTTTCCGCCACCATTAATGTAAATAGTTTTTTTAGGTGCTGAAAAGTAAGGGAATACCCCAAGGTCTTTTTTAGTGACAGGAATGTTGCTGATATCAAACCCCCGCTTTTCTACAGGTTGTGCTTTGCTTGAATCTGCACCCGGGTTTTGAACTGTATCAGCCACTTTACTTTGTTTGCTGCCTGGATTTGAACAGGAAACCACAAGTAATGCGAATGGAAGGAAATAAATCAATTTTTTCATAAGGATGTATTGTAAATTCAAAGTATTAGATTTTAAACAGGATACCCATCACCTGACCGGCAATGTGTAGTGCGTCTTTCGAATAATTATATACAGGTGAGGATTGTTGAATTTTCATTTCTTCAAGACTTATTTTTTTGGCTTCAACCTTTTTAAAGCAGTATATGATAGGCATATGCTCATCTGTAGTATAAAAAACTTTCAGTTTCATTATACCTCCTTTTTCGTTGATATATAAAGGATTTAAGAAGTTAACCGATGATGGCATTTGATCTGAAGACCAAACCTCTATCTTAGCTACTTTAAGGGAATTGGATACCATTCGAGGGTTGATTGCATTATCCGGATGCTTTAAGGTATAGATGCTTTTTTTGCAGTTGAAACCTGCAACGTTTTCAACAATAGGTGTTTTTTGTATTGTATAGTCTTCACTACTTATCGTAGATTGAATACCCGCTTTACCAAGTTCATTTTTTTGATACGTGAAAGTGATTTTCTCGTTTCTCTTATCCTGTGTACTGATAAAAAAGGTACCGTGCCCCGACTTATCATCCACCGTATTTTCACCATGATAAGTTAAGGCATCAAATTTCACTGTTGCTTTACCTGGCTTTATGAAAATGTATGATTTCCAGGGTAACAGCATAAGGTTAAGCAGCATCATGGGATTTTTATTACTGATGGCCTCAAATTCCAGCTTTGTTTTAGGGCTGGATACTTTGATAGCATTTTCGAGCTGTTTACGGACATTTCCCTGTTTAGCATCTACATTTCGAAAAATTTCCCCAAGTGATGTTCCAGGGGTGGTAATTTCGATTTCAATTTTACCTTCTGTAAACTTTTGCCGGATATCCTGTACAGGATCCTGATCTTTATTTTTCTCTAATACTGTTTTTTTATCAGCACTAGGAGCATTGCAGGAACTTATGGCGAACAAATAAAATATCAACACAAATAGTTTTTTCATAACGTTTGGTTCATTAATAATAGTGAGATAGCGCTATATTTAAAAGATATTCTATATAAATTTGAATGGTATTTTAATCCTACCTGTCACTTTCGGTAGTATGTGTACAAAATTATTTCGGTAGCACGAGTCATACAATACCTGTTTACATGGAATTGTTTCTACTGGTTTTTGGGTATTTACTTAGCTCATATAAATGGCAAAAAATATATACTTGTTATTTTAATATTGCCGTTGTGCATCTCCTGGTGTAAAGCACAATTACCGTTAAATCAGAAATCATATGCGGACAGCCTGAATAAGAGCTTAAAGCTGAATGTATCTGGCAGCATGAAGGCCAGAACATTTTTTCTTTTATCATATTATTACCACCATAAACATCAAGATCAGAAATCGCAGTAGTGTTTAGATAAGCGCCTGGAACTAGGTAAAAAACATCTCTATTTGCAGGCCATTTCTTATTTTTACGAATCTATAGTTTATCTGGAAAATGATATTTTAAAAAGTCAAAAAACGTCAGAGCGCCAATAAAGGACATGATTGTTTTCTTTGTAAACTACCTAAAAACCAGCAGAAATAAACCCCCAAATTAAGGGATTGCATTTGCCTGAGCTATCCAATAGTTTTGCTACATACCTTATTAATAAAAATAAAATATGAAAAAGATCATGTTCATTTGCGCTGGCCTAATGTTATTCGGTTCAACATTAACAAAAGCTCAGGCCATTCTTGACAAAATCGACAGAGTGTCTGACAGAGCAGACCGTGCTGGCCGTACTGCCGATCGGTCAAAAACTACCGGTGACAAAATAATGGGTTTGTTTGGAAAAAAGAAAGATGGTGCATCTTCCGGAACGAGAACTACGGTAAAACTCAGTGGGGTTGATTTTGCAGCACTGAAAAGCTTAAATGACAAACTCCAGGGAGTAAAGGGTATTGAAAGTACTAAAATGAAATACAGTACTTCAGGATCATCGATCACACTTCAGCATGCTGGTACAACCTCGGATATCCTGAAGGCCTTGCAAAAAGCTTCACCTCAAATATTTGCGGAAAAGAATATTGATGGCATGGATGACGGTGAGATCTCTGTAAAGCTTAAATAGTGACTTTTATCCCAGTGCATTTATTGTAATAACCTAAAAGAGCAACTTAACAAGGAAAAAATAAGCAAACTTGTAATAGTTGCTTACAACAGACCATTGTGTTTCGACAGCAACAAGAATAGCAGGGAATTACGATTATGACACTTCTCTAGTTTCAAACGCTACTGCAACATCTAACAAAAAGGGTCTTGACGGTTAAAACTTTTCAGCAGAATTAAATTCAAATTGTAACTATAGTTACAATATAATTTCATAGAAGCAAGCTTAATAACACCATTTCAATTTGTCATGCACTCTTATTCTTTTATAAACATCAGGTTAAATAAAAGAGAGTAAAAAACCAAAAACCCCTCTCAGAATACTTTAGAGAGGGGTTATACGCTAAACTGGATTCGAAACTAAAAAATAAGACCATCTAATCCAAATTTGCATTTTCTTGAATAAGACGCTATATTTAAACATAGGATTTGCAACTATTATGAATTAAAAATAAGGTGTGTGATTCTAGGAGTTCGAATGTCAAAGCCAATTAAAGATATTGCAAACGTTGATTCGAAAAGAAGGGTAGGCCCGGGTCCGATTCTGGAAGGCTCAGGTTATGTGTGCGGGCCTAAAGCGACTGCGCAATTCCCAGCGGTATCCTTGGAAACCTCAAAGCACCAGATCTGTAAACTTCCGTTTTGTATCCACTACATTTGTCAATCCATTATCTGAAAGACCTTTAAAGATAGAAAGCGCTTTGACCAATAAAATGTAAATAAACTGCACCAGGTTGATAAAAGATGATGAGTAGTAGTTAAGTCTTATATGCAAAAGGGGATTTTTTACGTTATTTTTGTATAAAATCTTCGAATATGGAGTTTAATCCCAACCATCCGGTCATCAAGCTTTTAATGAAAGGTATGCACCTGAATGAAACAGGCAATGCAGAAGAAGCCGTTAAAACATTTCTCCAGGCCTGGAGTGAAGCAGCAGACGATTTTGAAAAGTCTATCTCAGCCTGGTACATCGCGAGGCTGGAAACAACTATTCCTGGTAAAATTGATTGGTATAAAACTGCATTGGAGCATGCTTTGAATGCTGGTAATGAATCACTAAAAGGATCGTTTCTAACATGCTTATATTCGGCCCTTGCTGATCATTATCAATTGCTCGGCGATGTAGAAAATGCAGAAAGGTATGATGGTTTAGCTTTAGCATCCATAAGCCAACCTATTGATAAAGGACCTTTTTATCATGGAACAAGAGCAGCTCTGCAAATTGGTGATCTTTTAACCGCAGGCCGCACTTCCAACTATCAGTCAGAACTGGTGATGAACCATATTTACTTCACGGCATTGGTTAACAGCGCCGGACTTGCTGCTGCATTGGCGCTTGGCGAAGGTACTGAACGGGTTTATATCGTTGAACCCACAGACAGTTTTGAGGATGATCCGAATGTGACCAACAAAAAGTTTCCCGGTAATTTAACACGTTCTTACCGTACCCGGGCGCCGTTAAAAATTACCGGTGAGGTAACAGATTGGTTAAAACAAACACCTGAACAAATACAGCAATGGCGGGAGAAATTGGCCAATAATAAAGGAGAAATTATTAATTGATAATGTTAATTTAATTAAGGCGTGAATTTTCAATGATCTTAACAATTTATTTCAACTATCTTTGCCACCATAGATTTTGTCTTCTTCCTATTTGTTGGTCTTTAAAAAAACAGTAATAATCGTTAACTACATTTATTTTTCTTTATTGGCTTCTATTCGTGAAACTGTATTTTCAATTTTAAGGTAAAAGCCATGTTAGTAGCCACTATTTTATCTACTAAGCCCCTTTAATGTAATTAATTCCCTTTGTTGCTCATGTTCTCCACTATTTTGCTCACTATATATAATTTCATTCCATATTTTAGCAGCTTGTAAAAAATTTTTCGAAGCTATGGGCAAAGGATAATGAGTAATTACGGCATTTACATCCTTTTTTGCTGTTAAGGTCAAATCCCAACCAATTGTTGAAAGTATTGTGCCTTTAAAAGCAGGAAAGGCAGGACACGCAATTATTACAGCGCTTGTTTCAAACTTTGGATTCCAGGCATCTTTACCTGAATAGGAGGGTGCATCTACCATTACTGCTGGGGCTATTTCAGTTCCAAATACAGTTGTTTCATGTGAGCGATCGTTTTGAAAACCAAAATATGGGCTTAGGTTTCTTTGCACAGACTGCCTGTCTATTGAATACTTATCGTCATGATCATTGCTTCTTTCTTTAGAGTCGCCATCTAATTTGGAAGATTGTACAATCTGAATAAAGCCGACAACTGTGCCTGGGGGTAAAAATCCACCATGAGGTTCATATTTTATTGTTATTTTGGCGGCAGTAGTTGTAATATCGGACGGTACGAGAGTCATGTTGCCAACAGCGATGAGATTATCGGGAATTGGATCTGCAATCCGCGTTGCAGCCGGGCCATGAGTAATATCCGGATGATGTTGCGGGGCTGCTGAAACAGTTGCTGTATGCGTATCAGATGGGGTGGTTATCTGAGATGAAATCAAATCACTTTCACGAACAATTCTTTCTATGCCTGAATTAAGATTTTTATTTTTAATTCCTTTATCAATCACACCAACACTCGTCATAGCATCATCTGCAACGCTTTGTTTTTGAGTTGGCGTTAAAGCGTTCCAAGCACCTATCAAAGCGTCATCAACAACCATTTGAAGGATTGATGATAACTGCTTAGTGTTTATGCCTAAAATACTTGCAGGTTTATTCATCATCATCGCTTTCGCGCCCATCACATCTGCCTCCTTCTCCAAACTAGTATCATCATTTACATTTACCTTTCCCTTCATTTGCATGGTAGGCTTCACTCTTCCTTGCTTTTGCTGTACCACATGCCAGGCTTCATGAGGCAAATGCTTTTCTTGTCCTGACCCTATATGAATATCGGTTCCTTGTGCATAAGCGTGTGCTTGCAATTGAGTAGGCTTATCCGAGTTGTAATGAACTCGTACATCGTCCATGGAATAACCTGATAGATTTTCGATACCAGCTTTTAATTTATCAGGTAAACCGGTGTTGTTTTCTTTCTTTTGGATGGGCTGCTGTTGTTGAGCAGAATGGTTGTTTGCCATCGCCTGCAATTGAGCAGATTGCTTTGCTTGTGGGCTATTGCTAGCCATGTGCCCAAAAGCTCTTAGCTGAGCAACTTGCGGATTATTATTGGCCATCTCTTGCAGTTTTTTTTGCACAATAGCTTCAGGTCGGTTATCTACAAACTGAAAAGTAGACTCAACATTTTTCTGCTTTTGAGCAATGGTACTCGCCACCGATTGGCTTTTGTTCTCTTGTGTTTTATCTGCGTGAGTATCCATATTATCTCTTTTCAGTTTTGGTCTTGCCTATAACTAGTAA
>Ga0163162_10003991_pt1 | contig 14159 bp, 15 predicted proteins | sample S55metaG_FD_115310 | JGI IMG/M metagenome (GOLD analysis project Ga0163162, IMG submission 115310) | Switchgrass rhizosphere microbial communities from Kellogg Biological Station, Michigan, USA - S5-5 metaG | ecosystem: Host-associated > Plants > Roots > Rhizosphere > Soil | place: USA...
GTGTTCTCGATGGACCTGTTGGCCAGCGTCCACCGGCCCAGGCCGGTGTTCTGTTTGGACTGGTTGACGAATTCGCCTGCGGGCCAACGCTCGTCGGCGCGGTTTGGGGTCACCCACAGAGTATGACTGATCACACTGGCACGTTCGACGACAGGTGATTCGGGGTCGAACATCGGCGGAATCGCCCCGCTCGGAACCAATTTGTACGCCGGGTGGGTGCCGAGGCCGTTGACCACGTTGGTGTTGACCATCTTCCACGTACGTTGCGTCGCGAAGTTGACGTCCTGCTTGGCCTGGCTCTCGGTGCGTAGCGGCACGTTGCGGACGACGAGCGAAAGCCCGTGCGGGTTCTCCGGGCCGACCGGTTCTGCGTGTGACTCCGTCATGAAGACGGTGTTGTCGCTGCCGTCGATGTCCATGTCGAGGCGGGCGACCAGGAAGTGCTCGTGGAACGGCGCGTACGTGTGTTCGTCGACCAGCGTGCCGTTCGGATGTGGCTGCCCTGGCGCGAGCGGCGTGGTCACCATGATGCCCGTCGCCCGGACCTCGCATTCGATGTTGCCGTCCTGGTACAGCCGCCAGTACACCAGGTACTCGTAGTTGGCCACGGTGACGTGGAACGAGATCGTCAGCCGCCGCATCCTGCGCACCTCGGCGCCGATTCGTGGTCGACGTGCTTCCACAGCACGGCGTTGTCTTCCTCGTGGATGCAGATGGCATTGGTGATCGTGTACGGCTCGCCCCTGCTGTTGTGCAAAACGGCGTCCAGGTAGCGGATCTCGCCGAGACAGTCACAGCCGAGCTCCAGCGAGGTGGTCATGAAGCCAAGGCCCCACTCGCCGATGTCGAATGCGGTGCGCCGGTAATGGTCCACAGAGGAGTCGCGGTAGGGCACGATCATCTCCGCGAACGACAATCGATGCGCCACAGAGCGATTCCGGTCGCCGTCGCGGTAGCGGATGGTGTGCAGGGTCATCCCCTCGCGGTGGTTGAACCCGATGCGCAGCGACCAGTTCTGCCACTGCAACAGGTTGCCGTCCAGCGTGAAGGATGGACCCTCCGGTTGGGTGAGGTGCAGCGGTTTGAGCGGCTCACGGCGGGATGCCGCGCGGATGCGTTCCGGGATGCGGCCCGGTACGTATTCGCCCATCACCTGGGGCTTCTCGACGCCTTCCCCGGAAAAGGGACCCGAGTCCTCGATTCGCAACAATTCCATCGAATTGAGGTCGATCACGCAGTGCAGCCCGCTCATCAGATTCGCGTACGGGTTGGCACCGGGCGCGGCCTTGACCCAGCTGTCCGACCAGCCGAGCCGTCGATCGCGCCACTCCGGCGGGGCCACCGCCTCGCCGTAGGTCCAGGTGTCGAAAAACACCAGATCCATGTCGGTGACACCGCGCTTGGCCAGCGCGGCGATGACGTCAGGATTGGTACGCAGCAATTGGTCGCACTCGACGAACTCATCGACTGTGAAGTTGGCCTGCACGCCGGGAATATGCTCGAACGACTCGGTGCGGTCGTCGGTCATAGACACCATGCTCTTGTATGTGGTGTTGTTCGATCGCTGCAGGCGGATCACCTCGGCACGGCGGGGCGGCGGCGGTCCCCCGTCGTCGAAGGCCTGCAGTTCGGACTTGCCCGGTTCGGCCAACTCGATCGACGCAAACCGCCAGCCGTCACCGACGCCGTGCTCGCGCATCAGGATCGACCGCCCTGAACTCGTCCTCGTTGAGCGGATCCAGTGGGTGAGACACGGGATTACGCAATCACATCCGCGGCAGGCCGCGCAGCCGATTCGGCGACGGCGTCAGCCGGTCGCCAGCGAGAACCCTTCCCACGCCTGCCTGCGGTCGGCGTGCGGGTCGTACTCGACACGAGGCCGACGGTCGAACACCATCACTGCCCGGTCGGCGCTGGTATACGCGGGCCAGCCCTCACCCGGCACCCCCGTGCGGGAGAACGCGCGCCAACGGGACTGCACGTCGTCGCTGACCCGCAACGCCGAGCGCCTGTCGACCGCGGCAGTCAGCAGCCTGCCGAACTTGGTGCGGTACACGTCGAACACTGCCAACAGCTCGGTGGCATGCGTGGCACCCAGGCCCGACCAGCGCAGCGTGCGCGGCGCGTAGTCGTACCGGTACAGGTAGGTCGGGGCGTGGAGGCTGTGCGCCTCGGCGATCTGCCATGCGGCTGACCCGAACGCAAAGTCGCCGCCGAACTGGATGCAGGCCACAGGGTCCGGGTAGCCGGGATACGCGGCGGTAATGCGTTCGCGCTCACCGGGTTCTGCCCCCGCCAGCAGCCGTTCGATCATCGGCTCCGTCATAGGTAGGAGCTTGAGGAAACGGCCGAACAGCCGGGCCTCCTCGGCGTTGGTGCCGATGATCAGCGGCACACGGTGCGCGGCGCCGCTGCGCATCGCCTCAACCGGCTCCAGCGGCAGATAGTCCGTGCTCTGGGTGGGGCCTGCCGCAAACGCGCCGATCATCTCGCGCTGGCCTTGCCGCACCAGCCGGTCGAAGGCGTCGATGAGCTCGGCCGGGCGGGCCGTCATCACGGCGTTGGCGCCGTCCTCCTTGCGTGCGCCGAGCAGCGCGGCAAACCTTGTTGCGTACTCGGCCGCGATCTCCGGAGTGCGAACCATTCCGGCCGCGGGTGACTCCGAAATCACTTGGGCGAACAGGCCTTTGGCGGCAGGCACGGCCAACAGCGTGGCGACGGCGTGCGCACCAGCGCTCTCGCCGAAAATCGTGACGTTATCGGGGTCACCGCCGAACACCGCGATGTTGTCGCGCACCCACCGCAGCGCCATCACCAGATCGCGCAGGAACAAGTTGTCGTCGAAAGTGATGTGATCGTTGGACAACGAGGACAGATCCAGGCAGCCCAGGGGACCCAGCCGGTAGTTCACCGAGACATAGACACAGCCCTTGCGCGCGAGCGCTGCGCCGTCGTAGATCGGCGTCGCCGAGCTGCCCATGAAGTAGCCGCCGCCGTGAATGAACACCATCACGGGCAGCGGGTGGTCGGCAGCGCGTTTGGGCGCGACGACATTGAGTGTCAGGCAGTCCTCGCCCATCGGCTGGTATTTGCCGGGTGCGAGGATCGTGTACATGCGGTGCTGCGGCGCGCAATAGCCGAATCCGTGGCAGTACCGCACGCCCGGCCACGGCTCTACAGGCTGAGGGGCCCGCAGCCTCAGCGGACCCACCGGCGGTCGCGCGTACGGAATCGACCGCCATCGATTCACGCCGTCGCGGGTGAACCCTTCGACCGTGCCCGATGCGGTGGTTGCGCGGACGACATGTTCGTGCATGACCCGACGTTATCGAAAGAGCCTCGTCGCCGCGCCTGGCAAGTGATCGCGTGTCGGCCCGCTAGCCTTGGCCGTTATGCGGATTGCTGCCTTGATTGCGGCGTCTGTGCTGGTGGCGGGGTGTTCACAGTCGGTCGGCGGGGATGCCCAGCGTTCGACGCCGTCGTTGACGGTGCCGCCGGGCACCACGCGCGCCGCACCATCGACGACGTCGCTTGCCTCGACGCCCCCTGCCCGACCGCCCGGCCCCGGCGCGCCGATCGGCGACGTCGTCACCTGGGTCCAAGCGGGCGCGCCTGCCGACGCGAGTCGGTATCACTCCGCGTCACGTGACGGCGCAGCGACAGACCTTGGTGAGGACGTCGCATTCGTCACGCCGTCAGGCAAGGCGAACTGCATGACCGACTCGAAATCCAGCGCGGGTGCGCTGGCCTGCCTGGTGGACCTGAAGAATCCGCCGCCGCGGCCCGAGGACGCGTACGGCGAGTGGAAGGGCGGCTGGATCGACTACGACGGCATGAGCGTGCGCGTCGGTTCGGTGCACGGTGACCCCGGCCGCTTCGCTGCAGGCTCGGGGCCGGAACTGCCGTACGGTCAGTCGCTGGCGTTCGGCGACTACCGCTGCCGCAGCGACCAGGCCGGCTTGGTCTGCGTCAACTACGCGCACCAGTCCGCGGCTAGGTTCAGCGACGCGGGCGTGCAACCGTTCGGATGCCTGCAACCGGCCACCGCGCCACCACAGGTCGGTGAGATGTTCAGCTGCTGAGCACGGCGTCGTGCGCCGGATAGGCATGCACGATCACCGAGCCGAGCTTCGGAATGGCATGGGCCAGTTCGTGTTCGGCGCCGTGGGCCACCGTGTGCGCATCGGCAAGGCTCAGTGACGGGTCGACGTCGAGTTCGGCATCTGCCTCGAGTTGATGACCGACCCAGCGCATCCTGACCCGTCGAACCGCGCGCACCCCCGGCCGGGCGGCCAGCACCGCGACAGCGTTGTCGACAAGGTCGGGATCGACGCGGTCCAAAAGCCTGCCGAACACATCGCGGGCAGCGAAGACCAACACGACGCCGATGGCGCATGCGATCACCAGACCGACGATCGGGTCGGCGGCCGGAAACCCCAGCGCCGCACCAATGGCTCCCCCGACAACGGCCAACGACGTCAAACCGTCCGCACGCGCGTGCATTCCGTCGGCCCGCAAGGCGGCCGACCCGATGCGGTTGCCCACCCGAATGCGGTACAGGGCCACCATTTCGTTGCCGAGGAACCCGACGACACCGGCCGCGGCGACCCAGGCCAAATGGGTCAGCTGGACGGGATCGATGAGCCGTCGAACGGCCTCGACGGCGGCTACCAACGCGGAGATCGCGATCATCGCCACGACGAACAACCCCGCCAGATCCTCAACTCGCCCAAAGCCGTATGTGTACCGACGGGTGGCCGCCCGTCGGCTCATCGCGAAAGCGATCCACAGTGGCACCGCGGTCAACGCGTCGGAGAAGTTGTGCACGGTGTCGGCGAACAATCCGACCGACCCCGACGCCGCGACGATCGCGAGCTGAGCCACAGCCGTGAGGCCCAACACGACCAGACTGATCTTGACGGCCTGGATGCCTGCGGCGCTGTCGCGCAGAGCGTCGTCGGCGCTGTGAGCGTGGTCGTGGCTGTGATGACCGTGGCCGAGCCACGAAAGATGTGCTGAGCCCATCAGCGCGTCGCCTCCTCATGCAGCGCCCTCAGCTCCGCGTCGTCGAGGTGGTGCGCGGGCACGCCACCTGCGGCGTGCTCGGCGTTGTACACCGCGTCGGTGAGGAGCTGGCGGACGTGTTCGTTCTCCAGCCGGTAGAACACCTGAGTGCCCTCCCGCCGGGTGCGCACGAGCCGCGCCATCCGCAGCTTGGCCAGGTGTTGCGACACCGACGGCCCCGGCTTGCCCACCCGCTCGACGAGTTCGTTGACCGACAGCTCCCGGTCGGCGAGCGCCCACAGCAGCTGTACGCGGGTCGAGTCGGACAGCATCCGGAACACCTCGGCGACGAGGTCGGCTTGTTCGTCGGACAACCGGCGTCCGCAGACCTGCCTATCTGCATTCATACGCAGATAATAGCAATTGGTTCAGGCCGGCCTGGCGTTCTCCCGTGCGCGGGCGGGATAGATCTGCGTCATGCTGATCGCCCCGATGATCACGACGACAGGGATCACGGCCTTGGTCCAGTCGACGGTGAAGGGCGCCTCGACGGCGACGTATCCCAGCACGGCGATCAGCGCGAAGACCAGCGCCCACATCAGCGTCAGTACCTGGTTGGTGCGACGGAACGCCGCCTTCTCCCAATCCCGTTGCGGCCCGGATTCAGGCGCGTACTGCGCGGTGAAGGGCGTGAAGGCCAGGGACCCCAGCGACATCGCCGCCAGCGCGCCGCTGGACAGTGTGGTCGCATGGGTGTCCATCCAGTCGCGGTCCTCGGCCCCGACGACCATGCCTGCGATGGTGACCGCCACGAAGAACACGACGGTGATCACCTCGAGCAGGCGGGGTCCGCCGCGGCCCGCCGACACCCCGAGAGTCAGCGCCGCGATCACCGCGCATATCGCGCCGAACATCCAGGTGCTGGGTCCGTCGGCGACCACCCAATAGATGATCCACGGCGCGAACCCGATGAACGGGCTGCGCTCGAACCATTCGTCCACACCTCAGCTTTACCCACTGCACCGGGCGAGCAGACGCAATAGCAGCCAACAAGCCGCGAAAATTGGGAACTTTGCGTCTGCTCGCGGACTATGCGACGCCCTTCTGCTTCAACAGGGGCAGCACGCTCTCTGCGAACCAGTACGCCTCCTCCAGATGCGGGTAGCCCGACAGGATGAACTCGTCGAACCCCACCGAGTGGTACTCGTAGATCAGGTTCGCGACCTCCTCGTGGCTGCCGACCAACGCCGTGCCCGCACCTCCGCGGACCAACCCGACGCCTGCCCACAGGTTTGGATAGATCTCGAGTCGATCCATCCGGCCGCCGTGCAGGGCGGTCATTCGCCGCTGGCCTTCGGATTCCGACTTGGCGTGCAGCTCAGTGGCTTTCGCTATCTGGTCCGGCGTCAGCTCGGCCAGCAGCTCGTCAGCCACCGCCCACGCCGCCGCCGACGTGTCTCGGCTGATGGTGTGCAACCGGATGCCGAAGCGCACGTCGCGGCCACGCTCCTCGGCGAGCTTGCGTACCTTCTCGATCTTGGCCGCCGCCGCCTGCGGGGGCTCGCCCCACGTCAGATAGACGTCGACATACTGCGCGGCGATCGGTAGCGCCGCAGCCGACGATCCGCCGAAGTAGATCTGCGGCAACGGATCCGGTGGTGCCGATACCCGGGCATCGGCGACCTTGTAGTACTTGCCCTCGAAGTCCAGGGAGTCCTGGCGCCACAGCGAGTTCACGATGTGCAGGAACTCCCCCGTGCGGGCGTACCGCTCGTCGTGGCTGAGCCAGTCGCCGAACCGGCGCTGCTCGAGATCGTCTCCTCCGCTGACGATGTTGAGCAGCACTCGGCCCTCCGAGAACCGCTGCAGCGTCGCGGTCTGCTGCGCGGCGAGCGTCGGCGGCACCAGGCCTGGCCGGAATGCGACGAGGAACTTCATCCGCTCGGTTTCGGCCAGCAGCGCCGAGGCGGTCAACCAGGCGTCCTCACACCAGGTTCCGGTCGGCGTGAGCACCCCTTCGTAACCGAGCCGATCGGCGGCGCGGGCGACCTCGGCCAGATATCGACGGCTCGGCCCGCGGTAGTTCGCGGGCACGATGTGATGCGACGACGCGTGCGATGCGCCGACGATCGACCGGCTGTCGCCGTTGGTGGGCAGGAACCAGAAGAACTTCGCCGGCGTAGCCGGCGATTCGGACTGAGCAGACATGCGGCCTTCCTCAATTGGTGCTGACGAACAGGGCTCGAAGCGCGTCGTTGTAGCGACGATCCACCCAGTTGTCGAACTTCGGTGCGGGGGAAGCGATCTGGCCCGAGGCCGCGAACCGGTCGGCCAGCTTCTGCTCGGATGCGACGATATCGTCGTCCAGCTCGGTCGGCAGCCGCAGGCTTCGTCCCTGCACGACCGCTGCGACCTTCGGATCGAGGCCCACCGCGGCGGCGTAGCTGTCCGCCCACTGTTGCGGGTGGTCCTGCGCCCAGCGCACCGCCTTTTCGAAGCGCACCAGCAGGTCCTGTAGCGCGGTGTTCCGCTTCGGGTCCGCCAGCGCCTGATCCGACGCGACGCCGAACCAGTAGCCGTTCGTGACACCCTTGGCCTGCGCGATGCTGCGCACCGGCAGCTGCGCCTCGGCTTGTGCGGTGTACGGATCCCAGATCGCCCACGCGTCGGCCTGGTGTTGGGTGAACGCCGACAGCGCGTCGGCGGGTTGGAGGAACACCAGCTTCACATCGGATGTCGTCAGCCCAGCCTTGTCGAGTTGGCCGAGGATATTGCCGTGTCCGGAGCTGCCCTTGCCCACGGCGATCGTCTTGCCCCGCAAGTCGGCCACCGTCTTGATCGGCGAATCCGCGTGCACCAGGATCTGGTCGCCCGTACCGCCGCCGTCGTAGGCCGACACCACCTTGACCTTCGCGTTGGACGCGGCGCCGAAGATCGGCGGCGTGTTACCGGTGATCGCGAAGTCTATCTTGCCTGCCGTCGCCGCCTCGACCTGCGGTGGACCCGACGTGAACGTCGAGAACACCACCCGGTACGGCAGGTTGTCCAGCGCGCCGGCGGCCCGCAGCAGCGCCTCGGTATTGCCCTTCTGATCGCCGACTTGCAGTGTGACACCGGCTAATTCGGACAGGGCCACGGTTGCCGGGGCTTGTGTGGCACCCGAGTTGTCCGTGCGTGACACGCAGCCGGCCAGCAATGCGACCACGGCTATCAGGACAGCGACCAATCGTGCGTTGGACATGAATTGCCTCTTTCAGATCGACACACCGAGCTTGTCGAGCAGCTCGGCGCGGTAACGCTCAGTGTGTACGCCCGGTGCGTGGCGCGGTTCGTCGATGGTCAGTGTGTGGATCACGCGGCCTGCCTCCAGGACGAGCACGCGGTCGGCAAGCGCAACCGCCTCGTCCACGTCGTGCGTCACGAGCAGCACACCGAAGCCGTGTTCGCGCCACAGGTCGAGCAGCAACCCGCGCATGCTCAGGCGGGTCAGTGCGTCCAGCGCGCCGAAGGGCTCGTCGAGCAGCAGTAGCTCGGGCTCAGCCACCAGCGCGCGAGCCAGCGAAACCCGTTGCGCCTGACCGCCCGACAGCGTCAGCGGCCACACATCGGCACGATCCGCCAGTCCGACATCCGCCAACGCCCGATCTGCGCGGGCCCGCACCTCGGACCGCGGCAGCCGACTGCGGGTCAGCCCGTAGACGACATTCGTCCGAACGTCGCGCCATGGAAACAGGCGCGGCTCCTGGAACGCCAGCGCTGGAGCCCCCGAGACCACGCGCTCGCCGGTGTGATCGGTCGACAGCCCGGCGAATACTCGCAGCACAGTCGATTTTCCGGAACCGCTGCGACCGATAAGCGCGACGATCTCGCCGCGCTCGACGCGGACCGAGACCTCGGTGAGCACGTGATGGTGGCCGTACCACTTGTTCACGTCGCGCAGTTCGCCCGCGATCACGGTCTGACGTTCGGAGGCACTGGTCATGAGCGGTACCTCAGTGCTCGGCGTTCCAGGGCCCGGACAATGGCGTCGGTGCCGATGCCGAGAAGCGCATAGACGATCAGCCCAAAGATGATGATGTCGATGCGGAGAAAGTCGCGCGCGTTGTTGATCAGGAAGCCAATTCCCTTGTCGGCATTGATCTGTTCGGCCACGATCAGCGTCAACCACGCGACGGCCAACGACTGCCGCACGCCGACCAGCACCTGCGGTGCGGCGCTGGGCACGATGATGGTGCGGAACCGCTGCCAAAACGAGAAGCCCAGCACCTGCGCGGTTTCGAACAGCTTCGGGTCGACCTGGCGGATGGCGGAAAAGGTGTTCAGGTACAGCGGGAAACTCACGCCGAGCGCGACCAGCAACACCTTGGGCAACTCGCCGATGCCGAACCACAGGATGAACAACGGGATCAGGCCGAGGTGCGGCAGTGCGCGAATCATCTGCATCGGCGGGTCGACGGTCGCCTCGACCCACCGCGACAGCCCGACAGCGGTTCCCAATGCCACACCGAGGAACCCGCCGAGCAGCAAGCCCTCGACGACCCGAATGCCCGACACCCGCAACGCGTCAGCCAGCTGTCCGTTCTCGATCAGCTCGATGCCCGCCTCGACGATCAGTGACGGCGCCGGCAGCACATCCTGCGGGATCAGTCCGAGCGCGCTGCCCAGCTGCCACACGCCGAGCAGAACCAGTGGCGAGAGAAGGCGGATCAACCCCCACTTGCGTTGGGCCCAACGGCGATTGGGGGCGGCACTCGCCGACGCCAGCGGCACAGTCAGCTCGGCGGAGATAGTCACGGTGCGTCGACGCTACGCATGACCGCACGTGCGCTGAAGGGTTTGATTCTGCGTGATGCAAAGACCAACGGCCCAGCCGGTGCGACCGTTGACAGCGTCGCGGGCTGGGCCGTTGGGCGAGAAGGCGTTATGACAGCCGGAACGTGCCGGTGACCAGAGTGGGCGTCACCTGGTGACCGTTGATCGTGGAGCTGAACGACCCGTTCTGCAGCTTTGTGAGCTGCTGGGCCTGCTGGAGCTTACGGGTGTTGCGCACCTGAGCACGGAACTGGTCGTCGGCGAGTTTCTGTAGGTCGGACTGCTCGAGCTTCTGGCCGGTGGCCGGGCTGAACTGAACACCGGTCGCGCTTCCGTCGGGACGCACCACCCACGATGCGCGCGCACCCTCGAAGTCCGCGGTGTACATGCCGGCTGCGCCGGACACCGGCGCGGCGGTGAACTTGTAGGCGACGCCGTTCATGGTCAGATCGCCTGCGACGTCGGTGCCGTTGAACTCGCCCTGCAGCGTGTCGCGGAACCGGGACTTGATGTCCACCTTGCCGTCGGTCTGGTTGCCGAAGAACCAAGCTTCGTCGTCGGTGCCGTTGCAGGCGTACGCGGCAACCGATGAGCCGTCGACGGAGATGCCGATGGTCATGGTCTTGCCGTCGGCCGCCTTCATATCGGCCATGTATCTCGCCGACTGCGGGAACGGTTTTGCGGTCGCGGCCGGTGGTGTGGTGACCGCCTCGGAGGTGTTCGTCGCTTCGGTGGTCTTCCCACCGGAGCACGCGGACAGGGTGCCAAGGGCGAGAAGCGCGCTGACACCCACAAACAGGGTGCGGAGGTGCTTTTTCATGTGACCAGCATGATTGGCTGCGGGAAGCCGCACATGAAGAATGTGTGGAGATTGCGTGGAGATCTCGGCGCGGGGCTTTGGCACGAGACGGGCACGCCGCAGCTAAGCCAGGAAGGCGTCGACCTCTGCCCTGAACACTTGCCACGCAGGCTCGGTCGCGGTGAGCAGATGGTTGTTGCTCGACAGCGCGACCAGCCGGGAGTCGGGAATCAGAGCCGCCAGTTCCTCGCCGAAACGCATGGGCACGCGGTGGTCGTCCCGGGAGTGCATGATCAGCGTCGGGCACGCGACCTGCTGCGCCTCGTCGCGCACATCGATGCGACCGAATTCCTCGAGGAAACGCACCGCGTTCTCCGGTGAGGTGGTGCGCCGCTGCAACTGATCGAAGGCGGCCCAGTCCGCACGGGTGCCGTCGGGCAGGAACTGCGCGGCGAAAACCTGGCGAAACGCGGGATCGTCGCGTCCCCAGCCGACCCTGGCGAGCTCGAGATCCAATGCCGCTGCGCACTTTTCCTCGTCGCCCACCGCACGCACCGCGCGGCCGCGCGGATAGGCGCCGCACAACACCAGGTGGCTGACCCGCTCGGGGTGACGGGCGGCGTAAGCCACCGCGACCGCGCCGCCTTGAGACACGCCGAGTAACGGAAAGCGTTCCAGGCCAAGCGATTCCACCACCGATTCGAGGTCGGCGACCCAGTCATCGAAGGTGAAGTCCATTGCATCCCAATCAGATAGGCCACAGCCGCGTTCGTCATAGCGGATGAAGCGATACTTCAGGGACAGATCACGCACCCAGTGCTTCCACACCGGGCTTTCGATGTCGTAGCCGAGATGGGTCATCCAGTTCGCCGCCCTGACAAGCGGCGGTCCCTCCCCCGCCACCCCGTAGGCCAACCGGACGCCGTCGGCGGCACGGCAGAACGCGATGTGCTGGCGGGGCGCCGCCGGCTCCGGTTCTGGAGGCGCCTCGGGCGGTTCGGTGTCGGTGTCGGTGTCGATCGTGCCGACGAACTGGTAGCCGCGGCCGCGAACAGTCCTGATGTAACGCTGCGACTCGCCGTCGTCGCCGAGCGCCCGCCTCGCGGCCTTGATGCGGCTCGTCAGCGCGGCCTCACCGACGAAGCGCCCGCCCCACACGGAGTCGAACAGCTCTTCCTTAGAGACGAACCGGTGGCAATTGCGGACCAGCTGCGTCAGCACGTCGAACACTTGCGGCTCGACGCGGATCACGTCATCGCCGGAGCGCAGCTCGTAGCGCTGCGTGTCGAGGACAAAGGCGTCGAAGCGCCACACGCCGGTTTCTGCAGGTGATATGGACACCGCGTTCCCATCTCGGGTTTTGTCGTTGGCAATCGTAGAACGGGTGTCCGCCCCGCAGTGTTCACCGCGAAATCAGGTCGCAGGCTACCGCCAGCCGTCGGCCGCCTTCGCTGCCTGCATCAGCGCGTCGCACAGCTCGCGCAGTTCTGCCCCTTCTGCTCCCTCTTCGATGGCGATCGCAACGTCCTCGGCGGCGCATCTGACCTGGTAGACACGGTCAGAGAGCAGCGATGCCTCTTCTGCGGTCAGCACCACCGAGTCCGGGGCCACCGAGGTCCCCTTGACCGTGGCGCGTTGCTCATACGCGCGCTGACGGCACGACTGCCTGCAGTATTGGCGACGCCGACCAAGCCCGACGTCAGCGACTTCACGACCACACCAGCGACAGGGCTGAGGCTTGAGACGACGTACCACGGACCAGACTGTAGACGGCGGTGGCCGAAGATCCCGGTATCATCAACGGTCGAGTCGGGAACTGCGCACCATGTTGCTGCGTTGATCATCCGGACAAATTGTGCAATTGAGGAGTGTTGACGATGGCTGATCGTGTCTTGAGAGGCAGTCGCCTCGGAGCCGTGAGCTACGAGACGGACCGCAATCACGACTTGGCGCCCCGTCAGGTTGCCCGCTACCGCACCGACAACGGCGAGGAGTTCGACGTTCCGTTCGCCGACGACGCCGAGATTCCCCACACCTGGCTGTGTCGCAACGGCATGGAGGGCACCCTGATCGAGGGTGACGCGCCGGAGCCCAAGAAGATGAAACCACCGCGCACCCACTGGGACATGCTGCTAGAGCGTCGCTCGGTCGAGGAGCTCGAGGAGCTGCTCAAGGAACGCCTGGATCTCATCAAGGCCCGCCGCCGCGGCAACTGATCGGGCGAGTCCGGCGGCTCGGCCGCCGGCAACCTAGCGGGTAACGCCGACTCCGCGGGCCCGGTCGATGCGCCCGCGGACACCCCACTCCGCGACCTTCAACAGGGCTTCGCGGATGTTGGAGCCGCTCATCTTGGACTGGCCGTACTCGCGTTCGGTGAAGGTGATGGGCACCTCGACGACGATGAACCCGTTGTTGATCGTGCGCCAGGTCAGGTCGATCTGGAAGCAGTAGCCCTTCGAATCGACGGCGGCCAGGTCGATCTTCTCCAGCACCTCTCTCCGGTAGGCGCGGTAGCCGGCCGTGATGTCGTGGATGTCGACGCCGAGCAGGATCCGCGAGTAGCTGTTGGCGGTGCGGGACAGCACCAGCCGGCGCCTCGGCCAGTTGCGCACCTCCCCGCCGGAGACGTAGCGCGAACCGATCACCAGGTCCGCGCCGCCATCGATGGCGTCCAGCAGCCGATGCAGCTGTTCGGGCGGGTGGCTGCCGTCGGCGTCCATCTCGACGAGCACCGAGTACTCGCGATTCAGCCCCCAGGCAAACCCGGCCAGATAGGCGGCACCCAGACCTCCCTTGGCCGCCCGGTGTATGACATGAACGCGGTCGGTATCGGCCAGGGCCAGTTCGTCCGCGAGCGCACCCGTGCCGTCGGGGCTGTTGTCGTCGACGATCAATACGTGCACATCCGGGCGTGCTTTGTGCACGCGTCCGACGATCAGCGGCAGGTTCTCCCGCTCGTTGAAGGTGGGGATGATGACCAGAGTGCGCTGACTCGGGCGCTGAGCTTCGCCCCTTGGGACGCTCATGTCGCTCCTTTATCACTTCCGCGTCGACCGAGCCGACGCACGAAACTCCCATTGTGCAGCATTGCGGTGATCACGGCCGCGACGCCGAGGACGACGAGCAGGCCCTGAACGATCGGCCCCCATCGCGTTGCGGGCGTGAGCTGTGTTTTTAGCCGCACCTGGTGGTCGAGGTAGGCGGGTTCGAAAAATGACGTGCGGGCAAGCTCGCGGCCGTCGGGTGCGATGACCGCGCTGATCCCCGTGGTCCCCGCTACCACGACATACCGGTCGTGTTCAACCGCGCGCAGCCTGGCGAATGCGAGCTGCTGCTCGCTCATCGCCTCGGTGAAGGTGGCGTTGTTGGACGGCACCGTCAGTAACTGGGCGCCGTTGAGCACCGACTCGCGCGCGGCGCGGTCGAAGATCACCTCCCAGCACGTCGTCACACCGATGGGCACGCCAGCCGCGGTCACCACCCCGTTGCCGGTGCCGGGCACGAAGTAGCCCGCCCGGTCGGCGTACTTCGACAGATGGCTGAA
>Ga0163162_10003992_pt1 | contig 14158 bp, 17 predicted proteins | sample S55metaG_FD_115310 | JGI IMG/M metagenome (GOLD analysis project Ga0163162, IMG submission 115310) | Switchgrass rhizosphere microbial communities from Kellogg Biological Station, Michigan, USA - S5-5 metaG | ecosystem: Host-associated > Plants > Roots > Rhizosphere > Soil | place: USA...
CAACATATCGAGCCGCAGCATTTGAACGAAGGTGACGTCGATGTCTACCTGTGCGGCCCGCCGCCGATGGTCGAGGCGGTCAGTCAATTCATTCGCGAACAAGGCATCCAGCCGGCGAATTTTTATTATGAGAAGTTTGCCGCCAGCGCGGCCTGAGGTCGTCATGAACAGATTTCACGAAAAAGTCGTGCTGATTACCGGTGCTGCGCAAGGCATCGGTCGGCGGGTGGCCGAACGCATGGCCGCCGAAGGGGCGCGGTTGATCCTGGTCGACCGCTCCGAGCATGTCTTCGAAGTACAGCAGCAGTTGGGGCAGGGCAGTCAGGTGCTGGCCCTGACCGCAGACCTTGAGCAATACGGCGAATGCAGTCGTGTGATGCGCACCGCCGTCGAGCGTTTCGGGCGCCTGGACGTGCTGGTCAACAACGTCGGCGGGACGATCTGGGCCAAGCCGTTCGAGCACTACGAAGAGCAGCAGATCGAGGCAGAAGTCCGGCGTTCGCTGTTCCCGACGCTGTGGTGCTGTCATGCGGCACTGCCGTTCATGCTGGAGCAGGGCAGTGGCGCCATCGTCAACGTTTCCTCGATTGCCACGCGCAGCATCAACCGCGTGCCGTATGGCGCGGCGAAAGGGGGGGTGAATGCACTGACCGCCTGCCTGGCGTTCGAAACCGCCGGTCGCGGGGTTCGGGTCAACGCGACCGCGCCCGGCGGTACCGAAGCGCCACCTCGGGTCATTGCCCGCAACAATGCCGAGCAAAGCGCGGAAGAAAAGGTCTGGTATCAGCAGATCGTCGAACAGACGCTCGACAGCAGTTTGATGAAGCGCTACGGCACGCTGGATGAACAGGCCGGGGCTATTCTGTTTCTGGCCAGCGACGAGGCGTCGTACATCACCGGCATGATCATGCCGGTCGGCGGCGGCGACCAGGGCTGACGCGGCTCACTAAAATCTACCCATGAACAGGAGTCATCGTCATGAGTGACAGACCCACGATTGTGCTAGTACACGGTTTTTGGGGTGGCGCAGCCCACTGGAACAAGGTCATCGCTGAACTGCTGAGAAAGGGTTACACGAACATCCGCGCGGTCGAGATGCCGCTGACTTCCCTGGCTGACGATGCAGAGCGCACCCGCAAAATGGTCGCCCAGGTGCCGGGGCCGGTGTTGCTGGTGGGGCATTCCTATGGCGGCGCCGTAATCACCGAGGCGGGCGATCAGCCGAACGTGGTGGGGCTGGTGTACATCGCAGCCTTCGCCCCGGACGCTGGTGAAAGTCCCGGCAGCATCACTCACCAGCATCCACCGGCTGCGGCGGCGAACCTGGCCCCTGACAGCGATGGGTATTTGTGGGTCAAGCCGGAGTTGTATCACGAGAGTTTTTGCCAGGACTTACCTGCGTCCGAAGGCCTGGTGATGGGTATCACCCAGAAAGCACCGCTGGCCAGCACCTTCGGCGACACCATCAGCACCGTGGCCTGGAAGAACAAACCGTCGTGGTATCAGGTCTCCAGCGATGACCGGATGATCGCGCCGCAAAATCAGCAATGGATGGCTGGACGGCTGAATGCCAGGGAGATCCTGACCTTGAACGCCGGTCATGCGTCGCTGGCCTCAATGCCGGTCGAGGTTGCCGCGTTCATCGACAAGGCCGCGACGGCCCTGGCCTGAATACGCTTACAGGCGACGCCGAAATGCTTTGATGATCTGGCGAGTGGCATCGCTGGTGCTCAGGTTGTCGACCGTCTCCAGTGGATGCCAGATGCAGTCGACGATTTCATTTTGTGGCCGGGCCTGCTCAAGGTTCGGTGCCGATGCTTCATAGACATGGTGGCGGGTGCTGCCGGACTCCAGTTCCATGAGGTACAACAGGTGGTCGGCGCCAAGGCCGGTTTCTTCCTCAAGTTCACGCAGGGCGGCGCCGCCTGTCGTTTCGCCGGGCTCGACTTTCCCGCCGGGCAAGCTCCAGCGACACCTGGGTTTGCGCACCAGCAGAACATGCCGATCCTGCTCGCAAATAACCGTTGCACGTACTTTCATTCGTTACCTGATAGTCGCTGTCACAAAAAAGACATCAAAATGCAACATTCGGGCCGAGCCCCCTGTTTCAAGGGTTAGAGCGATGGCCTTCGCGTAAAGTGCCATCGGGTGCTGGAAAACTGGCGCGACGTCTGGTTGGCACCTGGACAAAGGTCAGGTGTAAGGTAATCAGGTCAATCGTCAATTCTCACTGCCGAACAGGAGGTGACCATGAGCGTTCCGATGCTGAATAAAATGCGCATGAACGGTTATGAAGTACTCAGTGTGAACAACGGCCCCTGGCGGGTGTGCACCCAAGGTGATCGGCTGGGAGCTTTTAGCAGCCGGGAAGAAGCACTGGCGTATGCCGCGTCGCTTCCCGCCTATAGGGCAAGAGCGACACGAGCGCCAAGTCAGAAATCCGAATGACAGCCCATTTGAAGCCCCGGAATCCCGGGGCTTTTTTTGTCACGGAACCGAGGATGGAGGATTTGAAACGCGACATTTGAGTGATAGGGTGGCCGCTTTCACTCCAAGGAAGAACCCATGTTGAAAGGGCGCTGGATGTCCCTGCTCGTGTTGTCTGCACTCGGTTTGGCTTGCACGAACGCGGCTCAAGCGCAGACTCTCGGCGAAATACAAACGACTCCGCACGTGTGCGATGTCTTCCGTGTATTGGCCGGATCGATCATGCAGTCTCGTCAGAATGATGAGTCAAAGGCCAGTTTGCTGGCAGTAAAATCGGGCAACCCGGACCATGACAAATTGGGCGCCATGTTAATCAACGACGCATACAGCCTGCCCGTTCGCGGTTCTCAAGAGCAAAAGAACGAGGCAATCAATGCCTTCGCCGATAAATGGCGCGATACCTGTAACAAGCCGGTTTCCGGCTAGCAGGTTTGGCAGTCCACGTTCGATCAGTAGCCGCCGCCACCCGAGCGGGTAGGTTCCCTCGCCCTCTCTTGGGCGTGACTCCACTCCGCACAGGTCATAAAGCTTTTGTGGTCGACCTGGCCGTTGCCATCGAAACTGATGCTGTACGGTTGATGCTGGCCAGCCTGCGTTAACCGGTAATCAAAACAGGTGCCAGGTACCACCGTGCGGTCGGTAATCGAGGCAGGCTGACCGCCAATTTTCTGCACTTGATCCTTGTTCATTCCCGTCTCGACCTTGGCGACCAGCGGTTGGGCACCGTAGATGTGTTCCTCGGTGCTGCAGCCACCCACCGCCAGTACAACCACCAGCGTGAACAAAGGCTTGTTCATTGCAACGCTCCTGTCAGTGGGCTTTCGTCCGGCTGATCACCTTCGCTTTGACTTCTTCGGCATAGCCCGCCAGTCGTTCCTCATCACCCTGAAACAACGCACACAACCTGAGAATCGCTTCCGCATCTACGTCATTACCGGCCAGGCGCAGCTGTTTTTCAATTCGCAGCAGTTCTACCGCCGACCACCTCAAATCCGACGCAATGCCTTGCAGGGCACGGCGAAGTTCATTTTCATCTTCGTTGAGCCACATGACGACCTCCCGCAATGTCTCGCCAAGAAAGATTAGTCCGATTTGGCCCGATGCGGCGTTTGTTCGTCCGTGAGGCAGAAGGTGGGTCCATTGGTCGGGAAAATGAGGGCAAAAGGCCCAGGTGGATGTCGTACGAAGGTCAGTGCCATTTCACCAGGGCGAGGCCACCCCCAATGAGCAATACCGACGATTTCAGATTTCACGCCCAGGAGTTGATTGTTGATCTGGATGCCGCCACCACTGAGATGATGAAGCTGATTTCGGCTCACCAGTTCAGCGGCCCGGAGTGGGATCGGGTCACGCAATGGCAGCATGAGGCGTATGAACGGTGGATGGCCTATCTGAACGAAAGAACCTATCCAGTCCCCCAATGAAAACAATGCCGCGCATTAAGTTGTGTGCAATAGATGGATGTCCGGACGGCGAAGCGTTACATTTCGCGTTTTTACGGGATAAGGATGCGTCATGCGGATGTTGATTGGGGGAGTAACGCTGGCAATGCTGGCGGGTTGTTCATTGCCGGCGTCGGTGGTGCCGGGTGAACCGAACGTCAGCAAATACAGTAAGAAGCCGCCAAAAGAGCTGGCCGCGTGCATCTTGCCGGTGTGGCAGAAAGAAGTTTCGAATACGACTCAGGTCGGCATTTCCAACGGCTACCGAATCAAGGCGCCGAGCATCATCACGGCGGATGAAGTGCTGGACATCGTCAAGTACAAGGACGGCAGCCGGGTTTCGCTGTATCAGGGGCCACCTTGGGCCAAGTCCGACGCGATGCGCAAGGCAGTGAAGAACTGTTTGTAAGTTGAAAGGGCGCGTTCCGGTCTCGTCAACCGGGTAATTTTACCCAGCTGACGTCGGTCAAACCTTTTGCTTGCGCATGGCTTCGAAGCGCCGCGTCGTTTTGTTGATCGTGATTTTGCCCATACGAAAGCCCAATCCCTGAATGCAGGCAGGCGTAATACCAAGCGTCTGCGGGGTGCATGTGCGTGTCCGACTGCACAAAAGTATGCCGCTCATCATTGAGGCAGTACGTGATTTGAAAGTAGCGAGTGCGAGTCATCCAATTCTCCAGGTGCAGCCACTACGACATTAATGGCGTAGTGCCAGTTCCCTTCGGATTCGGACTTCTGATTGCGCGAACAAAAACGGACAGGGACTCAGCGAGACGCACGCGGGTCACTGAGGTTTGTCCTGTTGAGTGCGCCCGGTTTTACGTCGATCCGTGCCTGTAGGATGACCGAGGTCTATCAGTCGTCTTTCAACCAGAATGTTTTCGAGTGCCTGGCGCGAGGCGGGATCCATTTGGTGTTCTCGCGCCTTGAGCTCCAGCAGGATCGGGCTCGACCAGGCGCGATAGGTTTTTTCGGCGTTGCGAACGGACGTCATCAATCTCTCCTTGATCAGTCGCCCCAATCCATAAGCAGGGGCATTTGATTGCGTAGAGACCTTAGTAGAGGATTCGGTTTTTTGCCACTACAGTCGCACTGTAATGGTGCGTTCCCTTCCTATTGTTTGCCGGCGCTCAGCCATACCGACACACACAATCCGTTTTTGTTTATCTCATCCGTATACCCCATCTGAACCCGCGCGCCCGTGCGGTCTGCTATCGCCTTGACGATCGACAACCCCAACCCGGAACCCGCTTCATCGGTCCCCAGGCTGCGATAAAACGGATCGAATACCCGCGTTTGTTCCAGCAGGGAAATTCCCGGCCCCGAGTCCTTGACCTGCAACATCACCAGCCCTTGCACACGCTCAACCGACAGGTCGATACGCCCGCCGTCGGGGGTATAACGGATGGCGTTGTCCACCAGATTCTTCACCAGGATCACCAGATCCGTTTCGTTGATAATCACCTGTACGTCTTCAATGCTCTCCACACCGATGTCGAGGTGCTTTCGCTCTGCCAGTGGCAATAAATCTTCCAGTACCCGCCGATAGATTTCATGCACGCAAACGGCGGACTGCGCTCGATGGGAGTCTGATTGTGCAGTGGCCAGCGTCAGCAGTTGATCGATCAGTTTTCGGCTGCGATCGATGCCCAGTGACAAGGGCAACAAACGCTCGCGGGCGGGTGCCGGCATGTCGGTGGCGGCCAGTCGCTCGGCTTGCAAGGACAGGGCGGTCATGGGGGAGCGCAGTTCATGGGCGGCGTCGGCGACAAAGCGGCGCTGGGCGTCCATCGACTGCGCGACGCGCTCGAGCAAGCGATTGATGGCCACCACGAAAGGACGGACTTCCGTTGGCAAATGGTGTTCGTCGATAGGGTGCAGGGCCTGCTCGTCGCGCTGGTCGATTTCGGTCGAGAGCGTGGCAATCGGGCGGAACAGCTTGCGCACCAGATCGCCGACCACCAGCAACAGCACCGGAAACAGGATCAAAAACGGCAGCAGACTGCGCCAGGCGCTTTCGCGAGCCTCCTTGTCGCGGATACCGGTTTCCTGAGCGACGACAATACGTTCGCCCTGGGTGGTGGTCTTGACCAGGACACGAAAATCCTCGCCTGCGACATTCAACGTCGACAGGCCATCGGCCAATGTCGTGGGGAAGGGCAGCGGCAGCGTGGCGTCATCGTTGCCGAGGGCTTTGCTGCCGTCGGCCAGGTATTGCACGATTACCCTGGATTCTTCGTTGTCATCGTCGACCTTATTGCCCACGGGATAGCGCGGGGTCATGTGTTGGCGATCAACCAGCACGGCCACCTGACGCAAGGTGTCGTCCTGCATTTCGTGGGCCTCGTCGAACGCCGAGACGAACGCAAAAACCCCGGCCACGACAGCAACGATCAGGATGGCCAGCGACAGCGTGACGGACAGCCGCAGTTGTACCGAGTCACTCAAGCGCTTTTTGAAACCATCCATCCCATTCCCCTGACGTTCTTGATGACATGGTTGCCAAGCTTGCGCCGCAACGCGTGAATCAGAAATTCCACCGCGTTGCTTTCCACTTCGTTGCCCCAGCCATAGAGGCGGTCTTCGAGCTCGCTACGCGAGAGAATCGCGCCGGGCCGAATCAACAGGGCTTGCAAGAGGGCGAACTCACGGCTGGACAGCTGGACATCGCGGTCCTGTTCGGTGCTGGCTTGCTTGGATATCAGGTCCAGTGCCACCACGCCGTTGTCGAGCACGGACAGGGCGTTGCCACCGTTGCGCCGCAATACCGCGCGCATACGGGCCAGCAACTCTGACAATTCGAAGGGTTTGACCAGATAATCGTCAGCGCCACCGTCGAGGCCGCGCAGGCGATCTTCGAGGTTGTCGCGCGCGGTGATGATCAGCAACGGCACCGGGTTTTTGCGGCCACGGATGCTGTCGAGTACATCCAGCCCGTCCTTGCCCGGCAAACCGAGGTCCAGCAGCACCAGGTCATATTTTTGAGCCTCCAGCGCCGTGAGCGCGGTGAGACCGTTTTTCACCCAGTCGACGGCATAGCTCGCATCATTCAGGGCGCCCTGAATGGCATCGCCAATCATCGGGTCGTCTTCGACCAGCAATATCCGCATGTCCTGCTCCGTAAAAAAGGCGCGGCGGTCATGACCGTCGCGCCTGTATTGAAGCACCTGCACCAGGGCTTGTCCGCCGCCGGATGACTGCGGCTAGCGGGCCCGGTCAGGCCTTGCCTTTCATCGAGTCGAAGGCCTTCATTAAATCATCCATTGTGGCTTTGCATTCAGCCTGTTTCGGGCTGCTGGCGCGCAAGGCGTCGAGTGCATGGTCAATGGCTTTATCCACGACATGCCAATCGCTGGCGGCCCGAGGCTTGATGCCGGCCTCGGCAGAGTCCCAGGACGTTTCCAGGTCCTTGATCCGGGCTTTGGCCCCAGGCAGGTCATTTTTGTCGACAAGGGCGGTCACGTCGGCGGCGATGTTACGAAACGCTGACAGGTCACCCAGTTGGGTGCCTGCCTGGCTTGTGCTGCTCATCGAACTGGAAGCGGCGCCTGTATTGGGTTTGTCAGCAGGTTTGGAGCAACCGCTGGCCAGGCTCAGCAGGCAGATGGACGAGACGATCGCGGCGTGACGAATAAGGGTTTGAAAGTGGCGCATGAAGATTCCTTGATTGGCGTTTAAACGTTACTGAGTCACTGATTTACGCGTGCCGACGCTGATCTGGGCGGCAATCACCAGCAGGAGGATGACGCTCAGGAAGATCGCACTGGTCCAGGTAGCCCCCATGCCGAGGCCGCCATAGGTTTTGGATTGCGTCAGCAAGTCGCCCAGGGAGGCGCCGAAAGGTCGGGTCAGGATGTAGGCAATCCAGAAGGTCAGCACCACATTGCCGCCCATGCGCCAGGCTGCCAGTGTGGCAGCGATCAGCGCACCGAAGATGACGATGCCGAGGGTGAAACCCAGGCCGAGGGCTTCAGTGGCCAGGTCGCCGGCCGCCGTCCCCAGGGCAAACGTGCAGAGCACCGTCGCCCAATAGAACAACTCCCGCCGTGGCGTGACAATTTCACGAATCGACAGGCTGCGCTCGATCCGGTACCAGACCAGAAAATTGACCGCCAGCAATACGGAAAACACCGCTGTGCTGGTGTAGAGGCTGACGTCCAGGATGTCGGTCAGAATGTCGGTAATCTGCGTACCGACGATGCTCACCAGCACCACGGTGAGCCAGTAGATCCATGGCGTATAGGCTTTGGTGCGCATTTGCCAGAACAGCGCAATCGCCAGCAATGTCGCCATGCCGATGCTGGTCCAACCGGCGCCGAAACCGGCGTCCACGGCAAGAAAGTCCGCGCCGGTTTCACCCACGGTCGTGGACAAAATCTTGATCACCCAAAACGACAGCGTCACCTCGGGCACTTTATTGAGCCAACCGGCTGTGGCGGAATTCATGTGGATAGCCTCTCCTGAGCAGCGCTGAAAGTGCGCAGGGGAGAAGGTACGCAACGAAACTTAGCGCAGACTGAGGAGGGCGCCGAACTGACGGGCATTGCGTCGTGGTGGGTCTGATTTGGATCCAGAACGCGTCAGGACGGCGATGTAAGCCCCACGACATACGGCATGGAACCGCGAGCATTCAACTGAGTCAAAAAATGCAGCTTCTGAGCGGTTATAGGAGGGAGGTGCAATGGGAAGGCCAGCAATCATCAAGTTTTTTGCAGCGTACTTGTCCGTCTCTGCACTGATTGCATGGGGGGTAGCCGCGGCATCTCCCTGGATCGCTTCTCATGTTCTCTTGAAGTGGGTTTTTTAGCGCAGACGGGGCCACCACTGGTATCGAACGCATCCGATGCCTGCGACAGGTCTCCCGATCATGCCGTCGAAGACCATGACGAGCTGACCCTGGAATATTCAGCCTGCAGGGTTTCAATGAGTTCAGCGTTCAGCCGTTCGCATTCTGCGTTGGCTTCCATCCGGGTCGGATAGCAGATTTTTAGCCTGCACTTACCTTCGTTGTCGTAGATGTCGAAATCTATAGGAGCGGTGGTGCAATAGAAGCGTGATCCGCTGCGTGCTGATCCTGTTTCCTTTGGTATTGAGGGAACAACAACGAATCTAGGCATCGGCTTTCCCCTGTCGTAGTAGCGTTTCAGTACTTTAAGAAGTAGCGGCTACTTGCCACTAAATCAAGCGACGTTGCGGGAATCCGATGAGCAACCCTTCGTAATCGAAACTCATTTTGATTGCCTTGGGATCATCGTGCCTGTTTTTGATGAATTCCCGATCAGCATCCACAAAGTTTGGGGTTATGTCGTGCAGGTTCGGTACGTTGGGCATGTCGGGGTAGGGCGCATGAGGCCCCACGGGCAGGCTGGTCTTGCTCCGCCAACCGCTGTGGCCAGGGCGCTCGTGAACAACAGCTGACAACTGCCTGTCAGCACCGAAACCCTTGACGCGTGCCCATCCCGCTTTTGGCCGCTACAATGCGCACCTCGACCGTGACAAACCAGATAAAAAATATGTCTCTGCCCAAGCATCACCTGGAACTGCTCAGCCCCGCCCGTGACGTGAACATTGCTCGCGAGGCCATCCTGCATGGTGCCGACGCCGTGTACATCGGTGGCCCGAGCTTCGGCGCTCGCCATAACGCCTGCAACGAAGTCAGCGATATTGCCCAACTCGTGGAGTTCGCCCGTCGCTACCACGCCCGCGTGTTCACCACGATCAACACGATCCTGCATGACAACGAACTGGAGCCGGCGCGCAAGCTGATCCACCAGTTGTACGGTGCGGGCGTCGACGCGTTGATCGTTCAGGATCTGGGCGTGATGGAGCTGGATATCCCGCCGATCGAACTGCACGCCAGTACCCAGACCGACATTCGGACACTGGCACGGGCAAAGTTCCTGGACCAGGCTGGCTTCTCTCAACTGGTGCTGGCCCGCGAGCTGAACTTGCAAGAGATTCGCGCCATCGCCGACGAGACCGATGCGGCGATCGAATTCTTCATTCACGGCGCGTTGTGTGTGGCGTTCTCCGGGCAGTGCAATATTTCCCACGCACAGAACGGTCGTAGCGCCAACCGTGGCGATTGCTCCCAGGCCTGTCGTTTGCCTTATACCCTCAAAGACGACCAGGGCCGAGTCGTCGCCTACGAAAAACACCTGCTCTCGATGAAAGACAACAATCAGAGCGCCAACATCCGTGCGTTGGTCGAAGCCGGTGTTCGCTCGTTCAAGATCGAAGGGCGCTACAAGGACATGGGGTATGTGAAGAACATCACAGCCTATTACCGTCAGCGTCTGGACGACGTGCTTGAAGATCGTCCAGACCTGGCGCGGGCATCCAGCGGCCGCACCGCACACTTCTTCGTGCCTGACCCGGACAAGACTTTCCACCGTGGCAGCACCGACTACTTCGTCAGTGAGCGCAAGATCGACATCGGCGCCTTCGATTCACCGACCTTCACTGGCTTGTCGGTGGGCGTGGTGGAGAAGGTGGGCAAGCGTGATTTGCAGGTGGTGACCTTTGAGCCGCTGTCCAATGGGGACGGCCTCAATGTGCAGATCAAGCGCGAGGTGGTGGGCTTTCGCGCCAACATCGCCGAGCCTAAGGGTGAGTTCCTCGAAGAGGGCCAGAAGCGCTATCGCTACCGTGTCGAACCCAACGAGATGCCGGATGGGATGTTCAAGTTACGCCCCAACCATCCACTGAGCCGCAACCTTGACCATAACTGGCAGCAAGCCTTGCAGAAGACCTCTGCCGAGCGTCGTATCGGTTTGAGTTGGGTTGCGCGTCTTGATGCGCAGCGCCTGCAACTGACCGCCACGAGCGAGGAGGGTGTCAGCGCCAGCTTGTCGCTGGACGGTCCGTTCGGTCTGGCCAACAAACCGGAACAGGCATTGGAGCAACTGCGCGATCTGCTCGGTCAACTGGGCACCACTGACTATCACGCCACCGCCATCGAGTTGATTGCACCCGAGGCGTTCTTCATTCCCAACTCGCAACTCAAGGCCTTGCGCCGCGAAGTGATTGAGGCGTTGACCGTGGCCCGTCTGCTTGCGCACCCGAGAGGTCATCGCAAGGCCGAAACCACTCCGCCGCCGGTGTATCCGGAGTCGCACTTGTCCTTCCTGGCCAACGTCTACAACCAGAAGGCCCGGGACTTCTATCACCGCCATGGCGTCAAGTTGATCGACGCAGCGTTTGAGGCCCATGAAGAAACCGGGGAAGTGCCGGTGATGATCACCAAGCACTGCCTGCGTTTCTCCTTCAATCTGTGCCCCAAGCAAGCCAAAGGCGTCACCGGTGTGCGCACCAAGGTCGCGCCAATGCAACTGGTGCACGGTGACGAAGTGCTGACGCTGAAGTTCGACTGCAAACCTTGCGAGATGCACGTCATCGGCAAGATCAAGGGCCACATCCTTGACCTGCCACTGCCGGGCAGTGTCGCAGAACCGGTCGTTGGTTACATCAGTCCCGAAGACCTGCTCAAGACAATCCCCCGCGCGCCGCATTGAGTGACAGGCGAGTACGCTGCATCGAGTGATGGGCGTACTTGCTGCATGGGGCTAGTCCGCTGACTGTTGCCATAAAGAAACTACCTAGAACACTAAGGTGATCGCTGTACCCCAAGGGGTTCGGCTCAATATTCGCCTTGGAGGCTCCGGGTTAGGCTAATGGCAACGAATGAGCGGAGCACGTCATGCGATTGTTTGAACTGATTACTTTTACGGTGCGTGTGCGAACCGTTGCAGATGCGCTGGGTTGCATCGAGGCCGCGCTGGCCAAGCCCGGGGTGGGCGGCACGCTGATGGGGTGTTGGGCGTCGGAAATCGGCCAACTGAATCAAATTGCCGTGCTGCGCGGCTATGCCGACGAAAGTCTGCGGCAAGCGGAGCGCGAGCGCTTCCTGTTGGAAGGCGAAGCATTCGGTATCAACGCCTTTATCACCGACCTGCGAATCGAAAACTACAGCTTGTTCCCGTTCCTCAATCCCCTGAGCGCCGGAAAACACGGGCCGTATTACGAAATGCGCGTGTATGACCTGGTCAGTTCCGGGCTGCAACCGACACTCGATGGCTGGATAAAGGCCGTGGAACCGCGTACGGCCGAGCAGTATTCGCCAGTGTATGCGGCGTTTTATGCCACCGACGGTGCCTTGCCGCGCTACCTGCACATCTGGCCATGGTCAACCCTGGAACAGCGCCTGCAAGTGCGGACTCAAGCCGTGGAGGACGGTGTCTGGCCACCCGAGAATTCTGGTCCGCAACTGCGTGACATGCGCTCGACGATTTATCTGCCCGCGGCCTTTTCGCCATTGCAATGAAACGTGTGCGGTTATGGGCTGATCGAAGACCAGATCGCGAATATCTCCGCTGAGAAGTTTCTCAAGATGCCTACAATCAGCGGAGAAGACGACTCGCAACGTCTTTGTGACGAGTCGGTGCTTTATCAGGGTCTGGTGGAGGCGCAGACCTTCTACAGCATTGAGACTGTCGCGGTTTCGCTGCCCTGATTCTGTGCCGGGCCCCCGGCGTACTCCGTTCATGCATTTTGTTGGCGATATTTAACAATGGTTTTCAATACTCAGAAACTCACTCTGTGCTCGGGGCTCAAGCTGCTGGTAGCGCTGTGCGCGATAAGCCTGCTTGGTTGTTCACGTAGCGACGAGCAAGGGCAATGCAATGCCGCGCCGCAAGTGCCCGTGCGGCAGGTTGTCATCATCGGTATCGACGGCTTGCGTGCCGACGCGGTTAGCCCGGCACTGACCCCCTTCCTGTTCCGATTGGCTGAGTCTCATGGGCTGGCTTGGGGGAAAATCGATGTCAGCAACGGTCGAACGCAACAGACCTATTCCGCACCCGGCTGGGTCAGTGTGCTCACCGCAAGCTGGGCAACCGCACATGGCATTGTTGATAACAGCAGCGCAGGCCCCATCAAAGTCCAAACCGTGTTTGAGCGTCTTCAGGGTAGCAAGGCCGATAGTCGCAGCGTTCTGATGACCTCCTGGAAGCCGCTGTATGACTTGGTCCAGGGGCGACTGCGGTCTTTGCCGGAGATACACCATGCAGCGTTTCTGCGTCAGGACGATGCAGCGATCGAGCAAGAAGTATTGACCACTTGGCGAGCATGCCAGCCAGAACTGGCCTTCATTCATCTCGATGCTGTAGATAAAGCGGGCCATAACGGTTCTTTTGACCCGTCTGACCCGGGTTACGCTGCCGCCGTGCGAGAAACAGACTCGCGCATTCGTCGCCTTTGGGAGAAGGCATTTGCGCCACCCTCCACCCAGGGTGCAACGCCTCAGCGTTTGGTCATTTTCGCAAGCGATCATGGAGGTGTCGGCAATAGTCACGGTCGCTATTCAGATGCCGAGCGCTGGGCGCCGCTACTGGCAATATCGCCGTCTGGTTATCCTGCAGTGAAGATCAGCAGTCTGGTTGATATTGGTCAGGTCTCGCTGGACTTCGTCCAATGAGGGTTGGACTAGCCACTCCGGTAGACATCCCCGATCAATGCCTGGACTCCACAGTGGCTCTTGGTGACTGGCCGTTCTTGGCTCTTATCTGCCCGCCACGAAGCGCAGCACCCCCTGGCAGACAGTCAAATGTTGCATCGACAGCCCGCCTGGTTTCGGTGGTAGCCCTGTTCGGGTGTCAGAGGTTGGCGGTGCACCGGGTGTTCAGTCCAAATCGCTAGCCTGATGCCGTTCAGGCACCTGTCTCGCCTCATCGCCCCACGTCCGGTTGACGCGCTGTCCACGGATGACTGCAGGCCGGTTGGCGATCGCCTCCGCCCAGCGTTGTACGTGGGTGTATTCGTGCGCAGAAAGAAACTCGGCAGCCGAGTACACCTTGTCCCGCACCAGTTGGCCATACCAGGGCCAGACCGCGATATCGGCGATGGTGTAGTGATCACCGGCCAGGTATTGGCTTTCGCCAAGTCGACGATCGAGAACATCCAGCTGACGCTTGGCCTCCATTGTGAAGCGGTTGATCGGGTACTCGAGTTTCTCCGGCGCGTAGGCATAGAAGTGCCCGAAGCCGCCACCCAAGTAAGGCGCAGCCCCCATCTGCCAGAACAGCCAATTCAAAGTTTCGGTGCGACCTGACGGATCGGCGGGCAGGAATGCGCCGAATTTTTCCGCCAGGTACAGCAGAATCGAGCCGGACTCGAACACGCGAATGGGCGTGTCGCCGCTGCGGTCCATCAGCGCGGGAATCTTGGAGTTC